>JAABUT010000947.1_pt1 | contig 38021 bp, 42 predicted proteins | sample 5559281 | NCBI WGS metagenome assembly JAABUT01 (sample SAMN10711880, study PRJNA513359) | rock metagenome | isolation source: Antarctica rocks | place: Antarctica: Victoria Land, Ricker Hills nord | collected 2016-01-04 | reverse complement strand
GGCAGAACTCACGACGCGCGCTATCTATGGCAAGACGCCGTTCGTTCTTAGCCAGAAGATGCCGGATCTGTGGTTCGTGCTGACCCCAGACTTCATCAAGGCAGCTCATCAGAATGCTGGAGCAAAATGGTCTCAAGCTCGATCCCTACAATCGCGCATGGCGGAATCTGTCAACGTCGATATCCTACTAATGAAGGAAAATTTGGCCGAATGGGCAGCAGAGAATGCCAAGACGATTTCTAGGTTCTTAACAGTCTTGGGGCAAGTCCTTGATGCCGCCCGAGATATGAAAGCGCCGAGTCTTGTCAGTTAAAGGGAGACGAAGACACTCTTTTGATTTGTAAAGCTACAGACGAGATAGTTTCGGTCTTATCGGAGGATCTGCGTATCTAAACTGGTTTGCTAATGGAGAAGGAAGTGGAGACTCGCGGCAGCTCAAGCGGGCGTCCGATCTTGAAGAGCAAGAGAAGAAGGCCTAGGTTACAACTCCTTAACGAATCCATGCTAAAACTAAGTATCGGTTAATGAGAATGCAATGTCTTTCTCAACACGCTTAAAGCAACGAGAAGCAAACAGCAAAGCCACAGCGGAGCGAGTAGGTAGGAATGCAATATCAAAATCTCGATGGTGAACTCGATAGGTAATCATCGGCAACGCGAGGATAACAAAATCGTGGGAAGAGTACATAGGTATGCACATTATGACAATCATAACATGCAGACACAACTTCATAGGGCGAACTTGTACGTAGATGTTGTTTGAAGTCACATTATATATTGAATTTACGAAGTTGGAGCGGAAGGCCATTACACGGAATCATTGGCCGCCTCAGGTGGTGGGGCCCCACTACAGCAAACCCCCACATGCGTCATAGGTGCAAATCAAGGCCATCAGGTCTGGACTCCAGAGGCAGATACCAACTCATTTATTACATATTCCTTCATCAACACATACAATAGGAATCAAAATATCATTTGATCACTAGCAAGATGGTAAAAGTCCTTGAGAACCAGGTCGTTGACCTTGATATCATGCCTGGGAAGAAACCCGAAGATATCCAAGGTCAATTACAAGGCCAAGTCGACGCAGCTGGGTAAGCAAAACCTTTTCGCTGTTCGTACGGCCACCCGGCTCTTACCACAGCCTGACTGTTATGTAGGAATCAAGTCCAAGGGGCCACGGAGAATTTACCTGTAGGAAAGGAACAAGCTCAAGGTGCTGTTGGCGGACTTCAGAAAACTGCCGGTGGTTTAGCAGGTACAGTTGGTGGTGGTATCAAAGGTGTAGTGGATACCGCAGGGAACACTGTGAGTCTCAGCTTTAAGTAGCAATCCAGACAACCCCACGAGGACGTTGTTTCCCCTGCTTAGCACCAAGAAGAAAACCAGTTGCTAATAGTTGCAGGTCGGCACCGTAGGTGGCGGTGTCTCCGATGTAGTGAGTGGGACTGTCAGCGGCCTTGGTCAAACCGTCAGCGGAGTAGGAGATACAGTATCTGGTGCCGCGTCGGCAGTGACAGGCTCCGGTGAGGCTGGCGAAAAGGATGCAACAAGCGGAATACAAGATTCAGCAAACGAAGCCAGTGGCACTGCGCAGAAAACAGCTAATAGTACGGCGGATACCGTCAAAGACAGCGCAGGCAGCGTGACACAAGGTACGAAAGATCTAGGGGACAAGGCGCAAGACCTGACAGGATCAAAATGAGAGGAAATGACTGATATGGGACACGAGAACGTGTGGCTTGAAATTGGATAATTTATTGCCGGCGAGTATTCTAAGACTTTTGGCATTTGTATTTGTTCCGTTACATAGTAGACCAGTTCCAAGATATCAATTCGTACCAGCCCAGATGTTGAAAGCAATGCAGCAATAGCGAAACTTACGAGCCTGATGGTCCTCACCGTATGAAATCTAGCGCTGAGTAGTCAGCTTGCAGGGGTATCACAGATAACCGTCATGAGTCTGGTGGGAGTCTCTCCATTCTCCAATCAGCGTTATCCAGGCACCAAAGGTACTTTACTTTTCTATTAAAGGCACCTTGAGGGCATCTTTGAGGCATACTCACCTCTACCATTTGAATCTGCCTCCCCAGTGCATATTCAGGTCTAGTGACAATGGCCCCCGAAATCCAAGACCCGCGCATGATGGCCATCCATCCTCGCATCCGCTACAATACTATCGGAGGAATCAATGGACCTCTGGTGATCCTGGATAATGTGAGATAGTACCAAAGCTCTTGGATTGGCGCCCATGAGCTTACAGGTTCTACGTTTAGGTCAAGTTCCCTAGATATAACGAGATCGTCTCTTTGACACTACCAGATGGCACCGAGAGGTCAGGACAGGTCCTTGAAGCTCGAGGTATGATTGACCTGACATATCGTTGTGGTGGGAAGCGTTATCTAATAGGCGCTGTGTACAGGTAGTCGAGCAGTTGTCCAGGTATTGAACGAAACCCTGCCCTGGACGAATCTATGATTGTGGCTAAGCTGGACTAGGTATTTGAGGGCACATCAGGTATCGATGTTAAAAAGGTTCGTAGCTGAAAATAAGCGGCGGGGAAAAGAGGCTGACCAATTGGCAGACCAAAGTCGAGTTTACTGGTCACAGCCTGAAGCTCGGTGTTTCCGAGGATATGCTGGGACGTGTCTTTGATGGGTCCGGTCGAGCAATTGACAAAGGGCCGAAGGTGCTGGCAGAAGATTACCTTGATATCAATGGCAGTCCCATAAACCCCTACTCGCGAGTATGTCCGCGAATGCTCAGCTTCATGGCTCAAAGCTTACGGCCAGTCAGGTTTATCCAGAAGAAATGATCGCTACCGGGATATCAGCTATAGATACAATGAATTCCATTGCTCGTGGACAAAAGATTCCCATTTTCTCAGCTGCAGGTCTGCCACATAACGAAATCGCTGCTCAAATCTGTCGCCAAGCTGGCTTGGTGAATAAACCAACGAAGGGCGTTCATGACGGTCATGAGGAGAACTTTTCAATTGTCTTCGCTGCTATGGGTGTCAACATGGAGACGAGTCGGTTCTTTACCAGGGATTTTGAAGAGAATGGTAGCATGGAAAAAGTAACGCTGTTCTTGAATCTGGCGAACGACCCAACGTAAGTGGCCCTGTTCTTTTTATGGTCAAAAACTACAGCTTACCCTTTTTAGGATCGAACGTATCATCACACCTCGTCTCGCTCTTACCACGGCCGAATATTACGCATATCAACTCGAAAAGCATGTTCTCGTCATCCTCACTGATCTCACAGCATATTGTGACGCCCTCCGAGAAGTGTCAGCAGCAAGAGAAGAAGTGCCCGGTCGTCGTGGATACCCAGGTTACATGTACACTGATTTGTCAACCATCTACGAACGTGCTGGCCGTGTTGAGGGACGAAATGGGTCAATTACTCAGATCCCTATCCTGACTATGCCTAACGACGGTTTGTGTAATCCCCCCTTGTCCAAAGCACACTAATACTGCGACAGACATCACCCACCCCATCCCCGATCTTACAGGATACATCACCGAAGGCCAAATCTTCATCGACCGCCAACTTCACAACAAAGGAATCTACCCTCCCATCAACGTCCTCCCCTCCCTCTCACGCCTCATGAAATCCGCCATCGGCGAAGGCCACACCCGCAAAGACCACGGCGACGTCTCCAACCAGCTCTACGCCAAATACGCCATCGGCCGCGACGCCGCCTCTATGAAAGCCGTCGTTGGCGAGGAAGCCCTCTCGTCCGAAGACAAGCTCTCCCTCGAATTCCTCGACAAGTTCGAACGCACGTTCATTGCGCAGTCGGCGTACGAGTCGCGCTCGATTTACGAGTCCATTGATCTGGCCTGGAATCTGCTACGCATCTACCCGAAGGAACTGCTGAATCGGATCCCGAAGAAGGTGCTGGATGAGTTTTACCAGCGCAGTGGGAAGGGCAAGGGGAGGGGGAATAAGGATACGAGGGATCATGAGGAGGGGGAGACGCAGACGAATGGGAAACCGAACGGGGAGCAGGAGAATTTGATTGACGCGTGAGTGATGTTTGTGTGGTGAAAGGGAGCGCGGGGGTCTGCGTGGTCTATGGTGGCATGTTACGTTGTTGGTTTGAGCGTAGGGTAGGGTGGTAGTTGTACGAGAATGAGGATGCGGGTATGTACAGATGCTGTCGAGTGCCATTGCTTGTGTATGCTGTTATAAAACACCTTCCCAAATAGATCTAACCCTGCCGCATCTTGTCAAATACACCCCATACCATCAAATCTGCCTTCCACACCCAAGCCCCGATCCCCCCCCCCCTTCAAACTCTCCGTCAACAATGCCCCATCCCTCAAATACAGCCACTCCCCCGCCCACTACCCCCGCTCTTCGTCCTCTCCCCTCTCCCCCATCCCTCACGCCTCCTCCCCTTCCCCACCAAGCCGAACCCCCAACTCCCCCTCTAGAAGCTCCGTCAAGCGTGCCCCGTCCCTTAGATATACCCATCGCCCCCCTTTTCCTCCTCCTCCACCACCACCACCACCACCACCACCACCACCACCATCACCTTCCCCCCTTCCCCAACCACCATCCCCTCCACCGTCGTCGCCGCCGCCATTATCCACAACACCCTCAACATAATCAAACCTCTTCGGCCCGCTGACCGGCGAACTCAGCCAGATCTGCCGGTTCGGCGGCTGCTTGTTCAGGACGTAGGTGCCCGAGGGCGGGAAGCAGAGGGTTAGGACGCCGGCCTTTTTTTGCGGGGGGGGCGTTAGTTGGGGATCTGGTTTCGTTTGGAGGGGGGGGGGGTGAAAGTGGGAACCGGTAAGGAGGAGGGGGGGGGGGAATTGGGGGAAAGGTGGAAGGTACGCTGTATTCGACATCGACGTCCTCCCTCTCCTCCTGCAGCTCTTCAAGGCGCATCACCAGATTATCGATGTACGTATCCGCGAGCGTGTGATATCTTTCTACACTCAATTGCGCCGCTTGCTCTTGCTCTTGCTCTTGCTCTCGCTCTTGCTCTTGCCCTTGCCCTTGCCCTTGCCGTGGCGCAGCTGCTGCTGCAGGCGCAGAAGGCCGAGCCGCTGCGGTAGCGATGCGGCGATACAGCGGTATTATGACGCGACATGGTTGCGACTGGGGAAAACGGGTATGGAAGCAAACAGGTTCGGGAAAAGGACTTTGGAAGAAGAGGAGGCGGGGGTAGGGGCCTAGGGGAGGGAGGCGCGAGCGGGTTGTTGGGCGAAAGCTGCGGATGCGGTTTGCGGGTGCTGTTGCGGGAGTAGGTCTTTGCGGGTTTGCAGGGTGGGAGGTGAGGCCGAGGAGTTGGCGGGGGGCGCGGGTGGGCGTGGGGCGTGGGTTGGGGGGCATTGCCGGGGGGGTTTAGGGGGTTTGGAAGGGGGGGGTGGTTATGAGGGGACGACTTGGGGAAGGTGGGTGGAGAAGTTGGTGGGCGATTGATTACGAGGGTGATGCGTAGGAAAAGCGTCATATTTATTTACGGGTATACCCGTTCGCGGGCGGGAGCGTTTATGTTGTGCTACCTTACCTGAACAATGCACGTGAGGCTTGTAGAATCACCTTTCATAAGCGGGCCTGGGTTTGAAGAAGGGTTTCATTATTTTTACAGACTGCAGGATGAAGAGATAGATAGCAAGATCCTGTAAAGAAGTAGGAAATGAAGCAATTGAACAGAATGGTATCTTCCTCTCTTTTCACCTTAAACGCCAAAAGAAAAGCTGGGGTTAACACCTCGCATAGAATTTTTAAGGGAATTCTGTGCCAGTCGTCGGCTCCGTCTCCTTTCCCTGAGTACCAGTCATCTCCTGACATGGACGGGCAACGGCGCAGTCCTCGCCTCTCCAATCACCCTCGGATGAGACTCTACATGAACCGACTTCGACACCAACGCGCTAGCATTCGGGCTCTCCTGCAACTCCTCAATAATTGGGCCATGGATCGAACTATCGCTGTGTCCACCTTTGATAGTAGTCGTAGTTGTCGCCTTGCCGTCATTCGCTCCGCTCTCCAAATCATCCAGCTCCTGGTAATCCTTGCTGATGAGATAGGGGTCGTTGGCGCTGCCCTTTGAGGGTCTTGCTTTGCGGGACGAGATGAAACTGCTCATGTAGCCGTTGCCGCTTGGCTTGGGGGATTGCGACTTTTGATCTGAGATATGGCGGAAGAAGGCAGGAAGAATTGGCATACAGCCCACAATGATTCCGACTGCTTGCTCGGCGATGCTTGGGTTACTGTTAGCAGAGACACGGTGTTTGGTGTTCTGGATCGGGCAATACATACGCCAGGATTGATACTGTCATCAGCAGTATGGTCTGGTTTTTGTCATGAGCCCTTACCACTTGATAACCAAGACGGGCTGCGCTTGCAACTACGGCACTGTTACCAGTATTAGCTTAGGGTTACAAAGGTCCGCAGGGACCATATACTTACAGCGATCCAACCGCGAACACAAGTGATAGTCCAAGCTTTCTTTTCTTTGCCATTTGCAGATGCCAAACTGCGTAAATCGGAATTACAAGCATCACAAGGTCCGAGATCACATTGATAATGGAAGCCGTGACAAGTAAGAGATAGCTATTGATGCATGTAGCTCCCCTGGACGCATGCTTGTTGACACATTCCGTAAGGACCACGAGGACCAAGGCGATGCAGTAGAGGAGGTTGAACCAGATGACAACCCAAGTTGCGTAAAATATCCTACCCTTTTGCGAGCCAGGCGGCACAAAGATTCGAAGAAAGAGAAGTAAGATGGATAATTTGGCGAAGAATATCGAGAGCCTAGCAACGATCTCGAGGTCATGAAAGTGCTAAACTCATCATCAGCATTACGATTGCTTGGTATTGGTGATCCTACCTCTGAGAAACGTGCGGCATCTGCTACAGAGACGTTCCACATATCTTTGCCCATTCCATAATTGAGTGCATCGAAGATGATCGCGGTCAACCCAACAAGGCCACACTAGGTTGAAGTTAGATATTGTGAATTATCGATATAGCCCAGTTGCATACCCAAGCAATAACGGATGTATCTAGGAACAAATCAGCTTACCTTACTCGAGCATATGTGCCACACCTGGAGAGAACTTACAGTCATCCCACCACACACGTCGGTTGATGAAGTATCTGGTATACATTCGAATAGCGACAAACGGCGTGGTAACCACGAGATAGATGACCATAGCGATAATGCATACATATCCTTGGGAGGGCGGATCGATGAGGTTGGGAGTGACACCGTGTGGCCATTTCAGTGCAGGCGTGGTATAAGGATCGGGGGTTGGTGGAGACATGGTGAAAAGCGTAGATAACTTGGGAGAGCACAAGTCGCAGAACAAAGAAAGAATCCGGAGTCATGCTCCATCTATACCATTTTAACCGTTGCGGTAGCAGATGTGCAGACGCAGGAGAGGGAAGCATCGTCAACCCATACGACGGTATGCAGGACATCTCTCTGCCTAACCCGAGTCTGACCTGCAGAAAGATACATGACGGGCAAGGCATTCCAGAAGAAAACGAACGAAACGGTTGGATGATCTGCAATCGAGGACACCATGTTTGCATCAAGGTTGTGTTACCCTCCATGTATTGCAAGGCTGTAGCCGTGGTGTGGGAAAATCCTTGTTGATTATTGGTAAAATGCCCTCGACCATGGTGGCTAAACCTTCCATGAAGAATGCATGATCCAATAGGATTGAGAGCGAAGTGAAAGACGCGCTTCCAATTTCGAGGAAGGTATACGAAACACTGCATATGATAATACCAAGCTTTGCAGGCCGAATGCTAAGGAAAGTAAGGTATCTTGTGGTATGTAGCGATGTGATAGGCGACTAAAGTACTGCCCCCAAACTTTAGGTAACTTCGTGTATGTGGGATGAATCGCTTATATTGCATATTCGGACCCTAAAAAGCCATGGTCATATGCACGGCACGTACCCCAGAATCGCTTGAACCAGTTAGATGGGTATGCGCATTATTGATCTGGTGAGTGCCTATAGTAAGGTATGGGAACAATCGATGATGCGCATTCCCGTGAGCACTCTGTGCTTCAAAGGGTTTGCCTATTTATCCCCAGTCCTTTTCGGCGGGAAACAGTCTTTGAGCCGAAGAGAAAAATGGGTTCGAGGATAGACATGAAAAATCCAGGTACCTGATGTATTATATATCTGCAGGCTGAACCCAGAATTATTTTATTCAAGAGGCCTCCTGGGACTCGGCTTCAAATGCAGTAATACACTTAGGACGACATTTCGTATGCTTTTGCGAAGCATAGTAGCTGTGTAATATTGGCACTCATGTCATTCCATCTTCTTAACATCGCATACTTATTTAACACGCCCCTGCTGAGAAATCAGCGCAAGTAGGGAAAAGAAAGGGTGCTGAGGCAGAGCTCTTTCATCGTGTCATGTTCTCCAGACCTTTTGATATGCCATTTTTCACATGCACTAGGGGCGTTGGTTTCACTGATATTACCTAGTTGGCTCATTGATCATTGCTGATGCTCCCAAGTTCGCTACGTCAACAGTAAGACCAAAGGCTTCGATTGTCAGTTTATTCAACGACCAGGCTGGAGTTCTGCCTGCACCCAATGAGTGGGGGATCAAGTAAGTACGGCCCTCTCTTTTATGGAACCTGATCGCTGTCCGTGATTGTCAATCCGGAGGGACATAGTAAGTCTCCTTGGCAGGTTGCTTGCTAGTCAGGTCCTTTTCAAATCTTGGCTTCGAGGTCATACATAGCATTTTGAATACTACTATGCATTTGTGCGTCGCAAGGGCCGGCTTGTATGTGTTAGAGCAATCGAACTTGGCGACACGCTCAACATGTTATCATGAAAGCAGCATCCTTACGTCTGACAGTCGATAACAGTACGTTAGTGGATGCGGGACAAATCACCATGGTGGTCACTGGCGTTTGCGCCAAGACCGTCTCGCCTCTTACTTCTTGAACAAGGAATCGCCGACCGTCTTGGCTCTGCTAGTTAACTTCCTATCATTTACCAGGTAAAGTATCTACTACGAAGTGGTTAGAGGTTGTTAGAGTCGTAGAATCTTTCTATTGATATTTCCACAATCCGATTTTCTTCAGATGGCAAGTACTACAGCGCTTATGCGCGCCTGCATAGACTCATCTGGCCGGTGCATGGCACGATGCCGAAAAACGCAGGCACGACCATGTGTTTACCTTTATCTCTTTGCATTCCGGGCGTAACCCTGATACCCGCTGTCGATTCCCCCTGCAGTATATGAGGGAAGCTTCTGCTCCAGTTCCGCTTCGGGGCTTTCGCTATAGTGGAGGATAATGGGGGTGTGCCTCATGGCGACATTAGCGGTCTGGGTCGAGCCGACGGCAGTTCCGTCATGGTGATCAATTCAGTCATGTAGGGGGAGCGGGATCGTTAATATTGGGGGCAAGTGCAGATGGGGGCGTTCTGTGTCCTCACACCTTCCTTCAAATGAAGGACCAGCCACACCAATTCACTAGAATTGCTATAACCTGCATACCTTGACTTCCATCTCTTGATCACCTGCATCTCCTCCCCTCCAATACTTCTTTTCCGTGCAGTCTTTCTCAGAGAAAACTCAGTTCTCCTGCCCAAACCGCTCCAATCAATTCCGGCGAGCATGCATCTCCTCTTCCTTACCCTCCTCGCCCACCTCTTTACTTTTACTTCCGCAACTTTGACGTACCTCAACCTCACCGCCATCTCAGCATCCAATGGCGCCTCCACCCTCGAATGCTGGCAATTGGCCGCTCCGTTCGTCGTCTCGAGCCAAGCCGGTACCGTAGGCGCTGCAACAGACCAACTCGGCAACGTCGTAAACGCAACCTTTTCGGTCCTTCCTGCCAAATTCAACGGAGGCGCTCATCACGCGCCTGCAGTCCAGTAGGGTTTCCCCTACCTGAGCTTTTGACACCTTAGGAAAATCAGCAGCACTGATTATATGATTGCGTAGATACGTTGCCTTCATGTCCGGCCTCGCTCACATCACCCTCCCAAACTCTAAACTAGAAGCCTACGTCAAAGGCGGCAAGAACGGTCTCATCATTGCCGCCGACACCGCGGCCGTAAGCACACTGGGCCACATCACAGAGTACCCAAGCCACCAAGAAACAATCGCACTGCAGATCCCAACTGCTGGAGGGGTGGCGCCGGCGCATAGGGTGCTGCATGGGGGTGCTTGCTTGGGAAGTGAGATGGTGTTGTATGTTTGTATTTCTGTGGTTGTCTTGGAAAGGAGGCTGACGGCGACTTTAGAGAGACACGCAATGAGGGTGAGAACGGGGAGAATGGCCAGAATGACGAGTAAGAGGGTTGTCTTTGGTAGCTTTGGATAGGGACTTGTAGAAGTTGGCTTGAGCAAATAATTTTCGCAGATAAATATTAGGTGGTTTTGAGCTGGTGATACATATTATCGTATATCACCCACCCTGAACCCATTGTAGGGATATTGTATACTTCTTTTTTCAGAATATTTAACTACAATTGATTCACCGCCATACCAAAGCCGATAAAGCAACTGCATCCCCTTCCCATCGTGCTTCCAGCTCAGGTCTTGTACACCTCTTGTTAGCGCACAGTAGTCTGATACTGAGTACTGATCGAAATACCTAAGGGCATACATACATCTTCAAAAAAAACCAAATTCAATCTTTTTATAAATTGAGATCACAACGGGTTAATTATTTAAAATGGCTAGTTCATCAAACTCGGTTTTCCGCAGCTCTACTAATGCGTTAAAGAATATTGAAGATGTTCATATACTATCTAACCTAAATATGAATACACTTGCTCTATTTGGGTAGGCGAGCAAAATCCAATAGGAGTTGTAGAATGTACTTCGTCAACTCCAATGCGCCAGAACGTTCATTGATAATGAACTTCTGTCACTAGGAAAGTTAGAGACTTTTACGAACCTTTTTCAGTACGAATTCGATGGATGACAATCTGGCAGCAATACCTCGCAAGCAGATCAGAGGTGAGGTATATACTTCGTCCAGCTTAGATCCGCATAAACGTCAACCGGGACATGTCGCAGACTGATAAACGACTCGATGACGATGAAAATCCGTGAGGGCAGGTAGACTAGCACGAAGCTCAAAAAGACCGCCCAGATAATAATGCCATAGATCAGGAAGTTAAAGCGTAACTCAAAAGGAAGAAGGCAAGGGCAAGCAGTATAGTCGGAATGTTAGGGACGCCAAGAATGAAAGCCCTGGATACCTCTTTGACCATTTTGGGTTCCACGAAGATGGAAGAGTTAGGTAGGCGCTGTGCTTTACGTAAGGTTGTTATGATTGATGGCAGGTGTGTTTTTTTCCATCTCCTTCTCTGCTGTCTTCCCTTTCGCCTTTCTCTTCCGCTCGGTACGCTCCTTGAAGAATGAACCACTAAAACCAAGAGAGTAATGCACAATCAGAACTGGGGCAGCAAAATGTTCGATCGTAGCGACCTTCCACAATATGGACTCTGCCGGTATGAGAAATGCGTAGTTCCACAAAGCTAGGTGGATAGCACCATAAGATATGCTCAACATGCAGAGCATAGCCACGCCAACAAGTCGTTCGAGAAGATTGTCTTCTACTTCGAGTAAGGATTGTACCAAGTCTATCAGGTCTACCGAAATGAAGTCGTTTGAACGTGGCACCAGTAGGTGGTTACTTCTGTTTGCGAGTCTTAATTTATGGATTCCATTCACCTGTGTAGAGTTCACGAAAGCCGCAGCTGCCAAGTCATATCTTCTGATATTCTTATGAGACAAAGAGATGAACAGCTTGAAATAATGATATTGTCTTATATCTGTATTTGTGAACTTCTTGATGGAAAGTGGAATGTCGGTTGATACTGTCGGTAAAACTGGTTTGTGGTACGATGAAAGATTGAAGCAGCTTTCGCACCAGAGCGGGAAATTGCCTTCAAGAGGGCGAGTACGAAAGACATCTGGTCCAACTCCATTGGCCATGAATTTCCCGGTCTCTAGGGTATCAAGTATCGGTACACCTGGCGACGGTTTCAAAGAAAACATAGGCTTGGATTCTTTAACTGCGATTTCTGTAGCGACAGCTTTGACACTTTCACCACGATATATAGCCTTCATATCATTGGCGTTGTTTTGGTTAGGACTAATGATGGCACTTATTTTTGGTGTGTTCTCGTTAACAGAAAAGCGAACAACGTCTTCGAATTCTTTGCATTTGCTCAGTTTTTGGCGGACTAAGTCATCAACGTCTTTCATGTCATTTGAAGCGTAGTAAGTCAAGATTTCGACGTCGGAAGTCTCGTCGCCCAGTCAATTCTCCCAGCGTGAATGATTTATGACACTCTCATGTTCTTTCGGGAACATCACGTTGCGGTACAACGCGATATCTTTCTAGAATCCTACCGTGGGTAAAAGCGTCGGCTCCTGGATATCTAAGGGCTTATGAAACCATTAATAGTACATGATCAAGGCGCAGCAGGCGTGAACCAGAGTGTGAAGTTCCAGAGCTGAAAGAGGATATCCAGCTACTTTAGTGGAAATGCATTGAAGGATCATCCAGGTCACTTGCAAAACCACTGGGCCTTTTTCAAGTATATCCGCTTTACTTTTGTCCCAGATCTCTCTGTGGGATACCATCTTGAAAAGCCCTTGCCTTGCGAGATATAATGCACCAGCTAGTGTCAACGTGAGTCTGGGAAAGCTATCACGTATATCGCTGACATCCACGGTCAGGATGCCCATGACCACGTAAAAACCGTAGATAAGACTGAATGATGTGGAACGAACGTTATTGCTCTCCGCATTGGCCTGCTTGAAGTTACTTATTAGACCGGAAGTCGGCATTTGGGACATCATACTGGCCTGTTCGCAAAGCTGAAGATAGGCATCGTCCCCTGTTTCTAATGAGTTGGCTAGTCTGGATAAACTTTTCTCTTGCTCAAATCTCAGCTCCCCAAGCTCCTTCGATATTCTACGAGCCCAGCTCCATTTCTGCGATGCTGTGTAAACCACGAGCTCAGGCGCGACAATGGCAGCAAATACCCACTTCGCTATTCGAAGTGATTGCTTAGCAACACGTTCTCCTGTGCAGGAATATTCAGATGAATGACTGAATACACACAGAGCGCAAGCGTAAAAATACAGCTGTAAAGCAGGCTCCACGTGCCTCTAGTATCTGGTTCTGGGATCCAAACAGAAACAAATTGTGTACGGCGGACAGTCATATTCTGGGGCTGTGCCGCCGCAGCAATTTTCGGCCATGCGGTTGGCAGAAAGATAATAAGAGAACCCATGTTGTAAGACTTGGATCTACAAGTAGATTTCGCACGGAGTTCGTGGGAGAAAGAGAAAGCCCTTTAAGTCACTTATTCGTAAAGGTGATATGTAGTTGCCAAATCTAGCAATGCACAACGCCCCCTTCAACGTCACTCTGTACTCAGTACTTAGTACCTTACCGTATTGCTCCATACAAAGATAAAATCGTCTGATTCATTATCCATGGTCAAAGGTGTCAACGGTTGATTTACTCCTCCATCTGATTTGGGCTGTGTTTATGTTTCGCTTGCTTTATATAGGTGCAGGGGTGGCAAGGCAGCTGTGTTGCAAGAGTCGTCGCAGCCACTCAGCCGCTCCCAAAAGACACTTATCGACGCATACTTTGCCTGAATCTCATAAGCTATTCTTGGTTTGAGTACAGGTCTAATCTGCTGACGCCAGATTGGGAAGATGGAAGAGTCATTCTCCACGATATATGTGGAGCGCATGAAGGATGGTGGTTGGATCAAAGCTACCTTAGCAAGACCTTATCACGCTAATCTACTATGGCTACCTCGTCTTTTGTACATTGGGATTTGCGATGTCAAATGTCTCCGCTGTAAGCTGGCAGGAGAGAATTTATGCTTTGGCTGAGTGAAGCTTCTGGTCCGAATGAAGATTACAACCGGTTGCGTTTTGTTTTTCTGAAAAAGATACGTTTAACGAGCAGAATCAAAGGCTGACAAAAGCTCGCAGATTTCGGATAGTACACTACTTTTCTGCAGTCATCACACACTGCTTCGAAATCGACATTTTAAGATACTGGTTGAAACGCTATGGAGAGACATTTGAAATTGAGCTGCACTTTTTCAATCGAGAGGCAATACTAGTAGCCATAGCCTTTTTGTCCTCGGTGAGATGAAATAAAGAAGACGAGTCTGACTGTTCTGCTCTTCCGATTGAAGACGTAGGCACGACGCTAGATTGCGATGACATGGAAACAGCCTTGCCAGCTATAATCCCAGAATAACGTATTGCACCCTACCTTATTACGGAAACGTAGTGTATCTGCGTGATGGCCGGAACGTTCGTTGACCAAGGTCACACATTGTTGTACATGCGGTAGACATACCCTGCAAGCATTCACCGTAAGAGGTGCTGGCCGTATCGTTCCGTATTTCACAATCCTTCCTACGTCATTTTCCACTGCTCTTGTCGAATAGAGGCAAACCAATGCGACATAGTGTAGCAGCGAATGGTCATCAGACAGTGCTAAACTGTCAAGCAGAAGATCCATAGTCCAAGTAAAGTGCGGTGTCGAATTCATATCATAGTTAATCGACGATCGAGAATAACCATATGTCAAGGTAAACTTTTCAATCAGAACACCATCCAGATCGACGATATACGATGTTGAGCGGCAGAATCATACACAAGGGCTGAGTCACCATAGTCTCATCTCATCACATAATCAATTCCGAGTCACAGATGGCATGACATGTGGCGATACAGCAGGCGGATCACGAGCCTGGCGGCCTCTGCTCACCTGGGGGACCTTGGCCTTGCATCGGTTGCTGCCCTTGTTGAGCAAGACTTGAATACCACAGCGCGACGTAGTTTTGATAGCCACCATAGGCTGCATAGGGATCCACATCACCGCCAGGTTGTGCCTGACCTTGTGACGATTGCTGGTTTTGAATTTGAACTTGATTCTGATTCTGATTCTGTTGGCCATAAGGCCCCTGGGCATGTGAGTACTGGTCATTGATTTGCTCATCACGACGTGGTCCACCCCCTCCACGATTCTTCTCCTCCTTTGTCAGATATCAGTACAGACCTCAAGCCGAATGACTGCTTGACTTACCACTGCATGAACTTTGTCTGTGATTGCACGCTTCGCTTGGTCAATTGCACCTCGTGTTCCAACCAAGCCTATTTCGCGTTCGAAGTCTTGCCCGCTTGCTGGTGCTACATTGATTTTACAACCCGTAGTACTCTGCATATCCTTTATGGTCTCTCCGCCTACACAAATGCGGTGAGCACTAGAATCTGACCCGCTTTGCTGCAAGCTGTACATACCTTTACCGATGATCATTCCTACCGCTTCTGAAGGCACAACAATGGTGTCGTTCACTTTGTCACCACCGAAGCTCTCACCCCCTCCAAAGCCTCCGAACCCCGGTGGTCCTCTTCCAGTTTCACGGGGGCCGCCACCCTGGTTCGCGAGACTTTTTGTATCGCTCTCAACAATCTCCATGATCAGATCTTTAGCCATTGTCGCTGCTTGTGGTGTGCCAATTAGATTGACTGGTCGTAGCCCATTCACGCTTTTTTCTTCGCCAACGATGTTGACGTGGCATTGGCTACGTTCCTGTAGATCTCTAATAGTCTCGCCACCTCTCCCAATTATGAGACCAACGGTTCTATTGGGGACCATTATCTGCGTCGCATCTTCGCCAGCTCGAAGAGCAGGCTGATGTGCACTGACTCCCTTGCTAGCTCCAGCTGCAAACCGATCTGGCACAGCTGCTTTATTACTCAACATCTTACCATTCTCCTCAATGATACGGTATATTTCGGCCTTTGCGTCTTCTCTGGCAGCACGAGTGCCAGTTATTTTGCACTGACGCATTGGTCCGCTTGCCTCAGGTCCAGTTATAAATTGAACCCTAGTTGCAGTTTCTGCCTCTACGCGTCTCAGGTTTTCACCTTGACGTCCAATGATCAACCCCACTAATCCAGAATCTATCACTATGGTCTCCACGTTATCATCGGCGCTTCGACGACCAGGGGGAGACCTCTCGCTTGGTCCTCCAAAGCCACGCCCTGGCGGCGGAGAGAAGTTTGTACCAGGCCCACGACCAGTTCTCATACCAGGGGAGAAGGAGCGGTCACGTAAAGGATATCCGGAGATGTTAGTACGCCGAGGGTCATCGCGCCGCTCGTCACGATATGGATTATAATTATCTCGGAAGCTGTCCCTAGCAACACGGGGCGGCGATCTTGAGCGTGAACGAGAGCGGCGATAAGTGCGACCAGCCAGCCGAGGATCACCATCACGGTTTGGTGCTACAAGACAGCACCCGTCAGCGTCGTTAAGGTAAAGCATAGATAGATAGTTGTATAGCTTCGAATCGGAAGGAACCATCTTACTGCCGTTTGCTCGACCCATATCATAAGATACACCCCGTTCAGCGGCGATGCCCCGTGCTTTAGCAACAGCGTCATTGAAGCTAACCGACCCCGAATTGACTGGTTTGATATTACTCAAATCAAGGCTTCCTGAATTACTCGGCGGTGGGATATGATATGATGGAGTAGCAGCAGGGGTTGGCGCAGGGTAACCACCAGGATAGCCTTGAGGCGGTTGTTGTTGCTGTGGTGGTGGCTGCCCTTGCATTGGTGTTCCTCCTGGACGTTGTGCAGCTAGCGAAGTGGTAGCGTCAGGACTGCAGGAAGACAGAAGGGCCGTGATTGTACTGACCTAACGCAGCCAAGATCTGGGAGATGTTGGGTTGCTCCGCCATGTTCGAATTTATCTGATTCAAGAATTTGTGGTCTTGGTATGTATCGACAAAGTCACCCGATGACTGATAGCATAGCTGGAACGGTTCGAATCATGCTTGAGACCGTAAAATATTATTAGTACCTATGTATTCATTCCGAATCGATGCTTTGATGGTTGTTACGTGCTGAGCTCTGTAGACCAGAATATTACCTAGGATGAAGCTAAGCCGGATGTGCTGCGCATACTGATCTAACCTAAACCAGCAAGCCTTCCTCAACCTCACTTCATCGTCAATAATCACTTGAACCTTTCTCCAATGCTCTGATGTGTACTGGCAAGGGATCTAATTATGGCTAATGCAGGCCGAGTCTTGAGAGAGCGTTGTGTAAGAGCTAATGCTGCACAGGATTGCTTCTACCTTTGCTTCTTAATCTTTTCTCCAGCGCCTTTTGGGCGTCTTAGCTCTGAGTGTACTCTATCCTCCTTGAAAGTGCACCTTATATGTCCTAAATGCTAGTCTTATACGAGCGAAGCAGCCTTAATTCCTGCAGAACAATAGACTCAGTCTAGCCACTCCTGCTTACCTATCAGGTCTTACATCTCTCTTCTTTCCTTGCATGACTAGAAAGAATACATTGTGTCTTTATAAGCTCTTTATAAATAACGCCTATGAGATTATGCAGCAAGATACTGACCCATTCTCCTGTCTTTTCAGGGGATAGCATCCATCGTATGAACATCGAAAGACCCTTTCGGTTACAGCAGCATCGTTTCCGTTAGAGGGGATTTGAATAATTCGAGCTGGGTTGAATAGTATTATAGACTTTAATCTGCGAGTTAACGAAGATCTTCGAACTGCAACCGTAATGCTGAAACATGGTTTTGAGAAGATATTGGATTTCAGATGCGCAAATCCGGAAGCGAAACTGCTCATGGCGCTTCCGGGCTCTGGGGGTACCTGTGTACTTTCCGATATCCTTTGATGGGCAGCATTAGGCCCTGGCATGTATGATAAGGCTTGCTGCCGTCCCCAAGGGGTTGCTGATCCTCCAGCTATCCGTTGGTACTGTGTAAGGCCTGTACATGGGGCCTGTCCGCGGCCATGATCTATTTCCATTATTCATGAGAATAAGGAATGCTGTACTGGTGTTGGACCATGCCTTGGGTCAACACAGGCTAATGAATAGGGCTGTTATAACTCGCCTAATTTGGAGTTCCTGCTCAACTTCTCTTCATATCAATCAATCTTGAACGCGCCAAAACCACTCCAGTTCGACCACGAGATCGATCCGGTCGGAACGCAGCGTCTCTTGTTCAGGTTTGACAGCTATGGCTCATCTTGCAGGAGGAGAGGCTAGTGAGTCCTGCATTTCCGATCAGGGTCCGAATTGGTGTGCAAATTAGCTTAGCGCCTGTCCACTGACAGATATTCAGATGTCAACACGACACAAACATCCTCCGATGTGAACACCATTGTGCGCAACGACCCGGCGGCATTGAAGCGATTAATTCGTGAGCGGCTTCAGAGCCGTGTAGAGCCCATCGGCCGCAAGGCCATATCTGGTAGAGTGGTCTCCTGGAGACCATCGTGCATCCCCTTTCACGTCGAATATTCCATCAACTTCGTTCCAGAGGGTGTTGGTTTAACCCACCTAGCATCTGCTAGAGTGGTCAAGGATATAAGCGTTGTCAGTACTCATTTATCAATCTGTATGGACTCCACTGACTGAAACATGACACAGTACGCAGATGAAGTTCTCGAAGAGGCGACATTCGTTGTGTCCCACCAACTGGTATCTACTCTGTTACTCACTAGCAATTCAAGGTACTAATAGGTTCTAGAGAGCCAGCGGAAACCTTTCCTTTACAACCTACGATATTTCGGGCCACAATCAGTCTGGGAATCTAACCTTGAAGATGAAGAGGCAGAGAAAAGAATCATCGGCGCAACAAGCGCGTTTGATCGACGAGAGTGGCGTTCCACTTAATGAACTTGCTATCGAGCACGCAGAAGAACTCGCCAGCATGGCAAATGACATGCGTCTAGATGTTGACTGGCTAGAAGCTTTGACTATTACGAGCAGCTCTGATCTTGGAGCGCCAAAGACCGTTGCTAAGGCGAAAGAGTTAGACCAGAAGAGGAAGAAAGAGGTAAAAAAAGAAAAGCAGAAGGCACTGACGGAGGCCGGAGTTTCTTCCAATTCGACAGTTACACAACTTGCCACTGGACAAAAGGCGACGGAAGAGGATCAGAGGGGGGGTGACGACAAAATCGATCCAACTCAGGGAACTGTCGACCCGGCTTCTAAACCAACCAGCCGTCCAGCTGCAGACGTTTCAGCTGAACTCCTTGCACCTATCATGCCCTTAGCAGATGTCCAGCCTATCCTGCGTAGCGTTGATCCAGTTGAAGGTGTCTCCGGTGCTGCTATTATATCTGGTGATCTTCGTGGCGATCTTCTAGCTGGAGTACCTGTGCCGGGCATACCTCCAGTAGAGGCTCAGCGTACCCCAAGCGACAATAGTCCAATCGAAAATATCCCTAGCCTTGTCATTACGGCTGAAGAGATCCATACCAATCATCCATCTGTACAACGAGACAGCATGGCCTCGGAGGGCATCGCGGAAAAAGCAGACAGGATCCCTTCCAAGATTGATTATAGCATCGATGGAGTAGGATATCCCACCCCTGCACCTCAACACAAGGCTTTTACTGGTGGATCTAAGAATGTAGTTTGGGCTTATACCACTCACACAGCTTACGATCACGAGTTGAGACGTACAGGTGTTTGGCTCTTCGAAAAACCCCAAACATGTTTTAAAAAGCAACCGAAGGTATACGTTACTCAGGGTCTCGGTGTTGCGGATGCCCCAGTTATAGTTGTGCCAGCTCAAGGCCGCACCCCGATGGTAGAAAGGTATTTTGACGGTCAATACCTACACATCACAGTCAATGGAAAAGTACGCAACGATATTCGAGAACTCCACCTCCATCCGGACTTCATGACCTCTACAAAACTCGACGGGTACCAGGCTTGTGAGGTAGCTGGTAACAAAGTTTGGCGCCATGACCGAGACTTGCTCAATTGCCGTATGACAGGCTGCCGCATCCAGATCGCAGATAGCAATCCAGCAAACATCATCTGCCTCGGCTGTGGTCCCAAGACCATGATCCGCTACTGTTCAGTACACCATCTCCTCGCTGATATGAATGAGCATTGGAAGGAGTGCGGTCTCAAGGGTTTGATGGTCAAGCAGGTTATAGATCATACTACAGAGCCACGTAGATTTTCGCGCCTATGCCCAGCGCTCAGAGATCGAAATGGGTTCAAATCCTACGCGAACCACCGCCAGAAAGTGTACGCACAGCTTACCTACGGCCACTATACGCTCTTCGACTTCGCCAACGAATCACCAGTCACCCTCATGTGGCCAGACAGTGATCCACAAAAGAAAGAGATGGAGAGCCGAGTCGAGCGTATGCTAAATCTCGCACTCTTCGACCATTTTGACCATAGCGTCTTGGTCTATCTCTATAAACTTTTACGAAAATGTCTGAAGAAGAAGACCGGCTGGGTCATAGGTACCCAACACGCTTTGAAAATCCAATTCATAGCAGAATTCGAATTTGATCCAACCACCATTCCTGATATTACCGCCGACGACCCTCTATGCGAGTGTGAGTGGATTGGGGCTAACGAACTACCCAAGGCCCTACACCTCACCACCTGCAAAAACCGGGCTACAGCCAGCGGAAAAGCCAAGCATCAACAGATTTTGCGTGAAGCGGTTGAATGGATGGAGGCCGAGTATTGGATTCTTAGAGTTTGGCGCCAGCAGCATCCTACCGCTACGCATTGGCGTGAACGAATGGTCGGAAAAGGCTTCCCGGGTATAGATTTAGAAGAAGACTGGGAACCGTGTATGGGAGCGGGGTGGGAGGGGTATGGAGCTGAGTTCGATACGATCTGTGGACCGCCAGATGAGGTGGAAGACGTGGAAGAGGAGTGAAGACGTAGCATGGGGACGATCTCAAGATTGGAAACTTTCTTTCTATCTTCTTTCTCTTTTTCTAGCTTTGCGATCTAGTTATGCTCGAAGCTACAAGTCATCGATATTGAGGATGATTGCGGCTGTTAGGCCTGCAAGCTTTCCGGATAGTCGGGATGTGGAAGAGGAGTGGAGGTATAGCATGGAGAGGATAGTCAGACTGAAAGCTTTCTCTTGTCATCTCAGTTTTCAGGTTTTACCTTCCTAGCTTAGCGGTCTAGCTATTTTCGAAGCGATGCGTGATTGACATGAACGATCGAGGCGGATGTTGGGGGCTGCAAGCCTTTTGCCTGAAGGATTGGTGGATAAAAAATCGGGTATGATAGCGAGAGAAATTCAATCCTTGTTTTATTTTCGAGAGATCTGTATATTGAAGACCCTTCAACCAGCACATGAGACAATCTCTAGATACATCCGCTCCAGCTGCATTTTCAAAGTCTATCGGATGACCAATCTGTTCAAAGTAATTGTTGACATTGTCCAGTGCATTGCGACGTGATGATGGAACTATAGAGTAGTTGAACAGTTGAGTATCTATAGAACCTATATATCCTAGCTGAATCCCACCATGTATACCCCAGTACATACCGTATTACCGAAAAAACCTATGGCAACACGGCGTTAGTTATGTTCCCATAGCAGAGCTTCGGCATCGAGAGGGTTGAATTGAACAGGGAAATCAGACATCCAAGGAAGATTGCCGCTCATGTTGGCCAGCGACTTATGGGTTCATGCACTGGCTAGCGTGAAAACTGCGAATGTGGAATGTGTTTCATCATAGAAAGAGTTTGGGTTTGATAATCTTGAGAGAGAAAAGACGGAGAGGTGTACTTACTAGAGAGCATATAGGTAGAGAGCTCAAGGCAGCCAGTTGCTATGGAGGATTCCGCCAGATTGCGATTGCCTTGAACTCCCCAGAGCATCGTAGTAAGATTTGAGGGAACCTAAAGCTTGGAAAACGTTAGCTGCAAATTTAGGTGCAAGTGCAGTAGTGATTGTGTTATTGGATAGTGATGGTCAGACAAGGTATACTGGCAAGTAGCAGATGGCCCGGCGAAGGGCTGTCCGAAAAGTTAGACTTCCTCATGGTCGACTCAGCTGGGAAAAGAAGACTTTTTGTATTGTTGTCATCTTGCCAAAAGGTGTTTTAGATTCAAGAAAGTAGTTGTGACTCACCCTAGGCATTAGTATCGTACGTTGTCGTTGCTACATAGAAGATGGCAGTTGAGGTTGTTGAAATTGAAAAAGTTTATTGGAGAAAGAACAGTGAGGCTGGATGATTATTATTATGACTAGTGGATTACTTAGGTAAGCGACCCTCGTGATCGAACGACAGAGCAATGATGTTGAGAGGAACCACAGTCACAGCCTCCGACCCCACTGAGAGATTTATTGCTCTTCTTCCACCTTGCAACTACTGTTGAAATACTTGATCCTTCGCTCACTTGATTTCCGTCCCGATATTTCCCTGTTGAAAGGCGATCCGCCACCGGTCCCGCTCGTTCTGTCGCAATCGTAGGACTTCCGTGTTGTACCCTCTCACGCTTAGCAGAGCCCACTTAATCCCTCTAGAGCTGAACATTGAGCCATACTAAGGATCCTAAGAACACATAGGGCACCGAAACCGCCAGCGAATGATCTCATTGGCTTTCTCCCCGGCTGCGGACTGCGGAAATCCTGAGCTTGCGCATCGTGCGCGACGTCAAGCTGGCGCACTGCGCGCGCCAGAGACTTCATGGTAATTCGAAGAAATACTGAGTGATCATGACACATATTGCATAGGCTCGCAGGAATCAAGGGACTGCTACCTCACTGTGGGGTGACTGTTGCACCAAGGATCTTCCTCACCGTCGGCCTATTGCCAGAGCTTCTCAAGGACGGTCTGACCCAAGCCTGGGTGTGATCCTCCCAAAACTTCCTCGTGTAGACCATACAGCACGGTTTTGAGATTCGTGTGCGTTTGCAGCCAAGCTTGTTCCGACCATGATGGCGAGTATGAGCCAACCCTTCGCCACGCACCCAGCAGGCATGGCCGGCCATGCTGGAGTTGCCCACGGCGGTCACCCAATGGCTCAAGGACACCCGTCCAATCAAGGCGTCCCTGGTGGTGGGCAACAACCTGGGGTTACTATGGGCCAACAAATGCATGCTGGGGTAGCAGGTCCTGGGGTTCCGCAGGTTAGCCAGGCTGGGCCCATGATGACTGGTATGATGCAAGGTGGTGCGCCGCCTGGGGTGTCTGGAGGTGGTCAACCAAGTGCCCATGCCTTGTCTCATCTGAATCCCGGGCATCAAAATCAAATGTTCGCACAGCAGCAACAGTTGCAAGCCTGTGAGTTTAATTTTTGATTGTTACTGTCATTGCATAATAAGTGTTGGACGTGTTCTTGCGGAGGTAGTGGCATTCGGGTTTCAGAGGTTTCGCTCCTTCTACGAGAGTCGTAGAATGAGGCTCGAATTCTGGCTTAGCGAATTACTCTCTTCATCAATGCTTCTGCGCGGCGACTGTTATCACGTTGTATCCACTCTTGTTTTGTTTCAAGCAATGATTAGATTCTTGAAGGACCCCTTGATTCATTTGTTTACGTTTCTGGAGGGCTTGAACTATGGCCCAAATCTACAGAGTCTTGAATTTCTGGGTTACGATCCTGACTTTTGAAATTCCTATAGCCGCGCCCAATCCGCATCTTCTACAACAGCAGCAGCAGCATCAGACACACGTGAGGCAACGTATGATGCAACAATTTCAGCAGCAGCAGCAGCAGCAGCAGCAGCAGCAGCAGCAGCAGCAGCAACAGCAGCAACAGCAGCAGCAGCAGCAGCAACAGGCACAGAATGGAGGAATGGCTGTCGGTCATGGAAACATGCCTATGAACCAAGCGCAATTCGCTGCTGTTCAAGGAAATCCTAATATTCGTGGAGTTGCTCTACCTGCACACTTACAACACGCCCAACAGCAAGCTACGGCCCAACAGCAACAGGCTCAGCGGCACCAACAACAGGCTCAGCAGCAACAAGCCCAAAACCAACATGCACAACAGCAAGCCGCTCAACAAGCCCAGCAGCAGCAGCAGCACCAACACCAACAGCAGGAACAACATCGTCAAGCAATCGGTCAGCAGATGGCGATGCAGCAAGCGGCTAGCCAAGCAGGAACCAGTCAAGGTCAGCCCGCGCCTCATGGTCAAGCGCGAGCTCCACCTCAGATACCAGGCGGACAAGATCCACAAGCGGCTGCTGTGGCTCAGCAACAGGCCCAAGCTCAACAGCAAGCACAGATACAGCAGCAGCAGCAACAAGCACAACAACATGCCGCCCAACAGCAACAAGCTCAGCAACAGCAGGCGATCCAGCAACAGCAGGCTCAGCAACAGGTCAACCAACAAGTCCAGCAGCACGCCCAACAGCAAGCTGCTCATGCTGCCATGATGCGGCCCCGACCACAGAGTTCTTTCAGCGGTTCTTCCGTATTGAAACTCCTCTCGTTTGGAGACAATCTAAGCCTCCCTACAAACCAGCAGATGCAGAATGGGCGGATGTATGGAAACCAAATGCCGGCCCGAAACCAGTCCGGTGATCTTACCTACTGGCAACAGTTTGTCGAACGCTTTTACTCGCCCACGGGTGTGTTGCGGCAACAGTTATGGTGTTCTACGGAGAACTCAACGAAACAATATGAGATAGCAACTCCCGCACTTGCTCGCTATTACTGGACCCACTTTGTTAGCGGTGTGCAAAACATTCAGATGATTTTAGAACAGGCGAAAGAAAAGGACTTACAAAATGGGGGTCATTTTGTCGAGAGTAACAAGTCCTGCTTTGTCTACTGGCTGGAAAATGGTCATCAGGTATCTATTTAATTGGCAACCTTTTCCCAAGAAAGACTCTCCTGACCCGGTATAGGTTATCCACTCCGGCCAGCTGCGGGCTCAATTCGACCAGAGCGGCAAGATTGATGTCTTGGATGTGATGACGTCCGAGCACAGCGAGTATGTACCCAGGAAACAGCTACTCCAGATGGTCTCGGAATCTCCTGAAATCAAGCAATCGCCAAATACGAGCAAAACCGCTGGGAAAAGACAGCAACGACAGAAACCTCTACAAGTCCCCGATGAACAAAGACCTCAAATCTCTGTACCTAAAAGCTCGGTCAACGAGTGGGGTCTTCCAGCGCAGGTGCTCGCTCTCCTTGAAGTAAGCTCCTTCAACCATCATACAACACCATGAAGGCTATGCTAAGAAGACCATCAGAATGCAGAAGTTCTCTCAGCAATGCAACCCCTTTTCCAATTCGCTCAGCTAAGACCCGCTCTTTCCGCCCACGAAGCCCTCCAACAAATCTGCCTCAACATCCAACAACAAGCCCAAAATCAAAACCCGAACCCTGCCTTCTTCAACCCCGCCATGCAACCACAACAACAACTACCCCAGAATGCCCTCAATCCCAACCTCCAACTTCCAAATAGCGGCCAACGCACCCCAAGCATGAATGGACCCAATCATTTCGTATCTCCCGCTCAAGCCGCTCACCTAAACCTCCCCACCAGCTCCGCCTCCCCCGCAACCCTTAACATGTCGCCAGCCATGCAAAACCTTGCATTACATCAACAACAAAACCACCTGGGGAATCCGAATCAGCTGTTACAGCAGCCGCCTACAAGTGTAGGTATGGTGGCACAGCAGAGTCAGCAGGGTACGAATAATAGTGGGACGGGTAGCCAGGGGACGAGCGCGAATGCAAGTCCGAATGTTAATAAAAGGAGGAGGGCGAGCGCTGTGAAGACGGAGGGAGATGAAGGGGGGGGGGAGGTTAATGGGATTGGGGTAAAGGTTAAACAGAGTCCAAGGGTGCCGAAGAGGCAGAAGGGGAATGGTTGAGATACCCGCTTGCATCTAAAAAATTTCTTACTTGGGCTGTGGTCCTGGGGCTGCAGGCTATTCTCCGGTTCAGCGAAGGCGTTTGTGAGACTGCCGAATTCTATACGGGCGCTTTAAACAGCCGATCATCGATTGCTTCGGTATCCGTCAAATATTGGCCCATCGTTTGTTTGGGTATTGGAGTTGTTGGATTATACCGTTCTCTGTTTATCTTAGAATAAGTCGGTGGTCTGTATCATAGGTATATGGCAAGGCATTAGCCAACACTTCTTAGTTGGAAACTGGAAACATCATCCTCTAGTCTTCAAGATGGTCTATCTTGATTGAATAAAGCAGTCTCTGACCTATGTCCACGCCAATGAGTCAAAGTTCAAAACCCAAATACCCAAGGCGGCCTGTATCAGGATGGTCCGTGCACAGCTAATGTCAGCCTTATACCAGTATCAAAGATAAATCAGTGGAAACTCAGGGCGTTTGAACATTTCCCGGCACTTGAACCTTCAGTCTCGACCCAAGCTATTAATCTTTACCTTTGGCTCGGCCTCAGCAGGAGCAGATACAGAGGCCGTGGCGATGATGGTGCGGTATAGATGACTAACATGCTACCACCGAGCAATATTTCTTATTCCTTTTACACTCACCATGGCTATTGGATACCACAGACCGGGACTCGCAACCGCCTATCCGCAAGGGAAACCTCCTCGACGAAGGGTTGTTAAAATTGCATTGCTCTTTGCGTTTATCATTACGTTGTTCATAGTCTTTTCAGCATCGCCTGTCCCAGCTCCAGTCCAACCAGCCAAAGATGCAGCACAGCAAGCAGTACACCACGCGGCGCAACGTATCAGTCCTTTTCGCCCTGTCGCACACAAGCCTCCAGTGCAACGCAATAGCACTAGCGGGGAAGCCAAATGGTTCAGTGACTGGAAGTGGCTCAAGCCCTTCTCGGAATCTGTCACACTCGACGAGACTCGTTCCGTCTTACCGCCCATAAAGGCAAGACCGCCTATATATACCTTTCACGATACAGGTGCGGATAAAGACAAGGCAACAAAAGCCGCGGAGAACAATCTTCTATTGACATGGAGGAGGGCGTGGTGGGCACAGGGTTTTAGGCCAGTGATACTCGGAAGAGCCGAAGCCATGATGAACCCCCTATACGAACGTTTCCAGGTTAGGAAAATGGAGAATACCTTAGAGGCCGAATTTGTGAGGTGGTTAGCCTGGGGACAGATGGGGTCGGGCATACTTGCAAATTGGCTGGTTCTACCGATGGGTTCCTATGATGACCGTCTTCTATCGTACCTGAGGCACGGAGACTATCCGAGACTTACCCGCTACGAACATCTTGGAAATGGATTGTTCTCAGGAGACAAAGCAAGCATCGAAGCCGCCCTCCTCGAAGCCCTCAACTCCCCGAAATTAAAAACATCGAAGACCATTATCGATGCCGTCGAGCCCATAACCTTTAGCGTTGACCCCAAACCCAACGCTATCGCCTTCTACGAGTCCACAACCATAGCGGAGCACTACAAGTCCATATCGGCGGCTCTCCACGAGGGTAAATCAGCCGGTTTACTCTCCCTCGCACAGCTCATAACATCCCATCTTCACCTCACATTTCTCAATACTTTCTCCGCCGGCCTCTCGGTACTCACACCCTACCCGTTTCTAACTCGCATACTCACCCAACCCGCCACGAGCCTAGCCAACGCCTTGATACGATGTCCCTCAATCTCTCTTCCTTCCTCTTGCCCCCCCAATAATCTCCAATGCACACCCTGCTCCTCCGACAAGCCCCTGTCCATCACAACACCGGAATCCTTTCCGAACACCTCAAGCCTCTTTACTATTGGCACCACTCCTCATCCTTATACACTTCGTGCGCTCCTTAGCCCTGCCAAGGTCCTCGACGTTCGCTACATCCGCCGACATACGAAGCGTGATCAATGGCTACAAGCCGTAACTCGGGAGACACTTGGCGATGCGATCGGGGGCCTCTCACGTATAGTCCCATTCAAAGATATGGTCGCAAGTGAATGGGGTGCCGCACGGGGTTTATGGATAACAGAAGAAACCACCTTGAGCCGCCGAGACGTAGAATGGCATTTTGGGTTCGAACTCCCCGCTTACAATTCTACCTCCATCGCCTTCTTAACGGCACTAGCCCCTAATCCACAGGTGACAAAGCATCCAGTTTCTGAGAAAGACCTGAGGCAACAGCAATCTTTGCTAGATGAGGCGAAAGAAATCCTCAGGAGACCGAACCGTGAAGAGGGCATCAGGCCGGTGATTGAGGCGTGGAACCTGGCGGACACCGAGGCTTGGCGATTTGTAAGGGCGTTTGGCGCACGGGAAGTGGTGGAGAGGGCGCAGTGGGAGGAGGAGGAGAAGAAGTTTGCTGGTGGAGAAGAGAAGGACAAGGGGTGGGGCAGATGGTTCGATCGATAGCTCGGGCAAACAAATGGGCTCTTCTGTGTTTGGATTTGCATTGGTGGCGTTGGAAACATCCTTGGTTTTAGAGGATATATCGCATTCGGAGGTGTGTAGATGTCTCAAATATTTACTTTTTCTCCAACACAACGGCCGCCTCCATCCCATACCCCACCACTAAAACACCCCGCCTTCGACCACCCTATCCTTATTCAACTCCACAGCTATACTTCCCAACTCTCCTCCGCGCCCATCATTCTCGTTATGGCCACCACTCTCCCCTCCCAAGCGCACACACACGACGGCCTATCATCTCACTCCCACGCCTTCGACGCCGCCGAACACGGTCATTCCCACGAAGTCCTCAACGGACCCGGCTCCTACACCATGCGCGAAATGCCCATAATTACCGGGCGCGACTGGAACGAGCGCGCTTTTACGGTCGGCATTGGTGGGTAAGCTCCCGCTGCTCTTCGAAGCCTCGATAAGTCGAATCTCATCGGGTAGGGAGCGGAAACCTTGCGCGGAGAGGAGGAAGCAGGGGATAGATAATATCAAGGGGAACTTGGACTGATTATCATGGATGATTGCGCAGACCCGTCGGATCAGGCAAGACAGCCCTGATGCTGAAACTTTGCCTCGCGCTCAGAGACGAGTACAGCACCGCCGCCGTCACCAACGACATCTTTACCCGGTAACCTCAACCCCAACTCTCCTTCCAACCCCCTCGCCCACAAATCCCCATCTAACCTCTCCCCCCCCCCAAAATAGCGAAGACGCCGAATTCCTAACCCGCCACTCCGCCCTCCCCGCCCCCCGCATTCGCGCCATCGAAACCGGCGGCTGCCCGCACGCCGCCGTGCGCGAAGACATCAGCGCCAACCTGCTGGCTCTCCAATCTCTACACGCGGAATTCGCCACCGACATCCTACTGATCGAGTCCGGCGGGGACAACCTCGCGGCGAACTACAGCCGGGAGCTGGCGGATTTCATCGTGTATGTGATTGATGTCGCGGGCGGGGACAAGGTGCCCCGGAAGGGGGGCCCGGGCATTACGGGGGGGGATTTGTTGGTTGTGAATAAGGTATTATTATTCCAGCTTGCCCCTTGCCCTATTTTTCCTTCCCCTTCCGAACCAACTAACCCCCTCCTAAGACCGATCTCGCGGTAGCCGTCGGCGCGGATCTGAGCGTCATGGAGCGCGACGCGTCACGCATGCGCGAAGGCGGCCCGACGATTTTCGCAGAGGTGAAGAATGGGAAGGGTGTCGAGCATATTGTGGGGCTGATCTTGAGCGCGTGGAAGGCTAGTGGGGCGTATGAGGTTAGTTTGGAGAGGTGGAGGAGGGAGGGGAGAGAGGGTGGTGCGGGGAGTGGGGATATATGAATGGTGGTGTGCGGCGATTAGGGGTGTTCTGGTAAGAGTGGGAGCCAGGGTTTGGGGGAGGGTTGGAGGATTTGTGGCAGTGGGGGGCAGCGAGATTGAAGAGGCGGTTTGCGGAAGTGAGGAGATGTTTCAATGAGGATATGCCGCATTGTCAGACATCAATCGAGTATCGTCTCACAAGGTGGCATCAAGTCCCGCAAAACGAATTCAGTATCAACAGGTTTCTCATTCTATATACAACAACCTTCCCCCACCACCTCAGCGCCAGTAGCAACAATACCACCTCCCTTTCTTAACCCGGGCTCAATGATCGTACTAAAACTTATAATACATCATCGCCCGTCTCTTCCAAAGAAGAGAAAAAAATAATGAGCTAGATCAGCCACTTTGTAGCGAACGTGGTGTGCAACCTTTTTTGACAAAGGAAAAATACTGTGACATGGCAGGTGTAGGTAGCTTTCTAGAAGCCTAAAGTGTTGTAAAAGATTAAGTGATTAAGTAGCAAGATATTTTGTAAAAAAGCTGGCAACGCGGGGCCTGGTAAAAGTCTATCAACGGCCGCTGGGGGTATGAAGCTGAAAATCAAAGGTTGAGAGCAAGTGGTTTTGGTGCTTGCTCTGACGAAAAAGCAACAAAAAGTGTCGAATTCCGCCTGGTTTCCCGGTAGGATCGCTCTTTTTGGGCTCGTACCAGACGGCGAGTGAGCGGGCGTGGTGGCAACACAGAGCGCTGTCAAAGCGCCTGAATAGGCGTACAGGCCGAGCGCAGATATAATGTTACAGTCGACAGGTGGAATGAAAATAGAAGACAAGACCAATCGAGGTGGCTCAATGGAAGACTGAGCTAGCCGCGAAGATGCTCGCTGCAGCAGATGCGGCCCACTCGTTCTCCTCATAGGGTGGAGTAGGCCATCTTTGGCTAACGTCTTCCTTTGGCTGGGTCCTGTCCATGTCCAATGGCGCCGCGGGTTCTGCCATGAGATTTTGGCCAAAAAGTATGCCATTCCTTTTTGCAGATGGGGATGGAGTAGGATAGGGGTTCAAAGATGACATATTGCTAGTCGATGGTTGCAATGGCTGCCTGGTGGCATCCTTGGTTTGGACCAAATGCGAAAGGTCATCTTGAGTCTTCGCCCTTCGTGTCATCCCTTTGACAGCTTTCTGGACAGTGTGTAGGGCTTCGTCAAGTAGCTCATCTTCTTCATCAGGCGTCTCGTAACGTTGAGTGGGATTTGTCGAGTAGGGTAGAGCACGTCGTGTCCGACTTGATATGGGAGCAACGCCTGCGGTATTCGAGCCTTCAACCGAGCGGGAGATATGCTCATGTGATAAAGAAGGATGTCGCTCTAGCGTAGAAGCAGTGGTTGCAATTTTTGTTTGGCTTGGCTTCCGGGACACCGGGGCGCTAGGAGATGGCGACGATTCGACATAACGAGCACCCCGTACTACTCTGTCGAGGTCATTGGTGTTCTTCTTCATAATGGTGTCCATGGTTGAAGGATCGATGGCCATTGACGTCCGTTGGCTCTGCCACGGTCCACAACCTGCATTGGCTTCAATATCGTCCGAGTTTGGAGACATAGGTGCTTGAGGCCGTCCGGATAATCTTCTCGCCCGTTTACGCAGATGCGAGAAGAAGCCCTCCTTTTGTCCCCCGTTAGGTGAAATAACATCTCTATTCCCATTCAGAGCCCGCTCGGCCTCTTGACGATGGTAGTCAGCATAGTGATTTCCGTTGGAGGCGACCGATAGTTGACGGCCGATTTTCTTCGAGGCCTTGCTCTCGCTGGCTACGGTTGCATTGGCGTTCTGTGCCTGTGCAGTTACGGCATCAGAGAATGGTGAGATTGGACGGATAGTAGGAAGAATTGGCATTGGAGCTCCAATAATGGGGGTCGTGCCGTTTGTCCATGTGGCTCTTTTGCTTGCGAACGGCCGAGACTTCGTATTTGTCGTCATCTCAGAGATAGTGGTCGCATGAACAGGCGAGGGACGTGGTGACACTGTCTGGGTTTTTGTGGCTTGTGGTGATACAGCTGGCGAACTATCTCTCCCTATGAGCGACTTCCTAAACCAGGATGGCTTGGAGGATAGTGATGGGCTTTCGGTCGCGTCTCTTTGTGACTTAGATTCAATGCTGGAGTGTTTTCTCCCCAGAACCCGGGCTGTGGATGATTTCGGCCGTAATGGATCGACTGCATCAGCAAAATAGTGGTGGTTCATTGCTTGGACAGATGTAGGTCGGTTCTTGGGGTCCCACATCAAACACCAAGTAACGAAGTCACTCAATTCCACAGGCCATTGGGGAGGACGGAGTATAGTCTCCATCGAATGAGGAGCCATCTGTAGACGCGTGAGTATCATTGAGCATAAATTCAGGCATTCAATTGCACATCATACCTTAGGGAAAGAAAACCCCAATTTTTGCGCCAGCCGTGTACCGTCCCTCCAATCTCCTCCGCCGACTTTGTTGCCAGCCTTGTCATACCAATTTCCTGGGCTGCCCATGATCTCGCATACCCTCCATACTTGATCAACCTCGTTGCCTCCAGGAAACAAGGGCTTGAGATTTGCTATCTCTACTGCCATCGCGCCTATAGCCCAAATGTCGACTGGTGCGGAATACTCACCAGCACGTAGAAGAACCTCGGGAGCCCGGTACCATCTAGTAGAAACATAAGTCGTGTAGGGATGTTGGGAGTGGGTTTCCCGAGCGAGTCCAAAGTCAGCAATCTTTATTGCGTACGTTGGTGGCGTGCTGGGCGGCGTAACAAGAGCGGAATATCTGCGAAAGGTGGTACCGGACTCGTGAAGTGCTGATGTTGATACCAGAATATTTTCGGGCTTGATGTCACGGTGGAAGAAGTTGTGAGCATGTATATGATCAAGACCGGCAAGAATCTGAAAAAGAATGCTTTTGACGCTGCTACCGTCCAAGCATTTATGATCCCGTGCTTTCATCAGTTGGTATAGATTGCCGTCCATGTATTCCATACAGATGTGAAGTTTGTGGGACATTGGATCAAGGAAGATGTCCAGCGCCGGCACAAGATGAGCATGTACGGGTAGTGTACGAAGGAAGATGACTTCTCGGAGTTCCAGACATGGTTGAAAGGAGTCGAAAGTCTTCTTCATTGTTTTGATCGCAACCTGATATACGGTTAGCCATAAGACACAAAATGATCATAGGTTACTAACCACACTCCCTCTCCGTGCGACATGAGCACCAGCTGTTCTAACACGAGCTAACACGACACTGCCGAAACTCCCATCTCCAATATCCTTGATGACTTCAAATTTGTCCTCGAGACATGTCGACACGACTCCGTACGACGAACCTCGCGGAGGGAAATCGGTCACGACCGTCATTTTGGCTTCGATGGGCCAAAAGTCCTATATTTGTAGAACCAATGCTGTAAACTTCGATGCTATCGCTTCCACAAATTCGCGTGAAAGTTGTTAAATATAGATCTATTCGCAGACAGTCCTCATTCCGATGCAAGGGTTGAGTGTGCTTGATCCAGATAATGAATTGTGCTGTGGTTATCACTGAGATCGAAGGAAGCTACACATTGCAATGTAACGACAAGCGGCGACTCGGATGAAACGAAGAGGTCCAGGTACGGATTCTCCAGGGTGTCGAGTAGAACGCCGGTGGAAGAGGATCAGGCTTGGATTCGTCGGATTCGTTGGGATAATTGGATCCAGAGCTTTCACTCGGTATAGATCGCTGCGATGAGCGTGCTGTTGTTTCTTACCTTCCTTCCGTGCCCAGAAATGAGAATAGGCTATTTTTGGTCGGAGTGTTTATTGCTCGCTCCTGCCATATGACTTGGTTCCTCTACTATTGAGTTACACCGGATCTTAGGCGGAAAAGGTGTTGCAATTTGTAGATGGTAGGGAATAAGATTGGAAGTGAAAACTGTGTGAATTGTTGCGCTGTTTGTTGGATCCGGAGCTGACCCTGTCAGCATGCGTCAATGGTTCGGCACGCCAGGACGAGAGGTACTGACAAGTTAAAGAGCGAAACGGAAAGGAGCGGTGAACTACGGAAAGAATGTGGAACTTGTTATGATCGATGTCGAATGGATTATTAGCACCATAGGAAGGTGAACGGGGGAAGTTGGTGCGCGAAGTTCCTTTGGTGATCGAGGGAATGGGGGGCGCGCTGGATACGTGGTTCAGCACTAGAGGAACTGCGGAAGGGGACCAGTAGGGGAATTATTATGGCAACAATTTCTATGTCGCTAAAGTACTCTTAAGGACTAACATCAAGTCACCGGTACTTCCCAAACCTTGGACCGGTCCATATCCCTTGGAACCTTGATTCGAGGTAAATCGAGTGATAATCCAAGTGCCATAATAATTAATTACTCATCAAGCCCGTTTGGTATCAAAAGAAGCTGTGAAGTCTACGAACCCACCACTGCTATCATGACCTCAAAGAGCCTATCCGCAGGTGACGGAACACGAGCTTTGGTTGAAGCCTGAAAGCCTGGCTGCAGCTCTCGTGCATAAAGTACACAGGAAGGAAACGTCTCCCCCTTAACTCCAACCACTGCCGTTCCTGGGCCGAGCCGAACACTGCTTCCAACCCATTTCAAATCAAGGAAAACTCCCTGTATTTGCTTGGAGTGATGACCCCAGCCAGTCTAAATCGTCCCTGACTATCCAATTGGCGGAACATGCGTGGGGGGGCCGGATATCGCGTCCATTGGCCAGAGAACTTGACAGCGCCAGGATGGCGCCGGGGGAAACGGGAGCCCAGAGATTTGGATGCTGGATGCCACGATGTTGGTCCGTTGACGTTGATCTTCTGCAGCCCTTTCTAAAACGTGGGGCGGTGGGACTGTGGAGGAAGTAGGCACCTATCCTCGCCATCGTTTGTATGTTTTGTACCCATCGCCACCTATGTGCCTTGTAACGACTTAAAAAGCTTCGTTTGTATATCCTGGGGATTTTCTTCTGGCTGTGGTAAATCTATGCTGCTAATCTTGTGTGGTTTTTGGATGTATTCTATCCTATCATTGAGACGCCGGCCCAAATCTGCAGTCAGAAGGTCGCCATTCTAAGCCACCAGTTGCTCTTGTACCTGAAATTGGAGGTGACTGATTAGTTTTGACGCACTCTATCCTAGCAATGGAGTGTAATAGAAACATCAACGCTTCGAGGACAGGCAGGTAGCTAGAGAACGTAGGTTGCGCAGGACTTGCTAGGATTTGTTCTTGGTTGGACTTCTGGCTGCAAGTTTCAGCGAAGCCTTGTCTCAAAAGCCAGCTGAATCGCTCGTTCTTGAGTCATATGAGATCTAATATTATCGAATGTTTGTCTTCCGGACAAAGAATCAGAAGTGACTGTAGTGAGTGGAAGCATGATGCGGCAATCCGATAGAGAGTTACATCACCACGTGTCAAGAGCTCTCAATCGCACAGTGAAGCAATTGCTTGAACTGCACGTTTTGAAAACCAACATAGAAAATGGCTGAAGGTTTGGTCGAACTGCGCTTTCAACTATATTCATTCTACAGATTCGTCACTTTCTGTCACCGCTCTGTTCGGCGTGTATATATCGTAAGGTATCTGGAACTACAAGTTCAACACAACCATTCCAATTCACTCTTGTTGGGACCTTGTGGCGTTCGCTTGCTTCTTTGCTTCACTCATCAAGGTCCCACTTACGCACAAAAAGATTGATGCCGGTTTGCTTTCTTCGCTCTACCACATCACAACATTCAACTTTCGACCCCAAGCTTCATAATTCTATTTCATCTATTGTGACTCCAGGTCATAGCTGACGACATCATGGGCAACAAAAAGCCTCTGCTCATCCATCCCTCTAAGAAGTCCATCTATGGCAGCGGGTATAGCGAGGCAAAGAAGAAGAAGTAAGTTTGGCGAGCATGAAAACAGGAGTGATAAGCTGCTTTGTGGTCCACTATACTCAGTGGCAGATTAAAAAACTGACCATGTCATTAGGCTTGAGAATGTGCAGGTACCCAGCCAGTAAGGACCCCATTATCCAGACAGGCACTTAGAATCATATATGGCTAAGGCAGATGTATAGGACACGATGCAAAGGTTGCAAGCGCCTGAAGAACATTGCCCAATTCTCCAACAAGCAGCTGATGGACTTACGCAACTACCTTGCCATGGGTAACACTATCACTGAATGGGGGATGCTGATCGATTGCCGTCAATGCACTGGCGTTCAAATTCACGAAATGACGTGTGCTGTTTGTGACGAGACAAAAGGCCTCGATGGCTTCAGCAAGGCACAGCGCCACAACCCTGACAACGCAGTATGTTTACCTCACCAATACCTCTTTTACATAAACTTATAATATAGCGCTGCCTTCTCTGTGTGGATGAACACTTAGCCGTTGATCCAACAATTGCAGATGAGGAGGATGTGAGCGGAGACGAGGATGAGGAGGATGAAGGCACGACTTCTGATGGTGTAACAAATCAATACGCATTTTCGGATCTGGACGTAAGTTATGTCTTGCCAATGCAGAAGGATTAGAGACTAACTTGGATTGAAGGATGACTCTCCTGGTGGAGCAAACCTTGATGAGACTGGTCTTGCCGCACACGACCAATCTATGAATGAGATGGAGAATGCTCGTGGTGGTGGCAATCAGAACAGTTGGATGAAATATGCCACCCAAAATGCCCAAGGCACCTCATACACCGGTTTCGATCCCCACGGTGGCGCTCACAACCTTACGCACGATCCTTGTACCGACGTAAGCAACAGTTCTTTCCGTAAGACCGCGCCTAAGGATTTGAACTTCGTAAAAGGCAAGGTAAGGATATTCAATATGCTCTCATGCTTTTCAGATTGCTTACCTGTTTTCAGAGTTCCGGTGCTGGCAAGTTTGCGAAGGTCAAGGCAGAACGTCCTGCTCCAGCCCAGAGCCTTAGATCTTCGATTGCGGCGAGCGCGAAGGGAAGGCAGGTCAAGTACGATACTGACGAGAGCGATGATGATTGGGGGATTATTCCCTAGGTCTCACTCACCGTCAGATCCATTGGCCGGCATCAGGCGACGGAAGAGGAGAGGGGTTTTGTGGCACTGGGCTATGACCCCTATTCCTTGGAGTTGATACGGGATGGCACATAGGAGGCCTTGAACGGCATAGATCAGTGGAACTACTTGACGGGTACTCTTCAGTTTAGGATTCAAAAGCTTTGCATTACCAGTGAGCACCGCTTGAATTACATGACTGTTGAGGCGATTTATATTAACGTCACCTTCTGTTACCGTTTGTTCTGAGATTACCTCGGAGAAGTAAGAACCATTCGTAGCAATGCCTTTATTGGTTCCAAGGTTGGACGTATGCGAGACATGTAAGACTTGGAGCAAGGACGCTGGACAACGATGCAGGTGATGGTTTAAGGATTCATGTTTTCGATCTCGCATAGGCTCAACGAAATGATTGGCAAGTGAACGACTCCTTGATCGGATCTGAGGGATGTCGGCACCATATGTCACACAGAAGAGAAGCCGGCCAATGAAACAGTATCTAGACTTCCAGGGCGCACACAAAAATCAATGGGGATTTTTAGCGATATCCCACATGAAATCATAAGATGATAAGGCGACTCTCAAAGTTACAATCATTTAGTTGAAAGACATTAGGAACCATTATCGATCTACACTTAGACAATTACTTAGACACTGTTAAATCATATGATACTAACAATTTGACGAAAGTTTTCTCGTCAAAAATCCCATTCATTTTTCGGGTGCGCCTGCTTCGTTCATGCCTCATGCAATGGAGCCTGATCGACCATCAGGTATTTACCTAGTTCTTGTCAGCGGGACATGATGGAAGGAGTAACGAATGCAAAAGGAGGAGCACACTCAGAAGCGATTGACCTCTAGTGTAAGAATTCCTCCGATTTACACGAGGTAATACTAGGTACCTACATAGAATACTGCTTTAGAGGGGCGCCCTATCTTGGTGTGAAAGATATCGATGGAGGTTGAAACGCCTCGCTTATCGTCGGAATCTCACCGTGATAGAGAGTATGGCCAAAATAAATGGCACTTCACAAGGCTAAGGAGGGGGGGCACGAGCATATCAGCTGCTACTTCGCCGATTCAATTGTCCACCCAAAGTCTATTGCAAAATTCTCTTCCTTGACAAAGATTAAACAGTTTCAATTGAGAGAGTTCAACAACCAGAGCCCTGGAAAGTAAGTTGATCGTTGTGGTCACGATATTCTATATATCTTGCCGTTTCTCTACTTTACCTACTCCGGGCTGCCACTTATTTTGACCCCTCGCCTGATCTGCGAAACGTCGCGTCATAAAGCGTCACAGAAGTCGTATCTGTGTCCAAAACAAGCCCCTCAACTCAGCCCCCTCCCAAGACTTCAAAGGTCGCTAGATACCTTACCTTATATAGAACCCTTTCTTAAACACCATAGGTAGCCTCGCACCGGTACTGTTTTCTGCGTCCTACATATGCTCCTTGTCATGTCGGCCTTCGTATGACACTTAGCTATCCGCTACTGCACGCAAGGTAA
>JAABUT010000946.1_pt1 | contig 38043 bp, 18 predicted proteins | sample 5559281 | NCBI WGS metagenome assembly JAABUT01 (sample SAMN10711880, study PRJNA513359) | rock metagenome | isolation source: Antarctica rocks | place: Antarctica: Victoria Land, Ricker Hills nord | collected 2016-01-04 | reverse complement strand
AGACCCCGTCGCTCATGCACTGCACTGGTCGAGCTGGCGCCGCCTGCACCAGGCCCACGCCCGCCGCGCGCATTTCCGTCGCCGCCTCCGTGTGCAAGTTCTAATGATCTAGCCCTGTAGTACTAGATGAGCACCAGGTCCGGCGGTGGTGTTCCTGGCATCGCTGGACCACCCTGGCGATGCTGGCGATGGCGTTCCTGGCCGTCACCACCGCCGATGAACGAGACCGCCGCCCCACCCCTGCCGGGCTCATCCCGCTGTCCCTCAACGAGCTACGCCGCCTGTTCGACGCGCTGACCATCGGCGCTACCGCCACCACCGAGCACATCCTGGAATGGTCGATCTGGCGCCGAAAACACCAAGCAACAGCCCGCGAATGCCACTATCAACGCAGGTCACAACACCTCAAACGCGATCTACTGCTGTAGTACTAGGCTGGCCCTGACAGTCTGATCTGGCCCCGGGGTGACGGTTTGATGTGGCTCCACCCGGCTGGAGCGGACCGTGACCGTGTGACGGTTTGATTCGGCCCCACTGAACACGCCGGGCTGGTTGTGACGTGTTGATGTGACCCCAGTAGACGGTTGACCCGACCGATGTCGGTGTTTGACCTGTTGAAGGGGGCACTGACTCGCCCCTGCCATCGCCCGGCCTCCCGGTGGAGCTGACAGTCACCACGCCTAGTGAAAACCGATGATGGTGCGTTCCATGTGCGAGATGTAACGGTGCACCGAGTTGTCCGGCTCCAACGGAACCTGCTCGACATCAACCGGCGAACTGTCCAGCCCGGTCCAGGTCGCATCAACTCACCGACCACCGTCTTGGCCGTCCGCGCTGCCAGCCACGCACACTGGTCTTCAAACGCCCGGGCCGCCCGGGCTCCGGGGCGGCCCCACGGCACCGCCGCGACCACCACCCAATGTTGGCGGCGGGTCACCCGCGGCGCTGGGGCCTGCACAAACACCATCGTCGACCCATGATCCAGCGCCCGCCATCGGCGGATCCCGCCGCCCTGGTCATACCCAGGACACCGCCGCCCACATTGACCGCACCGGCCCCTGGCGCCCTTCGTCGGCCGCACCGAGATGACCATCACCGGCACGCCGCCCTCCTCATGCAACGTCACATCAAGGACCTGCACCTGCTCGACACCGAGCAGCTTCCGCCATATCGTTACACCGCGCACACCGTGCTCCTGGATATTGCCTGTTCCTAGACAATCCAGAACCTATACCGGACACGGTGTGTCGCCCACGACCGGTGGTCAGGCCGCCCACGACAACGTCATAAGAGCCATAAAACGGACATACCGGCCTCTATAAAACGGCCACACCAGCGCGAACGTGACTTTCTCCATTCATCCGCCCACCGCCCCGGCGGGCAAACTCACCTAACGGACTATCCAAATTTGCGGGCAATGGGCCTGTCTGGCCGGCCGGAATCGCTCGGGCTACGCTTATGCGAAAGAACGCTAGCCGTCGCGACGTCGGGTTCGTGACTGAAGGTCGAACTTCTGGGGGGTGGAGACTCGTGAGTCCCACGGGCCAAGGCGACACCGAGCAGTTCATCATCTCGGTGCTACGCACAGAATTTGGTGTGCAAACACCGGACGATGTCGGAGCGAACACCGAGCTAGGGGCCAACGGCCTACAGCTCGACTCGATTCTCGTGATGGGTCTGTGCTACCGACTCGGCGACGAGTTCGACATCGTTCCGCCGATCGATATCGCGTTGGGCATGACCGTGGGCGGCCTCGCCGAATACGTGGCCCGTGAGGTCAGCCCATGAACGCCGAGCTCGTCCGACGACTGCTGCCGGGCGGCCCCGAAGACCTCCTCGTCTGGGCGGACGAGCGCGCCACGCTCGTAGCGGGAGAGTTGCGCGCGCTCGTTGACCGCTGGACGAAGGACCTCCGCGCCCGCGAGGTGCGTGCGGGCGACACCGTGTGTCTGCAGATGGCGTCGTCGACGACGCTGCTCGGCGCCCTACTCGCGATCTGGCGGCTCGGCGCCCGGGCGATGATCGTCGACTACCGCACTACGGCACCCGAGGCTGCCCGGCTGTACGCGTTGTGCAGGCCGAGCCTGCTCCTTACCGGCGCGCCCGGTGAGCACGTCGTAACCGAGATCGAAGTCGAGGTCCGCGCACTCGACGAACCGGTTGACGTTCTGCCGAACTGCAGCCTGGTCCAGTTCAGCTCGGGCACGGGAGGCCAGCCGAAAGTCGTCGGTCGCAGCGCCGCCTCATTGTGCGCCGAACTGGATAAGTACGCCGCTATTACGCACATGCCGACTGCGCAGGACCGGCTGCTGCTGCTCTGCTCGCCGACACACACCTGGGGAATGATCGGCGGTCTGCTACATGGGCTGGCTTGCAGCGTCCCGGTCTTGTTCCCGCTCGCTGGGCACGGTGCCGCGACCGCGCGTGCGGCGTCCGCACTAGGGGCAACGGCGATCTTCGGGGTGCCCGCCAACTTCGAGCTGATGAGTCGCGTCCAGGCGCCGCCGTCGTTGCCGACGCTGCGCATCGCGGTCTCGGCCGGCGAGCTCACCCGAGCCGACCTCGCTGACCGCTTTCGCGACGCCTACGGCGTGTGCCTCGGTCAGGTGTATGGCCTGACCGAGACCGGCGTCGTCGCGGCCGATCTCACCGGCGAACTGCCGCCGCCGAACGTCGGTTGGCCGGTATCCGACACTCTGGTGCGCATCGCCGAGGACGAGGTGAGGCTCGGGCTGCCACAGTCGCCATACCTGCTGCCTGACGGCGTCGAGCGATACGTCGACGGCTGGCTCCGCACGTTCGACTGTGGCGGGCTCGACCCGGCCACCGGTGCGCTGTACCTGCTCGGCCGCAGCGATTCGGTGGTCTCTCTAGCGGGCATCAAGATCGATCTGACCGAGATCGAGTACGTGCTGGTCGCCCACCCGACGGTCGCGGCCGCCGTCGTGACCTACGGAGACGTCATCGAGGCGCACGTGCAGGCCGAAGAGGGCATGGCACCGAACGTAGACGAGCTCACCCGCTGGTGCGCCCAGCGGCTGACCGCCATCAAGGTGCCCAAGCGCGTGTTTATCAGCGCGGGATTGCTTCGTACTGCCACCGGAAAAGCTGTGCGTGACCCTGAGCGAATCGTCGCTGCTCAGCGCGGCGAAGCGGACCTTAGAACGGCGACACTGTGATCTCTAGGGGCGACGTCCGAGCCATTCTGACCGACTGTGGAGCCATGGGTTTGCCTGTGGATTTCGACGACGACACCACCTTTGTCATTGACTCCTTCGCAGCACTGTGGCTGCAGCACATGCTGGCCGAACGGCACGGCCTGGACGTGGATGTGACCCGAGCTGGCGCCTCGTCGCTGGCCGCGCTGCACGAGCACATCATCGTGAATGGCATCGTCCAGCCGGCTAGCGACGATCATGCCCGCTGAGGACGGTCCGGACGTCGTCGTCACCGGCTACGCCGCGTTCAGCGTGTTTGGTCCAGGTGTCGACGCGCTTATGGACGGCGTCCTCGCCGGCCGAGCTGCGTTCACCTCGGTGCGACGCTTCGACGTATCGACGATGCACGTGCGCGTCGCGGCTACCTGGGACGATGGTGGCGTAGACGCAGCCTCAGACGCCGAGGACATTTTCCGGGCTTGCGCCGCCGAGGCCCTTGACTCGGCCGGAGTATCCGAGCCGGAGCGCTACGCATTGATTGCCGCGACCAAGCTGTCTAGCGCCGCCGCCGCGGGACCGACTGCGGGCATGGCAGAGCGGGTCAGTGCCAAGTTCGGCCTCGGCCGGCCGCGGCGAGTGTTCGTCAATGCCTGCGTCGCCGGGGCGAGCGCAATCATCTACGCTGCGCAGTTGATCCGCGCCGGGCTCTGCGACGGCGCGGTGGTCGGGTCGAGCTACCTGGTCGACAGGCAGGTCTTTGCCGAGTTCGACGCTGTCCGCGGTCTGGCAGACGATGGCCGGTTACGTCCGTTCGACCGGTCGCGCACCGGCGTGCTGCTCGGTGACGCTTGCGGGGTTCTGGTGCTGGAGTCCATCAGCGCGGCGCGAGCGCGCGCCGCACCGGTGATCGGCCGCATAGTCGGCTGGGCACTGACTAACGACGCGTTTCACATGGTTCAACCCCGGCCGGATGGGGGGGGTGTCGCGGCAGCGATCACTCGAGCGTTGACCAGCGCCGGCCTCGATCCCGCATCATTGGGCGGACTCGGCTACATCAACGCTCACGGAACCGGGACCGTGCTCAACGACCGTGCCGAGGCGTTGGCCATCCGCTCCGCACTCGGCGCAGCCGCAGACGGGGTGGCGGTCAGCTCCACCAAGGGCGCCACAGGCCACGGGCTTGAGGGCTGTGGCGCACTGGAGGCCGTCATCACCCTGGAGTCGCTGCGTCGAGGCCTGCTGCCACCCAACGCCTCGCTGTCCGATCCGGACCCGACCTGCCCCGTCAACCTCATAGCTGGCGCACCTCGGCCTGCTTCCGCGCAATACGCGCTGAGCCTGAACTCCTCGGTCGGTGGGCTGAACTCCGCCCTGTTGCTGGAGTCGGCGTGAGCGGCGACCTCGCGACGCGGGGCTGGACGACCGTCGCCCGCGCCGATCTAGGCGCCGACGAACCGGCCACGCCCGTACCCGGCTTCCTGAACTCCGACTTCGCAGCACTCATCCGCACCGTCGCACACGCTTGCGTCGGGCCGCCCGACGGATCGCACCGGCTAGTTGGCCTGGGCGACGACACCGCGCTCGTCCTCGCCTCGATATGGTTCGACATCGATTCGCTCGAACGCGCCGCCGAGCTGGTCCGCTCCGGAAAACCGGTCCATCCGCTGCTGTTCCACCAGACCGTGCCGACGCCGGCGCTCGGCGTGGTTGCCCGCGACTACGGCATCACCGGGCCTGTGTGGTGCGTGGCGGCGAACGGCGACCCGCTTGCCGAAGCGCTGGCGTCGACCGAGCCGCTGCTGGCCGGCGGCGAGGTGCGCGCGGTGCTGGTTCTCGCAGTCGAGATCGCTGGCCGCGGACTTACCCGGATGGCGTCCGGGCGCCTGCTGCGTCCCGGCTGGGAGGACCGGTGAAGGTCGAAAGCTACCTGCGCGGTCGCTGGCTCGCCGACCGCAACGGTGATCCCGCGGTCCGTCCGGGCCGGTTCACACTGTTCGGCTTGGACTGGCTGCTCGACGACGCCGTGTTCGCACCGATCAGTTGCGAGTCAACCCGGCTGTTCACCGAATGGCTGCCTTTCCCGGTGGGTGGCTCGTTTCTGGAGGTCGGCTGCGGGGCGGGCGTGACATCGGTGATGGCAGCGCGGGCCGGGTGCGTGCGCGTGGTGGCTGTCGACGTCAGCGCGGATGCGTTCGCAAACACCGTTCGCAACGTCGCGCTGCACGACCTGTCGGATCGCGTCGAGGTACTTCTCGGCGATCTGTTCGAGCCTGTCGGCGCCGAGCACTTCGACGTCGTCTATTGGAACTCGAACTTCATCGACACCCCGGACGGCTTCGTCGCCGAGACTGGAATCGAGCAGGCGATCTTCGACCCGGGCTACCGCACGCACCGGCGGTTCCTCGCGGGGCTCAGGGCTCGTCTGGCGCCGGGTGGCCGCGCGTTCTTGGGCTTTAGCACGCTCGGCAGTCATGACCTACTCGATCAACAGGCTGCCGATATGGGCTGGATGGTGCACACCCGGCGCGCGTCCGAGCCTGGACTGGTGCCCGGCTTTGCCTATCAACTGCTCGAGTTGGAATCATCGTGGGCCGTATGACGCGCGAAGATGTACCGGCCACGGTCGCCTTTGATGCTGTGATCGCTGGAAACGGCGTACTCGGTCTCTCACTTGGCCTTGAGCTCGTCCGGCAGGGCGCGCGGGTGGCTGTGCTGGGCGCGCCGAGTCGGCGCTGGGCCGCGACGACCGCGTCCGGAGCAATGCTCGGCTGTTTCGGAGAGGCGACGTCCGCACTGCTCGGCAGCGCGCCGGGGCGGCTCAAACTGGAGCTCGGCATACGTGCCGTCTCGCTGTGGGATGGGTGGCTCGAGGGCCTGCGTGAAAGCGCGGACAGCGACTCCGAAGGTCTGGTCACAGCGTCCGACACCGTCGTGCTGCTCAACAGTGTCGGCACCGGCGACGTGGACGATCGCAACTTCGCCTCCATCCACTCTGCGTTGGATCAGTACGCGGCGCCGTACGACGACATCGACCCGACGGACATCGCCTGGCTCGACCCGGAACCGACCGCCCGTCCGCTGCGGGCAGTGCGGATCCACGGCGAGCGAGCGGTGGATTCCGGTCTGCTCCTGCACCTGCTCGAGGCTGCGTTCGTTCGCGCCGGCGGCGTGCTCGTCCCCGAGCCTGCCGACCGCGTCGAGGTGCGCGCCGGCCACGCGATCGGGCTGGTCACCGAGTCTGGCGAGCTGATGCGCGGCGCGGATATCGTCCTGGCGGTGGGAGCGCGTACCGACGCCTTGCTGCGCTCAGCCCCCGGCGTGGCTGACGGCATCCCGCCGATAGTCAGCGGCATGGGCGTCTCCGCCCTCGTGCGGTTGCGCGACCGGAGCGATCCCGGTGTCGTGCTGCGCACACCTAACCGCGCCTTCGCGTGCGGCTTGCACCTCGTGCCGCGCGGGCCGGGACGAGTGTATCTCGGTGCGACGAACATCGTGACCGCGTCCGCAGCGGAACGGCCGACCGTGCGAGATGCCATGTTCCTGCTCGACTGCGCGACCCGACAGCTACGCCGTGACCTCACAGTTGGCGGGCTGGAGCGAATCAACGTTGGCAACAGGCCCGTCAGCGTCGACGGGTTCCCACTACTCGGACCGACGGCCATCGCCGGCTTGCACCTGATGACCGGCACATACCGCGATGGGCTGACCTTGTCCCCCCTTCTCGCGTCGGAGTTCGCCCGGTTGCTCGCCGGTAAGCCGACCGAGACCGACCTATCACCGTTCACGCCAGTGCGCCGGCCGATCCAGCCATTCAGCCGGTACGAGATCGTCGACACCGCTGTCACGCACATGCTTGCGACCGGCTATGAGAACGACTGGCACATTCCCGTCGAGTGGGGCCCGATCATCGAGAGCAATCAGCGGATGGTGTTCACGCGCCTGGCCGACGACATCGACGCCGAATTCACGCCGCCGCCGGAGATCCTCGCCGCGAGCCGCGCTGAACCCGGACTCGTCACCGTCCTGCGGCGCTACTACGCCACTTGCCGAGCCCTGGAGGGAAAGCCATCGTGAGCCAGACCGAGCAGTACACCGTTGTGGTCAACGACGAGGAGCAGTACTCGATCTGGCTTGTCGGCCGCGAGCTGCCCGCCGGCTGGAGCGAGGTCGGCGCGCGCGGCGATCGACAGCGCTGCCTCGACCACATCGACGAGGTTTGGACGGACATGCGGCCCAAGTCGCTGCGCAACAGCACGCCGTGATCGCATATGGAACGAGCCCGTTGGCAAACCGGCTCGGCGATCCTGACCAACGGTCTGCGCTCGAGCGCTCGCTGCTCGCCGCAGCCGCCGCCCGAGTCCGGGACGATCGCATCGCCGCGGTCGCGGCCGAGAAGGACGTGCCAGTCTCGCTACTGCAGCAACGGATCTGGTTCTTCCAGCAGCTAAGCGCCGACACCGCGATCTATCAGACCGCGCTGTGTTGGCTGTTGCGCGGCGAACTGGACAGCGCTGCACTGCGCGGCGCTGTCGCCGATCTTGTCCAACGGCACGCGGCGCTGCGCACCCGCATCATGCCGGACGACAATGGCGTGCCCGTCCTCATCGTCGATTCGGCTCGTCCAGACGTCTGCACGATAGATGAGTGCGCGACCATTCCGGTCTCAGCGGCCGAGCTCAGCATGCTGACCTACGCACGGCTACGCGCGATCACTGAGGCGCCGTTCGACTTGGCCGTGGACTGGCCGTTCCGCGCCCGTCTACTCACCGTCGGCGCCAGGCAGTGGCTCCTCGCAATCGTTCTACACCACACCGCCTACGACGGGCATTCGCTGCGCGTGCTGCGCGCCGACTTGTCGGCCGCCTATCTAGCCCGGCTCCGCGGAGCCGCTGTCGTCGCGCCACCGGGCCCAGTGACCTATCGCGACTACGCTCACTGGCTAGCCGGCCGCGCCGGCTCGCCGAGCTGGGCACAGCACCTCGACTACTGGCGTGACGCCTTGGGCGGCACGCCCGACCTAACGGGGCTGCCCACCGACCGGCGCCGCGCGGACGTCCAGCAGTTCCGCGGCGGGGCTGTGGACGTCGATCTCCCGCCCGTGCTCGCGGGCCGCGCGCGAGAACTGAGCCGGGCGCTGGGATGCACGACGTTCGTGACGCTCATGGCCGCCTTTCACGCGCTACTGCATCGGTACAGCAACGACGATACCTCCGTCGTGGGCACGCCGGTGTCGCTGCGCGATCGCCCGGAGCTTGCCGACGTCGTCGGCCTGTTCGTCAACACGCTGGCGATCCGCGCCGACTTCACCGACCGGCTCAGCTTCGTAGCACTTATCGAGCGGGTGCGCGCCGCGCTGGTCGGCGGTATGGACCACCGTGAGGTCCCTTTCGACGAGGTGGTTGCCGCCCTGAACCGGCCCCGCCAGCTCGGACACAACCCAGTTTTCCAGACGATGTTCCAGTTCAACATTGACCAGCCCGAGCCGCTCATCATCGAGGGAATCACCTGCGAGGAAATCGCCATCGAACCCGAAGTCAGCACGTTCGACCTGGCTATGTATCTATCCGACGACGGCGCCGCGATCACCGGCTGGCTCGGCTTCAGCCGTGACCTGTTCGATGAACGCACCGCCAAGCTAATCGCTGCGCATTATCTGTCGCTGCTTGAGGCTGTGCTTTCCGACCCGTACGCGCCGGTTGAGAACGCGCGCGTGCTCGCGCCCGGCGAGCTGACCGTCGTATTCCCGCCCGCCATACCGGACGGAGCCTCGTGACCGCGACACAGATCCCGCCGTCGGGCGCAGTCGAGACCTCCAGGCTCGACCGCGGGCCGCTGTCGCTCGTGCAGGAAGTAGTGTGGCTGGCCGAGCAACTCAGCGGCGGCACGATCGCGTACAACATGCCCGCCTCTGCGCTCATTCGCGGCGCTCTCAACCCGGCAACGTTCCAGCGGGCCTTTGCAGCTCTCGTCGAACGGCATGAGTCGCTGCGTATGCGCATCGACGTCGACGCCGATGGTGACCCGGTACAGGTCGTGACCGACCCGCCAACGGCCGGCACGCTCGAGCTCACCGACCTTTCCGCGCTGCCCAGCGCCCAACAGAGCGCGACGGTCGCAACGTTGGCTCGCAAACTCACCGACGCCCCCCTCGACCTCGGCGCCGGCCGGCTGTACCGCGCCCAGCTCGTCCGGCAGGCGCCGGACGAGCACGTCCTGCTACTGATGCTGCACCACCTCGCCGCAGACGGCGGTTCGTACCCGATCCTCTACCGCGACCTGCTCGACATCTACGGCAAACTTGCGGCCAACGAGCCCGTCCCCGAGGCCGCCGGCCGGCTGCGCTACATCGACTACAGCCGGTGGGACCGCGAGCGAGCCGGCCGCCAGCTTGGCCCGGCGCTGGAGTTCTGGCGCGACGAGCTGGCCGGCTACAACGACCGTGTAGACCTGCCGCGCGACCGGCCGCGCCCGGCGGCATTCGGCCACCGCGGCGGCTCCGCTGAAGTCGTCCTACCCGCCGACATCATCGGGGCGATCACTGATCTCAGCCGAGCCCGTCGGGCGACAACAGTGATGGTTCTGCTTGCGGCCTTCGCCGCGACCCTGCACAGGTACAGCGACCAAGACGAGGTCGTCATTAGCGTGCCCGTCGACTACCGTGACCGGCCGGAGCTGTTCGACCAGGTCGGAATGTTCGTTGGGATGGTGCCGCTGCGTGTCGACTTGTCCGGCGCGCCGAGCTTCGGCGAGTTGCTCGAGCGCGTCAAGCGCGGGCTGGGGCGGGCGCTGCGGCACCGGCACGTGCCGCTCGAAATTATCGCGCGCAGCCTGATGCCGGCGGCGTCGCTGCATAAGTCGCCACTGAGTCAGCTCGCGTTCGGATACGAGCGGTCCGGCGCTTACACATGCGGTGCGTTGCGCCTCGAGCCGCTCGACCTGGGCTACCGCTCCGCGAAAACCGACCTAACGGTGCGGTGCCTCGCCGAAGGCGAGCGGCTACGAATCTGCGTCGAATTCGACGCGGACCTGGTAGACCAGGCGCCCATGGCGGCCTTCGGGACGCACCTTGCACAGCTGATAGCAGCCTCGCTCGAAGCGCCGGACACTCCGCTGTGGCAGTTGTCGCTGCTCGACTCAGCTGAGCAGGCACAAGCGCTCGCGTGGGCCACCGGTGACCCCGCGGTGTGTGAGCCGATCGCCGTCCACGAGCAGTTCGCAGCCATGGCGCGCTTCAGCCCCGAGCTCACCGCAGTCAGCGCGCCCGATGGCAGCCTTACCTACGGCGAGGTCGCGTGGCGCGCAACGGCGCTCGCCGCCCGACTCCGCACGCTCGGCGTCGGCCGCGGCGACGTCGTCGCTGTGGCGCTGGACGCCTCGACCCGTGACCTCGCGGTCGGTGTGCTGGGCGCGTTGTATGCCGGCGCGGCGTACCTGCCGCTCGATATGCGCAGCCCGGCCAAGCGGCTCGCGGCCTGCCTCGTCTCCGCGCGAGCCGCAGCGCTCGTGACCGCCGGCCGGCCGCCGGTTAAGGTGCCTGGCGTCGCAGTCGTCAACGTGCGCGATGCGTCGCTCGACAAGGACGGGTCCCCACTGCAGCTGATGGGCGCTCCCGCGTCGGCCGACGCCGCGTACGTCCTGTTCACGTCAGGGTCGACCGGAACACCTAAGGGCGTCGTCGTCGAGCACCGTAACCTCGCGGCCCAGGTCGACGTCGTCGTCGGCCAGTTCGGTGCCGCGCCGGGCCGCACGTACGCGATGCTGCAACCGTTGTCGGTGGACAGTTCGGTGTCGGTGTTCTGGCCGGCGTTGGCGACCGGCGGCGAGCTGGTACTCGTCCCCTGGCCGGACGCCACCGACCCGCAGTTCGTGGCACGGCTGTTCGCCGGTCGGCGCATCGACTGTGTCAAGATCGCGCCATCGCACCTCAAGGTGCTGCCTGCGGCGCGACCGCACCACTGGCTGATCGCCGGCGGCGAGCCAATCGAACTCGATCACCTGCGCGGCATCAAGCGCGACCGGCCCGAGTGCGAGGTTGTGCATGCTTACGGCCCGACCGAGACAACCGTCAACGTGACCTACCACCGCATCGACGCGGACGAGCAGTCCCCGTGGCGAGCCGCACACCTGGGAAAGCCGGTGCCCGGCGCACGTATCTACGTGCTCGACCGCTGGGGCGGACTCCTACCGCGCGGCGCCGTCGGCGAGATCACCGTCGGCGGGCGGCTAGTCGCGCGAGGTTATGTCGCCCTGCCCGGAACGAGTGCCGCCGTATTCGTGCCGGACCCGTACGCGGACGAGCCTGGTGCCCGGATGTACCGCACCGGCGACCTCGGGCGGGTGCTCGCTGATGGGTCTATCCAATTCCTCGGCCGGCGTGATTTGCAGGTCAAGATCCGCGGCTTTCGGGTCGAGCCGGGCGAGCTCGAAAGCGTCCTGCAGGAACTGGCCGAAATTGAGCTGGCGATCGTCGATGTGCGCGAGTTGGTGCCCGGCGACAGTGTCCTCGTCGCTTGGGTCGTCTGGCGTGACGGCATTCCAGGCGACCCGCGCGCTGTAGTCGAGCACGCTGCTCGGCGACTGCCGCCCCACTTGATTCCGGCAGCGGTTGTGCCGCTGCCGGCTGCGCCACGCACCCGCAACGGTAAGGTCGACCGTCGCGCCCTACCGGATCCAGTGTTCGCGGCGCAACAGGTTAGTGGCGCCGAGCCGGACAATCCCGACACCGCAGTCATGTGCCGGCTCTGGCGCGATCTGCTTCAGGTCCCGCGGGTCGCCGCGGACGATGACTTCTTTGACCTAGGTGGCCACTCTCTGCTGGCCACCCGCCTGCAACACCGCGTTCGCGAGGCGTTCGGCGTGGACGTCCCAGTCGCGGTCGTGTTTACCGAGCGGACCCCAGCCGCGCTCGTGACGTGGATCCGCGCAGCAGTGCCGGCCGAGCCGGACGTGCCTTTGGTTCGCGGCGAGCCGGGCGCCGCTCCATCCTCGGCGCCGCTGGCCGGGGAGCTACCGCTATCGCTGCCGCAGCAGCGGATGTGGTTCCTGGACCGACTACATCTTGGCCTGCCGCAGTGGAATGTCGCGATCGCGTTTGATGCCGTCGGCGAACTACGCGAAGACGTACTGCGAGCGTGCCTGCACACCCTGCTTTCACGGCACGCCGCTCTGCGTGCGTACTTTCCGGAGATCGCTGGTCGGCCGGCCCATCACGTACGTCCCGAGCCGGACCTGCCCTTTAACGTGCGTGATTACACCGACCTGCCGCCGGACGAGGCCGAGCACTGCGCCCGGCAGGACGTGCGCACGGAAAGCGAACGGCCCTTCAATCTGGCGGCCGGGCCGCTGCTGCGCGCCCACGTCCTGCGTGTGGGGGTCAACCGCTCGATCGTGCTGCTGATGCTGCACCACATCGTGTTCGACCGATGGTCGCGAGAAATCCTCTGCGCTGAGCTTGGCGAGCTTTACAACGCGCAGCTCGCCGACCGAGCACCCCGTTTAACGAAGTTGACCGCTGACTACGCCGACTTCGCAGTCTGGCAGCGGCGCTGGCTCGAGTCGCAGCAGGCGCAGGAGCAGGTGCGGTACTGGACAAACCGTTACGCCGTCCCCCTGCCACCCGTCGACCTCGTCGGCGCAGCGCCGCGCCGGCCGCGCCGGACCTACCGCGGCGGAATGGTCGAGTTCACGCTTACAGCCCGCGAGCGGCAGGCGATCGGCGAGCTCGCGCGCCACGCGTTCGCCACCGAATTCATGGTGCTTTTCGCGGCTTACCAGGCGATGCTCCGACGAGCCGGCGCCGAGCCCGAGTTCGTCGTAGGCGTTCCGGTCGCCAATCGCACGAAAGTTGAATTCGAACCGCTCATCGGACTGTTCGTCAACTCGCTCCCGCTGCGCGCCGACCTGTCCGGCGACCCGACCTTCCGCGAGCTGCTCGACCGTGTCAAGGCTGAGTGCGTCGCAGGCTACGCGCGGCAAAACGTCCCGTTCGACGTCCTCGTCGAGCAGCTGCGTCACGTGCGACGCACCGACCGCGATCCGCTGTTCGACGTGATGTTCACCTTTCAGAACGTCATGTCTCTCGGCGGCATCGAGCTCGTCGGAATGACTCTCACGCCGCTGACCTGGGACGACTGGGTAGCCAAGCGCGACCTGACGCTGCGAATCGAAACCACCGGGGATGGCTACGCAGCTGGGCTGGAGTACGACGCGGACCTGTTCGACGCCGGCCACGCTGCATCGTTAGCCGACGATTTCAAGACCGTTCTTACCGCCGCTATCACGACACCGGATCTGCGCGTCAGCGCACTGGGAAGGAGCACCATGTCCACCGACGATGCATCACGCCGTGCCGCCGGCCGTGCGGCGTTCGCCGCCGCCATCGGGACGCCGGCGCCCAAGGCCGCGGCCAACACGCTTCGTGCCGTGCGGCGTGGCGGTCTCGACGGCGCCGAGGCTCTGCCAATCGTGTTCACCGCCGAGACCCGCGGCGTCGACTTACTTGACTGGAGCGCGGCGCACATTGACGAGCTGCGGGCGGCATTGGCTAAGCACGGCGGCGTGCTGCTGCGCGGGATGGACCCCGGTCCGGACGGCGGGGCGCACGGCTTTCAGGCGTTCGGTGCCGCGCACATTGATGGCCTGATGAACCACACCGAGCGGTCCTCGCCGCGCCACGGCGCCGGCGTTGAAGGCGTGTATACGTCCACCGAGTATCCAGCAAGTGAGTACATCGAGCTGCACAACGAGATGTCTTACGCGCAGTGGTTTCCGCGCAAGATCGCGTTCTACTGTCACACGCCGCCCACCCGCGGCGGCGCGACGCCGATCGCCGACTCCCGCGCTGTCTACCGCGCGCTGCCACCGAAGATCGTCCGCAACTTCGAGGAACGAGGGGTGAGTTACATCCGTAACTACGGCGAGGGCGTTGACTTGTCTTGGGCTGAGGCCTTCGGCACCGACGACCCTGCGCAGGTACAGCGGTACTGCGCCGCAGCCGGCATCGTCGCCGAATGGGGCGGCAAAGGTCGCCTGCGCACCCTGCAGCGCAGCGCAGCCGTGATTGACCACCCGGTCACTGGTGACCGGTGCTGGTTCAACTCCGCGCACATGTTCCACGTTGCGGCCCACCGCCCAGAGATGCGCGACGCGCTGAGGGCCTCTTTTCCGGATGGGCGGTTGCCGCGCCAGGCGAGCTTCGGCGACGGCACTCCCATCCCCGACGAGGACATCGCGGAGATCCGGCGCGTCTACCGTGAGCACACCCTTCGCTTCGACTGGCAGCAGGGCGACGTCCTGCTGCTTGACAATGTGCAGGCCTGCCACGGACGCGAACCGTTCGAAGGGCCGCGCCGCGTCCTGGTGACCTTCGGAGAGGAGGCGTCGCGGTGACGCCCGGCGAGCAGGACCGCACCGCGACGGCGCCCGGGCTCGACGGCGACATCGAAGGCTATTCGGCCTCGCCACAGCAACTGCGGTTCCACAGTCGCGCGGTCGGTCCGGACGCTCGAGCGGCCGCGACGAACCGGCTGGTATTGCGCGCTGGCGCCGACCTCGACGTGGCCCGGCTCCACCGCGCGGCAGCGCGGGTCTTTTGGCGGCATGAGGCCTTGCGTACCCGGATCGTTGCGGTGCCAGGTGCCGGCGTCCCGCTGCAGGTCGTCGATGCCGACGCGGTCCGGGCGCGTCTGACGGTCGAGTCGGTCTCCGACGGCGCCCTAGTGTGGGTTGAGACACCCGTCGAATGCGCCGACGCGGTATCGCTTGTCGTCCTCGGCCGTGAGCTCTCCGCCGCCTATGCCGGGAGTGAGCTCGACGACCCAGTCCAATACGGCCAGTTCTGCAGCTGGCAGGAACAGATGACAGCGAACCGGCCGTCGCCGGGGAAGACACGCGGTGACCACATCCCGCTGCCCCGACCGGGCCGCTCGATCCCGCTCGACCTCGTCGCGCTGCACCCGTGGATCGGTGTCACGGCGCCCGCACTACTCACGGCGGCATGGGCTGCGTTTCTGGGCCGGCGCTTCGCGAGCGAGACGGTCGAGCTGGGCGTTGTCCGGCACGCCCGACCGTTCGCGGAGCTGGCCCACACCGTAGGGCCGCTCGCACGGACGGTCGGCGCTTGCGTTGACATCGGCTTCGACCGCGCACTGGGAGACGTGCTCGCCGATCTGGACAGTGCCGAACGGTCCGCCGATCTGTCGGCTGAGTCCGGGGATTGGCCGCCCGGCTACGAGTACGGCGACGACCCGTTGCCCTGGCACTTCGAACATATCGCCGACGACGCCATCGGCGCGCCGTTCTCGGTCGAGGAGCTATGCTGCGATGCTGAACCTTTCCAGCTCAAGTTGGTCCTGCTCGGCAGCGGCGCGCATCGGCGCGCCTGGCTGCGTGGTGGCGTCGATGTGCTCTACATGGACGATCTGGCGGCCGGCTTCATGCAGGTGCTTCGGGATGTAACCGATCCCTGCGTCCGGCTGGGCCAGCTGAACCCGGTCGGCGCCGGCGAAGCCGTCCGACTCGCGAGCGGCGCAGCCACGGACGCGAGGACGCCGGAGCTGGCGACGACCGTCCCCGCCGCGTTCGCCGAAGTCGTCGCCGACCAGCCGGACTCGCTCGCTGTGGGGCCGACGCTGACCTACGCCGAGCTGGACCGCGCCGCCCGGCGGGTCGCGGCCGGACTCGCCGCCCGCGGCGTTGGTCGCGGATGCGTCGTCGCAGTCGACGCGTCACGCGACGACACGTTCGTCGTCGCGGCCTTTGGCGTCCTGCTCGCCGGCGCCGCCTTCAGCGCCGTCGACCTCGGTCAGCCCGCCGAGCTAACCCGGCACATGTTGGCCCAGCTGGACGCGACGATCGTGGTAACCGGCTCCGCCGAGCGGGCGCGGAACGGCGCCGCTGACTGCGAGGTTGAGATCGTCGGACTCGGCGATCTCAATGCTGTCGCCCACGCGGCGCCGACCGCCCTAACGGCGGCGGACGACCCAGCTTACATCATGTTCACCTCCGGCACTACCGGTTGGCCCAAGGGTGTCGTCGTTACCCACCGCAACCTGACGCACTACGTCGGCGCCGTAGCTGCGGACCTTGGCTTCGTGTCGGGCTGGCGGCACGCAACAGTTGCAGCGCCGAACGCCGACCTCGGCTTCACCAGCCTGTTCGGTGCGCTGCTGACCGGCGGCAGCTTCCACCCGCTCGACCGCGAGACGTTGCTCGAGCCACCGTTATTCCAATCGGCGATGCAGCAGCTGAGCATCGACTGCCTCAAGACCACTCCGTCGCACCTGCGCACACTGCTCGCGTCCGGCGCGGGAGGAGCTGCGTTCCCCCGCGGCATGCTGCTGGTCGGTGGCGAGGCGTTCGACCTCGACCTGGCCGCCCGGCTGCGGACGCTGCAGCCCGAGCTGATGATCGCAAACCACTATGGCCCGACCGAGACCTGCATCGGCGCCAGCGTGCACATGCTGCAGGAGCGCTCGGATGATGTGGCTACAGAAGGGCACACCGTCCCGATCGGTCAGGCGCTCGGCTCGGCTCGGCTGGTCATAGTCGACGCTGGCCTTTGCGTGGTCCCGCCAGGGACGCCGGGCGAGATCGTCATCGGTGGACCTGGGGTGGCGCTCGGCTATGTCGGCGCGCCTGCCGCCACCGCCGAGCGCTTCGTGCCGGACCCATACGCCGACCGGCCCGGCGCGCGCTGGTACCGCACCGGCGACATCGGGGTGCGGCTGCCGGACGGTGCGATGCGCTGGCTTGGCCGCCTAGACGACCAGCTAGCCATTCGCGGATTTCGTGTCGAACCGGAGGCCGTGGCCGCGCAGCTGACCGGCCATCCCGACGTCGAGCAGGCTGCGGTCGTCACACGGGTGACCAGTGGCGCAGACTCGGCGCTGGTCGCGTTCGTCGTCCCGACGCGCGAGTACCAGAACCGGCACGCCGCACGGCTGCGCACCCAGCAGGTCGAGGCGTGGACCGATGTGTTCGACGGGGTGTACAGCGCTCCGGCGCAGCCAGCCACGGAAGGCCAGGTGATGGACCTCACCGGCTGGGAAAGCAGTTACACCGGCAAGACGATGTCCGTGCAGGAGATCCGGGAGTCGGTCAACGGCGTCGTCGCGCGGCTCGCAACGCTGCCGCACGAGCACGTGATCGAGATTGGCTGCGGCACCGGCCTAATCCAGCAGCGCTTCTCCCCGGATGTAGCCGACTATCTCGCAACCGACATCTCCGCGCCGGTGCTTGAACGCCTGGCCGAAGCCGCCGCTCGCGAGCCCGCGCGGCGGAGCGCCGTGAGGTTCGAGCGCCGTGAGGCGATCGACTTCTCCGGGCTGGACGACAACAGTGTCGATTTGGTCGTTTTGAACTCGACCGTCCAGTACTTCCCGTCCGCGGACTACCTCCTCGAGGTGCTCAGGGGGGCCGCTCGCGTAGTCCGCCCTGGTGGCAACGTCTTCGTTGGCGACGTGCGCGATCGCCGGCTCGCCGAGCTGTTCCATGTGACGCTGGCGCTGCACCACGCAGGTCCCGAGACCGCCGCCCGGGACGTGCTCATGAGCGCCGAGCTCGCATTGACCGACGAAGCCGAGCTGCTCATCGATCCCGCCTTTTTCTCCTCCGCGTCAGAGCGCGTGCCCGGCGTGACAGGTGCGCGCATCGAGCTCAAGCGCGGGGACATCGCCAACGAGCTCACCCGGTTCCGCTACGACGTGGTCCTTGAGGTGGGCGGCGAGCCAACGGCACCATCACCACAAGGATCGGTCGATCAGGTCTGGCACAACGGATTGGGTTCACCTAAGGACGTCGTTAACGGCTTCGCGGCCACCGGCGAAGCAGCACTGTTGTTGCGCGACGTACCGGACGCGCGCACGGCCGCACCCGTCGCGGCGTGGACGCGACTCATCGATCAACTGGACGCCAACGCCGTCGCGCTGCGTGGGGCATGCCACGACGACGATGCGATCATGCCGGAACAATGGTGGTCGGCTGCGCAGTCGTCTGTGCACGTAGAAGTGCAGCCTGCGCGGTCACAACGGCCCGGCCGCTATGACGTCGCGCTCGCGAAGGCGGGCCAGCCCGCCGCGGCCTGGTGCACGACGGACATGCACCCCAACTTAATGGCGTTGTGCAGCCTGCCGTACCAGCGGCGCGTCGAACGCGACCTCGGTGGCGAGCTGTCCGGCTACCTTGCGCAAAGGCTGCCCAACCACGCACTACCCGCGCGCATCTGCGTCCTGCAGGCGATCGCGCTGACCTCCTGCGGCAAGATCGACCGGGACCTATTAACCCGCTACCCGCTGCGGGCGAATCCGGACGCGCAGGACTACGTCGCTCCCCGCACGCCAGTCGAGGAGCTGCTCGCCGAGGTGTGGCAGGAGGTGCTCGGCGTCACTCGGGTGGGCGCGCAGGACGACTTCTTCCGGCTGGGCGGCCATTCACTGCTCACGGTCCAAGCGGTATACCAGATCGCCATTCGCAGCGGCGTGCAAATGCCGCTTGCGACATTCTTTGCGAATCCTGTGCTGGCCGGGCAGGCGGAGTGGGTTGCGGGGCAGCTGCTAGCCAAGTTCGACTCGCAGCCGGCACCCGAACCCAGGCTTGAGCCAGCGGAGATTAAGAATGTTGAACCCGAGCCAGAGGTCGCGCCACTGACATCGGCGCAGCGCGCCGTCTGGTACGAAGACGCACGCACTGACCGCGCCGTGTTTCAGATGGCGCTCGGCGCCCAACTGATCGGCGACTTCAACCAGGCCGCGCTGGAATCTGCGGCGCATGAGCTCGCACGGCGCCATCCGGTGCTGCGGACGACGTTTGCGCCACGCGGACCGGATGGCGCGCCGGTCCAACTCGTCGACACGTATAAGCGGGCCGATTTCGCCGTCATCGCGTCCGAGGCGACAAATGTCGAGGAGGTCATCGCGCAGTTACGCGCCGAGGCGAACCGCCCCTTCGACCTCACCAGCGAGGTGCCGCTGCGGGTGCGGCTGTGGTCGGCCCCGTCCGGCCAGTTCTTGCTGTTCGTCTTCCATCACATCGCCTGGGACTATCAGTCGATCGTGGTCGCGCTCAACGAGTTGGCAGACCTCTATGCCGCAGCCGCCAGCGGACGCGAGCTGCAAACGGTCGAGACCTTCGTCGACCCGGGCCCGGCCGCGCACGCCGATTGGGAGAGAGATTTTCTAGACAGCGAGCCGGGCTGGGCGGGAGCCGAGTTCTGGCGCGACACGCTCGCCAATCTGCCTGACCCGATCGAGCTGGCGCCAGCGAGCAGCCGCGCGCCGACACGTCGCTACGACGGCGAGGTACTGCTGCGTCCGCTGCCCGCAGCCCTCATCGAACAGCTCGACGCGGTCACCGCGCAGTTGCTGGTGACGCGCAACTGCATCTTATTCGCCGCGTTCTGCGCGCTCCTCGGTCTGCTGTCCAATGAGCCAGCCGTCGTGGTCGGTGTGGCTGGCACGCAGCGGTACCGGCCGCAGTTGCGCGCTGCAGTGGGCAACTACTCGAATGCACTCGTGGTCGGTGTAGAGCTGCCGGACGAGACGCGGTTCGGCGAGCTGGCCAATCAACTCGGCCAGCGCGTGCTGACTGCGGCACGCTACTCGTCCGTCCCATACGCGGACGTCGTAGCCCGGCGCATCGGTCGTCGCTACGAGCCAAGCCGCGGCGCGCATTTTGATGTGCTTTTCAGCTACAACCGCAGCGAAGCAGGAGGCCGGGCCGAGTTCGCCAGCGGCCACGGCGAGGCCGATCTGGGAGGCCTGAAGCTGCGCGCGCTGCCGGTGGAATGTACCGCGATCGGCGAAGATATCTCTTTCGCGCTGTTCGACACCGTCGAGAATATTCTGTGCCGCTGGCATTACCGCGAAGACCTGTTCACGCGCAGCACAATCGAGCGGTTCGCCGAGCACTACGAGACGGTACTTACCGCGGTGTTGGCTGATCCTGACCTGCCGCTCGGCAGTCTGGACGCGCTCTCTCGGACCGAGCGCGCGCGGCTGGAGACCTGGTCGAGCGACGGCTTTCCCGTGCGTGACCGTGCTGGCCGGCTGACGCCCATCGGCACAGTGGGCGTCTTGCCCGACGGTCGGGCCGCCCGCCGGACCGAGACCGGCGCTCTCGACCCCGTCGGCGACGAATTCCCCTTGCCGCGGGTCGGCGGTTACCGCGTCGAGTCCGGTCATGTCCGCGGCGTGCTTGAGTCGGTCCGCGGCGTCGCGGCCGCGGCTGTCACCGTCAGCGACCTAGTCGAGGCCCAGGTCTCGACCGAGCTCGGCGCCGCTGCTGGTCCGTTGCGGGCGGCGGTCGAGGCATCGGCCCGGGCGCAACTGCCGCAGTACCTCGTCCCGACGAGCATCATCGTCGAGGGCGCTGGCCCAGCGCCGGCCGCAGCCCCACCCGCTATGGAGATCACCGCGGCGCTCGCCGGGGTCGAAACGACGCTGGGCCGATTCTGGCGCGAGCTGCTTGCGATCCCGGCCATACATCCGACAGATAACTTCCTCGACCTCGGCGGTCACTCGATCCTCGCGATCCGGGTGGCGGCCCACGTAGAAGACGTGTACGGGATCGAGCTCGCCGTGGACGAGGTGCTGCTCGCGCCCACTTTGCGCAACCTCGCTGCACTGGTCGTGCAGCGAATCGCCGCGGACGCCGCTGAGATTGAGGATGCAGCCGACAAGGGAACGGTTGTCTAGCGATGCGCGGGCTTGACCGGCGCGGCGACATGTCGGTGCGGATCCTCGTCGTCGACAACTACGACTCCTTCACCTACAACCTGGTTGACTACCTGGGCACGTGGGCCGGCGGCTCGCCGGACGTCGTGCGCAACGACGACCCGCGCTGGACCAGCGAGTGGCTCACCGGTTATGACGCAGTCGTGCTTTCGCCGGGACCGGGCAGCCCCGATCGCGCACGCGATGTCGGCATCTGCCCCGATGTGATCCGTAACTGTGCCGTGCCGCTGCTCGGCGTGTGCCTTGGGCACCAGTGCTTGAGCCTGGTGTTCGGCGGCGAGGTAGGGCTCGCGCCCGAGCCTTACCACGGCCGGCTATCGCTGGTTCGGCACGCCGGTGACAGCCTGTTCCGCGGCGTGCCATCGCCGTTCCCGGCGGTTCGCTATCACTCTTTGATCGTGACCCAGGTGCCAGCCGAGCTCGCGGTCATTGCCGAGTGTGACCCCGGGTTGCCGATGGCGGTGCGACACCGAGACCGCCCACTATGGGGCGTGCAGTTCCATCCGGAGTCGATCTGTACCGAGTACGGCCGCCAGCTGCTGAGCAACTTCGTCGATCTGGCCCGCGACTGGCGCGCTCGAACGCGGCCGCCAACGCAGCCCTCACGCCACGGTAGATGCCGACCGTCTGCTCACACCGCCCCGCCGGTGCCGCCTCTCGCCCGACAGTCGGGCCAGTCGGCAGAGCCGGACGAGTACCGGGTGCTCTGGCGTGAGATGACCAGCTGGGTCGATCCTGAGGTCGTCTTCGACGCGTGGTACGGCCGCTCGACGCACGCGTTCTGGCTCGACAGCAGCGGGTCTCGCGCCGACGCCGGGCGATTTTCGGCAATGGGCGACGAGGCGGGACCGCTGGCGCGGGTCATGCGAGCGGACGTTTCGCGCGGCGAAGTCGTCGTATCCAGCGCCGCTGGCGTTCACGCGTACCGGCACCAACTCCTCGATTGGCTACAGCAGGATTTGGTCGCGCATCGTCTCGTCGGCGAGGCACCACCGGTCGATCTCGGGATTGGCTGGGTGGGTTATCTGGGCTATGAGCTCAAGGCGGAGTGCGAGTCGCCGGTGTCTCGTCCCGCAATCGACCCCGATGCTGTGATGGTGTTCGCCGGCCGGACTGTGGTGTTCGATTACGCCAACGGCGTCACCTGGCTGCTCGCGTTGGCCCGGGATGGGGCGACCGACTCTGCGCGCCTATGGCTCGACGACCGTACGGCTGCACACGCCGCGCTGGGCGCGTCTGGTCTCCAGTTGGACCCGGCGACGCGACCCGACCCGTCCGGATTTGAGTCGGCCCGGCTGCGCCATGACCGCGACGCCTACATGGGCTTGATCCGTGCCTGTCAGGACGAGATTCGCCGCGGCGAGTCGTACGAGATCTGCTTGACGAACATGATTGAGGTGCTGGGCCAACTCGACGCGTGGCCGGCTTATCGCGCTTTGCGCGCGGCCAATCCCGTCCCGTATGGCGCCTTCCTGAACTTCGCTGACCTGGCCGTGCTCAGCGCTTCGCCGGAGCGTTTTCTGCGCATCGATACCAACCGCGTCGTCGAATCCAAGCCGATCAAAGGCACCCGACCACGGGGAACCACCACCGAGCACGACGCGTGCCTCCGCGCTGATCTTGCAGCCAGTGAGAAGGACCGCGCCGAGAACCTGATGATCGTCGACCTGTTGCGCAACGACCTGGGCAGGTCCGCGCGCCTCGGCTCGGTCAGTGTGCCGCGGCTATTCGACATTGAGAGCTACCACACGGTCCACCAGCTCGTCAGCACGGTGCGGGCTCGCCTTGCCGACGACGTGCACCCGGTGGCCTGCTTGCGCGCCGCCTACCCCGGCGGCTCAATGACGGGGGCTCCGAAGCTGCGCGCTATGGAGATCATCGACCGGCTCGAGGCCGGCCCACGCGGGGTTTACTCAGGGGCGATCGGATATTTCTCGCTTAGCGGCGCGGTGGATCTGAGTATCACCATCCGCACCATCACCCACCGCGCCGGGGTGAGCCGCATCGGCGTCGGCGGGGCGATCACAGCGCTGTCTGATCCGGAGGAAGAATTCGAGGAGACTGCGGTGAAGGGGGAGGCGCTCCTCGCTCTGTTCGGTCAGGAATTCCCGCAACGCCGCCCCACGGTGTCTCCCGGTTCGCGTCCCCACCCTGCAGTCAGGAAACGACAAATCCGATGACGTCACCCCCCGCCGTCGCGGTGACTGCGCGCGCCGACCGGCGTTCGCTGCTGCGCAGATACCTGCGCTCGCAATGGCGCACGCTCGCCGTCTTGGCAATCGTTCTCGTGAGCGGGCTAGCCGCCGAGGTCGCCAGTCCGCTGATCATCGCCTACTTCATCGACCGCGCCGTCATCGGCGCGGCCCTGCGAGTGCTCATCCTCATCTCCGGGCTCACCGTCGCCGTGGCGGTGCTTCAACAACTGACCGGCGTGCTGCGGGTCTACCTAAGCAGCCGGATTGCGTGGACTGCGACCAACGCGCTGCGGGTCGACCTGGCTGAGCACTGCCTCCGGCTGGACGAGACCTTCCACGCGCAGCACTCGCCCGGCGCACTCGTCGAGCGCGTCGACGGCGACGCGACCGAGCTCGAAACTTTCGTTTCCGAGTTCGTGCTGGTTGTCGTCACCAACCTGCTCTACGTGGTTGGCGTGGCCGCGGCGCTGGCGGTCGTGGACTGGCGGTTGGGCCTGACCGTGCTGGCATTCGGGATTGTGACCGGCGTGGTGCTTGCGCGTATCCGGCGCCTATCGGTCGGCAATTGGACCGAGGCTAGGCAGCAGACGACCGAGCTGTACAGCCTGATAGAGGAATACGTCACCGGCGCGGACGAGCTGCGCGTCAATGGCATCGCGGCGCACGCGGTCCAGCAGGTCAACGCCCGAATGGCGCAGCTGCTAGTTGTGTTTCGCCGAGCGCGACTGCGCGGCAACCGGATCTTCATCGCGGCTGGCGCGGCGGTCGCCGTCGGCCAGGGCCTTGTGCTTGCCGAAGGCGTGGCGCTGGTATCCGCGGGACAATTGTCGATCGGTACGGTGTTCGCACTGTACTTCTACCTCCAGCTGCTTGAACAACCAATCGACCAGCTTTCGCGCCAACTGCAGGACCTACAACGCGCTTCGGCTAGCGTCGAACGGGTGACCGCGCTACAGGCCCTAGCGGTCGAGCCGCACCCGCAATACGGCCTCGGGCTGGCCAGCGTCCCGCCCGAGATCCGCTTCGACCGAGTCGGCTTCCATTACGACGGCGCCGACCGAGCGGCACTCGACCAGGTGAGCTTTGTGGTGCCGGCCGGAACAACGCTGGGCGTCGTCGGACCGAGCGGCGCCGGAAAGACTACGGTCATGCGCCTGCTTACGCTGCTCTGCGAGCCGCAGCACGGTGCGATCACACTCGCCGGGCGCCCGCTGACCGAGGTGGGGCTGGCCGAGCTGCGTCACGACGTCGCGGTCGTCCCGCAGAACGTGGAGATCCTGACCGCCACGTTGCGTGACAATCTCACCCTGTTCCGTTCAGACGTCGAGGACGGGCGCCTTGTCCAGGTGCTAGACGAGTTGGGGCTGGGCACCTGGTTCGCCGCACTGCCCGAGGGACTGGATACCCCGCTCGGCCGAGCTGGCGACGCGCTGTCGGCTGGCGAGGCACAACTTGTCGCGTTGGCCCGGGTAGTCGTGCGCGACGCGTCCCTCGTCGTACTAGACGAGGCATCATCCCGATTGGACCCGATGAGCGAGCGCAGGCTGCAGACAGCGATAACCACACTGCTGCAAGGCCGAACGGCCGTGGTGATCGCACACCGGGTCGCGACGGCGATGCGTTCGGACCGGGTGCTGGTGCTCGAACACGGCCGGGTTGTCGAGCAGGGGACGCCCTCTGAGCTGCTCGCACATTCCGACTCGCGGATCGCGCAACTGGTACGCGCCGGCGAGCTCAAGACCAACGCCGGTGCCGCTGTAGACGAGGCGCGCCCGTGAGCGGCCAACAGCTGAGCACTTCAGCTTTCTTCTGGCGACTTGTACGACATGCCCCCGGACTGTTTGCCGGCTCCTCCCTAACCTGGGGCGTCTACACGCTCTCGACGCTTGTCCCGGGCCTGCTCCTGCAGAATCTGTTCAACAGGCTCGGCCCGTCCTCGACGGACGAGAAAGTCGCGCTGAGCGTGCTTGCGCTCGTCATGGCTGTGAGCCTCGGCCGGCTTTTCATCACCTATCCGGCCGTGCGCTCACAAGTCACTTTCCAGTACACCGTCGCCGCGCTGCTTCGCGAGAACTTGCTGGTCAACTTGCTTTGGCCCGACCGGGACGGCGCATCGCGCAGCGCCGCGTCGGGCGAACTCGTCAATCATTTCCGCGACGACGTCGACCGGCTCGCGCAGACTCCACCTGTGGCGATGAACCTGATCTCCGGCGCACTGTTCACCGTGCTGGCGCTGATCGTCATGGCGCGCGTCGACTTCGGTGTGACGGCGCTGATCGTGCTTCCACTCATGGCGGTTTTCCCGGTGGTCGGCCTGATCGGCCGAAAGGTCCGCCGATACCGCGCACTGAACCGAGCGGCGGCGACCCGAGTGACCGACTTCCTCAATGGCGTGTTCGCCGCCCCGCAGCTGATCCGGGTCACTGGCTCCGTCGGTCCGGCGCTGGTGCGGCTGCGCAGTCTCAACGCCGACCGCAAGCGAGTTGCGGTCCGGGACGAGACGCTTGGCGCGGTCGTGCCGTCGGTAACCGTCAACATCTCGACCGTCGCGGCTGGCCTGGTGCTGATGCTCGTCGCGGACCAACTGCGCGAGGGACGGTTCACCATCGGTGATCTGGCGCTGTTCGACGCATATCTCTACTACTGCATCCAGTTCGCCGGCCAACTCGGTACGTTCCTTACCCAGTACAAGCAAGCCAGCGTCTCGCTCGACCGGTTGACCGAGGCTTTTGGCTCGTCCAGGCAACAGCTCGTCGCAACCGATCGTGAGCTGCTCGGCCGCAACCCGGGGGTCGACGGCCCGCTGCGCAGCTTCGAGCTGCGGCAAGTCAGCTTCTGCTATCCCGGGTCCGGGCGCGGCATCGACGCCGTCGATCTGGAATTCGCCCCCAGGTCGGTGACCGTTGTCGTCGGGCCAATCGGGTCGGGCAAATCCACGCTGCTGCACTCGGCCCTCGGCTTGTTGGCCGCCCAGCGTGGAGAACTGTGCTGGAACGGGCGGCCGCTGACCGATCCAGCTGACCAGCTTCGCGCGCCGCGCTGCGCCTACACGGCGCAGAGCCCGCAGCTGTTCACCGGCACCATCCGCACCAACATTATGATCGGCGTATCGCCGGACGAGGAAGTGCTGCAGCGCGCGCTGCACGCCGCCGTCCTCGACGACATCGATCAGTTCGCCAATGGTCTCGACACCCTAATCGGCCCGCGTGGCATGCGCCTGTCCGGCGGTCAGGCACAGCGGGTTGCCCTGGCGCGGTCATTTGCACGCGAGGCTGAACTGTGTGTGCTGGACGACGTCAGCTCGGCGCTCGACCCGGCGACCGAGGATCTGCTGTGGCAGCGTGTCCTCGGCCGACCGGAACGGACGTACCTCATTGCCGCCCACAGGCCCAGCGTCCTGCGCTACGCGACCCGGTTGGTCGAGTTGGATCAGGGACGCGTCGTGCGGGCTGGTCTTGTCGAGGAGGTCGCCGCTGCGAGTCCGTTCGTGCGCGAGCTGCTCACCTGGCACGGCAAGTCTCATCCCGTTGGGGAGGCGCGGTGACCGTCCCCCTTTTAATTCTTGCTGAGGCTGATCGTCATCCGGACGCGACGGCGATCGAGGATGGCGAGACACGGTTGACCTACCGCGATCTTGACGTGCGCTCGGCACGGCTGGCGCAGCGACTGCGTGTAGCGGGCCTGCGGCGAGGCGGTCGGGTCGGCGTGCATCTGCCGCGCTCGGCCGAGGCGGTCGTGTCACTGCTGGCAGTCCTGCGGGCGGGTGCCGTGTACCTACCCCTGAATCCGGATTACCCGCTGGCGTGGCGGGCCTCTACGATCGCCGACGCCCGGCTGAGCGCCTTGGTCGGCGATGCCGACGCACTGGACGGTCTAACCGAGTCGATCGGCCTACCGCCGCTGATCGACGTCCACGGCGACGTCGACGTCGTCGACGCGGGGGACTGGGACGAGGAGGTAACCGCGCCGCAAGGGATCGAGGACGCCTACGTCATCTACACTTCAGGGACAACCGGCGCGCCCAAGGGTGTGCAGGTAACGCATGCCAACTTCGCCAATCACGTCCGAGCGATGCGTGACGCACTGCGCCTGACCGAGGCGGACCGGTGCCTTCAGTTCGCTTCGCTGAGCTTCGACGTTTCGCTTGAAGAGATCGCAGTGACGCTCGCCTCCGGCGCCACCCTCGTGATCCGCGACGACGCGCTCGATCTAGCGCCGGAGGCGTTCGTCGAAGCCTGCCGGGTCCGTCGCATCAGCGTGCTCAACCTACCGACCGCGTACTGGCGCGAGCTTGTCACCGGCAGAGCCGCCGAAGCTCTCGCTGAACTAACCCAGGTGCGCACCGCGGTCATTGGGGGAGAGCTGGCCGACGGCGACCTACGGCGGGCGTGGTTTGCGCAGACCAGCGGTCAGGTCGAGCTCCTCAACGCCTACGCACCCACCGAATGCACGATCACCTGCACTGTGGCGCGGGTCAGCCCGGACGAGGCCGCGGAAACGATTCCGATAGGACTCCCCATCGCCGGCTCGTGGGCCTGCATTCTTGATGCTGTCGGCCAGCCAGTCGGCGCCGGCATTGTTGGCGAGCTGTACGTAGGTGGCGCAAGCGTCGCCCGGGGCTACCTCGGTCGGCCGGCTCTGACCGCCGAGCGCTTCGTCCCGGACCCCTTCGGGCCGCCCGGCGCCCGGCTCTACCGCACCGGCGACCGCGCCCGCCGGCTCTGGGACGGCGCACTGGAAGTGCTCGGCCGCGGCGACGACCAGGTCAAGATCCGCGGGTTCCGTGTCGAGCCGGACGAGATCTCGGCCGTGCTGCGCATGCACGTCTCGGTCGTCGACGCCGTTGTGGCGGCGGCCCAGACCGCGGCCGCCGAGACCGAATTGGTCGCGTTTGTCCGGGTGGCTGCCGATTCTCAGAGCGATGATGACGTCAGCACATGGCGCGCCTTCCTCGCCCAGAGATTGCCCGCGCACATGGTGCCAACCGGGTTCGTCGTCGTCGACGCCATCCCTCGCACGGTTAACGGCAAAGTCGACCGTGCCGCGCTGCTAGTCCAAGCCAGCCGCCGCGCGCCGCAGCGTGCCGCGGCTGCTCCGCTCGCAGCGCACCAGTCGCGCCCGACCGCCTCGCCGCGCGAGGATTTGCTCGCCGAGATCTTTGCCGACGTGCTCGGCGTGCCGAGCCTCGATCCCAAGGCGAGCTTTTTCGAGATGGGCGGCCATTCACTGCTGGCCGTCCGGCTGGCGAACCGAATCCGGTCGCAGCTCGGTGCTGAAATCGGCATCCGTGACGTGTTTGAGGCGCCAAATGTGCGCAGCCTGGCCCGCAGGGTTGAGGCCCGCAGGGTCGAGGCCGATGCGAGCGACCGCCCACCGTTGACCGTCGGCGCCCGCTCGGCGCGCACGCCACTCTCGTTCGCCCAGCGCCGGCTGTGGTTTCTCGACCAGATGCAGGGCCAGGGCGTCGCCTACCACGTGCCGCTGGTCGTGCGGCTGGTCGGTCTGTTGGATCGCGCCGCGCTCGCGGACGCGGTGGCCGACGTGGTGGCGCGGCACGAGATCCTACGGACGATCTACCGCGTCGCGAATGACGAGCCGTATCAGATCGTGCTCACCCCAGAACAGTCGGCGGTGTCGGTGCCGGTCATCCACGTCGCCCCGGACGGGCTGCGCGCTGCGCTGGACGAGTTCTGCGCAGCACCTTTCGACATCGCCGCGCGCCCACCGGTGCGCGCCGCGCTGATTGCCGACGCCAACCAGAATGCTGGCGAGAACGCCTGTGTGTTCGCGTTGGTGTTGCATCACATCGCTTTCGACGGCTGGTCGACTAGCCCGCTCGCGGACGAGCTGGCTGCTGCTTACCGGGCACGTCGTGCCGGTATGAGGCCCGAACGGGCGCCGCTGGCGCTTCAGTACGCGGACTACAGCCTGTGGCAGCGCGCGCAGTTCGACGACATCGAGGTCCAGGGCTCGGCCGGCGCCCGTCAGATCAACTATTGGACCAAGGCGCTCGAGGGTTTACCGGACGAGATCGTGCTGCCCGCCGACCGTCCGCGACCAATAACGCAAATGCTTGCCGGTGGGTTGGTGACTGCCGTCGTCGACGATGCCGTTCACGAGGGCCTGCGTCGGGTGGCGCGCGCGTACGGCGCGACCCTGCTGATGACGCTTCAGGCCGGGGTAGCGGCCCTGCTGACCCGGCTCGGGGCGGGCACCGACGTGCCGCTCGGCGCCATCTCGGCTGGCCGGACGGATCCGGCTCTCGACGAGGTGATCGGGTTCTTCGTCAACACCCATGTGTTGCGAATCGACACGTTCGGCGGGCCGGCCTTCGGCACCTTACTGCGACAGGTGCGCGAGACGGCGCTGGCGGTCTACGACCAGCAAGATGTGCCGTTCGACCTGCTGATCGAGGCTGTGCGGCCGACCCGTTCCAGTTCCCGCAACCCGCTATTCCAGGTGATGGTGACCTTGCAGAGCGAGGACGGCCCGTGGCTGCAGCTGCCGGACGTGACCGCCGAGCCGTTCGCTACCAAGCTCGACACCGCCAAGTTCGACTTGTCTTTCCAGTTCGCCGAGCGTGCCGAGTCCGACACCGGGCGGGCCGGCCTCGAACTGCGGTTGGTCTACAGCACCGATCTGTTCGAGCACGACAGTGCAGCGCGCGTCGCGAGCCAGCTGGTCCGTCTGCTGGCGGCGGCCAGCGCGCAGCCCGAGCGCTCGATCTCGGAACTGGCGCTTGTCGACGCCGCCGAGCGGACCGAACTGCTCGCGCTCGGCTCCGGTCGCCAGCTGTCCGTCCCCGACATGACCCTGCACGAACTCGTGGGGCGCGAGATCGCGGCCCACCCGAACCGCCCGGCCGTCCGATTCGAGGGCGCCGAGATCTCCTACGCCGAGCTTGACGATCGCGCAACACGGCTGGCCGGGACGCTGGCAGAGTACGGTGCTGCCGGCAGCGTCGTTGCCGTGGCACTCGATCGCTCCATCGAGCTGGTCGTTGCGCTGCTCGCGGTGCTGCGGGCCGGCGCCGCCTACCTGCCACTCGAGGTGACCGCGCCGCCCGCCCGGATCGCCGGCATGCTTGCCGATACCAGCCCGGCCGCCATCGTCAGCGAGGCGGGCCGCGAGCAGCTTCTAGCCGGCTGGGCCGGACCGGTCGTGCTGGTCGGGGACGCGGTCAACACGCCCGCACCGGAGCCGTCGAACGTGCCGAGCGCCGCGTGCACGCCCCGCTCCGACCGCGGCTCGGCCGCCGCCTACGTCCTGTTCACTTCCGGCTCGACCGGCCGGCCGAAAGGGGTGGTCATTCCGCACGCCGGAATTGTCAACCGGCTGCTCTGGATGCAGGACGAGTACCGCCTCGGCGCGAACGACAGGGTGCTGCAAAAGACGCCTTACACGTTCGACGTTTCGGTGTGGGAGTTCTTCTGGCCGCTGATTGCCGGCGCTACGCTCGTCCTCGCGCGACCCGGCGGACACCTAGACCCTTTTTACCTAGCTCGCACGATCCAGGCCGAGCAGATCACTACCGTGCACTTTGTTCCTTCCATGCTGCGCGAGTTCTGCGATGTGCCGACCGCGGCCAGCTGCACGTCGCTGCGCCGGGTCTTGTGCAGCGGTGAGGCGCTCGCCCCACAGACCCGCGACCGCTTCCACGACCTATTTGCTTCGTCCGGCGTCGAGCTATACAACCTATATGGGCCAACCGAGGCGTCCGTGGACGTGACCTATGCGCCCTGCCCGCCGAATGAGCGCGGGCAGCCGGTGCCGATCGGCGTCCCAGTCGCCAACACCCAGGTTTATGTGCTCGACGACACGCTGCGTCTGACGCCCCGCGGAATGCGCGGCGAGCTCTATTTGGCTGGCGTGCAGCTGGCGCATGGATACGCGAATCGCGCCGTGCTCACAGCCGAGCGCTTCCTGCCCAACCCCTTCGGGCCGCCGGGCGCCCGAATGTACCGCACCGGCGACGTGGTGCGTTGGGACCTCCGGGGCCGGCTGGAGTACCTCGGCAGGCAAGACGACCAGGTCAAGATCCATGGGATACGCGTCGAGCCGGGGGAGGTTGAGCACGTTTTGACCGCCCACCCCGCGGTGTCCGCCGCAGCTGTAGTCGTCCGCCCGTTCGGGCCGGACACGCAGGCCCTGGTCGCGCATGTCCAGATCGATCCGGCCCACGCTCCAGCGCTCGCCGCGCTGCTGCGGGCGACCCGCCACGGGGGCGAGCCGCAGCGGTGGCCACTACCCAACGGCGCGCGCGTCGCGGCACGGACAAAGTCCGAGGTCGATTTCCTGCACCGCGAGATCTTCACGGACAATGAGTACGGACAACTCGGTGTCCACGTGCCGCCGGATGGCGTTGTTTTCGATGTTGGAGCACACATCGGGATGTTCGCGCTATTCGTAGCCGATCAAGCGCCCGGCGCAACGATCTACGCATTCGAGCCAATCCCAGACCTATTCGACTTACTTGAGCACAACCTCGCGGCGAACGGCGTCCGGTCGCACGCTTTCAACATCGGGCTGTCCGACCGGCCCGGCAATGCACAGTTTACGTACTACCCCGGCTTGTCCTTCATGTCGGGACGTTTCGGCGACCTGGCCGCCGAGCGGGACGTCGTCGCGGCCTTCGCAGCCAACGACGTGACCGGCACCGTCAGCGGTGATGCCCGCGCCGACCTTTCTAACCTGATCGAGTCGCGGCTAAAGGGCGTGCCAGTGAACTGCGTACTGAGCACGGTGTCGCAGGTCATCGATGAAACAGGCATCGCCGTGATTGACCTGCTCAAGGCAGACGTCGAAAAATCCGAGCTCGACGTGCTCCGCGGGATCGAGGATCGGCACTGGGACCGGATCCGGCAGGTCGCACTCGAGGTGCACGACATCGACGGCCGCGTCCATGAGATCTGCACGCTGCTAAGCGACCGCGGCTTCCGGACCGCTACCAGCGTATCCGGCGAGCTTAGCGGCGCCGGGCTGGTCAACGTAGTCGGCCTGCGCGAGCCGATCGGCGCTCCGCCTCCGCCAACATCGCCGCCCCGGCCCCCGTCGGCGCCCGTGCTCGCTACCCCGGCCGACCTCGTCGCTGTGCTGTTCGACCAGTTGCGTGCTCGGCTGCCGGCCCACCTCGTCCCGCGTGCGATCGGCGTCGTCGACCGATTGCCGACCACCGTCAACGGCAAGCTAGACCGGGCCGCTCTCGGTATCCCCGAGACAGGCCCGCGCGCTGAGCCGACCGAGCCGACCGATTTAGACATGCTCGCAGTCTCTGCCGTCTTCGCCGACGCACTCGGACTGCAGCAGATCGGCGGCGCCGAGGACTTCTTCGCTCTCGGCGGACACTCGCTGCTGGCAATCCGCGTCGTCAACCGACTCCGCACACAGTTCGGCGTCGAACTGCCGGTAAGCGCGATCTTCGACGCGCCCACGCCAGCCACGCTGGCCGAGGCGATACGCGATGCGGTCGAATCCGTCCGCCCGGCGCTGACCGCCCGCGAACGTCCCGACTCGATCCCGCTGTCCGCCGGCCAACGTCGGATCTGGTTCCTCGATCAGCTCGAACCGAGCGCCGCTTACACGATCCCCTTGGTCGTGAGGCTGCGCGGAGCGCTGGACGCCGATGCGCTGCAGCTGGCCTTGAGCGACCTGGTGGCCCGGCACGAGATCCTGCGCACCCGTTACCCGGAAAAGGACGGGGTGCCGCGACAGGAGATCCTCGAGCCGCGCGACGACCTCATCTTGCTGCCGGTCAGCGACCTGGCCGAAACAGACCTGGCTGATGCGCTAGCCGAGCTCAGTGCGATCACGTTCCGTGTCGCGACGGACTTGCCGTTGCAGGCGCGCCTTTTCCGGCTGAGCGTGGACGATCACGTCCTGGCCGTGGTCGTTCACCACATTGCTGCCGACAGCTGGTCGAGCGAGCCATTCTGGTCCGACCTCGGCCTCGCCTATCAGCTGCGCAGCCTCGGGCACGCGCCGCGCTGGAAGCCGCTGCCGGTGCAGTACGCCGACGTCGCTCTATGGCAGCGCGGTTCGCTCGGCGACCCAGACGACCCGCACAGCCGGTTCGCTTTCGAGCGAGACTACTGGCTCGAAGCGCTGAGCGGCCTGCCCTGTCGGTTACAGCTGCCCTTCGATCGGCCGCACTCCGCCGCGTCCAACCAGCCGGCCGGGCGCGTGCAGGTCGAGATCGACGAGGCCATGCATCGGGCTTTGCAGCAGCTCGCCACGGACGGCGGAGCCACGCTGTTCATGGCGCTACATGCCGCGGTGGCCGCAGCACTGCGCAGGGTCGGCGCGGGAGACGACCTGCCGATCGGCACCACGATCGTCGGCCGCGGCTCGGAGCTACTCGATGGCATGATCGGCTTTTTCGCCAACACGCTGGTGCTGCGCGCCGACCTGACCGGGGACCCTTCGTTCCGCTCCCTCCTGCGCCGCGTCCGCGAGCGTGATCTCGCCGCGTTCACCCACGCCGCGCTGCCGTTCGAGCAGCTGGCGGAGCAGTTCGCGCCGGTGGGCGTCAAGGCCGGGCATCCGTTCTTCGATGTCGCGCTGTTATTGACCGGAAATGGCGAGCAGGTGCCCGAGTTTGCCGGCCTGGATGCCGAGCGAGTCGTTGTCGACACCGCAATCACGAAGTGTGACTTGGTATTCCACTTCCGCGAGAACCCTGCGGACGACCGGCCAGGACGGCTCGACTGTGCGCTTGAGTTCGACCGGTCAGTGTTCGACCTGATTACAGCCGAGCGGATCCTGGCGCTGCTCGCGGCGACTCTGTCCGCGGTGGCGCGCGATCCAGGCGCTCCGATCAGCGCTCTCGACGTGGTCGATTCCGACGACGTCCACCGCGTACTTTCGGACGGGACCGGACGCTGGCTGCCGGTCCCGTCGGGGACGCTCGTCGCCCAATTCGAGGCGGTCGTCGCCCACCATCCTGACGCCGTGGCTCTGCTCGCGCGTGGCACGCGGCTCACCTATGCAGAGTTCGACCAGCGGGCCAACCGGCTGGCGCGCGCACTGTGCCGTCGCGGCGCCGGTCCCGGCGTCATCATCGCCTTGCTGCTGCCGCGCGGCCTGGAGCATTGGGTCGCTGTCCTTGCGACGCTTAAGTCCGGTGCCGCCTACCTTGCGATCGACGCGGCCAACCCGCCGAAGCGCGTCGATTTTCTGCTCGTCGACGCGGCGCCCGCGCTGGTTATCCGGAACACCAAGACGCGGGCGGACTGCTGCGGCGAGGTCGCCGCGCTCGTCCTCGATGAGCCAGCCACGATCGCTGAACTCGCCGCGCTTCCCGGTCACACGCTGTCCGACGCCGAACGCGCTGCTCCGCTGCGTTCGAAGGACGCGGCCTACGTGTGCTACACCTCCGGTTCCACCGGGTCGCCAAAAGGTGTCGTGATCGAGCACCGCACCGCGGTCAACTTGGCGGCCGGCGTGCGCGATCAGATCGGCATCGGGCCGGGCGACCGGATGCTGCAGTTGGCGTCGGTCGGCTTCGATGCGTCGCTTTTCGAGTGGTGCGGCGCGCTACTGTCCGGCGCGGCGCTGGCGATCGTCCCAGCCGAGGTGCTGGCGGGCCCGCCGCTGGCCGATGTGATCGGCGAGTTCGGCGCGACGCATGCGGTGATGACCCCGTCAGTGCTCGCTACGTTGCCCAATCCAGACGCCGCCGAACTTGCAACCTTGCGTAGCATAATCGCAGGCGGAGAAGTGCTTTCGGCGCAGCTCGCGGCGCGGTGGGCGCCGAGTCGCGAGCTGCGTAACGGCTACGGTCCGACGGAGCACACGGTTTGCGCGACGTTGAGCTCGCCGCTGACCGGCGCTGGGCCCGTCCCGCTCGGCACGCCGCTGGCCAACACGCGGGTGTACGTACTCGACGACGCGCTGCAGCCAGTACCGCCGGGCGGCGTGGGCGAGATGTATCTGGCCGGTGCACAGGTGACCCGCGGGTATCTCGGCCGGCCTGCGCTTACAGCCGATCGGTTTCTGCCGGATCCCCGCGGCGAGCCCGGCGATCGGATGTACCGCACCGGTGACCAGGCCCGGTGGTCCAATGAGGGCGCCCTGCTGTTCCTGGGTCGGCCTGATGACCAGATCAAGGTACGTGCTGTTCGGATTGAACCGGGTGAGATCGCCGCCGAGCTGGCCCTACACCCCGAGGTCGAGCAGGCCGTCGTGGTGGTCCGGGATGAGCTGTCCACCGGCCCGGGACTCATCGGCTACATCACACCCCGATTGGGCTCGCAGCCGACAGGAGTGCAGGTGCTCGCCTGGCTCGCCGCTCGCGTCCCGTCGTACCAAAAACCTGCCGCGGTGGTCGTGCTCGACCAGATGCCGTGCACTCTCAGCGGCAAGCTGGACCGCCACGCACTGCCCACGCCGGATCTCCCGCCCAGCACGGGACGCGGTGCGGCGTCAGCTCGCGAAGCCGCGTTGTGCCTAGTCTTCGCGCAAGTGCTGGGCGCGGAGCGTGTCAGCGCCGAGGACGGATTCTTCGACATCGGCGGGCATTCCCTACTCGCGACGCATCTTGTGCAGCGGATCCAGACCGAGGTCGACGAGCGGATGACACTTGGCGCGCTTTATCGCTCGCCTACGCCGGCGGGCATCGCCCGGCTGCTGGCCGCGTCCGGCGATGCCGTGGGCAATTCGGGCGCAGTCCGCTGGCCGGTTTCGACGTTGCTACTCGCTGGCGGGGGGTCCCGTTTGCCGCTGATCTGCGTCCATCCCGTCACCGGTCTGAGCTTGTGTTACTCCGGACTCGCGCGGTGGCTGCCGGACCGGCCGATCCATGGCTTCCAGGCCATCGACCTCGATGGCGCAGTGAATCAGCCTGCGTCTTGGGATGAGTTGCTCGATACGTACCTCGCCGAGCTGCGCCGGATCCAGCCGGTTGGCCCGTACCTGCTGCTGGGCTGGTCACTTGGCGGTAACCTTGCCCATGCGTTGGCGGCACGGCTGCGCAGTAGCGGCGAGTCGGTGCCGCTGCTCATAATGCTCGACTCGTACCCGGCCGATCTGGCCGGCTGGCTTAAGCCCGGCGGGCTCACCACCGGTGACGTCTTGGCGATGCTGCGACGCGAGGGCGATGGTTTCGAACGGGACCCGAGTCTGGCGGCGTCCCTGACCGCGGCCGCAAACTCGCTGTCAACACTCGTCGCTGCGGCGCCGGTGTCGTGTTTCGACGGTGACGTCCTATTCCTCGCCGCGCGTCGCGCGGACGCCGCGGTGTGGCAGCCGCAGGCGTGGGCACCGCACGTGACCGGACGTTTTGAGTCGCAGAAGGTCGCGGTCGGGCACTACGACATGACCACGCCGGCCGCAATGGCGCAGCTCGGTCCGATCGTCGCGGCGGCGCTCGACCGGATCGACAGGGTGTTTCAGTCGGACGGTGACTGAGTCAGCCACCGATCTGCGGCCACGTGACGGATGACGAGCTCGTCGTCGGTCAGTGCCGCGAGGGCCGCGGCGTAGCCCGTGCCGGTATCGAAGCCGACGATGCGCGCGGCGAACCCGGGTCGGCCGGGATATTCGAGTAGCCCGCCTTCGGGCGTCAGCGTCAGCGACGACATTGGAACGCGTAGTCCGTCACCGGTGGCCTTGAGGATCGCCTCCTTGCGGGTCCAAATCCTGAAGAACGCTGCCTGGTCGACCTGTCCGTCGACCCGGCGAATCCGCTCGCGCTCGGCCGGGCCGAGTGCGAAGCGGACGAAATCGTCCACCGTTAGCACGCGGTCAATCTGCTCGACGTCTACACCGATAGGGACGGACCCGCGCGTGAGTGCGACAAGCACCACATCGCCGGCGTGCGACATGGACACCTGCAGATCGCTGTCCGGGACCATCGGACGACCGTGGGCCCGGTCGCAATCCGGGCAGGCGCGAACGACGCGCACTTGCGTTGGATCCACTTTCAGCGCCCATCCAGCCACGGTGCGCAGCAGGACGGCTGCGGTTGCGAAGCGCGTCCGGTCTGCAGCACGCCGTAGCGCCTGCCAGCGCTCGCGCTCGGCCTCGTCGAGGTAGGCGTGCGGTCCGGCGGCCAGCTCGGCCGCCGGGATGGCCTGGTACACCTGGCACTCCATCCACAGAGCCTGACACGAAAATAGCGGTGACCACAGGCGGGTGACCTGATGTTGGGTGAGGTCGACTACCCGCAGCGAGTGCTGCGGTGGCCCCCGGATCGTTGGGATTGGTTATCCAGGTTGCCGTTGTGACCCTTCGAGGATGACCTGGTAGCCGAGGGCTTCGAGTTGCTTGATGGCGCGGGCCCGGGTCTTGGCCGGGTGGTGGCGGGTGAAGTAGTCGGCACCTGGGTCGCGGTAGAACTCGGAGTTGGTGAGCATGGTCCAGGCAGCGGTGATCATCGCGTGTTCGATCGCCACGAGTGCCTTCATGGGTCCGCGAGTGGCTGGCAGACGCCGGTACTTCGCGGAGAAGTATGTGCTTTTGGATCGTGCGACGGAAAGCGCGGCGATGCCGAGAGCTCCTTTGAGGTAACGGTTTCCGGGTCTGGTCTTGGACGACTTGACCCGACCGGCGGATTCGTTGGATCCGGGGCTGGCCCCGGTCCAAGACGCCAAGTGGCCCGGGGTGGGGAACTGGCGCATATCGCCTCCGGTTTCGGCGATGAAGACTTCAGCGAGGATCTGACTGAAGCCCGGGATGCTTTCCAGCAGGGCCCGGGCCGGCCGAAAAGGTTCCGTCAGCTCCTCGATGCGGTCGGCGAGCCGTTCAATGTCCTTGGTGTGTGCGTCGACCCGGTCCAGGAACAACCGGGTCATGAACGCGTGGTGAGCGGTGAAATGACCGTTCAACGCCTCCGCCAGAGGGGGTGTCAGATGGTCTGTGTATGGACGTCGGTCCGACCTTGGGGCCGTTGGCCTCTGAAGGGAGCACAGCATGACCTTCGTGACCGAGGACGAGACGGGTGGCTCGATACCGTCTGAGGATGAT
>JAABUT010000945.1_pt1 | contig 38114 bp, 36 predicted proteins | sample 5559281 | NCBI WGS metagenome assembly JAABUT01 (sample SAMN10711880, study PRJNA513359) | rock metagenome | isolation source: Antarctica rocks | place: Antarctica: Victoria Land, Ricker Hills nord | collected 2016-01-04 | reverse complement strand
TTTTGCATAATGATCATCGAATTCTCTTATTGACTTGAGCTTGATTAAAGATAACGATTCAATTTGCAAATGATCACAAACATTCTGCGCGATTAATTCATCAATGAACGAATAGTCAGCTGCTTCAATGTCAATCAATGACTTTAATGAGTAACTAATTTCATTGCTAGATAGTACACATTCAGTAGTCAAAGATTTCGAAGCAAAAAGATCATTTGAGCTGCTCGTTGTTGAAGAAATTAACACATCTTTCATCACGTCTTTGATGAAAGTCACTAGTTTTTTGCCTCATTCTTCGATTTCTCTGTAAATAATTTCTTCTCTTCTTTCGGCATGACGATCTCATTGAGGCGAGAAATGAATGCACGAGATGTCGAAGTACTAATCTTCAGCTGAGAGCAGTTCTTTGAAAGATGATTCGATACTTTGCAGTTGAAGCAGATGATTGACATTCTTGATCATTCAGATTCGAAAATGAAAAAAGTAGCGAGTTGAACATAGCTAGCAGTCGAGACTGATGTTGACGAAGAAACAAAACGTTTTTTCGAAGCTGCTATCGATTTGACTGTTCATTGCTCATCACGTAGCTGATAATTGACTTGTTGTTTGTTATTCACATCTTGAAGAAAGATCTTGAGCTTATCAAGCGAGCTAAACTCTATGAGGCAAACTGACAACGCGTTCTGAAGACGATTGTTGATTTTATTCTGAATGTCGTTTATCAGAATGATATCGTCGTAGTTCAGAAAGCTGAATATTCTAGTGAATTTCAAATAGAAAGAGCTGAAAGGCTTGTTGAGCTGCTTCAGAGCAACGTATTCACGACGACACTTTTGAATCAGATTCTGATCTTCGTAAATTTCTTTCAGATGTTTCAGTAGCTCTGATAGTGACTGATAGAGTGAGAAAGCATCAACACGATGCTTTGCATAGATTTGCTGATCAGCATCGTCTTCTAGTCTGAAAATCACATAGACAATACGAATCTTTTCAGTAGAATAATGATTCGCGTTGACATCGAGCTTGTCAGCTATTTTGATGTTTCATGTCTTTCAGATAGAATCATCTGTTTCGATGAAGATGAGTGAATTCGAAAGCTTGATGAACTTGTGATGATTGTTCTCGTTATCGAATAGAGTGAATGACTCTCGTGAGCTTCGAGAACGTTGATCGACTTCAGAAATCGATGAAGTCTCTTTCTGATTGACTCAATGCTCGACTGACTGAGTCTCTTGATGAGGCATAGGTTGATCGACTTGACGTTGTTTCGCTCTGAAGTTCAATCGCTCGCCTTGTAGCTGACTGATCTTTTTCTCTAGCTCATCGTTCTTATCAAAAGCGACTTCTAGTTGTTTCGCTCTCTTTTTGTGATCGTCTTGTACGAGAAGTCAGTGCTCGTTGAGCTGTAGAGTCAGATCTCGCTGACTTCGAAGCTCGTTCAGCATATCGATAATCTGATTGAGCTGATTTGCAATTCATTGACACAATTGTTTCTTGTTCTTTATGTCTCATGATGTTGTAGCTTCTTCAACCTCGACTGAAGCATCGATGAGTAGAAGTGAGACTCTTCTATTGACAGTGCTTCTAAGCAGTCGAGCTGTTCGAAGCTCAACTGACTCGACGTCACGTGTCATGATGATAGTAGGTAGAAGTTGTTGAGGTAAAGATAGATGAGAGATTGATGTTTTGATTTGATGCAAATTCAAAGAAGCTCTTGTGAATTTTCTGATAATAGCTGATTGTAATATTCGAAGAATTTCTTGCGAATAAAATGATGAAAATGAATGTAGAATCGAAGAATTTCTTGCGGCCTAAAATGATGATGATGCAAATTTGAAGAATCTCTTGCAAATTTTTCTTACTGAATAGATTGTTTCGTATCGTCTATTCATCGATAGCAGAGTAGTTGATGAGCATTTATCTAATGTTAGAGATCAGCATAGAGCGAGTCAATATGAGTGTCATTTAACTAGAAGATAAATGCTAAGGAAGAAAGATAGCTACAGAAAAGAAGCTGACTACATATGTGTGTTTCTCAGTCGACGCTAGACTCAATAGAGACTAGTCAAGATGACGAAGCTAGAATAGATCTGACAAGGCTAGAAGACTGAGTCTGACAAGGCTAGAATCGTGACAAGAATAAAGATGAGAAGAAGAGTTTTAAGATAATTGTTGAAGAATTTCAAGTAATGAGTGTGAGTTACATGATGCATCACGCTTAATACGTAGTGATTATGAAATCTTAATTCACAGTAAACGTGAAAAATCAAATCAAGAAACGAGTGCATCAAATTGACATCAATCAAAAGATCTTTTACTATCGATTAATTTATCTTAATCATTCAGTAAAGAAAGAAATAGTTTGCAAAGCAAACATCAAAGCTCAGTTCATTATTATGATCACTGATGTGTGAAAGAATGAAAGACTAACAGCGAGTAATACAAAATTGACAACATACATAAAAGTTTAGTAGATTATTTCATAGTTATTTATATCACGAAGTTTAAGATTATATATTAAACAAATGCTTATTTAAACAAGTATAAAGTGATCAGCAATGAAACTCATCTGTACGCAATGCTGACTACAAATTTACTGTTTAGCTACAGTAAAGTTTAAAGATTATCAAAAGTTTGAATGATATTAAAGCGTTACGTGATAATGAAGCGTTGTGTATTGATCACATGCAGAGTTTTCATGATCATGCAGACTTTGACAATCTTAATGTGCATGCTATATTAATCATTTGACGAAATCAGCTAAAACTGACTACAAGCTCATTAAGCTAACATCAGTCAAAAATATTTGTTTAGTTGAGCTTTTAGCTCACAAGCTTTAATAGTCACTCATCAACAACTATTAACTAGCTACAAGTGCTTGTATCTTTTGATGATAGTCATTTGCTCAAAAGACATCAATTGCTCAAAAGATATAATGTGTAATACATGTTCACTTTTCATACGTTTCTACATTCAAGATTTGTATGTAATCAAATAAATTATTTGATGAATTAATTATTTAAGTAGCTATTTAATCATTTATTTAAACATGAAGAATGCTTGATAGAAAATCATGTAGAAAGTCATGAAGAGTGCTTGATAAAGAAACATGAAGAGTGCTTGATAGAGAAACATGAAAAGCGCTTGATAAAGTGCTTGATAGAGAAACATGAAGAGTGCTTGATAGAAAAACATGAAGAGCGCTTAATAAAGTGCTTGATAGAGAAACATAAAGAGCGCTTGGTAGAAAAGCATGAAGAACGCTTGATAAAGAAACATGAAGAGCGCTTGATAGAAAAACATGAAGAGTGCTTGATAGAAAGTCATGTAGAAAGCATTGTTTGACTCATGTTATGCACTCAATTGCCGCGTATTTTGAAGTCTGTAGAATGTTTGATAGAGTGTTTGATAAAAAGCTCAGTCGATAGCTCAATAAATAGCTCAGTAGAAAGATTAATAGAAAGATTAATAGAAAGATTAATAGAAAGATTAATAGAAAGATCAGTAGAAAGATTGATTGAAAGATCAGTAGAAAGCTCACTAGATGACTTGATCAAAAGATCAGTAGAAAGATTGATTGAAAGATTAGTAGAAAGCTCAGTGAAAAACTCAGTAGAAAGTATTGTTTGAAGCATTGTTTAACTCATGTTATGCACTTGATCAACGCGTCTTTTGAAGCATGTTTTGAAGCAAGTAGATTGACTAGTAAATGAACGAGTAGATAGCTGAGTTGATAGCTGAGTTGATAGTTGAACATGTTAATATTTTAATTGTTGTTGTTCTAGAAAGTAGAAACTATGAAGGGAAAAAGAAGATGAAAACTTCAAACTTTCTAGCGTCAGCTTTATAAAGCTTGAAGCGAAAATTATTGAGTAGATAGCTGAGCATGTAAAATGATAAGTAAATAGAAAGTTATGTAGAAAGCATTGTTTAAAGCACTATTTGACGTGTTTTATGCGTTTAATCGACGCGTTTGATAGAGAGTAGAATGAAGAGTAAATAAATGAGTAAAGTAAAAAGTAGTTGAGCGAGTAAATAAATAAGTAGAATGAAAAGTAAATGAGCGAGTAAATAAATGAGTAGAATGAAGAGTAAATGAGTGAGTAAATAGATGAGTAGAATGAAAAGTAAATGAGCAAGTAAATAAATGAGTAGAATGAAGAGTAAATAAATGAGTAAAGTAAAAAGTAGTTGAGCGAGTAAATAAATAAGTAGAATGAAAAGTAAATGAGCGAGTAAATAAATGAGTAGAATGAAGAGTAAATAAGTGAGTAAATAGATGAGTAGAATGAAAAGTAAATGAGCAAGTAAATAAATGAGTAGAATGAAGAGTAAATGAGCAAGTAAATAGATGAGTAGAATGACGAGTAAATGAGCGAGTAAATAAGCGAGTAAAATGAAGAGTAAATGAGCGAGTAAATAAATGAGTAGAATGAAGAGTAAATGAGTGAGTAAATAAATGAGTAGAATGAAGAGTAAATGAGCGAGTAAATAGATAAGTAAAATGAAGAGTAAATGAGCGAGTAAATAGATGAGTAGAATGAAGAGTAAATGAGTGAGTAAATAGATAAGTAGAATGAAGAGTAAATGAGTGAGTAAATAAATGAGTAGAATGAAAAGTAAATGAGTGAGTAAATAAATGAGTAGAATGAAGAGTAAATGAGCGAGTAAATAGATGAGTAGAATGAAGAGTAAATGAGTGAGTAAATAGATAAGTAGAATGAAGAGTAAATGAGTGAGTAAATAAATGAGTAGAATGAAAAGTAAATGAGCGAGTAGATAAATGAGTAAAGTGAAGAGTAGTATTAAATCAGCTAAATCAGCTTATAGCTGATACATGTAGCATGTGTTAGAAGTCAATCTAAAGTGAGTCATAAAAATGTCATTTAACTAATAAATAAATATTAAGAAAGAAAAGTATCTATAAAAAAGAACTTGATTCTTATATGTGTGTTTCTCAGTTCTGTGCTAAACTCAATTGAGTTGATGTCTTACATATATGATGCAGAGACTCAATGACATCATTTCTAGATCAAATTTTCGCTAGATTCAATTAGAATGAAATCAGATGAAGACTAGTTGAAGAATAAATGAAGATTAGAATCATAACATTACTTCTTTCTTTTAACTATTCATGTTTGCATGAATATTGTTTCTTAGTGCGCTTTTCTTGAATATTTGATATGAAAGTTATCAATCATCTCTTGAGCGTTTATAAATTCATCGTCATCAGCGTTATATCAGTTGAGATTATTGTCATAATTCTTTTATTTGACTTGATATTGAAGTTGTCTTTGATATCATTGAAAGTTCAATATATTGTTGATTTCTCATTCATCTTCATCGTTTATCACTATTGATTTCAAGAGTTCATTCTTCTGATCAGACAGAAAGTCATTGACTGCAAAACAAAGAAGCTCTGAATGAAATACATAATGTATATGCATGATGTCTGATAGTTTCAATTTATAAAAGAAGTCAATAAAGTCTTTGATCTTGAATGAATTGAGCATTTTATTATTCAATTTTTTGAAAAGTCTCGCTGTAACAATGTTTCGTTTATTCAGAAACATCTTTGATTCAATCTCATAATTGATCTTCTTTCTATGCTTGTTAGCTTGATTCATCATTTGTTTTCATGTTTTGATCAAAGCTTCACATGCAAAGATCAATGTCTTGTTCATTTGTTCAGATATATTCTTGATTCAATTAATCTGCAAGCGTTCGCGAATGCTTTCATACTCGATGATGTCAGAGTTGAAGCTCATATGAGAATAAAAGCTCTTGTTCATGAAGAAGAAAGTTAAGAAAATAACTGATGACAAGACATTATTGTTGACAAACTTAATCATTGATAGTTATTTAAATCAGTCATTCTGCATATATGAACAGAAAAATCAAAGATATTGCTTGACATTTTGATTAACTTGTTCGCTTTGATCATTGATTTGAGAGTGATAAATGATGAACAATTAAAGAGAAATGCTCAGTCGTTTGCAAAGAGACTTTCAAAGAATGAAGATGAACTGAGAATCTTGATTGAATACAATGAAGCTTGATAAATCATGAGTTCAATATACTCATTGAAGCAACATTTCAGCTGTCTTTTCGACTGTAATATTTTCATCATCAATGATGCAAGAAATATAATGTCTTTCTTTCAACAATCTGCAGATAATAGTCAGAATAGCGTTGTAGTTGTACGAATCAAATAAATTAATAATGAAGTTCATGACTATGTTCTGTCATCACTGTTCAGATATAAATAGAGATTGACGCAAGTCATTTGATTTATTTCTTAATGTCTTTGAACGTTGACATACGTAGCAGTTTTGAATATATCAATCTATCGTTTTTCACATAGAAGATCAATAGTAATTTCGCTTTATGATTTTCACAGTTCTAAGAATATCAGAATAATTAACTGATGATTGATCATGCATCTCACGAATCAGATTCATTTGTAGCAGCTCGTTGAATGAAACTCATAGCTGACTATCATGATATAAAATTTCATTCTGAGTTCAAAAATTCTTCAATTTGATATCTTTATATTATGTCTCGTCTCTTGCTATTGCTTTGCGAAGTAGCATACAATTCTCGTCGATTTCATTAATTTTAAGAATTTGCTTATAAATTGATTCATTGATGTTCTTCTTTAAATCAGTAATTTTCATTCAATTTCAAGTCAGAATAGTAGTTTTTTAATATCAAATGCGTTCATCATTGAAATCTTTGAACACGAAGTCAGCTTAACAAGTTAATGCATCAATCTTAATGTTTTATTTGTCAGATCAATACATTATCTTGAAGTTGAAGTCAGTTAACTTCTGAACTCAACACATTTATTGTCAACTCAGCTTCTTGTCTTTCATCAATGAGATGAGCGCTTGATGATCAATGAACATCTTGATAGAAATGTTGATCAGCTTCAGTTCAAATCATCAATGTTCAAAAGCTTAAATGATGATCAGCAGTTTCTTATTGTATATCTTGTAGTTGAATTCAGCAGAAGACATGTTCTTGTTATAAAAGACAATCAAATGTAGAACATCTTCATCATCATATTGAAACAAAACTTCATTGTTGACGTAGTTGAATGAGTTAATTTCAAGAATGAAATCATGAGTCTGATCAAAGTGACGAAGTATAAAAGTCTCAGTCATACATCTCTTCATATGATCAAATGCAGTTTAACAAACTTCATTTCATTCAAATATGATCTTCTTTTGAGTGAGTTAAATCATTGAACAAATAATTCTTGAAAAGTTCTTGATGAAGCATCAATAGAAATTGCAGAAGTCAATGAAGAACTGCATTTGAGTGAGATTATTGAGTGTAGATCAATCAACTACTGCTTGTATCTTTCGTGAATTCATCTTAAGTTTCTCAATTAACATTAAAAGTTCTAAAAAGATGATTTTCTAAACATGAAACTTGCATTTATTGATGTTTATCTATAAATCAGCTTCTTGTAGTTTATTCAAGATCAATCATACATGTTGCTTATGTTTTTTCAAGATCTTGCTGTAAATGATAATATCATTTAGATAAATTTAACAAAACTGATGAAGATATTCAAACAGAATGTCATTCATATAGTGTTAATAAAACGTTGATTCGTTGATTAATTCAAAGAGCATTACATGATATTTGTATAAGTTGAAAAAGATGATAAAGATAGTCAAATCTTCGTTATTTGAGTGCATTCGCAGTTTATTAAACATGACAATGATGTTTAATCAAGTCAAATATTTGCTTTCTTGTATATGAGTGAAAGTCTCGTTTATCAAGAGCAAAGAATAGTGATCTTGTTTGATCAAAGCATTGAGCTTTCTGTAGTTGATGCAGAAACGCAGACTTTCGTCTTTCTTTTCAATGAACAAAATGAGCGAGATGTATGATGCAAAGCTGAAGAAAATGAATTCTTTGTTCAGATGTTTGATCAGATACTTCTTTATCTTCTGAAGATTGTGATTAAACATCTGATATAGTTTGCTTCGAAAGAGTGTTTCTTCATTGATCAACTCAATCTTGTGATCATAGATATGATGAGATGATAGCTGATCAATCATTGCTCGATCGAAGATGTTTAAATAGTCATGATATTCAGAAAGAAGCTTGATCTTGACTTGCTTAAGAATCTTGACGTGTGAAAGCTCATGTAGATTCACTTCTTCAAGCTTATTCTCAGCTGTAGTTATGAGTCAATTGATTTTCAAGATAATAACAGCAAAGATCTTAATGTCTGATCATTTGACTAACATTTTATATGTTGTTGTCTTTATTATTGCTATGTTCATTGAATCTGACGTTGATTTAAAGATTTTGACGTTAGTTAAAGTCGCGTCACGCAATTTTAACTGTTCAATTAGTTTAACTGACTTCTCATTGAACTGATTGAAAGAAAGTGATTTCAGACTGAATTGAAAGATAGTGAAAGATTTTTTTAATATATGAGTAGAAGTCAAACTCTTTTGCTTCATGATTATCTTGTTGCTTGTGAATAGAACAATCAATTTTGAATTGAGAGTGAAATTTGAAAATCGAAGAGAATCGATTCACATATCAATTACTAGATTGATTTTGTTCATTCATATTTTTTCAAGAATCATTTGATGTTGATTTAATCAAGTGATCAACATAGAAGCTGTATCAATTGTATAATCTTGAACAGTCAGATTTGAATAAATGACATGAGTAATAAGTTTTTTAGCATAATAATCATCAAATTCTCGAATTGACTTTGCTTTAATTAAAGTCAAAGACTTAATTTGCAACTGATCATAAACAATTTGCGTGATCACTTCATTAATGAATGAATAGTCAGCAGCTTTAATGTCAATTAATGACTTCAATGAGTAATTAATTTCATTGCTAGAAAGTATACATTCAATAGTCAAAGATTCAGAAGCAAAAAAATCATTTAACATGTTTATTGTTGAAGAAATTAACACATTTTTCATTGCATCTTTAATGAAAGTCTCTAGTTTTTTGTCTTGCTATTTTTAAAAGACATTTTCTCATTCTCTTTATTCTTTGAAATGATGATTTCATGTAAATGAAGAATGAAAGTTTAAGAAGCAAAAGTATCAATCTTGTTTTGAAAGCAGTTTTTTGACAAGTGATTTAAAGTCTTGCAAGTATAGCAGATGATAAATGATCTTACTGACTTAAAGATAAAGAAGATGATAAACTTAATATAATTAATTATTGAAGTCATTATTAACAATGAAGTAGCAGCATGTTTATCAAATACAATCATGACTTTGATGATGACAGTGATGATGACAGTGCAACGTTCGCTGCGTAGCTGATAGTTGACTCGCTGTTTATTATTCACATTCTGAAGAAAGATTCTTAAGCAAGTGAGTGAAGTAAAGTTCTTTGAACAGATTGATAAAGCATTCTGCAAGCAATTATTGATTTTATTCTGAAGATCATTCATCAGAGTGCAATTGTCATAATTGAGATAGTTGAATAGTTTCATAAAGTTGAAGTAGAAGACATTAAAAGACTTGTCTGCTTGTTTCAAAATGTTGTACTTACAACGACATTTTTTATTTCTATTCAGTTCATCATATATTTCTTTCAGATGCTTAAATAGCTCATTGATCGAGATGTATGAATGCAAAGCATCATGTCAACATCAAGCGAAGATGTGCTCAGCAGCATCATCTTCTAGTCTAGATATCACATAGATAATACAGATATTCTCATTATCGAAGTGATCAACATTTGTCTGAAGCTTGTCGTTCATCTTGACTCTTCAGCTATCTTATGTTGATTCATCTTCATCAATGAATACAGATGAGTTCAAAAACTTGAAAAACTTGTGATGATCATTATTGAATAAAGTGAATGATTCACATCGAGTATGATTTTTGATAGATTGACGAAGTAGACTGATTCATTGAATGCAATACTTCTTTGAGTTTATTCTTAAAATTCAACATCTTTTCTCAATAGCATTTATTTGTCTCTTCTAGAGTGTTTATGATTATCTATTTGATCTCTAGTTGATTCAATCTCTTGTCATGTTCAACTTGAACAACGATTCACTGCTCATTGAGTTTCAAAGTCATGTCTTCTTGAGATTTAAACTCATTCAACATCTTGATGATCTTGTTTGACTGATCATGAACTCATTGACAAAGCTATTCTTCTGTCTTGATGTTTCATGAAGTATCAGCATTCTGAGATCTCGCTGAAGCATTGACAGAAATAAGAAAAACTCATTTACTAACAATGCTTTTAAACAGATTGTTACGAGCGTGCTCAGTCTTCTACTGAGATACATGTTCTTTGAGCGAGTCTAAACTCTATCGAGTCTAGCGCTCATCTTCTCTCTGTACGTACATATAGTTTTCGCATCTCATAGATCTCGCTCTTTAGCTTTGAATTCTCGTTTACCTGATTTACTCTTCGTTTATCTATATTTCTATGACTTGCTCTAGACATGATTCTAACACAGATGAGCTGTTCATGACTCAACTGATTCAGAGTCACGTGTCATTGTGAAAGATTGAAGATAAAGATAAATAAATTGTGATAAGATTGAGTAATTGATTTGATAATTTTGAGTAATTTTGAGTAATTTTGAAGATGTGTTTTGATGAAAGTAATTCAAAGAATTTCTTGTGAATTTTCTGAATGAACGAAGTAGATTTTTTCGTATCATCTACACGTTAATAGCAGAGTAGTTGATGAGCATTTATCTACTGTTAAAGATTGATCTAGAGCGAGTCATGAAAGTGTCATTTAACTAATAGATAAATGCTAAGAAAGAAAAGTATCTACAGAAAAGAACTCAATTCTTATATGTGTATTTCTCAGCTCTGTGCTAGACTCAATTGAGTTAATGTCTTACACATATGATGCAGAGACTCAATGACATCATCTTTAAATCAGATTCTTGCTAGACTTGATTAGAATGAAATCAGACAAAAACTAGTTGAAGAATAGACGAAGACTAGAATTGTAACAGCATGTAAGTTAATCAACAATGCAAACTCAGCTGACAGCTAACTTGTAGCAAACGTCTCATTTAGTAGCTAGCATATGCATCTCAAGCGCATTAGTATTGAATAAACTCTGCTCACTAGCTCACAAGCTATCTAAGCTCTTTGTCAAAACGTTGATGAAATTAATCAACTTTTTGACAAACATTTTGAAATTCAGTTTATTTCTTGAAGAAGATTAATATATATTACATAAAGCAAACACTGATAAGAGCACTGTCTTTGATTACAAACTAAGTTATTCAGAATTTCTTGAAGCATGTAAGATGAAAAAGACAACTAATTTATAATATGATATAAAGAGCGTTGTGAAGAACAACATTCTGAATGATGAGAATGAATATCAAGTTATGCTGAAGTGTGTACGATAAATGAAGTTGATGACAGTATCACAAGATGATTTTAGTGAGTGATGATTTCACAGTAAGTAGTTACAATGCTTCTACATTTGAAGATTCAGCTTGACTGTAAACTATCAACAAGCGAAGAAGAGAGAAAATCATGAAACAAGATAAAAGAGATTGTCATCTCAACTACAAACAAACATCAAACATGAGAAGTAACAGAGAATAAATAGATGATTCTCTCTTTTATTTCTCTCTTCATTTATCTCTGTTTCTTCACTCGTCTTCTGAGATTTGACTAAAAACTCACTTTCGTCTCACTCATTCACTTCATAGATACAATCATCTAAATGACGATAGTGTTTGACGTCTCAGAATGACTTTCTGAGTAATATTTAGCTTTAGAAATCATTAAAGACTATTAAGTTTGCTTAAATAAATATAATATTGATTCTGATTCAAATCAAGTTAATACTCAATAAAGTGATTATGATTTTTATGATCATGATTCAACTGTGATGAAATATTAATTCAGCAAACAATATGTAAAGAAATAAAATGACAAGTTTTAGAAAAGAAACACATAATACATGATCTGCATCTACTTTGAAGACAGTGATAATCAGATCAAATATATCAATGATAAACATAATGTTTAAAACAAAAATTATATGTTACAAGACAACATGATGCAAGACACTTAACATGAATATTAAGTGTAAAATATTGATGAGCAAAATCAGATTTATCACTTGATTTACTGAATTGTGATAAACAATGTCAATATGATAAATGATGTCAATATGATAAATGATGTCAATGTGATAAACGATGTCAATGTGATAAATGATGTCAATGTGATAAATGATATCAATGTGATAAATGATGTCAATGTGATAAATGATGTTATTTAAGCAATTAAACATGCATTTGCAGCTAATCACGTCTGTTATGAGTCTGCATAGAGCGAATCATATGAGTGTATTCTAACTAGAAGTTCAAAGTCGAAGAAGAAAGAAGATGCAACACGTCGTGAGTTTTACTCACGAAGACACGCTAGGTCGCTAGCGTGTCAACATCAGCTCTATACTAGTCTATGATAGTCTGACACGATCTATGTTAGACTAATTCGAAGTGCACGATCGCAACATTACTTTCTTTCTTCATCTAGCAATGTTCTCATTGCTGCAGTTCAATCGATCTTTCTTAAGTCAATTTCTATCTTGACTTGTTCGAATATCATTCATGAAAGTCATTTATGATCTTCGAGCATTCTTCGAATTTACTTTCATCGACGTTGTATCAATGTAGATCGACGTCGTATTCTTTTCAATTGACACGATATTGTAGTCGTTTATCTCTTTCGTAGTGTCTGAAGTTCAGTATGTTCTTCATCTTTCATTCATCTTCGTCGTCGATCACTATAGAATCAGACGATTCATTTCATTGTTCATTCAGAGAATTCTTTAAATCTAGTCGCAGCAGATTTGATGCAAACTTCGAATGTATCTTCATAGTCGATGATAGTTTCAGTCGATAAGCATGTTCGATCTCGATCAGAATCTTGAAGAATTCTAGCATCTTATCGTCTAGCTTCTTTGACGATCGTGAGATCATTATGTTTCTAGAATTCAGAAACATCATGTCATCTATCTTGTAGATCATTTTCTTTCGATGCTTGTCAGTCTGTTTCTTCATTGTGACTCTGACTCTTGTCAAGACTTGCTTAATCAATGCTAGTGATCGTTTCATGTGTTAGAATATATTCTTTGCTTTGCCTGCTTCGATTCTAGCTCGAGTGATCTCATATTCGATTGAGTTCGAATCGAAGCTCATATGAGAGTGAAAGCTCTTATTTAGAAAGAACGTTGACTGTTCAATTGACGACGAAATAGCATTGTTATCGACGAATTCAGTTATAGATAATCAGGTGAATCAATCATCTTGCATATACGAGCAATAGCTTTGTAGATATTATTTCACATTCTGATTCGCTCTTTCTGTTTGATCATCTGTTTGCAAATGATAGTCTGTGAATAGTTTCATCTTGATGTCGAGTCTCAGACATAGAGACTTTCAGACAATCGATATGAATTGTGAATCACGATCGAACACTATTGATCTTGATAGTTCATGAATTCTGAAGACTCATGTCAACAGTAGCTTGACTGTTTGTTCTGCGAAGGTTTCTTCGTCATCTGATCAACACGATATATAATGTCGTTTCTTAGACAATCAATCTATGACTGTCAGAATCGCGTTGTTTTCATCACTTTCTGATAGATCGATAATGAAGTCTAATGATATGTTCTGTCATTGCTGCTCGAATATGAGCAATGACTTCAGTAATTCATTGATTCGATCTCTCAATGCTTTTGACCTACGACAAACGTAACAGTTTCGAATGTAGCGCTTGATCATCGTTCTCATCTTCGATCAGCAATATGATCATCTCAGCAAGTTCAACGTTCGATTCATGTCAGAATGATCACTGATCGAAAGATCATGTGCTTTTCTTATCAATCGAATGATCATTGACTGAAGAATTCATAGTCTATCATCTTTTCAGAGTACTTCATCAAGTACTCTGCAGTTGTTCAGATCAATATCTTGACAAGTTCTTCTGTTCTGTTTCATGAATGCTCGAATATTGATACATAGTTGATTCGTTCAATTTTCGACTATAATCTAATTCTGAATAGAAATCACTTCTTCGATTGAATCTTCGTTAACTTTCGATTCTTGTTTCAACTCTGAATCAGATTTCTGATCATCTTCTTGATCAGCTTCTATTGACTGCAATTCAAACTTGCTTTCTGACAATAGCAGCTGATGCTGATATAGCTTTCGATCATCGTTTGTCTCAATCGACTTGACGTCTGACATTCTGATCAGCGCGTCGACTTTCAGATTTTGTTTTCCTGACTGATATATGATCTTGAAGTTATATTCAGATAACTTCTCAGCTCATCTAGTCTGTCGTCGAGTCAGTTCTTTGATGATCATGAAGTACTTCAAATTCAGATGATCGATGAAGATCTTGATTGAAATATCTGTACATTTCAATTCAGAGCATCAATGCTTCAAGCAGCGAATAATAGTCAGCAGTTCTTTGTCATAGATCTCGTAGTTGCATTTTGCGAAAATCATGTTCTTGCTATAGAAGATCATTGAATGTAGAATGTCTTCATCATCATATTGAGACAATACTTCGTTGTTCACATAGTTCAAGAAGTTCGTTTTCAGAATAGCTTTTCTGATCGAGTCGAAATGCTTCAGAACGAAGACTGTCGTCATCTGTTGCTTTAGTTTTTCAAAGATCGTCTGACAGATCTCTGTTCATTCAAAGAGATGATTTTTTCGAGTCAGCTTTATCATAGATTGAGCGATCTTTGAGAAGTTCTTTATGAATCGTCGATAGAAATTGCAGAAGTCAATGAAGATCTGCACATGAGTCAACGATCGAGACACTTTTCAGTTTCGAATCACATCTACTTTTCAAGAGTTCATTCGTAGATCATTGATGAATATCAGTAGTTTAAGAAACGAGGTTTTCTGAATCTCGAATTCGCACTTGTCAATGTTTATCTGCAAGTCGACTTCGCAAAGCTTGTCTAGTACTTCTTTCACATGAATTCTATGTTTCTTCAAGATCTTACTGTAGATAAGAATATCATTCAAATATGCCTGACAGAATTTATGTAGACAGTCGAACAATACATCGTTGATATAGTGCTGAAAGAACGCGAATTCATTGATTAATTCAAAGAACATTACTCTATACTTATAGACATTGAAGAAAGTAATGAATGTGATTAGATTCTCGCTTTCAGTACTCATGCGAAGCTTATTGAACGTGACGATAATGTCGAGTCGAATCAAATACTTACTGCCTTGAATTCGAGCGAGTACTTCGTCTATCAAGAGTATTGAATAACGATCTCTTTTGATCAGAGCATTCAGTTTTCGATAATTCACGAAAAAGCGAAGACTATCATCTTTCTTTTCGACAAATAGTATTGACGAAGCGAAAGAAGCTTTACTGAGTGTGATGAACTTCTTCTTCAAATTCTCTTCTAGATACTCTTTGACCTTCTGCAACTTGTAGCTCGACATGAGATACAATCGACTTCTAGAGAGTTGATTCTCACTTTCTAATTCAATCTTATGATCGTATGATCGATGCAGAAGCAACTGCATTGTCTTTTCTTTATCAAAAACATTCAGAAAGTCGTGATAAACTATTGAAAGCTTCTTTTTCAGTTTATTTAATGACATGACAGAGATCATTTCATTCAGTTTCGCGAAATCTTCGACTGAGCTAAGCGCTTTTTTGATTTCACTAATGATCAAGAAGAAGATCTTGATCTTCTTATTCTTGACTAGAGTTCGATACGCAGCGACTTTGATCATGACAATATTGACGAACTTCTTTTTCTCAGTTGACTGAAAGAGACGAAGTTGATCGAGATCAACTTGAATGCTTTGCTTTCGTATGAGAACTGATTCAATGAACTGATTCACTAGTTTCTGATTCGTGAGTCGCTTCAAGATGATTGTCAACGTAATCATCGAGTTCAAGTTCTTTCGTTTCATTTTGCAGATCTCGCTTGACTCAGATCTGTGAAATGCTGATTGACTGCTTGCTTTCAAAACAACAGGTTTCAATGTTCAAATCTTCAACGATGATATTAATCGATCGTTTGCAAAATCTATCAAAATTTGGTTTCTTTTCAATCAGAAATTTTCAATGATTATCTTGTGTTGATCTAGACAAGTTATCAATAGAGACATCATTTCATTCTTGTGTTCTTGTATCATGATCGATGTATACAGAGCGTGTGTAATCGACTTTCGATCAGAGATTTCATCATACGATCGAATCGACTTTGATTTTGACAGCGATATTAACTGAATATCAAAGCGTTCACATAGCTCTGACATCAAAGATTCATCGATGAAAATCATGTCAGTGACTTCAGTATCTATCAGAGTCGAGAATCTGAATATCTTTTCTAGACTACTCAAGATGACGTCAACAGTGAACGACTTGAAATCAAATGAATCGTCAGACATGCTGATGAAACAGAATATGAGTATATCGCTTTCAGTCACTACTTTGACGAAGGCAGATCGTTTTTCGAATTCGCAGCAATCTCGTGCACTTGAGTCGTCTTGAAGCAGTCATATGCTCTATGTTCTGACTTCTTGCATTTGAAGCAAAGTTCTTTCTTAAACAACTCTTTCTGAATAGAATCGAGATTCGATCTTCTGAGTTTCTTTCACGAAGAGACTGATAACGTGAGTCGAACAGTCGATGTGTTAGAGGCAGAGTGAGCAGCTTGAGTCGCTGATGCTTTGACGACTGATCGCGCGTTCAATTCAGTTAATCTAACATCGACTTGCATGCAGATGTTGACAAACTCATTCAAATTCGTGATTCATTCATTGAGCGTTGCTCGTTGAAGATCTGAACTGATTTTGTGCTGAAGATCATTTAGTAGAGTCTCGTTATTGTATTCTAGTTCTGCACTAAATCTCTGAAATTTCATTCAAAATTCATGAAAGAAGATCTTGTTCTGATACAGCTTCAAATACTGTTGTTGAGTTGTGTGATGACGATTGAGATCGTCGTACATCTTATTGATAATCGATAGCACTTCTTCGACTTCTAGAAACGAGTTCAAGAAGGTATCTTGCATGCGAGAAGCTATGTGCTTGATCGCAGCTTCACTGACTCGACTTTCGATGTATGCAATCTTTAACTCTTCGATAGAAAAATGATTCTTATTTGCCTTCAGCTTATTTCGCATTTGAAACAGTCAATTGTCTACATTCTGCGTCGAATCTTCAAACAGAGATGAATCGAGTAACTTGATCGACTTTGAGAATCGATCTTCAGAAATCGAAGTGCTTTGCCGACTTGATGCAGCTTCTAAATGATGTATAATCACGTTCTTGTTTCTATTCTCTTTCTGCAGACGCGCCTGCGTAATCTTCAACGTGATGTTTGTCTCGTTGACATCTTCTAACATCTGAATCATGTCATTGTGAATCTCGATTTCGATGTCGTGCTGTTGACACATGTACTTGATAAAGACAACGATGTCGCCTGCTTCATGAGCGCTTATTCAAGCATTCAGTTCAGTGTTGATGCTGATCTTGATCATTTCGTGATCAAAGAACAACGCGTTCGTGTTCTCTTCTTCTGTATTTGACAATGCATTCGTGCCTTCTTCTTCTGAAGCTGTTCAATTCTGTGATAGAAGTGATTCTCTTCTAGCATTTCGAAGTTCGTAGCGAGCAATGCTCGCTGATTCTGAGCTTCTAGTCATGATATGAGTAGAAAATTGCTGATCGAGATTCTGATGTTACTCTATCGAACTTTCTGAGTTCAAGTACTGCTGAAATTTCTGATTTCTGATGACGAGCTCAATAAAGAGTTAGTCAAGAGCAACGCGTTCGTGTTCTTTGATTCTGATTCTATCGAAATTTCTGGTTTCGAATCAAGATTCTTCTTTAGAAATTTCTGGTTTCTATCGAGCTTTCTAAGCTTGAGTCCTGATTCTGCTGTCGAAATTTCTGAGTTCGACTTCTGATTTGAATTGTGTAGCTTGTTTTTATATCGTTTACACGTCGATAGCAAGATTAATGAGCTTTGAACTAATGTTATGAGTCTGCATAGAGCGAATCATATGAGTGTATTCTAACTAGAAGTTCAAAGTCGAAGAAGAAAGAAGATGCAACACGTCGTGAGTTTTACTCACGAAGACACGCTAGGTTGCTAGCGTGTCAACATCAGTTCTATACTAGTCTATGATAGTCTGACACGATTTATGTTAGGCTAACTCGAAGTGCATGATCGCAACAACGTCAAAGTGATTTTATAAGAAGAAGAATTAATCAAAATGATAAATCATTTAATTCATCAACTAATTACGTGATTAAACACTTGACGAGATTTCTCAATGAAACGTGTTGAAATACAAGAAAGATGTTGATTTGAAAGATGTTTATGATATAAAGAAATGTGTTTGTCATAAACATCTGTTAACTATTCATAACACAAAGAAATGTGTTTATCTAAAAGACAATAGAAGCTGATTAGAAAATGCTAGAAAAGAAAAAAGATGCTGAGCTATATTTAAGTTAAATCTGAATCAGATTTAAATCAGATCTCAACTAAATCTTGACTAGTTTTAATCAATATACAATCAACTTGCTAACGTTAATTATATAATGATTAAAGTTAAATCTTTGATCTTATTCAATTCTGACACATTCATAATAAGAAGAAGCATATTGATTGAAACTATTATTAACAATGAAGATTCACAATGAATTTTCATTGAATCTGTTATGATTGAACTTTGAAGATTCATTGAAAGAATAACATAATGAGTTATTAAACTTTATAGTCATTGAAGATGAAGATGAATGAAAAGTGAAGAACATACTGAACTTCAGACACTATGAACAAGATAAATGATCTCAGTATCATGTCAATTGAAAAGAATACAACATTAATCTACATTAATACAATATTAATGAAAGCAAGTTCAAAGAATGTTCAAAAGTCATGAATAACTTTCATAAATGATATTTTAACAAGTCAAGATAAATAGAAATTGACTCAAAAGAAGAAAGATTGACTAAACTGTAGCAATGAGAACATTATTTGATGAAGAGAAAAGATAATGTTGCAAGCGTGCATCTTAAGTTAGTCTAACATAGATCATGTTAAACTATCATAAACTAGTATAAAGCTGATGTTGACACGCTAGTGATTTAGCGCGTCTTCATGAGTATAAGATTCTCAACGTGTTTCATCTTCTTTCTTCTTTAACTTTGAACTTCTAGTTAAAATACACTCATATGATTTGCTTTATGCAGACTCATAACAATCATGACTGTTCTTGAACTTTGAGTTCACATTGTACTACATGTGTTGTGATTATTTCTGATCTATACAATGATAATAGTTAGCAGATGATATATTGAGTTGTAATTATCATTGAATTTATAATCTGAAAGACTGATGCATTTAGTACTTCATCTTTCATTCAAGTATAGTGAGAAATGATGTGATTTAAAGTGAGATCAATCTTGATAGAAAAGTTGTACTAACAGAATAGAAATTTGAAAACTTATCACTATAAATAGAATTAAGAACATGTATATCTTCTTTGTGAATGAAGTAGTCAACAATCATTGACTTTTGTTTGCATAAGTTGATCTGCTCTGTTTGCATTCACGCTGAGCTTGATCTTTTTTCTTGAATTTTCGTAGCAGTTTCTGTGCAGTTTCTAATTTGCTTCTGTGCAATCATGTATCTTTTCAACGCATCTTGTATTCTTATCTCTTTCTCATCAGTCTCATGTCAAGAATTTTTATGATTTTTCATTTCTGCTTTTCTTCATTCTCATTCAAATCTGCTGTGTCTGCTGTGTCTGCTGAGCGCTTGAAATGCAAGTTGTCAATTGCGTTTGTGATCATTATAAACTCAATGACTGTAAGAAGCGTTGAGTCTCACATTCATGACAAAGTAGTTTGATCTGTCATTAATCTTGCAACATTATTTCTGAGTGTAGACTGCTCTGAAATCAGTGATGATACAGAAGCTGACAAAACTTTCAAAAATTAAAAAAAGTATGAAAGAATATTGTTTGTATTGCATCTTGCAAAAGAAGCATTATCATTCTGAGTATCATCATTCTGATTTTGATTCTGAATTACAATTGAAGTATCTGTAGAATATTGAATGATCATTCATTTCTTGAACAAGAAATGTGCATTTCACACTTATCTTGATTATCAACAACTTCATCTTGATAAAATGATGAACAATGACAATGTTTAATTCATCATTGCAACAAAGATTTCTTACAAGTGACAAATTTGCATCTTTTCTTTATGAAAAACAGCAAAGACATTTTGCTCTTGTTGCAATCATCATTGAATTTCTCTTTATTCTTTCACTCAGCTTCTTTGTTTCTAACTTTGTATTTATCTTCTTTTTTCTCATTGACTAAATGATCAGACTTCATATCGTTGCAAACCTCATCACTTAACTCAAAGATTTGTTTATCATGTGTTAATGAAAGAAAAGTATTACAAGATGAAGAATGATCTGAGAAGAAATTGATTATCTTTTTATGAAAGATGAAACATCTAAATTGACGTCATCTGTCAGTCATGAAATCATTGAGTAAAGATTTCAATGATTCTACTCAACTTTCAAGCTCGTTATAAATGTCAATTAGGTTTCAGATTATCAGACATGTCTCGCTTCTCATTTGATTGCTCAGTACTTAAGTCATTGCTTGTAAAACTCATCGCTGAGTTGATTTGTTATCAATCATGTTCATTTTCTTCAGCGTCAATAAGCTTTAAATCAGCGTCAGTCTCGCTATCATCATCATCATTCTCATTCAATAAAATGAGATCATTTAAAAGTTATGAACAATGATAATTAGACGAGAAAAATTATGCTACTTATTTTGAAAGTCATCTGATCTCAAGTTACTAGAATTTAACAATTCTTTCTGTTCATTATATTAATGAATAAGAGTAAGTTCTTGCGAATATTTGAACTTAACAGACTGATGATGCACTTGCAAGAAATTCAGTTACTTTGTATTAATGTTTTACTTTACTTGTCACGCAACAAGATTTACTTCATCTGATGTCATTATTAGATCTGTCGTTGAGTTCAAGTTATTCAACTCAACTCAAATTGAGTTTCAGAGTTGACTTGAACTCAATGACATGTCTAGACATTTTAATTATTTGAAATAAGTACTAGTAGAATGAAATTATGAATTTTTAAAATGTGTGTATATGAATGATCTTTATTTACATGTTAAAAAGAAATTTATATGTATATGAAGAAATGTTTTCAACTTCTTTATCATTGACTCAGATCTCAGTCACTGTCTCTAACTAAACTGCTTGAAAAATGCGTAAGCAATTTCATGAAAACAGTAGATTGTAAAATGAATTGCAAAATGAATTGTAAAACTATTTACGTAAGCTTTTTATTAATGACTTCTTGTTTTCTTTACTCAGATAATGCATTCAATTTAGCTTTATTCTTAAATGATAATTTCTTCTTGAAATTAGTCATTTCAAAGCTACGTTTACGTGTTGAAACAGAATTTAACTTCAAAGAAGAAGTCATCTTACGTTGTTCTTTTTTCACTGCTAAAGATGACAACTTAGATTTTTCGTTCAATTTAAAGATTGCAATGAATTTCATCAAATTTCTTTGATTCACAATCTTTCATAATAATTGATCATCTTTCTTCAATCTGTTTCTCTTAATTAAGTGTGATGTAACTCAATCAAAATAAGCAGACTCTGAAAATCAAATGTTCAAAAGTGAAGTTGTTGTAAATCTTGCTGTATTAAGTAATATAAACAACATAAGTTCTTCAAAGTTTAAGAATCTAGATTGCGAAAATGTTATAAAAAGAACAACATCAATTGCATCATCATTCTTCAGCTCTGATATTATTAATTAAATGTTTGATGATGAAAAATATAACATTACTTATCATGTTCATTATCATCAATATCATCATTTGATGCATCACTGATATACTTTAAATCTTTATCAACGTCAATGATGAAGATTAAATCTTTGTTCTTTTCTTGTTTCTGTGCATCGAAAGCTCTTTTCTCTTTGATAAGCTTGTGAGACTCAAATTCTGATTTCAACTTCAGAGTATTCACATGCTTAATCATTATGATATTTAATATAATGTTGACAACAAGAAAGCTGTGATGATAAAATAATACATTTCGTTTCAAATTAAAAACTTGTTCAACATTTATTGAGATAGCTGAAATTGCTAAAATATCTTGAGTTATTCTGCTTAGATTAACAAAGTCTCTGAGATAATTTCTTCAGAACTTAATGAAATCAATGTCTTGAACAATGTTTAAAGCTTATTAGAATTTGATATTTCAAAATATATGACTGCAAAATTGATTGCAAAATTAATTGCAAAGAAATTATGAAACAACATTAATTATGCAACAAACAAAATAAAGAGAAGAAAAACTTACTTTGTTTCAGATATTGTTTCGCTTCATTAGTTGAAACAAGTAATGATGAATTGTGACGTCTGAAATTTCATTTAACAACTATATTTGTGATGAAAAATAATTATTGCAAGACTCTTTCTTAAAGTTGATCTTGCAATGTAGTTGAGTTGAAAGCGTAGTGTTTAGCATAATAATTTATAAATTCTTATTTATATTTTTGTTTATAGTTGTTATCTTGTCATGTAGATTAATTATATAGATTTAGTTTCTGATGAGAATCTATAATATTTTTGAGATTGTACATTAGCTTTTGATCATGACTGACATTCATGTAATATTCAAATAATTTGATTTGAGCTTACATTAAGACTTTCAAAAGTGAATACTTTCAAAAACATTGCTTTCTCTTCAAAGCTGTCATGTGATCTTTGATATGAAAGAATAAAACATCATAAATGATGTAAATTAAATTGATGCTAAATTCATGATTACATTCAAGTAAATCAATAAATATCGCGAATGATTTGAGTAATTCTACAAGATATTGAACATGTTTTCATTCTTCACTATTAAGAGATAGCTTTTGAAGAGTTATATTTTCATTTTCATGAGTACAAATATAAATTTTGATGAAGTCTTGAAGACGAAGTGCTTTCAAAAGCATAAAACAGATGAAATTTCAGTGAGTTTTAATATTTTGTATCATCTTGAGATAAAGTTTGAAATTATGTTAAGTCTGATGAAAGTTCTTTATTCTTTGAAAACTTGCATTTATATAAACAGCAAGCTTTTGAATCTAATTAAAGATTATTATAATATCATGAATAAAAGTTTACTGTGAGAATGCATCTCATCAACTATGAACGATGCATGTCTGCAAAACTAGCTTGCAAGATTAGATTAAAGAGATTAACAAGTGAATAAAGATAATGACTTGACAAAAGATGAAAACTCTGCAAGCTTTCATTTTCGTTTCTTAGCAATTAGTTCTATCATTAATAAAGTGCTATTTTATTATCTTCTACTATGCAGTTTCACGTAAAGAAATCTCGTCATCTCACAGTTTTAATTGCTTCATTCACATGAAGCTGTTTAGTAAGAAATGTCAAATATGCAACGACTCATCAGAAGTTGCATGATTGAAAGAAGTAATAACTTCTTTCATATTAAGAATTCATCATCTTATCAAAATAGATCTAAGAATCATGCATTTAAATATGCAGATGAGAAGTTTAAGTCGTAAGAATTTAATGAACAAACAAATCATATTTCTTGATAATTGATAAGAAAAGTATGCAAGCAGTTAAAGAATCTGAAGACACAGAATGTACTGCTTGTCTTGCAACTTTAAATATTGAAACTTAAGTAAGAAACTCGATCAATCTTTGATCATTAATATCAACATAATGATGATCATTATTGAAGTAATGCACGTAAGCATGCTAATTGATCTTGCAAGTTTAAAGAGCAAAGCATCATGAACTACAACTTCTTGATGTTTTGACTGCAAGACTGCAAAGACTTCATAGTTGCAACATCATTTAATTTCATCACAAAACAAGAGAAACTGCAATGATCTGCATTATACTTATCAGAGAAGTCTTGTAATTAATGATGAGATCATGTGATGAGCATGCATAATCATGATAAGAAACTCAATTAAAAGTATTACATTAAATACTTGCATGCTAAACTTAGTAATTCTAAAATTTGCAACTTTCAAACAAAATGTTGATTTGAAGCTGCAAAGCAGCGAGTCAATCAAAGCATCACAAATTTCAAAGAGTATTTCATCAGACTGTATGCAGATCTGAACTATCATATATTCAACAAAACTTGCATGATGTACTTGCAAATGAAGATTAATGAAATCATCATGAACAAGTTTCTTCACATTTCATACATCTTTATCAATTATGTTGATTTGCTAAAGCATTTTATAAACATTGACTTGCATTTACAAAACATTGATGCATTGTTGAAGTTATATTTGCAGCAAAGTGAAAGTGCAACATTTCAGAAGAATTTTCAATTCTTGCATGAAAAGATAAAGTTTATTGCTGCAACAGAGAATTTGAAGTTCTTTGCTTTAAGCACGCACTTTAAAGACAATGTAACACTTAAGTTCAATGAGTTTAAATAAAATGCTGCTTCATTTAACTTTACATACTGATTATGTAAGAAGTTGAGACACAAAATTAATGATTTAATGTGTCTTAACTACACATTCAGACAAGAGATTCACAATCATGATGAAGAAGCGAAAAAAGAGAAAGTTTGATGTTTATCATTGAATCATTAAATATAACTATGAAAAGATGATTATCATGTGCATTGATGATATTAGTACTGACAAATGTCTCTGAGAAAGTGCATAAAGCTCACTGTCTTATTGACTCTGAAATTGAGCAAAACTTTATATTGCAATCATGAGTAAAAGAGCATGAATTATCAAAGAATCATGCAATTCTGAAACAGATTCAAATGATTAATGATCATTAAATTTTCTGCTATGATATGCATCAAATCAATATTGAGTTGATTAATCATAAGAAAGTTTGCAAAAGCTGAAACATTAAGTTTCATGCTATGAACATGCAAAAATATGATATGATTCTTAATTACTTGTAATTAAATGAGATTAATCTGAATATTTGCTGACATAAGCATCGCTGATTGTATTGAGAAAACAGCACTCAGCATGCAAAGCAAATTTGAGTTAATCTGTGCAAGACATTGAAATTTGTTGAACTGATAATGCTTGCAGCTAAAAGAAGAAAACAGACTTATGTAACTCTGTTTTATCAACTGCTATTTATAAATAACTTATTGCAGAACGCAGATCATCAGATTATAAGATGCAATGCACTTCAAGCGAAAGAATCAAAGATATTCTCTGCTATTCAAGATCTTAAGAAAGTATTTTCTGAAATTCTTTCTGATAGTTTGAATACATATGATCAAATGAAACATTTCATTGATTTAATGAAGAGCAAAATGTCTTGCATCAAGTCTATTTATAAAATGACACAAGATGAGCTCGCTGTGATATGAAATTATTTAGACAACGCATTAAAGAAGAAATGAATTTGTTTATTAAGTAATTATGCAAAAGCATCTGTGTTGTTTGTAAAGAAGTTGAACGAAAGTCTTCATTTATGCATGAACTATCATGATCTCAATGAAATAACAGTAAAGAACAATTATGCATTGTCTTTACTGTCTGAGACACTGAATCACTTTACTCATGCAAGACATTTTATCAAAATTGTTATTTACAATGTTTATCATTGCATTCAAATTTGCAAAAGTAATGAATGAAAAATAACTTTTTGTACATGCTATGATCAGTTTAAGTATCAGATGATGCTTTTTGAACTGATAAATGCTTCTGCAATCTTTCAATTCTATGTAAATCACGCACTTAAGTCATTTGTAAATATTTGCTGCATGATATATCTGAATGATGTTTTAGTATACTTTGAGACGAAAAAGCAGCATTGAAAGCATGTGTGCAAGATTCTTTGCACGCTACTGAAATATTAACTGTATATCAAGCTGTTGAAATGCACTTTCAATTGTAGCAAAATTATCTTTCTGAGATTCATGATAGAATGAAAAAATATTCAGATGAAACAGTCTTGTATTAATGCAATCACTAACTGATTTAAGCTTAAGTCTGCAAAAAACATTCTTGTATTCTTGAAATTTACAAGATTTTATTAATAATTTATAAGAAAGTTCTTTTAAATCATTGCACTCTTACCAGATTTAATCAAGAGTGCGAAGAAGAGAATGATGCATTCATTCTTTGCAATGACGTTAAAAGCAAGAAAAGCTTTTAAAAGATTAAAAGTAATCTTTGTTAATGCTCTCATTTTGAATAGACTGATTGTTGAGCTGAGTTTTCATATCTACATTCTGACTTAATTCAAGTACTTGAGTCAAATCTTCTGACTTAACTCAAATACTCAGATTGAATCTTATGATTCAACTTAATATCAATCTCAAGCTGAGTCAGAACTTGCTGACTCAACTTAACTCATTAAGCGATTGAATATGATATCAAGAAAGTTAAATATAGAAAAAGAATTCAATTTTATGCTTTTGCATTATCTTTTTGATAGAAAGTCATGAAGAGAAACATGAAGACTATTTAATAGAAAGTCATGAAGAAAAGTCATGAAGAAAAGTCATGAAGAAGAAACATGAAGATTATTTGATAGAAAGTCATAATAGAGAGTCATAATAGAGAGTCATAATAAAATATCTATTCATCTATCTTCATGCCTTGACAAGTTGAGTCGAGAATTTCAAATCAATACTTGATTTCAACTCTTTAACTTGACTCAATTACTCAAGTCAAATCTTCTAACTAAATCTATTGTTAAGTTCAAGTTGCTTAACTTAATTTAAGTTGAGTTTCAAAGTTGAATTGAGTTGAAAAAGATCAACTCAACTCAATTGAGTTGAGTCAGACTCTTGACTTAACTCAATCAACTCAACAAATTAACTTGAACTCAATTGCAAATCTACTTTCTATCAAATTCTCTATCAAATTTTCTATCAAAGTGATCAAACTTTCTATCAAACTTTCTATCATGTTCTTTATCATGTTTCTCACTATGTTCTCTATTATGTTTCTCATCATATTTCTCATCATTTTTTCTATCATATTCTCTATCAAATTCTCTATCAAATTGATTGCAAAATTGATTGCAAAAAAATTTGAAAAAAATTTAAAAAAAAATAAAGAAAAAGTATACTATTTTTAGTACATAATATACTATATTTAGTATCAAGAATTGAGTTTAAGTCAACTCAACTTAATTTTGAATTGAGCTTGAGTTAAGAAAGATCAATTCAATCTCAGTTTAAACTCAGACTTAAGTTAAGTTAATCTTTCTCAATTCAACTCAATTCTAACTTGACAACAAATTTACTTCTAACTTAACTTGAATACTCAAGTTAAGAATTCTGACTTGAATCAAGTTTTAATGAGTTGAGAACTTGACTCAATCTCAATGACTTGACTCAATGCAATCAGTCTAATTTTGAAACACTATAATTGAAATGCAAATCTTTGCATGAAGATCAATGCATTAAATTACGAAGTTGAAGATGTGCTTAGTCAGAAGAGCAAGACTGATCAATAACATTTCATTGCATACTATAATTATAAGTTCAAAGAAGCTGAAGTACAATGAGACATACATGATAAAAAGCTGTATATTATAGTTCTTGATTTTAAGAATTGATAACACTATCTTCAAAGTAACAAGTGATTCACATGTGTGATAACAAATTACAATAATCTTCGTTACTTTATAATAATGAAGAAGCTCAATGTATGATAAATGTGTTGAGCTGAGAAATTAGCTGCGTTTGACTTTCATATAAAATATTGCAAAGACAAATTAAACTCTGCAAATACATTATCAAGAAGACTTAACATTATGAAATTGAATGATAGCAAGAAAAATAATTATTATTTTCTATTAACTTTGCAAAACAAACTTTGTAATCAGAAATATCAATCTGAGCTGCTAAAGAATGAAAAAGTACTCACTAAATCTTGCAGAATTTTAAACATTGCGTCATTTCAACTTCTGATTCATCAAATTATGAAGTTGAAGAGATTTTATTTGAAGATGAATGAATCAATGACTGCATAATTGCTGAAGTTACAACAAAGAAACGTTTTTATTGTGAATGAGAAGTGACATCAATGATTTGCATCTAGAAAGAATAAGTTTTTGAAATGAAGTATAAGAAATGATGAACTGCTACGTCATGATCTTGCAGTCTATGTATGCAATGACTTTGTTACAAGAAATGAAATTCTGCATATAAATCATGATGATCTTGAAGCAGATCATTTCGCATGCGCTCATATCAAGATTGCAATAAGAAGAAAATATTATTGATTGAAAATGCTCAAAAAGATGATGAAATATGTTCACATTTGTTCAAATTGTCAGTGAATGCAAGTGCATCATTATAAACTTTATGAAAAGCTGATGTTTATATCTTCAAAGAGCGTGAATTCATTTTACACAATGATCATGAATTTTATAATAAACATGTCTTTTGTGAAGAATTCATACATTGAAAAAACAAGTAATGTTATATTGATAATTGTTGAGAAGTGCAATGACAGACTTGTTTCTAACAGCTTTTTGTAAACTAGCATCAGGAAAAAGATTGCATGTCGCGACTCAGTCATGTTAGCAGTATATAAATAGAGCAGTTTACAACTTCTTTCTACAATCTGCATAGATTTCATCATATGTAATACTGTTCATTCTACTTTCTTCAATAAATTATGAGTTCTGATTAGCAAGAAGCTTTCAACGTAATTAAATTGAAACATTCTAAGCATTTGATGCTCGACAACTCGATACAAGACTTATTCAAATAAGCAATCAGCAATCACTTACTACACGTCTCACAAGAAGACAAATAAGTACATTGACTTAAAGAAGTTCAGTGAAATTCAACAACTTACTACGCATCTCACAAGAAGACAAATAAGCATTCACATCAAATCAACAGTTTACTATGAGTTTTCAAGAAAGTGAACAAATAGACATACTTAAACACATCAAAGAACGCATAAAATTTTCATCATCATTGATGAGATTACATTCTCTTCACTTCACTCATCAATCTATTTAATATTCTTATTTTATTCTTTGATTTTAACAACAAGCTGAGTCTACATCAATGTCATGAACTTCAATGACTTTTTCATCAAATGATGATCTGTTTTCATTCTCACTTGCAAGAACTGTGATCAATAATTTTCTCTTATGAAGAGATGACTAATTGAAAAAGACTTGTGATTCATCATTGAAGATAAGTCTGACTTGAATACATTTAACAGCATCATCAACATCATCAGTGAAATTCAATCTTTCGATTTTGAAAGTCAAAAGATTAATGCAAAAGCTCACTACTGACTGATCATCTGCATCATCATCAACGATCAAGAACACACTGCAGACAAAATGTTAGCAAAAAAGATTTGAAATGCTTTGAGTTACAAATACAAAAAGAAGCTACAAATCATTGAAAGACAATATCTGATGAACTTTATGATTACAGAATGTCAATGAATATCTTTATTGAAAAGACATGAATACATCTCATCAAGCTGACTTGAAAGATCGTTGCAACACAGAATGATATAAGCGATTTATTCAAGTCAGAACGTTGCTTTCAAATCTTACTTCAATCACTGTTAAATGAATACATGATTATTTAAGATGTCATTGATGTGCAGAATAAGTCAGATGTTGAAAGAGAATTTCAAAAACTACAAGAGAAGAAAGTACAATTGAAGATAACAGAGATTGCGCTATAAGTTAAGCGAGAAAACGAACGTGAGCATACTGATCAAGAGCAGAATAAACGCAAAATCAGTCATCGTTGCAAACACTTTTCAAACTTCAACAGTGATCAATTGCGTTGTCAATTTCTAAGATGTTTTCTCTGTGAAGATAAACATCATCTAGTTGATTGCTTTCATCTGATTGCAGCTCAAGAGCTTGTGAAGAAACGCAAAGACAAAGGCAAAACAAAGCATAAAAATGCTGATGATTTTCAAACTTTTGCTGAGCTTCTGAAGAGCAAATACAAGAAGCACAAAGTCTATAACGCGAAAAGTGATTCTGAAATCTTTGATGAGAATGAGAATGATGAGAATGAAGAGAGCGAGAATATTGTAGCTTTGTTAAAAAACATTGTCAGTAAGATTTCTGAATTTGACTGAGTTGCAGACTCTGATGTTTTCTTGTACATGATTAATCAACTTCAACTTTTTAATGAGTCTTTAATTTGCATTAAGAGACGTATCATCAAAGTTGAAGAGAGAAAATTGTATGTCAATCACTGTGATACAGCGATCATGCAAGATCATCATGAAAACTCAGTTAAGCTGTTCTCTGTTCTTTATGTTTCTAAGTTCAAAATGAATTTTCTTTTTGAAAGAAGAATGTGTAAGAAAGATTTGTAAAAGAGCTTTGATAATAAAGATCTGTACATGCATGATAAGCAAGAAAAGCAGATGATTGAAACTTTAGAATGCAAAGACATTTACATAGTAAAGAGAATTGCAAATGATCTTGATGAATTTGCATTACTATCAGCTATGCAGCATGACATCTTATCAGCATTTTCAGTGATGTACAGTTCAATGAATCTTGATGATTCAATGAATCTAGATTATTCTGCATCTTACACTAACATGATTCATCATGAGAACGAGATCAAAGTTGATCATGATCAACTTAGCTTCGCAAATGACAAAAGCTTCAAATTGTACAAGCTGTGACATCATTGTTTCACTCATCTTGAATCAGCAAAGCTTCATCAGCTTCATAAAATCATCACTCGAAAAAAATCTATTCTCATCAATGATAGTCATGAGAATGTGTGTAAGATATGTGCGCTCATTAAGTTCATTAACAAATGAGAACACAACATCAATAATTGAAAGACAAGTATCTTGACTTTCATCTTTATAAACATCTGTGAATCACTATTATTGTTTCTTGATAGCAAGTTGTACTTTCTAAAGATAATGAACAATTACTTCAGAAAGACTTGATGCATTTCTTTGAAGCAACAATTTGATGCATCAGATGCTTTGCAAAAATGAAAATTCAGTGTAAAGCTTTACAGCAATGTCAGACTTCTCTCAGTATGCAGCGACAACGTCACGAAACTTAAAGTTATTTTGAATAGCTGATGCTCATCAGTTGACATTGCTTCTCAATACATTGTCTCACATATGTCAATTTAAAATGAAGTAGTCGAAAGAATCATATACATAACAGAAAACTCAATGCGAGTCATGATCAAGAATGCTGAACTTTTCATTAAGTTCTGAGCAAAAGCTGCAAAAACAAATGTTTATCTGCAAAATTGAATCATCATAAAACTCTTGATCAACGAAGTTCTCATGATTTTGAAGAAAACATTCATCGAGATCAAGTTCTCAATTGATCATGTACAAGTATGAGAATGCAAATGCTATTTGCACATCAATCTCAAGTCGTTATCAATTGAAGACAGATGAGACAAATTCATGAACAAAGATAGACTTGATGCATTCATGAAATATGTGAAAAACATCAATAAGCAATATCATCTTTGAGTCTCAGATCTTGATCGAGTCATCAAGAGTCATGCTGTCAAGTTCACTGAAGATGAAAAGAGTGAAGACATGAACTTGCAACTTTGCAAACAAACATTCAACGTTCTTTCAGAGCGAAAATCTGTAAAAAGATTATCAAAAAATAACATGTCAACTGATGTTTCAAAATCTGATGCTTTCATGATTGATATTTTGTCTGAATCAACTAATGCACTGAAAACTATTGCAATCAACTTGAATGCATTATTCAAGATCACGTCACAAACATTAGATGATCACGAAATTTACTTGAATGTTCAAATCACTCAGAAAGTCTTTGCATTAAGCACATTGAAGTCAGCAGTTCAAACATTTCTGCATGTAGTCATTTCAAAGAGAAAAAAAGACAGCGAAGATCAACAACTGAAAGATCACGCATTCAAGATCTTGCAAGCTATGATGATCTGACTCGTCACAAAGAAAGCTGACAATGATGAGAGTGATTATGACATAAGCATGTCATGAACATTATTCAACATTGATGAATTCAATCTTTCTAAGATAGTAAGAATTCTCACATTAAACATTTACAAAAACGCAGTGCAGAACTCAGTTTGAAGAGAACTTTGAAAAGAAGTGATCAACGCAGAACTTGTGACATTAGTCATCAATGAAATCTGACAAGAAGAAGTGTCGCTCAAAAAGATTAACATCATAACAAGCAAATGAGTCTTCAAGTCAAAGATGCACATCAATGATTCTTTTGACAAACTGAAAACAAGACTAGTGATTAAAGATTTCTTTTAAATTCATGAAGTTGATTACAAAAATACTTTCACGTCAATCATTAAGTTTGACATTCTGCAAGTCTTTTTAACTATCACAACAATGAAAGATCTTGAACTTCATCAAATTGATGTGAATAATGTGTTTACTGAGTTGTTTCTTAAAGAAATCATTTACATGTCTTCTTCATCTGAAATGAAAGTTAAATCTGACTGTGTTTTAAAAGTTCTTTGAAGTCTTTATGATTTCAAGCAAGCTGCATAAGACTGACATGATCACTGTGTAACAATGCTATCTGAACTCGACTTTGCACAATGCGTTGCAGACTCATGTCTTCTGATTCATAAATCAAAAGAAATCATGTTGCTACTATATATTGATAACATAATCATCATTTGCAAATCATTGAGCAATATTAAATGATTTAAGCATGAGTTTTAATGTGTTTTCAAAGTCAAGAATCTGAGAAAAATGAAGAAGATTCTTGATATTTAAATCACTTGCAACAGAAAGACATGAATCTTACAAATAAATTAAATTCACTATCTTCATGATGTTTTTAAAAGACTTAACATGAGACAAGACAAGCACAAGACAACAGATTTTTCAATGAATGAACATGATGCTCTTTGTTCAGCTGAACTCGAAGATGTGAGAATCAATCAGCATGAGTATCAACAAGTCATTGAAAGTCTCATGTATGCTGCAATTCACACTCATTTTGACATCACTTTTGCTCTTAATCAACTAAGTCAATATTTCAACAATTCTGCAGAACATCATGAATATGCTTTGAAAAAGTTGATGTAATACGTTCATTTCATCATTGATCTAAATATCATGTACGAAGTCAGTGAAAGCATGAAGTTAGTAGAATACTCTGACTCAGACTACATCTTAAACAAACTAAATTGCAAGTTGATTCTCATTTACATTTACATGCTTAATGAAGAATCAGTCTTCTGAATGAGTTGAAAGCAAAAGTTCATTGTCACATCAATCATCAAGACAGAGTACATGACTTTATTAATTTGCATCAAGAAGAGTTTATAAATCAATCAAGTGCTTAAGAACATGAATCTGACAAAGTACTTAAGCATTAATCACAGTCATATTGATATTCTTGAGAAGATTACTCATTAATCTGTCTCACTCACGCAGCTTAAAGAAGATAATCAAGCGATTCTTATGCTGATTAAGAATGCTCATATTCACGAATGATTAAAGCACATTGATGTTGCTTATCATCACATTCAAAATCTGCACAAGAAGAATCAGATCTCAGTGAACTTCATCTTTAGTCAAGATATGATAGCAGATGAATTGATCAAGTCACTATCTTGACAGAACTTCAAGAAATTCATTGAACAATTGAGATTGAAAAGCAGTGAGAGCTGAGAAACTTGCAAGCATTGAGTGAAAGTGTTGAGAAATACGATGACAGACTCATTTCTAGCAGCTTTTTGTAGACTAGCGTCAGAGAAAAGATCGCGCGTTGCAATTCAGTCACGTTAGCAGTATATAAATAAAGCAGTCTACAACTTCTCTCTACAATCTGCATAGATTTCATCATATGTAATACTGTTCATTCTACTCTTTCAATAATAATAATAAATAAGTTAATCAAGCATGTAATTTATATTTCAATGATCAAAGATTTGAATGTCAAGAGACTTGCAAATCTGCTATGATGAGAATTTATATTTCAGCATGAAATGATGCAAAGCATTATATTAAATTGAGACTCACTGTTTATTAATCATTTCTGAATCACTTTATGTTGACTTTTTGAAGCGAAGTGAAAGCTAAGCACTGCATTTCATTTGCAAATTGATGATCAAACAGAAAGATAAAATCAGATGCTTGAGCATTATCTGCAAGTGTATTTCAATTATAAGATGAATAATTAATCAAAGCTTTTGTCAATAATGACGTTTGCATATAACAACAATGTACATGTTAGTATTTAAAAAAATTCACATGAGCTTTTAAAGAAATACATTATGAGCTTTGCAAAGACATCTGAGAACAAAGTTTTAAAGAAGAAGATATTCTTGACTATGAAGTAAGCAGAATGATTACGAAGTATCAGAGAACATTTAATGAAACTATGAAAGTAAGTAGCAAAGCAGCAAGCAAAGTATTATAATACTCATCATAAAGCTATGAGCTTTCAAATAAAAGACAAAGTGCTTTTATGAAGTATAAACATTCATACATTTCGTTCAAAGAAGAAGATTGATCATAAACAACTGAAATCATTTAGAATATTAAAAAAGATCAACATGCAAATGTATAAGCTTAAACTATTTGAAAGATATAATGCAATTCACTCAATCTTTCATGTCTTTTTATTGAAATTCTGACACTCGCGTGATAAGAATTTGAAGTCGCAAATCATTCTTATAGAAGAGAAAGAGAAATGAAAGATAAAGAAGATAATTGATCAGCGAATCAAGAAAGAAAAGATTAAATATTTAGTTCAATGAGCTGATTCATCTTTCTATGAAAACTTCTGAAAATTAATGAAAAATCTTAGCAATGCAAAGAAAATCATTGAGAATTATGAGATAGAAAGGCAAGTACATCAGTTGATTGCAAAGAAGTCAAAGAGAAAAAAGAGAGACAAATCATGCAAAAGTCATATTTGAGAATGTATCAAAAGTGCAAAGATGTAAGTTTAAAAGTTTGTTCTAAAATTATAAAAAGAAAAGAAACAAGATTTTACAACATTTATGCATCAACATACATCTTCTTTTAAAAAAAAGATGAGCAACATCATGAAAGAATGAAGAAAGATAATAATTAAGAGTTGCAAGCAAGAACATTAAAGTGAAGAAAGAAGCTATTTATTTGTCAATGAATCTCGTCACACATTACTTACTTCAAATAATACTTACAAGATGAAGATGAAGTGACGTGATAATGATGAAAAGTGATAAAAAAGATGAGAATTTCTACTTAACTATTAAATACAATCTCACATGATTGAGAGAAAAGCTATTCACTCTCTTATTGTTGAAGATGAAGAGTGAGAAGAGCTTAAGTGTTAATATTGAGACAATAATTCATTACTTGCATAACATGATGCATCAAAATCTGAAGATGACGTGAAACTGAGTTCATCACGTAATCATGCTTCTCTTTAAAGCAATGCTTGCATTTGCAAGCATGCTTGATGAAAACACAGCATGTGTGAATTATCACTGCGCTCAGCAATGAATGCAGCAACAGCATCAAATCATTTGATCAGTACAATTTATCATGCATTAGCATTATTTGAAACACGCAGAGATAAATAAATTTATCAGAAATCATAAGTTCAATCATTAATGCAGAAGATGCAAAAAGAGTAGAGACAGTAAAAGTGATGATCACGTCAGAAAAGTGAAGAAGAATAAACATCTTAACAAAGAAGATAGACTTTGCGAGCATGTTAACATGATCTCAATAAGCGCAGAACTGCTACTTATCATGATGATGATGATGAAGTTGATACTGCTATGTCACTCATGTTAACTCATGATTTGCACTTGCATTGCAACAACGCTGTCACAAAAGAAGCTTATATCATGAGCTGCAAGCTATGTAAAATACACATAGCAGATTTCATGCTTTGTCAGTTCAAAAGAGCAGTACTCATGAAAGAATATGCTGAAACGAGACAAGAAAAAAAGAAAAAAAGAAAAAAAGCAAAGCTGAAGAATTGATATCAACAATCTCACACTAGCTCTGTTTATACTTGTTAACATGATTGATTCACAACACTTTTACACAGATGTTAGAATGCTGAAGATGTCATTGCTACGTTATCAATTATCAAAAGACATAATGATTCTATAAAGATTCAAGAACAATTGACATCAACAATCTTGCACTAGCTTTGTTTATGCTCATTAACATGATTAACTTATGATACTTTTACACAGATGCTAAAGCGCTGAAGAAGTCATTGCTACGCTGTCAGCTGCAAGAAGATAATACAATGCTATAAAAATTCAAAGATCAAGTTTTGAAGAAAGAATGCAGTTGTAAAAATGCATCTCATCGACTATGAATAATGTATATCTGCAAGACTAGCTTGCAAGATTAGATTAAAGAAATTAATGAGTGAATAAAGATAATGACTTGACAGAAGATGAAAACTCTGCAAGCTTTCACTTTCATTTCTTAGCAATTAGTTCTATCATCAATAGAATGCTATCTTATTATCTTCTACTATGCAGTTTCATGTTAAAAGATTTCATCATCTCACATTTACTTTGTATTTCTGATCATAATTGCAAAATTGATTGCAAAATTGATTGTAAAAATAATTGCAAAATTAATTGCAAAATTAATTGCAAAAATAATTGCAAAATTAATTGTAAAAATAATTGCAAAGCAAAGTAACATGATAAATAAAAATTATTGATTATTTTAAACAATGTTTAAGATAAATTCTCTTATACAGACATGCTTTAAAGACTAATCTTAAGTATTTAATATTTCTTCTCATTCTCATTCTTTGAACTTAACATCAGCAATTTTAGTAACTGTTTAACAGTTAACTGAATTACATGAATGTTAAAACTCTTTCGTATGAAATTATGTAACAGCAATGATTAAATAATCATTGAGTAATCAGAGTCTTGAAGTGATTGCTCTGATCATTTGAATCAGAAGTGATCACAGTGAACATGATGAGCATGATGCTTATCTCGCTCATCTTGCTCGAGAATGATCAGAATGATCATTCAAAGCAGAGATAACTTGACATGATTCTTCTATGTTTATATAATGATGATCATTCTCTTAGATAGAAGCTTTGTGTTTAACTCATGTAATAGTCAATACAGTCTATTGTTTTAGCTATTCTCAGATCTTCAATCTAGTGATTAGTTTATTACTATACTGATCTCTGTTTATATTTTGTGTTGTTAAAGAAACAATCATTACACTTTAAGTATCACTTTTTCACAAGATATCAGAGCATCATCTTATCATGATCATTATATCATTCTCAGAACAAATCACATTGATAAACATCACTACATTCTTAAATAGCAAAACATTAATTAAAATATCAACATTGAATCTGTATTATGAAGATAAAGACAAGCTCAACGCTTTTCTTATACAAGTTGTTACGAAGCGTGTCGACATTGAATAGGGCCTAGTCAATAGACTCTAGAGATTTCGATATGTGAACAAGAAACAACGATGTTTCGAATCGAAATATGCTGAAACATTTCATCTATTCGAGCTCTAGCAAATCGGCTACTTCGCCCCTTTGTTCGCCCTACTATAGATACAGCTCGAAACTGTCTTCTTCCTTCTGTATTCTTAGTTTCCTAGTTATAGCTATCTCTATTGATCAAACATTCTATTCAGCTACACACTATCTCGCTGCAGTGTGGTTAGATTCTAGGCACGATCCCAACATTAAACTAAGAATTCGTTTACCACACGATATCGGTTCCATTACTCATTCAAGTCACTCGTACAGACGAATCGAGTCTAAAGAAATTTGTTTACCTGATGGTCGATGACATCGAAAGACAGAACAACATCAGGGGGTCAATAGAATCAACGAGAACATATGATCGTTGAATTGCTAGAGAACCTACCGCTCATTCAGTAGCATCGATTCACTCGATCAATAGAATCAACGAGAACATATGATCGTTGATTGCTAGAGAATCACAAACCTTCTCCTCTCTCAAAAAGCTCGTGAATCAGTCGAGTCAAAATAATCTGTGTCATCAAATTCGATTCGGCTCGATCCGAATTCAG
>JAABUT010000944.1_pt1 | contig 38302 bp, 33 predicted proteins | sample 5559281 | NCBI WGS metagenome assembly JAABUT01 (sample SAMN10711880, study PRJNA513359) | rock metagenome | isolation source: Antarctica rocks | place: Antarctica: Victoria Land, Ricker Hills nord | collected 2016-01-04 | reverse complement strand
CGCCGCGCGCGGCAGCCGAGTCGGCGACGATCTCGCCCACCTGGGTGGTGCTGGCGGGGCGGCCGACGCTGCCGTACAGGGCGGTGAACAGCACGGCCGCCAGCAGGAAGTTGGCGGCGGGGCCGGCGACGATCACCAAGGCGCGGCGGCCGACGGACTTCTCATGGAAGGTGCGGCCGGGCTGCCAGGTGGCGCGGACCTCCGCAGGCACGTCTTCCAGGCGTTCCTGGCCGTGCAGCTTCACGTAGCCGCCCAGCGGCAGCCAGGCCAGGCGCCACTCGGTGCCGTGGCGGTCGCGCCATTTGGTCAGCGCGCGGCCGAAGCCGATGGAGAAGGTTTCGACGTGCACGCCGACAGCGCGGGCGGCGAGGTAATGGCCGAGTTCGTGGATGAACACCAGCACGCCCAACACGACCACGAAGGCCACCGGCGTGCGCAGGAACTCGGGAAGGAACTCGAACACGGCAGTGATCTTTCGTTCTGGGTCAGGCTTGAATCGTCAGGCGGCAGGCCGGCGGCACAGGGCATGGGCGGCGTCACGCGCCTCGCGGTCCAGCGCCAGCACCTGGGCCAGGGTATCGGCGGGCCGCGTTCCCATCTCGGCCATCACTGCCTCGACCAGCCGTGCGATGTCCAGGAAGCCGATGCGGCGGTCGAGGAACGCCTCGACGGCGATCTCGTTGGCCGCACTCATGATGGTGGGCACGCCGCCCCCCGCCAGCAAGGCTTGGCGCGCCAGGCGCAGGGCGGGAAAGCGGATGTCGTCCGGTTCGGAGAACTCCAGCCGGCCGACCTGCGCCAGGTCCAGCCGCGGCGCCGCGGTGGCGATGCGCGCCGGCCAGGCCAGGGTATGGGCGATCGGCACCCGCATGTCGGGGCTGCCGAGCTGCGCCAGCACGCTGCCGTCGCTGTAGTACACCAGGCCGTGCACGACGGACTGCGGGTGGATCAGCACGCCGATGCGCGCCGAGTCCAGGCTGAACAGCCGCGCCGCCTCGATCACCTCGAGGCCCTTGTTCATCATGGTGGCGCTATCGATGCTGATCTTGGCGCCCATGCTCCACACCGGGTGGCGCAGGGCGGCCTCGGGCGTGGCGCGCGCCATCTCGTCGGCGGCGGCGGTGCGGAACGGGCCGCCGGACGCGGTCAGCACGATGCGGTCGACGGCGCCGCGGTTGCCGTCGGCCATGGCCTGGAAGATGGCGTTGTGCTCGGAGTCGACGGGCAGCAGCGTGGCGCCGTGGGTGCGGACCGCGGCCAGCATCACCTCGCCGGCGCAGACCAGGGCCTCCTTGTTGGCCAGCGCCACGCTGGCGCCGCGACGGATGGCGGCCAACGTCGGTTCCAGCCCGGCGGCTCCGGTGATGGCGGCCATGGTCCAGTCGGTCGGCATGGCGGCGGCTTCGACCACCGCCTCGGCGCCGGCCGCGACGGCGATGCCGCTGCCGAACAGCGCGTCGCGCAAGGCCGCGTAGCCGGAAGCGTCGCTGACCACCGCGCGGACCGCATGCAGCCGGCGCGCCTGGCTGGCCAGAAGCTCGGTGTTGCGGCCGGCGACCAGCGCCTGCACGCGGTAGGCGCCGGGATCGGCATCCAGCAGGTCGATGGTCTGGGTGCCGACGCTGCCGGTGCAGCCTAGTATGCTGACGGTCTTCATCGCCGGCTGATTTTCAATGATGTGCGCACCCTTCCGTTCAACGCCACAGCAGAACGCCGCGGCCCAGTGCCAGCGCCAGCAGGGCGGCTGCCGGCGCCGCCGCCAGCACGCCGTCCAGGCGATCGAGCAGGCCGCCATGGCCGGGAATGAGGCGGCTGGAGTCCTTGACCCCGAAATGCCGCTTCAACCCGCTTTCCAGCAGGTCGCCCGCCTGCGCCAACACGCCCAGCACCGCCGCCACCAGTGCGGCATGTGATGCCGCACCGGTATCAAGCCGCGACGCCGCCACCCCGACCAGCATGGCGCAGACCAGTCCGCCGGCCGCGCCGGACCACGTCTTGCCAGGCGAGATCGCCGGCGCCAGCTTCGGGCCGCCGAACATCCGCCCGGCGGCATAGGCGCCGATGTCGCTGGCCCAGACCACCAGCAGCAGGAAAAGCACGTTGGCAAATCCCGCCTGGGCGTCGGCGCGCAACCAGAACAGCGCGGCGCAGGCCGGGGCGACATAGGCCAAGCCGAAGCCGAGCTTCACCGGCGACGTGCCGCCCGGACGGTGCCGGCACAGCATGACCCACTCCCACGCCAGGCCGCAGGTCGCCAGCGCCACCAGCGCGTTCCAGGGCCAGCCGCCGAACCACAGGCCGATCAGCACCACCGGCAGCAGCAGGCCGGCGGAGATGACCCGAAGGCGCAGGTCGCGCCATCTGCCGTCGCGTTCCTGGCCAGCGCCGGGATCAGCCAGGGCGTGCGCCATAGCGCCGCTCCCGGCGGGCGAACTGCGCCAGCGCATCGGCGAAATGCAGCTGGCTGAAATCCGGCCACAGCACGTCCATGAACACCATCTCGGCATAGGCCGACTGCCACAGCAGGAAGTTGGACAGCCGCTGCTCGCCGGATGTGCGGATGATCAGGTCGGGATCGGGCAGGCCGGCGGTCGACAGCAGGCCGGAGAACGCGTCCTCGTCCAGCGCGTCCAGGTCCAGCGTTCCGTTCATGGCGGCGCGCGCCGCGGCCACGGTGGCGGCGACGATCTCGGCGCGGCTGCCGTAGGACAGCGCCACCACCAGGTTGAGGCCGCCGTTGGCGTCGGTGCGCCGCTCGGTGTGCGCCAGGTCGCGCTGGATGTCGGCGTCGAAGCGGGCGCGGTCGCCGATGAAGTGGATGCGCACGCCGCGCGCGTGCAGCTCGTCGATCTCGACGCGCAGGAAGTGCCGCAGCAGGCCGGTCAGGTCGAGCACCTCGCCCAACGGCCGGCGCCAGTTCTCGCTGCTGAAGGCGTACAGGGTCAGGTAGGCGACGCCCATCTCGACGGCGCTGCGCACGGTGCGGCGCAACGCTTCGACTCCGGCCCTGTGCCCGGCCAGCCTGGGCAGGCCGCGCGCCGTCGCCCAGCGCCCGTTGCCGTCCATGATGATCGCCACGTGGCGCGGCACGATCGGCTGAGGCACGGCCGGTACCAGGACGCCGCCGACCGCCTCCGCCCGGGGCGGGCTGGCCGCGCCGATCAGGTCAGGCACAAGGGCGGGCGCGGTTTGCAGGTTCGATACCATACCCTTATTCTTGCACCCTACGCCTGGAAGGCGAAAACAATCCGAGGGCCAGCCACGAAACCGTGTGCGGCGAGGCCCGGCACGCGGTCAAACCTGCTTGATCTCGCGATCCTTTTCGGCCAGGCCCTCGTCGATGCGCTTGATGTACTGGTCGGTCAGCTTCTGCACCTCCTCGGCCCACTTCTTCTCGTCATCCTCGCTGATGGTGCTTTTCTTCTGCAGCGCCTTGATCTGGTCCATGCCGTCGCGCCGCACGCCGCGCACGGACACCTTGGCCGCTTCCGCATAGCGCCCGGCCAGCTTGGACAGCTCGGTCCGACGCTCGCCGGTCAGCTGCGGGATCGGCACGCGCACCAGCTGGCCGTCCGACGCCGGGTTCAGGCCGATGCCGGCGTCGCGGATGGCGCGCTCGACGGCGCCGACCAGCGTGCGGTCCCACACCTGCACCGTCAGCATGCGCGCTTCCGGCACGCCGATGGTGCCGACCGTGGTCAGCGGCACCTCGCTGCCATAGGCCTCGACCCGCACCGGCTCCAGCAGCGCCGGGCTGGCGCGGCCCGACCGCAGGCCGGAGAAGTCGCGCCTGAGGGTTTCCAGCGCGCCGTCCATACGGCGCGTCAGATCCTGCTTCAGGTCGCCCAGCTCGGGTGCAACAGCCATGTTCTCCGCTCCCTGGTCAGCGCGGCTCAATCGTCAGCGCGGTTCAACGATCGTCGTGAAGCGGCCCTCGCCGCGCATCACCGAGGCGAAGGCACCGGCGGCGTGGATGTTGAACACCACGATCGGCAGGTGGTTCTCCCGCGCCAGGCTGATCGCCGCCGCATCCATCACCGTCAGGTCACGCGACAGCACGTCAAGGTAGGTGAGCTGTTCGTAGCGTTCGGCCTGCGGCACCTTGCGCGGGTCGGCGCTGTAGACGCCGTCGACCTGGGTGCCCTTCAGCAGGGCGTCGCACTTCATCTCGGCGGCGCGGAGCGCAGCGGCGGTGTCGGTGGTGAAGAACGGGTTGCCGGTGCCGGCGGCGAAGATCACCACGCGGCCCTTCTCCATGTGCCGCTCGGCCCGCCTGCGGATATACGGCTCGCAGACGGTGGCCATCGGAATGGCGGACTGCACGCGGGTGGGCACGCCGCGCTTCTCCAGCGCGTTCTGCATCGCCAGCGCGTTCATCACCGTGGCCAGCATGCCCATATAGTCGGCCTGCGCGCGGTCCATGCCGCCGGCCGCCGCCGACACGCCGCGGAAGATGTTGCCGCCGCCGATGACCAGGCACACCTCGCCGCCGAGTTCGACCACGTCGCCGATGTCGCCGGCGATGCGGGCGACGGTCTCGGTGTCGAGGCCGTAGTCACGGCTTCCCATCAGGGCCTCGCCGGAAACCTTCAGCAGGACGCGCTTATATGCCAGGGGCTGGGTCATGCGGCTTCGTTTCGGTGGGAGGCATTCCCGCGGCGGCGGCGACGTCGGCGGCGAAGTCCGAAGCGTTCTTCTCGATGCCCTCGCCGAGATGGAAGCGTGCGAACCCGGCCAGCGCCGCGCCGGATTTCTTCATCACCGCGCGCACCCGGCTTTCGCCGTCATGTACCCAGACCTGCTCCAGCAGGACCACTTCCTCATAGTATTTGCGGATGCGGCCTTCGACCATCTTCTCGATGATGGCTTCCGGCTTGCCGGACGCGCGGGCCTGCTCGGACAGCACCACACGCTCCCGCTCCAGGGCGGCTGGATCGACGGCGTCGGTGTCGAGCGCCTCGGGCCGGGTGGCGGCGACGTGCATGCCGACCTGGCGGCCGAGGGTTTCCAGCGCGTCGAGCTCGCTGTCGCCTTCCACCGCCACCAGCACGCCGATCTTGCCGAGGCCGGGCTTCAGCGCCTGGTGCATGTAGCTGGCGACCACGCCGTGCTTCACCGCCAGCACGCGGGCGCGGCGGATGGACATGTTCTCGCCGATGGTGGCGACCAGGTGCACCAGCTCGTCGCCGGCATTGCGGCCGGTGCCGGGATAAGGCGCGGCCTTGATCGCCTCGACATCCTCGCCGACTTCCAGGGCGATCCGCGCCACGTTCAGCACGTAACCCTGGAACGCCTCGTTGCGGGCGACGAAATCGGTCTCCGCGTTGACCTCGACCATGGCGGCGCGGTGGGCCACGGTGGCGACGCCGACCAGTCCCTCGGCGGCGACGCGGCCAGACTTCTTGGCAGCGGCGGACAAGCCCTTCTTGCGCAGCCAGTCGATCGCCGCCTCAAGTTCGCCGCCGTTCTCGACCAGCGCCTTCTTGCAGTCCATCATCCCGGCACCGGTCCGCTCGCGCAGATCCTTCACCAGGCTTGCCGTGACTTCGGCCATCGGTCGGCTCCTTGTTCCCGCCGCGCGTGCGGCGTGCTTGTCATCTCCGGCGCACCCGATCGGTTCAGGGCGCCGGTCCGCCGTCAGGCCGCCGGCTGCTGCGCCGTGATCTCGGTGGCGACGTCTGGCAACGCCTCGGGCGGCAGTTCCTCGGCGCCGCCGATGTCGCGGCCGGAGGCGACCATCTCGGCGCTGATGCCGTCCAGCACGGCGCCGGCGATCAGGTCGCAGTACAGCGTGATGGCGCGGATGGCGTCGTCGTTGCCGGGGATCGGGAAGGTGATGCCGACCGGGTCGGAGTTGCTGTCGAGCACGGCGATGACCGGGATGCCCAGCTTGTTGGCTTCCTCGACCGCCAGCTTCTCCTTGTTGGTGTCGATGATGAACAGGATGTCGGGCAGGCCGCCCATGTCCTTGATGCCGCCCAGCGCGCGCTCCAGCTTCTCGCGGTCGCGGGTGATGTCGAGCACCTCCTTCTTGGTCAGACCCTGCACGTCGCCGGCCAGCATCTCGTCGATCTGGCGCAGCCGCTTGATGCTGCCGGTGATGGTCTTCCAGTTGGTCAGCATGCCGCCGAGCCAGCGGTGGTTGACGTAGTACTGGCCGCAACGGTTGGCGGCTTCGGCCACGTATTCGGACGCGGCGCGCTTGGTGCCGACGAACAGCACGCGCCCGCCGGCCGCGGTCACGTCGCGCACCGCGCGCAGCGCACGGTCCAGCATGGGCACCGTCTGCTGCAGGTCGATGATGTGGACCTGGTTGCGGATGCCGAACAGGTACGGCCCCATGCGCGGGTTCCAGCGCCGCGTGTGGTGGCCGAAATGCACGCCGGATTCGAGAAGCTGACGCAGGGTGAAATCGGGCATCGCCATCGGGCGTGCTCCTTTCCGTGTTCCGGTTGAACCTCCGCGGGGCCGTGAGCCTGTCGGCACCGGATTCTGTCGCGGCGACATGAACACATCATGCAACCACGACGGAAAGGCACCCCGCGTGTGAATTACCCAAGGCACATGCCCCAGGCGCGCGCCATATGGGCCAGATTGAGGAGGAAAGCAAGGCCAGGGCGCCCCGCGTCCTGGTGGGGTCGAGGGGCAAAGCCCCCGCCTTGCTTGCCTCTCAAGCCGGGACCAGACAGTGGCGCAGCATGATTTCGTGCATTTTTGCTGTGTCAGGTAGGCTGGTGTTGTTGAAGCTGTGCACGGCGCCGCGCCTGATGAACATCGTGGCGCCGGGTTCGAACGAGTGGGTGGTGCCGTCCACCGTGACGCCGAGGGTGCCGGTCAGGCCGTAGACGGTTTCGTCCCAGTCGCGATGATAGTGGGCCGCCGGCATGTTGCCGCCGCCGGGAACGGTCATCTCGAACAGGTCCAGGCTGCCGTTGGTGTCGTGCTTGTCGCGGAGGAAGCGAAGCTCCATCGAGCCGACGTGGATGATCTCGGGTATGGCGCGTCCTTTGACAAAGTGCCGCGCGAACATAGCATGTCACGCGGACGTCGGCAGGGCGCGCTTCAGAGTTCCTCCACCCGCTCCACCCCCGGCACGGCTTTCAGCGCCTGGGCCAGGCGCGGGGTCACGTTGAAGCCGCCCGGGAGCGTGATCTCGACGTTCTGGCTGTCGTCCAGCTGCGGCACCAGCACCACCTGGCCGCGGCCTTTGCCCTCCCTCTCCAGCAGGACACGGATGTGGGCGACCGATTGGGTCTGCTGCAGCCAGATGCGCATGCCGGCGCCGGCCTGGGTCGCGGCCTCGTCCAGCGCCTGGGCGTCCGCCGCGGTGATGCGCAGCGCGCCGTCCTCCAGCTTCAGGTCGGCGGCGATGACGATCGAGCGGCCTTCGCGCAGCAGGTCGCCGGCGCGCGCCAGGGCCTCGCTGAAGAACGTCACCTCGTAGCTGCCGCCGCCGTCGGACAGCCGCACCCAGGCCATGCGGCTGCCGGAGCGGGTGATGCGCATCTTGGTGTTCACCACCAGCCCGGCCAGCTTGACCCGCGTCGCGCCGGCCTTGGCCTGTGCCTCCAGCCGGTCGCTGGGCACCACGCGCATGCGGCCCAGCACCTGGGCGTAGGCGTCCAGCGGATGCGCGGTCAGGTGGAAGCCGATGGCCTCGGCCTCGTGGCCCAGCCGGTCCATGCCGTCCCAGTCGGGCAGGTCGGGCAGGCGCAGCACCTCGGGCTCGTTGCCGCCGGCGAACAGGCCGATCTGGCCGCTGAACTTCTCCTCGTGCGTCGCCTGGGCACGGCGCAGCACGGTCTCGGCGCCGGCGAACACCCGGGCGCGGTTTTTCTCCAGCCTGTCGAAGGCGCCGGCGCGGGCCAGGTTCTCCAGCTGCATCTTGCTGATCTGCTTCGGATCGACGCGCGCTGCCAGGTCGGCCAGGTCGGCGAAGCCGTGCGATCCGCGCGTCGCCGTCAGCGCCTGCATGGCCGCGAAGCCGACCTTCTTGACCGCCGCCAGGGCGTAGCGGATGCACAGCCGGCCGTCCTGATGCTCCAGCGTGAAGTCGGCGCCGGAGCGGTTGATGTCGGGCGGCAGGATGACGATGCCCATGCGCGCGGCTTCCTGGCGCAGGGCCGCCAGCTTGTCGGTGTTGCCCATCGCCAGGCTCATGCAGGCGGCGATGAAGGCCTCCGGGTGGTTGGCCTTCAGCCAGGCGGTCTGGTACGAGACCAACGCGTAGGCGGCGGCGTGGGACTTGTTGAAGCCGTAGTCGGCGAACTTCGCCATCAAATCGAACACTTCCTCGGCCTTGGCCGGCGCGATGCCGCGCGCCGTGGCGCCGTCGACGAAGGTCTTGCGCTGGGCGTCCATCTCGGCGCGGATCTTCTTGCCCATGGCGCGGCGCAGCAGGTCGGCGCCGCCCAGGCTGTAGCAGCCCATCTTCTGGGCGATCTGCATCACCTGCTCCTGATACACGAGGATGCCGTAGGTCTCGGACAGGATTTCATACAGTTCGGGATGCGGCGCCGACCACGCCTCGCCGTGCTTGCGCCGGCAATAAGCGGGGATGTTGGCCATCGGGCCGGGACGGTACAGCGCGCCGGCGGCGATCAGGTCCTCGAAGCGGTCCGGGCGCATCTGGCGCAGCACGTCGCGCATGCCCTGGCCTTCGAACTGGAACACGCCGCCCACGTCGCCGCGCGCCAGCATGGCGTAGGTGCGCGCGTCGTCCAGCGGCAGCCGGTCGAGATCGACGGTGATGCGCTCGGTCTTCAGGTAGGCAACGGCGCGTTGCAGGATGGTCAAGGTGGTCAGGCCGAGGAAATCGAACTTTACCAGCCCAGCCTGCTCGACGTATTTCATCGAGTACTGGGTGACCAGGAAATCAGATTTCGGGTCGCGGTAGATCGGCACCAGCTCGGTCAGCGTGCGGTCGCCGATCACCACGCCGGCGGCATGGGTGCTGGCGTGGCGGTACAGGCCCTCCAACTGCAACGCGATCTCCATCAGCCGGCGGATCGCCTCGTCTTCCTCGCGCATCTCCTGCAATTTCGGCTCGCCGTCGATGGCTTGCTGGAGTGTGACCGGCTTGGCGGGGTTGTTGGGGATCAGCTCGGCGACCCGGTTCACCTGGCCGTACGGCATGCCCAGCACGCGGCCGACGTCGCGCACCGCCGCGCGTGCCTGCAGCTTGCCGAAGGTGATGATCTGCGCCACCCGGTCGGCGCCGTATTCGCGGCGGACATAGGCGATCACCTCGTCGCGGCGGTCCTGGCAGAAGTCGATGTCGAAGTCTGGCATCGACACCCGGTCGGGGTTCAGGAAGCGCTCGAACAGCAGGTTGAACTGCAGCGGGTCGAGGTCGGTGATGGTCAGCGCCCAGGCCGCCACGCTGCCGGCGCCGGAGCCGCGGCCGGGACCGACCGGGATGTCGTTCGCCTTGGCCCACTGGATGAAGTCGGCGACGATCAGGAAATATCCCGGAAAACCCATGTCGCCGATCACCTTCAGCTCGAAGGCCAGGCGGTCGCCGTAGATCTTCCGGGTCGCGTCGTCGGCGCCGGCAGCGTCCATCCGCAGTTCGAGGCCTTCGATGGCCATCGCGTTCAGGGTCTCGCCCTCGGTGCTGCCGGGGCGCACCTTCGGGCACGCCGGCAGCTGCGGTTTTCGCGACTCCGCCATCACGGCACAGCTGCGGGCGATCGCCAGGGTGTTGTCGCAGGCTTCCGGCAGGTCGGCGAACAGCTTGCGCATGGCGGCGGCCGGCTTGAACCATTGCTCCGGGCTGACCCGGCGGCGGTCGCGTTCGCTCAGCACCCGGCTTTCGGCGATGCACAGCAGGGCGTCATGCGCCTCGTACATCTTCGGGTTGGCGAAGAAGCATTCGTTGGCGGCGACCAAAGGGATGCCGGCGGCGTCGGCCAGCCCGATCAGGCCGGGTTCGACGTTGCGTTCGCCGGACAAGCCGTGCCGGTGCAGCTCCATGGCGATGCGGCCGGGAAAGCCCTCGCGCAGCTGCGCCAGCAGGCGCTCGGCCTCATCTTTCTGGCCCTCGGCGAGCAGGCGGGCGATCGGGCCGAAGCTGCCGCCGGTCATCAGGAACAGCCCCGGCGCCATGCTCAGCAGCCGGTCCAGCGCGACCTGCGGCTTGGCGCCGGGTTTGGTGTCCATGAAGCCGGCCGACGACAGCCGCAGCAGGTTGGCGAAACCTTCCGGGTTCTGCGCCAGCAGCACCAACGGGTCGGGCGGAGAGGCGAGCCGATCCGGCCGGCTGTCGGGGCGAACCAGCGCCACCTGGCAGCCGATGATCGGCTGGACGCCGCGCGCCGTGCAGGCTTGGCTGAATTCCAGCGCCCCGAACAGGTTGCCGCTGTCGGCGATCGCTACTGCCGGCATCCGCGCGTCGGACGCCAGGGCGGCGATCTTGTCGGCCTTGATGGCGCCTTCGCTCAGCGAATAGGCGGAATGAACGCGCAGGTGCACGAAGTCGGCATGGCTCATGCGAACGCCTCGATACGCCCTTCGCGCAACGTGACCGTGCGGTCCATCCGGGCGGCGAGGTCGGGGTTGTGGGTGGCGACCAGCGCGGCTAGCCCATCGTCGCGCACGGCCGCCAGCAGCTCGTCGAACACCACCGCGGCGGTGGCGACATCCAGGTTGCCGGTCGGTTCGTCGGCCAGCAGCACGGCGGGCGCGTTGGCCAGCGCGCGGGCGATGGCGACGCGCTGCTGCTCGCCGCCGGACAGCCGGCCCGGCAGATGCCCGACGCGCGCCCCAAGCCCGAAGCGGCCGAGCAGGTCGATGGCCCGGGCGCGGGCGGCGGCGCGGGCAACGCCGGCGATCATCTGCGGCATCATCACGTTCTCCAGTGCCGAGAACTCCCCCAGCAGATGGTGGAACTGATACACGAAGCCGATCGAGTCGCGGCGGATGGCGGTGCGTTCGCGGTCCGACAATCCGCCGGCGTCGCGCCCGGCGACCAGCACCTGGCCCTGGTCGGGTTGCTCCAGCAGGCCGGCCAGGTGCAGCAGGGTGGACTTGCCGGTGCCGGACGGCGCCACCAGCGCCACGATCTCGCCGGCGCGCAGCGACAGGTCGGCGCCGTGCAGGACGGTGAGCCCGCCGGCCTCGGTGCGGTAGGTGCGGCCGACGGCACGCAGCGCCAGCGGGTCACTCATTGCGCAGCACTTCGACCGGATCGGTGCGCGCGGCCCGCCAGCTTGGGTACAGCGTCGCCAGCAGAGACAGCAACAACGCCAGCGCGACCACGCGCGCCACGCTTGGCCAGTCGACGGTATTGGGCAAGGTGGTCAGCATGAACACCGAGCTGTCGAACACCTGGCCGCCGGTCGCCTGCTCGATGAAGTGCTGGATGGCGGCGATGTTGCGGCACACCAGCACGCCCAGCGCCGTGCCGATGACGGTGCCGGTGACGCCGACGAAGGCGCCGCACATCATGAAGATGCGCAGCATGGAACCGCTGCCGGCGCCGATGGTGCGCATCACCGCGATGTCGCGCCGCTTGTCCTTCACCAGCATGATAAGGGAGGAGATCACGTTGAACGCCGCCACCAGGATGATCATGCCCAGCACGATGAACATGGTGTCCTTCTGGATCTGCAGCACGCCGATGATCTGCGCGTTGGCGCCGCGCCAGTCCCGCAGCAGCAGCTGCCGCCCGGCCAGCAGCGGGCGGGCGCTAGCGACCACCTTCTCCACCTCCTGCGGCTCGGTCACCCGCAGCTCGATCCCGGTCACCGCGTCGGGCTTCTGGAAGAAGATCTGCGCGGCGGCGAGCGGCAGGAACACCACGCCGTTGTTGTAGGTGGCCAGCCCGGCGTCGAAGATCGCCACGATGCGGTAGGCCTTCACCCGCGGCACGGTGCCGAAGGCGGTGGCGGCGCCCTGCGGCGAGATGACGGTCAGCCGGTCGCCGACGCGCAGCCGGAAGCTGGACGCCAGGCCGACGCCGACCACCACCGCGTCCTCGCCGGTGAAGTCGTCCAGGCTGCCGGCGAGGATGTGGGAGCTGACCGGGGCCAGCGCACGCATGTCGGCCTGGGCAAGTCCGCGCACCAGCCCGCCGGTGCCGCCCGACGCTGGCCCGGAAAGCAGCGCCTGGCCATCCAGCACTGGGGTTGCCGACACCACGCCGGGCAGGGCCGCGATGGATTTGGCCAGCGGCGCGAAGTCTTTTATTCCACCATCGGAGTGGGCCTCGATGGTGGCGTGGCCGCTGACGCCGAGGATGCGGGTGACCAACTCCTGCTGGAAGCCGGTCATGACGCTGGCCACCACGATCAGCGTGGCGACGCCGAGCGCGATGCCGACCAGGGAGAAGATGGCGATGATGGAGACGAAGCGCTCGCCCTTGCGCGCCCGCAGGTAGCGCCGGGCGACGCCGCGCTCGAAGGCGTCGAACATCATCGCCCCGTCAGCCCAGCACCTTGGCCATGGCCGCGTCCAGCGGAAGCTCGTGCTTCTCGCCGGTGGCGCGGCGCCTCAGCTCCACCATGCCGCTGGCTGCCCCACGTGGACCGACGACCATCTGCCAGGGATGACCCATCAGGTCGGCGTCGGCGAACTTGGCGCCGGCGCGGTCGGGGCGGTCGTCATACAGGGCGTTGCCGCGGAAGGCGGCATACAGCGTCTCGCACATCGCGTCGCAGGCCGCGTCTCCGACCTTGAGGTTCAAGACGGCGGCCTTGAACGGAGCCACCGCATCGGGCCAGCAGATGCCGGCATCGTCGTGGAAGGCCTCGATCAGCGCGCCGACCAGGCGGGACACGCCGATGCCGTAGCTGCCCATGTGCGGGATGGCGGGCCGGCCGTCCGGACCGGTCACGGTCAGGCCCATCGGCTCGCTGTACTTGGTGCCGAAATAGAAGATGTGGCCGACCTCGATGCCGCGGCCTTCGCGCTTGTTTGTCACATTCGCCCAGACGGCCTCGTCGTGCTTCTCGTCGGTGGCGGCGTAGGTGCCGGTCATGGTGGCGTAGAAACGCTCCAGGTCGGCGGGGTCGTGCGACGAGAACGCGGCCAGCGAGGTGTCGACGCTTTCGAAGGCGGCGTCGTAGAACACCTGGCTTTCGCCAGTCGGCGCCAGGATGATGAACTCGTGGCTGAGCTCGCCGCCGATCGGGCCGGGGTCGGCGGCCATCGGGATCGCCTGCAGGCCCATGCGGGCGAAGGTGCGCATGTAGGCCAGCATCATTTTGCGGTAGCTGACCACGGCGCCGGCGAAGTCGATGTCGAAGCTGTAGGCGTCCTTCATCAGGAACTCGCGGCCGCGCATGACGCCGAAGCGCGGGCGCACCTCGTCGCGGAACTTCCACTGGATGTGGTACAGGTTCTGCGGCAGCTCGCGGTATGACTTGATCGACTGGCGCACCAGGTCGGTGATCATCTCCTCGTTGGTCGGCCCGTACAGCATGTCGCGGTCGTGGCGGTCCTTCAGGCGCAGCATCTCCTGGCCGTAGCCGTCGTAGCGACCGGACTGGCGCCACAGGTCGGCCGACTGGATGGTCGGCATCAGCACCTCCTGCGCGCCGGCGGCGTCCTGTTCCTCGCGCACGATGGCAGCGATGTTGGCGAGCACGCGGTGGCCGGCCGGCAGCCAGGCGTAGATGCCGGCGGAGGTCTGGCGCACCAGCCCGGCGCGCAGCATCAGCCGGTGCGAGGCGATCTGCGCATCGGCAGGGTTTTCCTTGAGCGTCGGGATCAGGCTGCGTGAAAGACGCATCGGTTCGTCGGGTCCATTCCTGGGCAGATCAGGCTCCACAAATCCTACTGCCTGCGGCCTGATATCGCCAGCAGGCGCGGAGGATGCAATATTTGTGCGCTGCACAAAGCGTATGGGCAAGAAAAACACGATATTCAGGTAATTTCGGATTGAAAACGCGTGACAGCATCAAACGATACGGGTAACAAAAAGAAGGCCCGCGCGCCTGAAGGCGCAACGGGCCAAGTTTAGGGAGGAAACGCCAGTCACACGGCAGGACGAGGAAAGATACCTCTTCCTGACCGTGAGAATGGTGCATGACCCTCAGGGACGCCACCAAAAATCACATCAGTTTCGGCTAAAAATCGCGCAATCACACGCGATCTGCCCGGTTTCGTGCGCCAGCAGCACAAAAAGCACGCGTTTGCTTATTCAGACGGCAGAGCCAGCCAGCCGCTGCGAAAACTCAGCCAGTCGCTGGTGATCAACAGCCAGAGAAGCACCCATACCGCCCCGGCAACAACCGTGGTCGCCAGCACCTTCTTCAGCATGCCGGGGTTTTCCGGAGCGCCGCGCCAGCCCGTGTGGTCGTCCGGACGCGGCACCGGCCGCGTGCCCCAGGGCAGCACGGCAAACAGCACCGTCCACCAGATCACCATGTACATGGCGACGCCGGTGAACGGGCTCATGGTCCGTCAGACCCGCAACAGGTGCACGTCGACCAGCGGCCGCTTCTGCAGCCGCCGGCCAAGCGCGCGACGCAGCGCCGCCTTGGCGGCCTCGGCCAGGGTCTCGTCGTCCTTGCGCAGCGGGGCGCCCAACTCGGCCATCGACTGCACCAGCTCGCTGACGACTCGCGCGGTTTCCGGGTCCTCCGGCTCGAACAGCCCCGGCGCGCTGACCTTGGGCGTGCCGCGCAGGCGCCCGTCGGCATCCACCGCCATCGAGGCGATGACCACGCCGTTGAACAACATCCGCCGACGCGCGCCCATCACGCCGCCCTGCAGCGGCACCACGCGGTTGCCGTCCAGCGCCAGACGACCCACCGGCGCGCTGTCGGTGATCTCCGGCCGACCGGGGGAAAGGCTGAGGATGTCGCCGTCCTCCATCAGGATGGGCGTAATCTGCAGCTCCTGCGCCAGCGCGGCATGGGCGGACAGATGCCGCCACTCGCCGTGCACCGGCACCGAGAAACGCGGCTTGACCAGCTCGTACAGCCGGGTCAGCTCGCCGCGTTTGGGGTGGCCGGACACATGCACCAAGGCGTCGCCATCGGTGACAAGCTGCACGCCGCGGCGCACCAGGTTGTCCTGCACCGTGCCGATGGCGCGCTCGTTGCCCGGGATCATGCGGCTGCTGAACACCACGGTGTCGCCCTCGCCCAGCTCGATGCGCGGGTGGGTGTCCATGGCGATGCGCGCCAGGGCCGAGCGCGGCTCGCCCTGGCTGCCGGTGACGAGGATGAGCAGGTTCTCGTCGGCGACGTCGTTGGCCTGGTCCTCGGACAGGAAGGGCGCGATGCCCTTCAGGTAGCCGCATTCCCGCGCGGCGGCGTCCAGGTTGCGCAGGCTGCGCCCGACCAGCGCCACGCTGCGGCCGGCGGCCTTGGCGGCCAGGGCCACCGACTCCACCCGTGCCACGTTGCTGGCGAAGCAGGTCACCGCGACGCGGCCCTTGATGCCGGCGATCAGGTCCCTCAGACTGCGGCGCACGTCGCCCTCGGAGCCGGAGTTGCCCTCGGCCATGGCGTTGGTCGAGTCGCACACCATCGCCAGCACGCCTTCCTCGCCGAGTGCACGAAACGCTTCCTCGTTGGTGCGCGGGCCGATCAGCGGTTCGGCGTCGAGCTTCCAGTCGCCGGTGTGCAGCACGGTGCCGGCGGGGGTGCGGATCACCAGCGCCTGCGCCTCAGGGATGGAGTGCGCCACCTGGATGAACTGCAGGCGGAACGGCAACAGGTCGAAGGCGCCGCCGACCGGGATGGTGTGCACCTTGACCTCGCGGGCCAGCCCGGCCTCGCCCAGCTTGCGGCGCAGCACGGCGGCGGCGAACGGCGTCGCGTAGACCGGGCAGCGCAGCTGCGGCCACAGCCAGGCGACGGCGCCGATATGGTCCTCGTGGGCGTGGGTGATGACCAGACCGACGAGCCGGTCGCGGCGCTCGGCGATGAAGGCCGGGTCCGGCATCATGACATCCACTTCGGGCATGTCCGAGCCGCCGAAGCCGATGCCGCAGTCCACCGCCAGCCATTTGCCGTTGCAGCGGTACAGGTTTAGGTTCATGCCTATCTCGCCCGTCCCGCCCAGGGGCAGGAAGGCCAGGCCGTTCGTTGCGGCGTCCATATATTCTTTTCGTTTCGTTCTGCAGATAAGACCGGACAGACCGCCCGGCGGGTTCCACGCAAATGCCGGGCAGCGCCGCCGGCGGGCCATCTGATGCGTCCGGCACAAAGGCCGAACAAATTCCGGTGATCGCAACGTCTCGAAGCGTCGCGCGGACAACCCCGAAGGGTTTATTCGCTCTCCGCGATACGCATGCGGTCCTTGCTCAATATAGGTGCGGGGTTGCGCCGGGCCAACATGCGCAGACCGTCCAATGTCAGATCGGGATCGATATGTTCGATCACGGTGGTGCCCTCGGCGAGCAACGGCGCCAGGCCGCCGGTGGCGATCACCTTCAACGGGCCGCCGAACTCGCCCTTGATGCGGGCCACCAAGCCCTCGATCATGGCGACGTAGCCCCAGTAGATGCCGGACTGCATGGCCGGCACCGTGCCCCGCCCGATCACCGCCTGCGGCCGGCCGATGCCGATGCGCGGTAGCCGGGCGGCGGCGCGGTGCAGCGCCTCGATGGACAAGTTGATGCCGGGGCAGATGACGCCGCCCAGATAGGCGCCGTCGTCGCCGACCACGTCGAAGGTGGTGGCCGTGCCGAAGTCGACCACGACCATGGGTCCGCCGTATCTGGCGTGGCCGGCCAGGGTGTTCAGCAGGCGGTCGGCGCCGACCTCGTCGGGGTTGTCGACCTTTATTTCAAATCCCCAGGACAGGTTTGAGCGCGCCACCAGCGGCTCCACGTCGAACCAGTCGCGGCACAGCCGGCGCAGGCCGTACAGCGCGGCGGGCACCACGGTGCCGATCACCGCGGCGCTGATCTCCGCCCGGTTCAGATCGCACAATTTGAGCAGGGAAAGCAGCCAGACAGCATAATCGTCGGACGTGCGCTGCGGGTCGGTGGCGATGCGCCAGGTGCCGCGCCATTCGGTGCCATCGTGCACGGCCATGACGACGTTGGTGTTGCCTGCGTCGATGACCAGCAGCATGTCAGCCCCTGCCCCGGATGCGACCCATGACTTTGCACGTCACCTGAACAGCACCTTGGCCGCGACCTCGGCGGCGGACACCAGCGGCGCCGGGAAGACGAAGAAGAACGTGGTGAACAGCCCGCCGGCGGTGGCCACCAGCGACAGGCTGGCGGGGCGCACGTCGAAGGCCGGTGCGGCGGCGTCGAAATACATCACCTTGATGATGCGGATGTAATAATAGGCGCCGATCACGCTAGTCAGCACGCCGATCACCGCCAGCGCCCACATGCCCTGGTTCACCGCGGCGCTGAAGATGAAGTACTTGCCCCAGAAGCCGGAGAACGGCGGGATGCCGGCCATGCTGAACATGAACACCGTCAGCCACAGCGCCATGCCCGGGTCGGTACGCGACAGCCCGGCCAGGTCGCCGATGCCCTCCGCCGCACGGCCGCGGCGGCGCATCGCCAGGATGCAGGCGAAGGTGCCGACGTTCATGAACACGTAGGTGACCAAATAGATCAGCACGCCGCGGATGCCGTCCGCGGTGCCGGCAGCCAGGCCGATCAGCATGTAGCCCATGTGGCCGATCGAAGAATACGCCATCAGCCGCTTGATGTTCTGCTGCCCGATCGCCGCCAGCGATCCCAGCAGCATCGAGGCGATCGACACCAGCACGATAAGCTGCTGCCACTGCGCCAGCAACTGTCCGAACGGCGACACCATCACCCGCACCAGCACGGCGGCGGCGGCCACCTTGGGCGCCGTGCCCATGAACGCGGTGACCGGCGTCGGCGCGCCTTCGTACACGTCCGGCGTCCACATGTGGAACGGCACCGCGGAGATCTTGAACGCCAAGCCGGCGACGATGAACACCACGCCGACGATCAACCCCGGCGAGGCGTCCGCCGGCTGCACGAAGATCGACGCCAGGCGGGAGAACTCCATCGTGCCTGAGAAACCGTAGGCCAGCGAGATGCCGTACAGCATCAACCCCGATGCCAGCGCGCCGAGCACGAAATACTTCAATCCGGCTTCGGATGACCGCAGCTCGTCGCGCGCGAAGGCTGCCAGGACGTAGGTGGACAGCGACATCAGCTCGATGCCCATGTACAGCGTCATCAGGTTGGTGGCGGAAGCCAGCAGCATCATGCCGACGGTCGAGAACAGCATCAGCACCGGGAACTCGAAACGCCGAAGATTCTCGTGCTCGTTGTAGTCCAGCGACATGATCACGCTGAACGCCACGGCCGCCAGGGCCAGCAGCTTGACGAAGCCGCTGAACGCGTCCGCGGTGAACAGCCCACCGTAGCCGGGGCCGGCAGGTCCGGACACCACCAGCACGGCGGTCAGCAACAGGCTGCCGACGACCAGCATGCTGGCGGCGCGGAAGCTTTCCGATTTGGTGATCACGCCGAACAGCAGGATCGCCATGCCGCAACACGACAGCACGATCTCCGGGGTGGCGACGGACCAGTTCATCAGGGCTCCGTTCATGGTGCCTGCACCCCGGCGAGCCTTGACGGCGGCACCATGGCAGCCTCGTGGCGTTGAACCATGGCGGCCACGCTGGCATCCCAGAAACCGGTGAAGCTTGAGGGACAGATGCCCATCCACAGGGTGACCAGCACCAGCGGCACGAAGATCGCCACCTCACGCGGCGACAGGTCGAGGATGGACCGCAGATCGGCCTTGGTCAGCACGCCGAAGATGACGCGGCGATACAGGTAAAGCATGTAGACGGCGCCCAGGATCATGCCGAGGCTGCCCAGCAGCGCCAGCCAGAAGCTCACCCTGAAGGCGCCGACCAGCACCAGGAACTCGCCCGCGAAGCCAGCGGTGCCAGGCAGGCCCATGCTGGCCATGGTGAACAGCATGAAGGCCAGCGCGTATACCGGCATCCGGTCGGCCAGCCCGCCGTAGCGGTCGATGTCGCGGGTGTGGATGCGGTCGTAGACCACGCCGACACATAGAAACAACGCGCCCGACACCACGCCGTGCGACAGCATCTGGAACAGCGCGCCGGAGATGCCCTGCATGTTGAAGGTGAAGATGCCGATCGTCACCACGCCCATGTGCGCCACCGACGAATAAGCGATCAGCTTCTTCATGTCGGTCTGCGCGAAGGCGACCAGCGAGGTGTAGATCACCGCCACCACGGACAACGTGTAGATCAGGGGCGCGAACTGTGCCGACGCTAGAGGCAGCATCGGCACCGAAAAACGCAAAAATCCGTAGGCGCCCATCTTCAGCAGCACGCCGGCCAGGATGACCGACCCGGCGGTCGGCGCCTCAACGTGGGCGTCCGGCAACCAGGTGTGCACCGGCCACATCGGCACCTTGACGGCAAACGACGCCAGGAAGGCCAGGAACAGCCAGGTCTGCATCGCCGGCGGGAAGGTCGTGCGCAGCAGCACGGTGATGTCGGTGGAGCCGGCGACGTACCACATGGTCAGCAACGCCAGCAGCATCAGCACCGAGCCGGCCAGGGTGTACAGGAAGAACTTGAACGCGGCGTAAACCCGGCGCTGCCCGCCCCACACCCCGATGATGAGGTACATCGGGATCAGCACGCCCTCGAAAAACATGTAGAAGACCATGAAGTCCAGCGCGGCGAACATGCCCACCATCATGGTTTCCAGCACCAGGAAGGCCAGCATGTACTCGCGCACCCGGCTGGTGATGGCTTCCCAACTCGCCAGGATGCAGATCGGCGTCAGCGCGGTGGCCAATAGGATGAACAGCACGGATATGCCGTCCACGCCCATCTTGTAGGTGATGCCGAAGGCGGGCAGCCAGTTGGCGCTCTCGACGAACTGGAAGCCGGCCTGCGTCTGGTCGAACTTCGCCCACAGCACCAGCGACAGCCCGAACACCAACAGGCTGGTCCACAACGCTCCCCAGCGCGCGTTGGATGCGACGGTCGCGTCATCGCCGCGCACCAGCATGATGAAGCCGCCGCCGACCAACGGCAGCCAGGTCAGCAAGGACAGCAGGGGAAATCCGGCTTCGTTCATGATGTCACCGGAAGATCAGGAAGACGCTGACCAGCACGACGACGCCGATCAGCATGCCGAAAGCGTAGTTGGCGATCGAGCCGGTCTGCAGCCGCACCGTCTGCGCCGAGCCGCCCGAAGTCAGCGCCGCGATGCCGTTGGGGATGCCGTCGATGATGGCGGCGTCGCCCACCGTCCACAGCTTCTGCGCCAGGCGCCGCAGCGGCCGGACGATGGCGGCGTCGTAGAACTCGTCGAAATACCACTTGTTCAGCACGAAGCGGTAAATCTTGGGCATCGCGCCAGCGACACGCGCCGGCAGCCCGGGCACGAACATATACATCACATACGCAAGTGCGATGCCGAGCACGCCGACCACCGTCGGCGCCAGCCCAACCCAGCCGGCGACGCCCTCCATGTTCTCCAACACGTGGTTGGACGGTGCGATGCGGATGCTCTCGCCCCAGAACGCTTCCCAGCCATGGCCGATCAGCTGTTCGTGGAACACCCAACCGGTCACCGCCGCGCCGATGGCCAGCAGCACCAGCGGCACCGTCATCACCGGCGGGCTTTCGTGCACGTGGTCCATGGTGTGCGCGTCGGCGCGCGGGGCGCCGTGGAAGGTCAGCAGAATCAGCCGCCAGGAGTAGAACGCGGTCAGGAAGGCGGCGATCAGGCCGCACCAGAAGCCATACTGCCCGACGGCGCTGTGCGACGCCCAGGCCGCCTCCAGGATCGCGTCCTTAGAGTAGTAGCCAGCGAACGGCGGCACGCCGGCCAGCGCCAGGCTACCGACCCAGAACACGCCGTAAGTCAGCGGGATCTTCTTCCAGATGCCGCCCATCCGGCGGATGTCCTGCTCATCGGACATCGCGTGGATCACCGAGCCGGCGCCCAGGAACAGCAGCGCCTTGAAGAAGGCGTGCGTCAGCAGATGGAAGATGGACACCTGATAGGCGCCCACCCCGGCGGCGATGAACATGTAGCCGAGCTGCGAGCAGGTCGAATAGGCGATCACCCGCTTGATGTCGTTCTGCACGCAGCCGATGGTCGCCGCGAACAGCGCCGTGCTGGCGCCGATGAAAGTGATGAAACTCAGCGCGCCGGGTGCGAACTCCAGCAGCGGCGACATGCGCGCCATCAGGAACACGCCGGCGGTCACCATGGTGGCGGCATGGATCAGCGCCGACACCGGCGTCGGCCCCTCCATCGCGTCGGGCAGCCACACGTGCAATCCCAGTTGCGCCGACTTGCCCATGGCGCCGATGAACAGCAGCACGCCGATCACCTCGTAGGCGCGGAAGCTGCTGCCGAACAACGTGTAGGCCGCACCCTGGTTCTGGCAGATGGCGGCGAAGATGGCGTCGAACTCGATGGAGCCGAACAGCGCGAACACCAGCGCGATGCCGACGGCGAAGAACAGGTCGCCGACGCGGTTGACCACGAACGCCTTGATCGCCGCGGCACAGGCGCTTGGGCGGTCATACCAGAAGCCGATCAGCAGATAGCTGGCGAGGCCGACGCCTTCCCAGCCGAAGAACAGCTGCAGCAGGTTGTCCGCCGTCACCAGCATCAGCATGGCGAAGGTGAACAGGCTCAGGTAGCTGAAGAAGCGCGGGATGCTGGCGTCGTGGCTCATGTAGCCGACGCTGTAGATGTGGATCAACGTCGCCACGCAGGTGACCATCGCCACCATCACCGCCGCCAGGGTGTCGTAGCGCAGCGTCCAGGACACGTCGAAGTCGCCGGACTGCACCCAGCTGCCGAGATGCACCGCACCGGGCGCCACGCCGCCGTAGACCAGGTCGTAGAACGCCGCCACGCCGCAGACGGACGCGAGCAGCATGCACAGGATGGTGACGGCCTGGGCGGCGCGGTCGCCGATCAGCCGGCCGCCAAGGCCTGCGGCCAGCGCGCCGAACAGCGGTGCGAAGACCGCGACGGTGTACAGCATGCGTTCAGCCCTTCATCAAGGTCACGTCCTCGACCTCGATCGAGCCGCGGTTGCGGAAGTAGATCACCAGGATGGCAAGGCCGATGGCCGCCTCCGCCGCCGCCACGGTCAGCACGAACATCGCCATCACCTGTCCGGTGAGGTCGCCCAGCGCCGCAGAAAAAGCAACCAGGTTCACGTTCACGGCCAGCAGAATAAGCTCCACGCTCATCAGGATGACGATGACGTTCTTGCGGTTCAGGAAAATCCCGAAGATGCCCATCACCATCAGGATGGCGCTGACGGCGAGGTAATGGCCCAACCCGACCGCCATGTCAGTGGTCCGCCTTGGCGTCGTCGTGTGCCGCCACCCGGCCGACTTCCGTCGCCGGCGCGATCACCTTGGGCCGCAGGATGCCGAGCTCGCCGATGCCGGCGCCGCTGCGCACGTCCATCATCTCGACCGTGTCGAACGGCATGCGCGCGTTCTGGGTGGCGATGCTCTGCCGGCGCGACGGCCCCTTGTCGCGCAGGGTCAGCACGATGGCGCCGATCATCGCCACCAGCAGCACCAGCCCGGAGGCCTGGAACATCAGGATGTAGTCGGTGTAGATGACCCGCCCGAGGGCCGCGGTGTTCTCCACCCGCGGGTCGATCGGCGAGAAGCGCAGCGCCTGCGACCCGGCGGCGAACTTCCAGCCGCCCAAAACAATCGCGAGCTCGATCAGCAGCACCGCGCCGACGGTGGCGCCGACCGGCAGATAGCGTTGGAAGCCCTCGCGCAGCCGGGCGAAGTTGATGTCCAGCATCATCACCACGAACAGGAACAGCACGGCGACGGCGCCGACATAAACGATGACCAGGATCATCGCCAGGAACTCGGCGCCGGCCAGGACGAACAGCGCGGCGGCGTTGAAGAACGCCACGATCAGGAACAGCACCGAATGCACCGGGTTGCGCGCCGTCACCACCATGCCGGCGGACAGCAACAGGATGGCCGCGAACAGATAGAAGGCGATGTCCGCGATCATCGATACGGCGCGTCGAGTTCAAGGCGCCGCGCCAGTTCCGGCTCCCAGCGGTCGCCGTTGTCCAGCAGCTTGGCCTTGTCGTAGAGCAGCTCCTCGCGGGTCTCGGTGGAGAAGTCCAGGTTGGGGCCTTCGACGATGGCATCCACCGGGCAGGATTCCTCGCACAGACCGCAGTAGATGCACTTGGTCATGTCGATGTCGTAGCGCGTGGTGCGGCGGCTGCCATCCTCGCGCGGCTCGGCCTCGATGGTGATCGCCTGCGCCGGGCACACCGCCTCGCACAGTTTGCAGGCGATGCAGCGTTCCTCGCCGTTCGGGTAGCGGCGCAAAGTGTGCTCCCCGCGGAAGCGCGGGCTGGTGGGGGTGCGTTCGAAGGGGTAGTTGATGGTCACCTTGCGCTTGAACATGTATTTCATGGTCAGCCCGAGGCCACCGATCAACTCGGTCAGCAGGAAGCTGCGCGCGGTGCGGTCAAGAAAGCCCATGGTCGTGGTCCTTGCCCTTGGGCGGGCATGCGGATGAGGGGATAAAGGCTGGCGGCGGCGGGGGCAAGCTCACGCGTTCGGCAACCAGCCGAAGGCGAGCAGCACGCCCGCCACCAGCACCAGATAGAACAGCGAGAACGGCAGGAACACCTTCCAGCCGAGGCGCATCAGTTGGTCGTAGCGGTAACGTGGGAAGGTGGCGCGGACCCACAGGAAGCCGAACAGCACGCCCATGATCTTCAGGATGAACCACAGCGGGCCGGGCAGCCAGTTGAACGGGGCGATGTCGAACGGCGGCAGCCAGCCGCCCAGGAACAGGATCGACGTCATCGCCGACATCAGGATCATGTTGGCGTATTCGCCGAGGAAGAACAGCCCGAAGGTCATCGCGCCATACTCGACGTGGAAGCCGCCGACGATCTCGCTTTCGCCTTCGGGCAGGTCGAACGGCGCGCGGTTGGTTTCCGCCAGGGTCGAGATGAAGAAGATGACGAACATCGGGAACAGCGGGATGGCGAACCAGATGGTGCGCTGCGCCAGCACGATGTCGTTCAGGTTCAGGCTGCCGACGCAGAGCAGCACGGTGACGATCACGAAGCCCATCGAGACCTCGTAGCTGACCATCTGCGCCGCCGAACGCATCGCGCCCAGGAACGGGTAACGCGAATTGCTGGCCCAACCGGCGATGATGATGCCGTAGACGCCCAACGAGCTGACCGCGAACAGGTACAGCACGCCGACGTTGATGTCGGCCACCGCCCAGCCGTCGTTCACCGGAATGACCGCCCAGGCGATCATGGCGAGCAGGAAGGTCAGCATCGGCGCCATCAGGAAGAGTATCCGGTTGGCGCCGGTGGGGACGATGGTCTCCTTCATCAGCATCTTGATGGCGTCGGCGAAGGGCTGCATCAGCCCGAATGGACCGACCACGTTCGGCCCCAGCCGAAGCTGCATGGCCGCCAGCACCTTGCGCTCCGCCAGGGTCAGGTAGGCGACGCTGAACAGCAGCGGCACCAGCAGCGCCAATGCCTTCAGCACCGTCAGCAGCGTGATGCCGAACGGATTGGCGGTGAAGAACTCGGTCACCGCCTACTCCGCTGCCTGCGCCAGGGGTGCGGCGAAGGTGGCCGTGCACTCGGCCATGGTGGCGCTGGCGCGGCTGATCGCGTCGGTCTGGTAGTAATTCAGCACGTATGGCCGGAATGCCGAGCCGGTCAGCCGGCCGGGCGCCCCGTCCGGCCCAGACTGGTCCGTGCAGGCGAAGCGCGGCAGGATGTCGAGGCGGGCGAACGTCGGGTTGACCTGTTCCAGGCGCGCACGCACCTGTTCCAGGTTGTCGTACGGCAGGGCCTTGCCGATGGTGGCGCTGAACGCCCGCAGGATGGTCCAGTCCTCACGCGCGTCACCGGGCGGGAAGATGGCGAGTTGGCCGCGCTGCACGCGGCCCTCGGTGTTGACGTAGGTGCCAGGCTTTTCGGTGTAGGCGGCGCCCGGAAGGATGACGTCCGCCCGCGCGGCACCGGCATCGCCGTGGTGGCCCTGATAAACCACCAGGGTGGAGGCGCCGATGCGCCCCATGTCCAGCTCGTCGGCGCCCAGCAGCCACAGCAGGTCGACGCCGCCGCCCATCATCGCGTCCAGGCCCTTGGCGCCCGGACCGGGAGCGAAGCCGAGGTCGAGCGCGCCGACCCGCGAGGCCGCCGTCTGCAGCACGTTGAAGCCGTGCCACTCGCCGGTCAGCATGCCGGTTTCGAGCGCCAGCTTCCAGCAGGCGGCGAGGATGGCGGCGCCGTCGGGGCGAGCCAGCGCGCCCTGCCCCACGATGATCATCGGCCGCTTGGCGGCCTTCAGCACGTCGACGAAACCCTGGGTGCCGTCCAGCAGCCCGGCCAGGGTTGCCGGATCGGGACCCAGCCAGTCCGCCTCGTAGGTCAGGTCGGCGGGGGTGCCGATGGCGGCCACCTTGAAGCCGCCGGCCAGGATGCGCTTGCGAATGCGGGCGTTGATGATCGGCGCCTCGCGGCGCGGGTTGCTGCCGACGATCAACAGCGCGTCTGCTTCCTCGATGCCGGCGATGGAAGTGTTGAAGGTGTAGAAGTCGCGGCGGCTGAAATCCAGCGCCGTGCCGTCCTGGCGGCAGTCCAGGTTGCCGGACCCGAGGGATGCCAGCAGCTCCTTCAGCAGCAGCATGCTCTCCGCGTCCGCCAGGCTGCCGGCGATGGCGCCGATGCGGTTGCCCGGCAGCCCGGCGAGCTTGGCCGCGATGGCGCCGAACGCCCCGTTCCAGTCGGTGCGGACAAGGCGGCCGTTCTCGCGCACCCAGCAGGCGTCCAGCCGGCGCCGCTTCAGCCCGTCGACGGCGAAGCGCGACTTGTCGGCCAGCCACTCCTCGTTCACGTCCTCGTTCAGCCGCGGCAGCGCGCGCAACACTTCCGGGCCGCGGCTGTCGATGCGGATGTTGGAACCGACGGCGTCCAGCACGTCCACGCTGTCGGTCTTGCGCAGCTCCCACGGGCGGGTGACGAAGGCATACGGCTTGGAGGTCAGCGCGCCGACCGGGCAGATGTCGATCATGTTGCCCGACAGCTCGGAAGTCAGGGCGTGCTGCACGTAGGTGCCGACCTCCATCGCCTCGCCGCGCGCGGTGGCGCCCAGCTCCGGCACGCCGCCGATCTCGGTGGAGAAGCGGATGCAGCGCGTGCAGTGGATGCAGCGCGTCATGGACGTGCGGACCAGCGGGCCGAAGTCCTTGTTCTGCACCGCGCGCTTGTGCTCGTCGAAGCGCGAGGTGTCGCTGCCGTAGCCGACCGCCAGGTCCTGCAGGTCGCACTCGCCGCCCTGGTCGCAGATCGGGCAGTCTAGCGGGTGGTTGATCAGCAGGAACTCCATCACGCCGCGACGCGCCTTGCGCACCATCAGCGTGTCGGTGTGCACCACCATGCCGTCGGCGACCGGATAGGCGCAGGATGCGAACGGCTTGGGCGGCGCCTTCTCGATTTCGACCAGGCACATGCGGCAGTTGCCGGCGACCGACAGCCGCTCGTGGTAGCAGAAGCGCGGGATCTCCTTACCGGCGGCCTCGCAGGCCTGCAGCACGTTGGAGCCGTTGGGGACCTCGACCTCGATGCCGTCGACGGTGACCTTTGCCATGTTCCTACTCCGCTGCCATGGGCATGGGCATCGTGACCTTGCGGCCTTCCTTGTAGGCGGCGATGCGGGCTTCCATCTCGGGGCGGAAATTCTTGATCAGCCCCTGGATCGGCCAGGCCGCCGCATCGCCCAGCGCGCAGATCGTATGGCCTTCCACCTGGCGCGTCACCGCCTCCAGCGTGTCGATCTCGTCCACCGTGGCGCGGCCCTGCACCATGCGGTTCATCACCCGCATCATCCAGCCGGTGCCCTCGCGGCAGGGCGTGCATTGGCCGCAGCTTTCATGCTTGTAGAAGGCGCTGAGGCGAGCGATGGCTTGGATGACGTCGGTGGACTTGTCTATCACGATCACGCCCGCCGTGCCGAGGCCGCTCTTGACGTCCCGCAGCGAGTCGAAGTCCATCAGGATGGTGTCGCACACGCCCTTCGGCAGCAACGGCACCGACGAGCCGCCGGGGATCACCGCCAGCAGGTTGTCCCAGCCGCCGCGCACGCCGCCGGCATAGCGCTCCAGCAGCTCGCGTAAGGGTATGCCGAGTTCCTCCTCGACGTTGCACGGCTTGTTCACATGGCCGGAGATGCAGAACAGCTTGGTGCCGGCGTTCTTCGGTCGGCCCAGCGCCGAGAACCACGCCGCACCACGCCGCAGGATGGTCGGCGCCACGGCGATGCTCTCGACGTTGTTGACCGTGGTGGGGCAGCCGTACAGCCCAACGGCGGCCGGGAACGGCGGCTTTAGCCGCGGCATGCCCTTCTTGCCCTCCAGGCTTTCCAGCATCGCGGTTTCTTCGCCGCAGATGTAGGCGCCGGCGCCGCGGTGCACGACGATGTCCAGGTCATAGCCCGAACCGCAGGCGTTCTTGCCGATCAGCCCGGCGGCGTAGGCTTGGTCGACCGCCATCTGCAGGCGGCGGCCCTCGTTGTAGAACTCGCCGCGCACGTAGATGAAGCAGGTGTGGGCGCTCATCGCAAAGCTGGCGATCAGGCAGCCCTCGACCAGCTTGTGCGGGTCGTGGCGCATGATGTCGCGGTCCTTGCAGGTGCCCGGCTCGCTTTCGTCGGCGTTCACCACCAGGTAGTGCGGCCGCTCGCCCACGGTCTTGGGCATGAACGACCACTTCATGCCGGTCGGGAAGCCGGCGCCGCCGCGGCCGCGCAGCCCGGAGGCCTTCATCTCGTCGATGATGGCATCGCGTCCGCGGGCGAGGATGGCGGCCGTGCCGTCCCAGTCGCCGCGGGCGCGGGCGCCGTCGAGGCCGGGGTCGTGCAGGCCGTAGAGGTTGGTGAAAATCCGGTCCTGATCGCTCAGCACGGTTCAGTTCGCCTTTTCGAAGGTCAGGGTGGTCAGGGTGGTCGGCCCACCCACAGGGGCGGAGTTCTCGCGGCCGATGGTGGAGCCGGCCGGCGGCAGCTCGCCGCGTTTCAGCGCCTCGATCAGGACCTTGGTGCGCTCGGCATCCATGTCCTCGTAGAAGTCGCCGTTCACCTGCAGAATGGGCGCGTTGACGCAGGCGCCCAGGCATTCGACCTCGGTCATGGTGAACAGCCCGTCGGCGCTGTTCTCCTTCCAGTCCGACAACCCGGTGGCGGCGAAGCAGGCGGCGACCACATCGTCGGAGCCGCGCAGCCAGCACGGCGTGGTGGTGCACAGTTGCAGGTGGTACTTGCCGATCGGCACCACGTTGTACATCAGGTAGAACGTCGCCACTTCATAAACGCGGATCGGCGGCATGCCGAGCAGGCGGGCCACCTCGTCCATCGCCGCCGTCGGCAGCCAGGCACTGCCGGCGGTGCGGTCCATCTGCTCCTGCACCAGATGCAGCATCGGCAGCACCGCGCTGGCCTGCTTGCCGGGCGGATACTTCGCCAGCATCGGGCCGATCTGCGCCTGGCTGTCGGCGTCGAAGGCGAAGCTGGTCGGCTGGTGGTCGGCGGGCGCCTTGAAGGTGGAGTTGCCGGGCGATACCATGACTATCTGTCGACCTCGCCGAACACGATGTCGAGCGAGCCGATGACCGCCACCATATCCGCCAGCATGTGCCGCCGGCTCATCGTCTCGATCGCCTGTAGATGCGCGAAGCCGGTCGGGCGGATCTTGCAGCGATACGGCCGGTTGGTGCCATCCGAGATCAGATACACACCGAACTCGCCCTTCGGCGACTCGACGGTGGTGTAGGTGGTGCCGGCCGGCACGTGGAAGCCCTCGGTGTACAGCTTGAAGTGGTGGATCAGCGCCTCCATCGACCGCTTCATCTCGGCGCGCGGCGGCGGCGATATCTTGTTGTCCTGCACCTTGACCGGACCGGGCTTCATCTGCGCCAGGCACTGTTTGATGATCGAGACGCTTTCGCGCATCTCGTACATGCGCATCAGGTAGCGGTCGTAGCAGTCGCCGTTGCGGCCGACGGGTATCTTGAACTGGACCTTGTCGTACATCTCGTACGGCTGCGCCCGGCGCAGATCCCAAGGCACGCCGCTGGCGCGCAGGCACGGGCCGGTGAAGCCCCAGGCCAGCGCGTCCTCGGCGGACATGATGCCGATGTCGACGGTGCGCTGCTTCCAGATGCGGTTGCCGCTCAGCAGGGTCTCCAGGTCGTCGATGAACTTCGGGAAGGTCTCGGCCCAGGCGCCGATGCGCGCCTCCAGCCCGGCCGGCATGTCGCTGTGGACACCGCCGGGGCGGAAATAGTTGGCGTGCAGCCGCGCGCCCGACACCTGCTCGTAAAAATCCATCAGCTTCTCGCGCTCGTCAAAGCCCCACAGCGCCGGCGTGATGGCGCCGACATCAAGCGCGTAGGTGGTAACGTTCAGCAGGTGGTTGAGGATGCGGGTGATCTCGCTGAACATCGTGCGGATCCACGACGCCCGTTCCGGCACCTTGATGCCGAGCAGCTTCTCGGTCGCCAGGCAAAAGACGTGCTCCATGCACATCGGGCTGACGTAATCCAGCCTGTCGAAATACGGCAGGGCCTGGATATAGCTTTTCTGCTCGATCAGCTTCTCGGTGCCGCGGTGCAGCAGGCCGATGTGCGGGTCGGCACGCTCCACTACCTCGCCGTCCATCTCCAGGATCAGGCGCAGCACGCCATGGGCGGCCGGATGCTGCGGCCCGAAGTTCAACGAGTGGCTGTCGATCTCGATCTTTTTCAGCGGGGTCCCGACAGGCTTGTCGAGGGCCGGCACGCCAGCGGCGGACTCGCTCATGTGCGAGGCTCCTTATGGACCTTCTCGTCGCCGGGCAGCGTGGTCATGCCTTCCCATGGCGACAGGAAGTCGAAGTTGCGGAAATCCTGGGTCAGCTTGACCTTCTCATAAACGACCTGCTGGCGCTCGGGGTCGTAGCGCACCTCGACATGGCCGGTCAGAGGGAAGTCCTTGCGCAGCGGATGCCCCTCGAAGCCGTAGTCGGTCAGGATGCGGCGCAGGTCGGGCTGGCCGGAAAACACGACGCCGAACAGGTCCCAGGCCTCACGCTCCCACCAGGTCGCCACCGGCCACAATGTGTGGATCGACGGCACCGGATGCGTCCCGTCGGTGGTGACGATCACCCGGCAGCGGTGGTTCAGCGACACCGACAGCATGTTGTAGACCACCTCGAAGCGCTCGGCCCGTTCCGGCCAGTCGACGCCGCACAGGTCCATCATCTGCTCAAAGGCGCAGCCGGGCGTGTCGCGCAAGGCGGCCATCAGAACGGCGAGCTGGTCGCGCTCGGCATGGACGACCAGCTCGTCAAGCGCGAAGCTGGTCCCGGTCACACCCGGCAACGTCGCGATAACGGTCGCCAGCGTCTGCATGGCGGTGGCCGGCACCGGGGTAGGGGCGGCGATCACCTCAGCCACGAAGGATCGTCCCGGTGCGGCGGATTTTCTTCTGCAACTGCATGATGCCGTAGACCAACGCCTCGGCGGTCGGCGGGCAACCCGGCACGTAGATGTCGACCGGCACGATGCGGTCGCAGCCGCGCACCACCGAGTAGGAGTAGTGGTAGTAGCCGCCGCCGTTGGCGCAACTGCCCATGCTGATGACCCAGCGCGGCTCCGGCATCTGGTCGTAGACCTTGCGCAGGGCGGGCGCCATCTTGTTGGTCAGCGTGCCGGACACGATCATCACGTCGCTCTGCCGCGGCGAGGCGCGCGGGATGACGCCCATCCGGTCCAGGTCGTAGCGCGGCATGTAGGCGTGGATCATCTCGACCGCGCAACAGGCCAGGCCGAAGGTCATCGGCCACAGGCTGCCGGTGCGCGCCCAGTTGACCAATTTGTCCACGTTGGCGACCACAAAGCCGCGGTCGTCGATCTCGCCGGTGATGCCCTTGATGACGGCGTCCTGCTCGGCGCCGGGCACCAGGGCGTCCTTGTTCCAGGCAATGGGTATGTCGTTCAGGCCGGCGGTTGTGGCGCTCATGCCGATCACTCCGATGCGAAGGCGTCTTGGTCGCGGGGATAGTATCTATGTTGGTATAAAGTCACGGTTTTCCAGAGTGTTCGCACCCAGGATATTTCCCACCGCGACCTCATTCCCAGTCGAGCGCACCCTTGCGCCACTCGTAAATGAACCCAACCGTCAGCACGCCCAGGAAGGCCATCATCGACAGGAATCCGGTGACCCCGATCTCCGCCAGGCTGACCGCCCACGGAAACAGGAACGCCACCTCCAGGTCGAAGATGATGAACAGGATGGCGACCAGATAGAAGCGCACGTCGAAGCGGCGGCGGGCGTCCTCGAACGCCTCGAAGCCGCACTCGTAGGCGGACAGCTTCTCCGCATAAGGCTTCTGATGGGCGGCCAGCAACGATCCGCCGACCATGGCGATGGCGATGACGGCGGCGATGCCGATGAACACCAGGATTGGAAAGTAGTCCGTCAGGATGGGCGACATCACGCGACCTCGGGGTTGCCTTGCTTCTCGCGCCCCGCCCAAACAGGTGTTTGATGCAGTGCAACGTGCCGGACCTTACGCCCAACATCGGCGGGCTGCCATAGGGTTGGCCGACCGTTCCGCCGGAACAAGACAGGTTCGAGGAGTTTGCCGGCTGCTGGCGCGAGTGACGGGGCTCGAACCCGCGACCTCCGGCGTGACAGGCCGGCGCTCTAACCAACTGAGCTACACCCGCAGCGGCAGGGCGCAGCAATTAGAATGGGCGAACTGCCCCGTCAACCCATGGCGTTGTCGAAAGGCCGGGATGATGGCGAAAAGACCGGACCGGGCCGACGCAAGGAATGGGCGGTGACGGGATCGAACCGCCGACCATCTCGGTGTAAACGAGACGCTCTACCGCTGAGCTAACCGCCCGCTGCCAGCAACTCAGTTCACGGCACCCTTGAGAAGCTTGCCAGGTTTAAAACGCACCGACGTCGAGGCGGCGATCTGGATTTCCGCGCCCGTGCGGGGATTGCGCCCAGGCCCCCCTGCGCGCGTTGCCGTCGTGAACGAGCCGAAACCCACCAGCCGAACTTCCTCGCGCGCCTTCAGCGCCTCCCCGATGGCACCGAACACCGCCTCGACCACCTCTGTCGCCTTGGCCTTCGACAAATCCGTGTTATCCGCCACGGCAGCGATCAAATCCATCTTGTTCACGGCAGGACGTTCCCTCGGGTGTCTCGATGGCTGGCCTCGACGTGGCAGCCGAACATACCGAGGTTTGGGGCAGCTTCAGCCGTGACGCAACCCAAATGCGCATCCGGCGCACGTAGTGGCGTGCGCCGGATGCCAGTCAAGCCGGATATTCAACCAAATACTCGGAACGTCAGTGCGCCAGCGATGGCGGCGGCGGCAGGGAAGCGGCGGCGACCACCACGGCATCCGGCGGCTCCACCCACTCGATCGGCTCCGGCTTGCGCACCAGGGCCTGGGCGATCACCTCGTCGACATGCGCCACCGGGATCAAGGTGAGGTTGCGCTTCACGTTGTCCGGGATGTCGGCCAGGTCCTTCTCGTTCTGCTTGGGGATGAACACCGTGGTGATGCCCGCCCGCAGCGCCGCCAGCAACTTCTCCTTCAAGCCGCCAATCGGCAGCACCCGGCCGCGGAGCGTGATCTCCCCTGTCATGGCGATGTCGCGGCGCACCGGGATGCCGGTCAGCACCGACACCAGGCTGGTGGCCATGGCGATGCCGGCGGACGGGCCGTCCTTCGGTGTCGCCCCCTCCGGCACGTGGACGTGAATGTCCCGCTTTTCGAACAGGGTCGGCTTGATGCCGAAGCTGATCGAGCGGCTGCGGACGTAGGACAGCGCGGCCGACACGCTCTCCTGCATCACGTCGCCCAGCTTGCCGGTGTGCTTGATGTTGCCCTTGCCAGGCAGCAGCACGCTTTCGATCGTGAGGATCTCGCCACCCACTTCGGTCCAAGCCAGGCCGGTGACGGCGCCCACCATGTCTTCGGTCTCGATCTCGCCGTAGCTGAACCGCCGCACCCCGGCATACTTGTCCAGGTTCTTGCGGGTGATCGCGAGCTTGCGCACCTTGGTGGTGACGATCTCCTTCACCGCCTTGCGGGCCAGGTTGGCGATCTCGCGTTCAAGGTTCCGCACCCCGGCCTCGCGCGTGTAGTAGCGGATCAGGTCGTACAACGCCTCGTCGGTGATCGACCACTCGGCCGGCTTCAGGCTGTTGGCCTCGGTCTGCTTGGCGATCAGATGGCGCTTGGCGATCTGGACCTTCTCGTCCTCGGTGTAGCCGGGGATGCGGATGATCTCCATGCGGTCCATCAGCGGCTGCGGCATGCGCAGGCTGTTGGCCGTGGTGACGAACATCACGTCCGAAAGGTCGTAATCGACCTCCAGGTAGTGATCGGCAAACGTGGCGTTCTGCTCCGGGTCCAGCACCTCCAGCAACGCGGACGACGGGTCACCGCGCCAATCCGCCCCAAGCTTGTCAATTTCGTCAAGCAGGAACAGCGGATTCGAGGTCTTGGCCTTCTTCATGCCCTGCACGACCTTGCCCGGCATCGAGCCGATATAGGTTCGTCGGTGGCCGCGCACCTCCGCCTCGTCGCGCACGCCGCCCAGGCTCATGCGGACGAAGTTGCGTCCGGTAGCCCTGGCGATCGATTTGCCGAGCGAGGTCTTGCCGACGCCAGGCGGCCCGACCAGACACAGGATCGGCCCCTTGATCTTCTGGCTGCGCGACTGCACCGCCAGATATTCGAGGATGCGCTCCTTGATCTTCTCCAGGCCGTAATGGTCCGCGTTGAGGATCTTCTCAGCCTCTGTGACGTCGTTGTTGACCTTGCTGCGCTTCTTCCACGGGATCGACAGAATCCAGTCGAGGTAGTTGCGCACCACCGTCGCCTCGGCAGACATCGGGCTCATGCCGCGCAGCTTCTTCAGCTCGCCCAACGCCTTCTCCCGCGCCTCCTTGGACAGCTTGGTCTTCTTGATGCGGGCTTCCAGCTCGGCGCTCTCGTCCTTGCCATCCTCGCCCTCGCCGAGTTCCTTCTGAATGGCCTTCATCTGCTCGTTCAGGTAGTACTCGCGCTGGGTCTTCTCCATCTGCCGCTTGACGCGGTTGCGGATGCGCTTCTCGACCTGCAGCACGCCGATCTCGGACTCCATGTGCCCGAACACCTTCTCCAGCCGCACGCCGATAGCGGCGGCCTCGAGGATTTCCTGCTTCTCGGCGATCTTCAGGTTCAGATGGCTGGCGATGGTGTCGGCCAGCTTGCCGGACTCCTCGATCTGGTTCAGCGAAACCAGCACCTCGGGGGCGATCTTCTTGTTGAGCTTGATGTATTGCTCGAACTGGGACACCACGGTGCGGCCCAGAGCCTCAAGCTCCTTGGCGTCGCCGGCCACGTCGGGCATCGGCTCCACATAGGCCTCGAAGTGGTTCTCGGTTTCCTTGAAGCCGGTGATCCTGGCGCGGCTGCCACCTTCCACAAGCACCTTTACGGTGCCGTCAGGCAGCTTCAACAGCTGCAGGATGGTCGATATCGTGCCGACGTCGTAGATGTCAGCCGTGGACGGATCGTTCTGGGTCTCGTCCTTCTGGGCCACCAGCAAAATCTGCCTAGAGTCCTTGGTCACGGCGTCCAGCGCGCGGACGGACTTCTCGCGTCCGACGAACAGCGGCACGATCACGTGCGGGAACACGACGATATTGCGCAGCGGCAGCACAGGCATCAAATGACCGCGTGGCGTCGCGGCCTTGGCGACCGGCTTGTCGCCGGGAACCTTCGGGGTTTCGGGCTGGTCGGGTTGAGTCATCTCAAATGACCTCCTCATGGACAGTCAGCAGAATGGATGGTCGGCAGACGCGCCGCCCCTGCATGGGCACGGCCCGCATCCCCAGAGAAATCACGCCGTACAGGACGGATGCGTGATGTCCGAATGATACCACATGATATCGGCACGCTTTCTGAATGCTGCAAGGACTTGAAACAGGCCGCACGGGATGTTGTTGGAACCCGTGCGGCCGTTCAGCATGGCCGTCAGGCGGTCGCCTCGCCGCGCTCCTTGCCGTAGGTGAACAGCGGGTTGGCACGCGACTCGGCCACCTCGCGGTTGATGGTGACCTCCTCCACGCCGTCCAGGCTGGGCAGGTCGAACATGGTGCCCAGCAGAATCTGCTCCATGATGGAACGCAGTCCGCGCGCGCCGGTCTTGCGGCCGATGGCGCGCTTGGCGACCGAACTCAGCGCGTCGTCGGTGAACGACAGCTTCACGCCTTCCATCTCAAACAACCGGGCGTACTGCTTGACCAGGGCGTTCTTCGGCTTGGTGAGGATCTCGATCAGCGCTGCCTCGTCCAGGTCCTCCAGGGTCGCCACCACCGGCAGGCGGCCGATGAACTCCGGGATCAGCCCGAAGCGCAGCAGGTCCTCGGGCTCCACCTCGCGCAGGATCGCGCCGGTCCGGCGCTCGTCCTGGCTGCGCACCTCGGCGCCGTAGCCGATGCCCGAACCCTTGCCGCGCGCGGAGATGATCTTCTCCAGCCCGGAGAAGGCGCCGCCGACGATGAACAGGATGTTGGTGGTGTCGACTTGCAGGAACTCCTGCTGCGGATGCTTGCGCCCGCCCTGCGGCGGCACGGAGGCCACGGTGCCCTCCATGATCTTCAGCAGCGCCTGCTGCACGCCCTCGCCCGACACGTCGCGCGTGATCGACGGGTTGTCGGACTTGCGGCTGATCTTGTCGACCTCGTCGATGTAGACGATGCCGCGTTGCGCCCGCTCGACGTTGTAGTCGGCCGCCTGCAGCAGCTTGAGGATGATGTTCTCCACATCCTCGCCGACATAGCCGGCCTCCGTCAGCGTGGTGGCGTCGGCCATGGTGAACGGCACGTCGATGATGCGCGCCAGGGTCTGCGCCAGCAGCGTCTTGCCCGAGCCGGTCGGGCCCAGCAGCATGATGTTGGATTTGGCGATCTCGACGTCGTTGTTCTTGGCGCCGTGGGCGAGCCGCTTGTAGTGGTTGTGCACCGCCACGCTCAGCACCTTCTTGGCGTGCGCCTGGCCGATCACGTAGTCGTCGAGGACCTTGCAGATTTCCTTGGGCGTCGGCACGCCGTCGCGCGACTTCACCAGGTGCGTCTTGTGCTCCTCGCGGATGATGTCCATGCACAGCTCGACGCATTCGTCGCAGATGAACACGGTCGGCCCGGCGATGAGCTTGCGCACCTCGTGCTGCGACTTGCCGCAGAACGAGCAGTAAAGGGTGTTCTTGGAGTCGCCGGATTTGCTCATAAACACTCCTGTCCGGACTGGCCGGAAAGCACGGGGCCGGAAAGCACGGAGAAAATCTAGACCCCGCTCGGGCACGGGGACAAGCAACGGGGTCAAACGACCGGACCGCGTCTGCGGCCCGGCCAGTGTCAGACCGGTTTTACCGCTTGGTGTCGGCGTCAACCGGAAGCGGCCGGTTCTCGACCACCTCATCGATGAGGCCGAAGTCGCGGGCCTCATCGGCGGACATATAGGAGTCGCGCTCCAGCTTGCGCTCGATCGCCTCGACCGGCTGTCCCGTGTGGCGCACATAGATGTTGTTCAGCAGCCGGCGCGTGAACAGGATCTCGCGGGCCTGAATCTCGATGTCGGTGGCCTGCCCCTGTGCGCCGCCCGAAGGCTGGTGCACCATGATCCGGGCGTTTGGCAGCGAATACCGCTTGCCCTTGGCGCCGGCGGCCAGCAGAAGGCTGCCGGCGGAAGCCGCCTGCCCGATGCACACCGTCGACACCGGGCTGCGGATGTACTGCATCGTGTCATACATGGCCAACGCCGCCGAAACCACGCCGCCAGGGCTGTTGATGTAGAACGAGATGTCCTTGCTCGGGTTGTCGCTTTCCAGGAACAGCAGCTGCGCGCAGATCAGGCTGCTCACCTGGTCGTACACCTGGCCGGTCAGAAAGATGATGCGCTCCTTCAGCAGGCGCGAATAGATATCGAAGGATCGCTCGCCGCGCGCAGTCTGCTCGACCACCATCGGCACCAGGTTGTTGTTGTAGACCTCGACGGGATCACGATCCCTCATGCTTTGAACTCCAATCCTGCCAATCAGGCCCGCCGCCGATTCGACAGGGCGAGAAGATGCTGCCCGCAACGCCATGATGCGGCCTAGCAGTTAAATAGGCACGAAGATGACATTGCCCAAGATACCGCTCAGGCGGCGGCAGGCTCCGGCTCCTTCGCCAGCTCCTCCGGCGTAACCGCGATCTCCGTCACGTTGGCCAGTTCGAGAACGAAATCAACGACTTTTTCCTCGAAGATCGGCCCGCGCAGGCTTTCGGCGGCCTGCGGGTTCTTGCGGAAGAAATCCAGCACCATCTCCTCCTGGCCTTGGTAGCGCTGGGCTTCCTGGCGCATCGCCCGGGTCATCTCGTCAGCGGTGACGGTGATGCCGTTGATCCGGCCGATGTCGGACAGCAGCAATCCCAGGCGCACGCGGCGATCGGCGATGGCCTTGTACTCGGCCTTCAGGGTGTCGTCGTCCTTGCCGGCGTCGTCGGCATCCGGTTCGCCCTTTTCGCGGTCGTCCTGCAGGCGCTTCCAGATCTGCTCGAACTCGGCGCCGGCCATGCCCTCCGGCACCGAGAAGTCGACCAGCCTGGCCAGCGCGTCGAGCAGCTCGCGCTTGATGCGCAGACGGCTGAGCTGGTCGTACTCGCGTTGGATCTGGTTGGATATGAGCTTTCGAACTTCGTCCAGCGCGTCGAAGCCCAGCTTTTTGGCCAGCTCGTCATCGACCGGCGGCACCACGCCCAGCTTCAACGTCTTGGCGGTGATCTCGAAGGTCGCGGCCTTCCCGGCCAGCTCCTTGGCCTGGTACTCCTCGGGGAAGTTCACGTTGATGGTGCGCGTCTCGCCGGCCGACATGCCCTCGATCTGCTCGGTGAAGCCGGGAATGAAGCCGGACCCGCCCACTTCGACATCCACGTCGGTGCCGGCGCCGCCGGGAAACGCCACGTCGTCGATGCGGCCGAGGAAGTCGACCATCAGCACCTCGCCCTTGGCAGCCGGACGCACTTCCTCCACCACCACCAGCTCACGCTGACGGCCGGCGATCTCGCCCAGCGCCTTGTCTATGGCCTCCGCCGGCGGCTCCGCCTTGAGGCGGGTCAGCGCGATGGCGCCGAAATCCGGTAGGGTGATGTCGGGCAGCAGCTCCAGCTCGACCTTGAACTCCAGGTCGGATGCCGGTTCGGACTGCACCAGGTCGATCTTCGGCTGGGCCGCCGCACGCAGGCCGCGGTCCGTCAG
>JAABUT010000943.1_pt1 | contig 38345 bp, 34 predicted proteins | sample 5559281 | NCBI WGS metagenome assembly JAABUT01 (sample SAMN10711880, study PRJNA513359) | rock metagenome | isolation source: Antarctica rocks | place: Antarctica: Victoria Land, Ricker Hills nord | collected 2016-01-04 | reverse complement strand
ACTTCAACCGGCGACCGCCCCACTCAGCCCATCCTGCCGCCATGTGGCTTCGTCCACCGGCCGCGATCACCCGCCGACGATGATCACCGCGGTTTGGGGCTGGTGACAGCATTCTTACCGGCACCCCGACGTAGGGGTGCTCGACCGGACGCACCTGCGCTGGTTCACGCACAAGACGATGCGAAGTTTGTTCGAAGAAAATGGCTTCACCGTCGAAACACTTGCCCCCATCAACGTCCACGAAGGCCGATCCGGGAAGGTGCTCATACACATCAGACCGCTGGCTGATCTGGCAGCCTTGCAGTTCGTAGTCGTCGCGAAGCTGCGCACGATCCGGGATTAGATGACGCAGTTGATTAGTCAGATTGTCCCCTTTCGAACTGCCCCTGCGAGGCCACGCAGTCGACGGGCCAATTGAGTGCTTGGCGACGGCGGCTTGGAGTCCTCTTGCTATTGCCGGACACGCCCGCCCGCCAAACAGGCAAGCAAAACTTACTGCTCCAGCAGAGCGAGAGCCTGCCGTAGCGCGGTCCGGACGTGATCGCCATTGAGGATCTGCTGGCGCAGTCGCTGAACCTGCTCGGCCAGCTGCTGCCAGCGGACGGGGGAACATGCTGCAGCATCGCAGGCGGCGTCGGCGAGCGATCCCGCCACCAGGCCGATTCCCTCCGTCTCGACGAGCTCAGAAAGGGCCGACCCGGCCGCGACGACGACCGGCAGCCCCAGCGCCAGGTACATGCTGAACTTGTGCGGGCTGTTGTAGCGCAGGTAGGTCCCCATCTGCCCAGCCAGCCGGTCTGGCGAGGTGCCGTCCCACACCACGCCGAAGCCATCCCGAGCCGGCAGCTGAGGCCGATGCATGTCGAGCACGCCGCTCCACGTCACGGACACCGGCAACTGCTCGGTCAGGCAACCTCGTCCGTACGCCCGCACCGGCAACGCCAGCCCGCCCAGCTCGTAGAGGTAGGCAGCTTTGTCCGGCCCTAGGCTGCCTATGACGTACAACGCCTCGGGACGAGGCGATAGCGTCGGTAGGGGTGCGGGGTCGGTCACGAGGTAGTCGAAGCAGCCAAGCACCACGCTGCGGGTATCCGGCAGGACCTCCCGCAGGTAATCCGCCATCGCCGGCGTATGCACGATCACGACGCCGTAGCTGCTCAGGGTCTTCTGCTCCCGTCGGGCGTACTCGATCCGCCGCAGCGACTCCAGGTCGTGCACAAGCACCACGGAGCGGGTCCGCCGGGCCACGTGGTCGAGCACAACGTCGTTCACGCGACCAAGTGGGTGCTGACTGAGCAGGACCTGCGAGCGAGCCAATGTCGGGGCGGCAACCAGCGCCTGCAGGCCGGCGCGACTGATGTTGACCGCCCGCCCGGTCCGGCTAGACCGGGTAAACGGCGCCAGGTCGACCGCTGCGAAGCCAAGGTGGCCGGCCATCTGACGGACGTCAGCAGGCGCCTTCTGCCCGGAGTGGTGCGCCACGTCCAACCGGCTGACGACGACACGGCGCGGCGAGCCTGGTCGGACCGGTGCACCGGACACGATCAGTCCTGCACAGCGGCCTTGACCGCTAGGTCAGCCGCGCGGAACCCCTGGCGAACGGCCTGGTCCATGTCGATGTAGGAGTAGGTGGCGAGCCGCCCCGCGAGCACCACCGGAGTGTTGAACGTGCTGCGCGCCAGGTCGGCGTAGCTCGAGGCGAGCCGCCTGTTGGCTCCCTCAACGTCGTCCACGGGGTAGTGGCGAACCGGTGCTCCCGGGTACTCCTCGCTCACGACCGTGCCGAGCCCGTGCTGACCGCTCATGAGCTTGGTCTCGATCCTGCGGGTGTAGGCCTTGTCCAGGCCCGGGTGGTTGACGACCGCTGCCGCAAGGACGTGTTCCCGGTCCGGGTACCACCGGCTCACCAGGCGTACGCCGCGCCAGGGCAGCGCACCCAGGCTCTCGCCGAAGAATGCGTCCAGCGGGGCCGTGAGCACCACCGCGTCGAAGCCCCCGACCGCGTCCTCAAAGGTCTCCGCGGACACGTACACCCCCATGGTGACCGGAAGCGGACTCAGCAGTGAGTCCACCAGTCGGAGGTACCCACCGTCGGGGTAGCCCTGATAGGGATCGCGGAACAGGTCGCGGTAGTCGTCGTGGCGCAGGTCGATGCGCTTGGGCGCCCAGTGGCTGGACAGCAGGGCCGGCTCCATCCCCCACTGCTTGCGGGTGTATGGCTCGATGAACCAGCCGTAGAGCGTACGGCCCATGACGGCGATGCAGTAGCTCTGGAAGTTCGTGCGGTCCGGGCTGGCGGGACGGGCCCCCAGCTCGGACTCGATCAGCGGCCACTCACGAAGCGTGCGCAGCTCGCTGACCTGGGGCGGCCAGCTCAGGGTCCGGTCCTGTACCTCGGTCAGCACGCGATGGCGGTAGGACAACATCGGCACGTGGCCGGTGACGAAACGCCAGACCTGCTCATCGTTGGTGTGGAAAATGTGCGCGCCATGCGGTTCGTAAATGACACCGTTGGCTGTGGCGCCGTGCAGCTGCCCACCCCAACGATCATGGCCATCGACCACCTCCACCCCGTGTCCTCGATCGTGCAGGACCCGCGCTGCGGTGGCTCCGGCCAGCCCCGAACCGACCACCAGGACCTTCAGCGCCTAGCCTCCTACCTCCGTGAGCAACCAGGCTAGCGGGGCGGAACTTCGTACCGTCGCCTTGCCTGTACGGCGGGACGGATTCGTCCAGTGTGGCAGGCATCCAGGCGCACACCGGGGCGTCGGGTCAGGGGGTGTAGGAGCCTTGTAGGTCGGCGATCAGGTCGACGCTGCCGTTCTGGTTGTACAGGGTGACACTGCCGTCGGCGGCGACCTTGCTCACCACCAGGTTGGGAGTGGTTTGCCCGGCCACAAAGTTCAGGTTCGAGGTGTTCGGGCCGCCGGCGTAGCCAGTTGGGTAGACCGCGACGAACCCATTGGTGCTGGGGTTGGTCGCGGTGACGTTCAGGACCACAGCGGTGCTCCCGGTCGGTGCCAGACCGCTGCCGGCCGGCCCGGTGACCTGCAACGTCAGGGTCGCCTTGGGCCCGACCGTGGCGACCGGAGCGCCGGTGCCGTTTCGGGTGTCCAGCAGCCGATGCGGATCCAACGGCCGGTAGGTCGACCCGGCGCTGTCGGGGGTGTAGGAGCCTTGCAGGTCGGCGATCAGGTCGACGCTGCCGTTCTGGTTGTACAGGGTGACACTGCCGTCGGCGGCGACCTTGCTCACCACCAGGTTGGGAGTGGTTTGCCCGGCCACAAAGTTCAGGTTCGAGGTGTTCGGGCCGCCGGCGTAGCCAGTTGGGTAGACCGCGACGAACCCATTGGTGCTGGGGTTGGTCGCGGTGACGTTCAGGACCACAGCGGTGCTCCCGGTCGGTGCCAGACCGCTGCCGGCCGGCCCGGTGACCTGCAACGTCAGGGTCGCCTTGGGCCCGACCCTGGCGACCGGAGCGCCGGTGCCGTTTCGGGTGTCCAGCAGCCGATGCGGATCCAACGGCCGGTAGGTCGACCCGGGCATTGCTGGCGGCACGGTTGCTGCAGCCTCGTCGGACGCGGCACTCACGTTGCCGGCGGCATCCATCGCGGCCACGCGGTAGTAGTACCTGCCTGCAGGGACTGAGGTGTCCATCCAGCTCGTCCCGGTGACATACGCCAGGCGGGTCGAGTCCGAGGCCGGCGTGCCCGCTGTCGTGGATCGATAGACGGCGTACTGCGTCACCCCGACGTTGTCGCTCGAGGCGGTCCAGGACAGAGCCGTCGTGTTGGGTGAGGTGCTGGCAGTGACGCCGGACGGCACCGACGGCGCGACCGTGTCCGTGACGGTCGCGCTGACCTCGGCCGAGGGAGCACTGTGGTTGCCGGCGACGTCCAGGGCGATCACGCGGTAGTACCAGGTTCCGACGCCTACGGCAGTATCCACCGTCGAGGTGGTGCTCACTGTGCGGAGCAGGGTGGACGACGTGGGCGTGAATCCGCTGGTCGCCGACCGGTGCACTTCGTATCCGGTTACGCCGTTGTCGTCGGTCGAGGCCTGCCAGCTCAGCCGGACGTCGCCGGCCGACGTGCTCGCCGAGACCGAGGCCGGCGTCGAGGGCGGGGTGTTGTCCGTGGCCGAGGGGCGGCCGGCGCCGAAGTGCGCGGCGACCTGCGTCGGCGTGAGTGCTTTGTCGTAGAGCGAGGCCTCGTCGATGAAGCCATTGAGCCAAGCGCTGGTCGGGGCGTTCGGCCAGCCGGCAAGGTTGTCCCCGCCGACGCGCCAGAACGCTGACGACATGTCGTGGCCAGTCTCGGGCGATGAGCCGACGCTTCGCCCGTCCACCCACAGGGTCATACCGGTCGACCCCTGAGTGGCTACGACGTGGTGCCACCTGCCGTCGTTGTAGACGGCGGGCGAGGACACCGTCACCGTTGTGCCGGTAAAGACACCGAAGACGAGGTGGCCGTCGTTGGTCATGTAGACGTGCCGGTCATAGGTGCCGCTGTTTGCGGACTGGGAAGACCCGAAGCCGAAAAGCTTGCCCCCCGACGTCGAGGTGGTTCGTAGCCAGCCCTCTTCGCTGTAGGAGCTCAGCGAGGGCAGCGCGCTGGCGGAAGCGACCTGGCCGGTCGGGTCGCCGGACAGGCCTACGGCGGTGTCGGTCGTCCCCTCGACTGCTGCCGGTTGGCCGTACGTCAGGCCGGCGGAGTAGACACCGCTGCGGCCGTTGCCGGAGGTGTCCACGGCCACTGGGCCGGCCGTCTCACCGAGGCGCCAATAGGCCAGCGGGCCGTCGGCGACCACCGCTGCGCCATAGCGATCTGTCGGTGTGGGTGGCTGCTGTGTCGCGCTACCCGTGGCGATTGCGTAGTGGTCGGCGATGCTCGCCGCAGACAGCGCACTCGGGTAAACCGCTGTCTCATCCAGGGTGCCGGTCCAGTAGCCGCTGCTCGGCGCTCCTGGCCAGCCGGCGACGTTGTCCCCCCCGACCCGCCAATACCCGTCGTAGGACTGATTGGTCGTTATGAGGCCATGTCCGACTGCCGCGCCATCGAGGTAGAGATCCATGCCCTGGGGACCCTGCGTCGCCGCGACATGGTGCCAGGTGCCGTCGTTGTAGGCCTTGGCGGACCTCAGCGTGACGAAAGCACCGGCGTAGACGCCGAAGACCACGTGCCCGTCAGCGGTCATGTAGATGTGCTTGTCGTAGCTGCTGCTCATCCCGGTCTGCCGGTTCCCGAAACCGATGATTTTGCCCCCGGCCGTGGTGGTGGTCTTGAACCACGTCTCGGCCGTGAAGGTCGTCGGGGCCGGGTAGCGCGGCACGCTGTACAGCGTGCTGCCTGAGTTGATCGTGTAGGCCCGGCTGCTGTCGCCCTTAACAGCTGCTGGTACGACCTGAAAGCTGGCGGAGCCGAGCAGTTGGCCGTTCGCGTCATTCGTCGTGTCGTCGGCCAGGTAAACGTCACCAGGTTCGTCGTACCGCCAGAGGAACGAGGCGCCGTCGGCGAGCACCCGGTCGCGGTACGCCGACGTCACCGCCGCCACAAAGACGCTGCGCCACGGCGAGTACGTGGTGTTCGTCCCGTCGGTCACACCTATCCGGTAGCTGTGCGAGGAACCGGGAGCGACGGTGGTGTCGGTAAAACTCATCTGCCGCTGAGTCCAGAACTGCGATGACCGAGTGCTTGTCTGCAACGGCATCGACGAGCCGTCCCGGTAGACGGTGTAGGTGAGCGTCGCGTCATCCGGGTCCAAAGCCAGCCGCCACGCGACTCGAACCTGACCGGCGTGAGGGCTGGTGAGGCTCAGTGTGGGAGCTGAGGGCGCAGTCGTGTCGTTGCCCGAGGGAAACCGCGAGATGCCCTGTTGGGGGGAGCCGTTGACAGTGGTGAACTCGCCCACCACGTACATCGTTGGGGAGCTTCCTGTGTCGGCCACGACGAGGTCGCGCGGGCCGATGTGCTCGTTAGTCCCGTCATCGGTGTCGGGGAACCAGGACAACAGCTTCGGATCGTTCACCGACTGCCCGAGCAGATGATGTCGGGCGCCGTCGGAGTACTCCCCCATGGAGCTGCAGTCGTGGGCGTGCGACCCGCTGTAGAGCACTCCCTGGTAGATCTCCAGCGCTTGGGTGGCCCCGAGGCAGGTGTCGCGCCATCGCTGGGAGTAGGTCGTCCAATCCACCGCAATGCGCCCGTCGAACACACCGGACCCGGTGCCCTCGTTGCCCGTGTAGAAGCCGCTTGCGTCGACCTTGATGGCCTTCACGATCGAGTTGGGCGGCACGAAACCGCCGGGGTAGGTCGCCACAGTCGCGGTCCCGGTCGCGGTGCCTACCGAATCGACCACCGCCAAGGCGTGCGAGTCGGCGCCGTTCACCGTGCCGAACGTTCCGCCGATCACGACCGCGCTCCCGCCGGGGCGGACCGCTACAGCCCGGAGTTCGCCGTCCAACCGCGGCGCCCACGGCAGGATCGCTCCCGGTGTAGCGGTGCCGACTGCAGTCACCGCTGCGGCGTTGGTACGAGCATTACCCTGAACTACAGAGAACGTCCCACCGAAGTAGACACTTGTCGCTGTGGCCGTCACGGCCAGGACGGCTCCACCGGGAAGTGGCGTGAAGCTCTGCTGGAGCGTGCACGTGGAGATGTCGATGGCAGCCAGATGCTGCTTCGGGACTCCCTGCACGGTCGTGAAGGAGCCGGCCACGTACAACGTCCGGCCATCGGGCGAGACGGCCAGATCACGGACGACCGCCTGGCTCGGGTCGCTCCCATTGGTGACAGAGGGCGCGCACGACGTCGGCGAGCCGGTCGCTGCGTCGAGCACGACGAGGTTGTTCCGCACCTGCTCGCTCTGCCCCGTGGCGGCTCCGGGCGGCCGGACCGAGCTAAACGCGCCGCCCACGAAGACCAGGCCACCCGAGGACGCCACCGCGTAGGCCACGCCGTTGGTCTGATAGGTCGGCGCCGCCGTGGCGCTGAACGCCACGGGAGCCTCGACGGCAGAGGCGCTTCCACCCATCGTCGGCAGATAGGCGGCCATCAGGGCGCCGATGACGAAGATGGCACGAGTTCTACGCATGGTGCCGTCCCGCTATGAGGCGACGCTCGCCGTCGCCCTCACTATGGTAGTGGAGAAGCGTCTGCCTCGTAGTCGTTCTTCATCGAGCCCCATGCAACTGCTTCCGACCGGGTGAGCGATGGCTCGCCAACCGCGTGAGAAAGCACAGCCCTGGCAGACTGTCGCCGTGAGCGCAGCGCCCGACCCGACAGGACTCCCGTTGGTAGGTGTCAGCCTCTGCGTGGTCGGGATGAGCTACGCACCCGAACCGGCGGGCATCGCGCTCTACACGACGGGCCTGGCCGAGATGTTGGTTGAGCATGGGGCCCGGGTCGAGGTGGTGACGGGAGTGCCGCACTACCCGGCCTGGCGGGTGGAGCCGACCTACCGCTGGCGCATGCGGGCAGATGAACACCGGCACGGCGTAAGCGTGCGTCGGGCCCGGCACTTCGTACCCGCGCACCAGAGCGTGCTGTCACGGCTGGCCTGGGAGGCCAGCTTCTTTGCCAACGGCGCCCTGGTGCGGCTGAACGATCGTCCCGACGGCGTCATCGCGGTGACCCCGAGCCTGTCCGGCGCTCTCGTGGGGGCCCGCGCCGCGCGGGCAGCCGAGGCGCCGCTGGCCGTACTCGTACAAGATCTCGTCGGTCAAGCAGCGCGCCAGAGCGGCATAGCGGGCGGGAACCGCGTCGCCTCGGCTGCGAAGGCGGTAGAGGGACGTGTGCTGCGCCGGGCCGACCGCGTCCTGCTCATCAGCGACACCTTTCGCCGGCAGGTGCTGGAGTACGGCGTTTCCGGCGATCGGGTGCGGCTGCTGCCGAACTGGTCGCACATCTCGCCAGCCCGAGCTGAACGGGCCCAGGTCCGTCGCGAGATGGGCTGGAACGACGACGTGTTCGTTGTGCTCCACACCGGCAACATGGGGCTCAAGCAGGGCCTGCAGAATGTGGTTGAAGCCGCTCGATCGCTCGCCGGGCGGCGGGACGTGCTCCTGGTGCTGATGGGAGACGGCAACCGGCGTGCGGCTTTGCAGCAGGCGGGACGAGGCGTGGACGTGCTGCGGTTCTTGGGGCCCGTCCATTCGGAGCGCTACCCGGACGTGCTCGCTGCCGCGGATCTGTTGCTGGTCAACGAGCTGCCGACTGTGGGCGAGATGTCGCTGCCGAGCAAGTTGACCTCGTACTTTGCGTCAGGTCAGCCCGTGCTGGCTGCGGTCTCTGCCGACGGCGCGTGCGCTCGGGAGCTGGAGGCGTCCGAGGGCGGCGTCCGAGTCGAGCCGGCCGATCCGGAGGCACTGGCTCGGGCCATTGTGGCCCTGCGTCACAAACCGCAGGAGCGGGTCGTGTTGGGGCTTGCTGGGGCGCGCTACGCCGAGCGCACGCTCAGCCGAAATGCGGCAAGCGCTCAGGTCCTGAGACTCGCGCAGGATCTGCTGTCCTCGCGAAGCACCTCGAAGCCCAGCGGTGCCTGACCCCAGCCGGAACCCGAACTCCCGCGAAGGCAACTAGTCTTGCGCCAGCCTGCTCGGTCCTGGCCTGTTGCCCGCCCGCTCGGAGATGCCCTGCATGGAGTTCCTCGACTACCTCCGGCTCGTGCTCCGTCATGGGGTCGTCGTGGTCTGTGCTGTCTTGATCGGGCTCCTGGCGGGCGCGACCTCCATCGCCGTTGCCACGCCCACCTACACCGCGAGCGCCGAGATGTTTGTCGCGAACGACCTGCGCGGCTCGCAGGACCTGTCGGCGTCCCAGTTCACGCTGGCGCGCATGCAGTCCTACGCGGCCCTGGTCAACTCCTCCCAGGTCACCCAAGGGGTGCGTGACCAGTTGCACCTGAACTTGACCCCCGAGCAGATCGGCACCAAGATCACGGCAAGTGTCATCTCGAACACCGTCCTGATCCGGCTGGAGGTCAAGGACACCCAGCCGGCGCGCACGGCCGACATCGCCAACGCAGCGGCCCAGGATCTGGGCTCGGCCATCCGGGTCCTCGAAGCGCCGGCTGGCAGCACGCCGTCGAACTCCCCGCTGACGGTGACGATCACCCGTCCGGCCCAGACGCCGCTGGTCGCGACATCGCCTCGGCGAACAGTGCGTCTCGGGCTGGGCCTGGTCCTCGGCCTGGGTGTGGGACTCCTGGGAGCCTCGCTGCTCGAGCAGGCGCGTCGTTCCACGGCGACTGCAGCAGCCGACCCGAAGCCCGTCGCGGACCGGCCCGATCGGCACGGCGACGAGGCCTCCTTGCCGTCCTGGTATCGGGCTGGAGGCATATGAGCAGTGCTGACCACTGGACTCCGCCTGACCGACCGAGCCCGGCCAGGGTCGGCATTCTCGGGGATCAGGTGCTGTCCGGTCTGTCGAACGCTCTCGCGGTCGTTCTGGTGGCCCGGGTCCTCTCACCGGACGCCTTCGGCCGCTTCGCTCTTGCCTACGCCACGATGACCTTCTCGGTCGGCCTCACCCGCTCGTACTTCGGGAACCGCTTGGTGCTCGAGCCGGACGTGCTGGCGTCGCGGGCACTCACGGGAGCGCTGCTAGGCGCCCTGCTTCTGGTGTCACCGCTGCTCGTCGCGGGGGTGTTGGGCGTGTCCCTGCTCGCGGTTGGGGCGCAGTCGCTCGGGCTACTGCTCATCGTCGCGCTCGTCACTCCGGTGGTGTGTGCGCAGGACCTGGTCCGGATTTCGTGCGCGACGGCCGGCCGGCCGGCTGCAGCGCTGGTCTCCGACGGTGCGTGGGTGCTCGTCATGAGCGTCGCACTCGTACTCCCGGGGACCTTGTCGGCGACCGGAGCGGTGGCGGTCTGGGGTGGAGCGGCGGTCGTGGCAGCCGCGCTCGCCCTCCTGCTGACCCGTCATCGGCCACGACTGGGCGCCGGGCGCTTCGAGCTGTTGCGCCGCGACGGTCAGTCCGGCCCGGTGGCTCTGGCGATGGTGGCGTCGACGTCGGCCTCGCTGCTCCTGCTCTGGTTGGTGGCACATCTGCTCGGGGACCGCTCTGCCGGCAGCTTGCGGGGAGCAGCGACGACGATGGGGCCGATCAACGTGCTACTCGCGTTCGCGGCGATCGGGTTGACGCCTGCGCTGGTCAGACGCGACCGACAGGACGACGTGCCGTTCTGCGCCCTGGTGGGGTTCGCTTTGTGCGGATGCGTTTTGCTGTGGGGGTCGGTTCTGCTCGTCCTGCCGGCACCCCTTGGCCGACTGGCGTTCGGTGCGTCCTGGCCCGGTATCCGCTCGGTCCTGCCGTGGACAGTCACTGAGTACGCCCTACTCGCCTTCGTGGCTGCGGGCGCTCTGGGGCTCAAAGTCCGTCGGGCTGGTGCGCAGTTGCTGCAGGCGCGACTGGTCGGCGCGTTCGTCACCCTGGGCGGAGGTCTCGCCGTCGTGGTCCTGTCCGGCAGCACCTACGCCGTCGCCGCACTGCTGGCCTGTGCGGCGGCGGCCGCTGCCGCGTGGTCGTGGATGCGATTGGTGCGTTGCGCAGACGGGTGGGGATCGATCTGGCCGAGACCTGCGACGTCACCTCGGCCGACCAGAGCAGGTGAGCTGCGGTGACCGCTCCCACCCCACGTATCGGTTACACAGCCGGGCTGTTCGACATGTTCCACGCCGGCCATCTGAACTTGCTACGGACTGCTCGGCTGCGCTGCAACTTCCTGGTGGTCGGCGTGACCACTGGCGCCTGCGCCGAACAGACGGGTCGGCGCCCGGTCGTACCCATGCTCGAGCGTCTGGCGATCGTGCAGAGCGTTCGCCACGTGGACCACGTCGTGCCCCAAGACTCGCGCGACAAGCTGCTGGCTTGGCGGTCCCTGCAGTTCGACGTGCTGTTCGTCGGGGACGCCCTCCGCCACGAAGCCCAGTGGCAGGCGGTGGACCGCGACCTGCGCGAGGTTGGCTCGTGCGTGGAGTTCCTCCCGTCGACCTACCGACGTACTGGGGAGCTGCTCGTGCGTGGCCTGGCCGATCTGGTGGCGGACTGAGGTGTTGAGTTCTCGTCCGCCGCTCGCCGAACCCAGGAGGGACACGCTGCGCAGCACGCTGGCTGACCTGCGCGGGACCCAGAAGCCCCCGTACGGCGTCTCCATCTACAGCGTCTCCGTCAACCGCCCGGCGGGCAGGATCATCGCAGCGGCAGCGCACCTGGCCGGTCTCACGCCCAATGCTGTGACCGGGCTCAGCGCCCTCAGTTCGTTGAGTGCGATAGCGGTGTTGATCCTCCGTTCACCGACCGTGCTCACTGGATGTGTCGCGGCCGCGCTCCTGGCGCTGGGTTTCGCTCTGGACTCAGCCGACGGCCAGCTCGCCCGGCTGCACGGGTCCGGTGGTCCACCCGGGGAGTGGCTGGACCACCTCGTGGACTGCAGCGTCAAGCTGGCGCTGCACGGCGGCGTCGCCGTCGCGTGGTACCGCGAAGGGGTCCGCGGAGCGCTATTGCTCGTTCCGATGGCCTTCCAAGCGGTCGCCGTGCTGTTGTTCTTCGGCGGCACTTTGGCGGGGCTGCTCCTGGCCCGAGCGCCCAACGACCCGTCGAGGCGTCCCGGTGCGGCGCAGTCCGGCCGTCGTTCCCTGCTGGGTTTGCTACCCGTCGACTTCGGGGTGCTGTGCTGGTCCTTCGCGTTGTGGGGATGGAGTCCGTTGTTCCGGACCTGGTACGGGCTGCTGCTCGTGGTCCAGTCGCTCTATCTGGCGGTGTTGTCCCGACACTGGTCACGTCAATTGCACGCTTCGCGCTGATGAGCAGCCCTGGCTTGAGGACCCGCCGGCCCGGCCTCCTGCGGGTGGGCTATGCGCCAGGTGCTTTCGATCTGTTTCACATCGGCCACCTGAACCTCCTTCGACGGGCGCGCCTGAGCTGCGACCACCTCATCGCCGGCGTGGTGTCGGACCAGATGGCTCTGCAGCAGAAGGGGCAGCTGCCCGTCGTCCCCGAACAGGAGCGGCTCGACATCGTTGCCAGCATGGAGCCGGTGGACGAGGCCATCCTGGAAACCCATCCCGACAAGCTTGCGACCTGGGCTCTGTTGCACTTCGACGTCGTCTTCAAGGGTGCGGACTGGCACGGCTCGGCTCGCTGGGTCGAGCTCGAGCGGCGCTTTGCAGAAGTGGGCGTGCAGGTCGTCTACCTGCCCTACACGCGGCACGTTTCGACTACCCTCCTGCGCGCCGAGTTTGCCCGATCGGGACGGGACGCCCGCCCCGGTCGCCGGACCAGCCAGGGCCCTGACGTCGACCGGTCGCCGCCTCCCGGGGACTAGCGGTAGGTGAGCAACAGCTGCGGCCGGAAGCTGGCGTCGGGATGATTGCTCGACCACAGCCACAGATCGTCGTTGCCGTCGTTGGTGATAGCGAGCGTCAGCGCAGCGCCGATTTTGCCGCGCATGACGTTCAGGTCAACGGGAATGTCATACGCCGTGTCGGGCGCGGTGTTCGAGCCGATGGTGCCGACCGCCTCGCCAAGTTCCGGTCGAGAGTTCCACGTCAGGGTCGACTCGGTCCAGTCGTTGGATGAGACTCGCAGGAGGTGCGGCTCGCGCGAGCCGGACTCCGGCAGGCTGTTGGTGCGAACCTGCAGGCTGGACGCGATCAATGACCTGCCGGCCGGCGCGGATGGCAGCGCAAAGCGCAGGTAGGAGGTCGCCCCGATCCGGCCGCGGGAGGTGAGCGAACTGCTCCATCCAAATGCGCTCGTCGGCGCTCCCTCGTTGGCGTACGTGTCGGCCTCAGGCGTGAGCCTGACCAGCGAGTTCCCGGTGGGTGGCGGGGCGGGCGGTGTCGGGTCGGTAGCACGGGTGCCTGTACGACCGCTGCTGACCGCTGCGTACTGCAAGTCCTGCACGTAGGGATTATCCGTGACGGGGTAGGGCGACCCGACTTCTGTTGTCATCGTCCCGCCCCGCAGCACGGCGGCGCTCACGTCCCCGGCCGAGAGCGGGACAGTGCACACTCCAGGACCGGCCGGGACTTCGCACGTGTAGGAGTTGCCGCCTACGTGCACGTTCACTGTCCCGGGTTGGGTCAGGAACGTGAGAGCTTCGACGGTGTCGCGCGCCGGGCTACTACCGCCGCGCGGACTCATCAGCATCGTTTGCGGGTAGCTCGGGTGCGCTTCCCACGGTTGCTTGCGGTGTGTGAGGTAGATCGTGTCCCGCTTGATGGGAGGGGCAGTGCCGGTCTTCCACCAGGTGAGGTAGTAGGCGTTGATGTCGAGGTAGGACCAGCCGTGGGAGGCAGAGGGGGCCATCGGCGAGCCCTCCGGATAGTCGCTCCAGGTGTTCAACTGGACCAGGTCCGCGTTGCTCCGCATAGCGATCTGCCAGGTGTTGCGAAGGTTGACGGTGTTCTGCGCCTCATCGAACAGGGACTCGCGCGGCCGCTCGTCCTGCACCGAGATCGGTTGCATCCATTTCTGGCCCAGCGCATGGACCCGTGCAACGCGCCCGATCGGCAGCCAGGGCGAGGTGGATACCGGATCGTTCTGGGCGGGGCTGCGGCCTCCCCAGATGGACATGCCATAGCTGATCGGCGCAAAGGAGTTCTCATACGGCTGCTCATTGAGAAACAGCGGCAGGAACGCCACGGGCGCGCCGTACTTCTCGCGCATGATGTTCAGGAACTCACTCCACCAGGCAGCGTCATGCGCCTCAGCCAGGAAGGGAGAAAAAACCAACCGACCGTCACCCAAGCGGTAGGCCGAGGGGTAGCGGGCTAGTTGGCTCATGTACAGCGCGAGTGTGCCCGGGTCGCGGCCACCCACGCCGCTGCTCATGTCGGGCTGAAGCAAAATCTTGAAGCCGCCGTCGACGTTGGCTGCGGCCTGCATCATTAAGTTGATGTTCTCCCACTGTTGGGAGTCGGGATCTCCGGGCAGCTGATACACCGTGACCGAGAAACCATCCAAGCCAGAAGCCAAGGCCTGCCGAACCTCGTTCTCCATGTCCCGCAGCCTCCAGTCGGGACCTGGAATTGGGTCCCGGCCCAACGGCCGGTCACGAAGATAGCCGCCGTACGCAGCATGCTTGCCGCCCTCCCCGCCGGGGCGGAGGTACTGCGTCGCGTAGTAGTCCGAAGCCGGCGGGGCGTTGTCCAGCGAAACGGGCAGGGACGGCACCCAGTGCGCGAAGGCCTTGCGTGGGGAAGCTTGCAGCTCGCTGGTCGCGGGCAGGTCGAATGCAAGTGCGTCCGAGGCCTGGGCGCTGCCACCGGCCTCGGCAGCTCCGGCAGCTGTCGTGAAGGGCGCAGCGGGAGCGAGCAGCCCGACACCGGCCACAGCAGCGACAACCAGTGCCGTGAGCCGCCGAGAGCGCCGCGAGGCGCGTGCGCTGCAAGTACGGGACAAAGCCAACCTCCGAGTGCTGGGGCGCCTGCCCGGTGGCTGCACAGGCGGAAATATCTTGCACGAAAGCACGTCCCCAAGCTGGCGCCCTGAACTCCCGGTTCCGCCGGCTTGGCCATGTCCAAGCTGCGCGACCGTAGCACCTGGCACGTCGCGTTAGGAAGTTCTTCGCCGCGGGTCGGTCAGCGGCACCTGCCCCAGCCCGAGACGTCGAAGATCTGCGACGAGGTGCTGTGCGATGTACCGGTGGCCGGCAGCGTCGGGATCCACTCGATCCAACGTCGTCATTCCGGCTGTCGCCTCGGAGATCCAGCCTTCCCCGATCGGGTCGAGCACTGCAGCACTGAAGCGTTTCGCTTGCACTTGCAGGTAGTGGAGGTAGCTCGAACCGAACAGCGGGGCAAAGCTACTCATGTAGTACGGCGCGATCAGCACCAAAGTGGCCTTCGGCCAAGCGGCGCGAAGGGCCGTCAGGTAGATCGTTTCGGCCCGTTGGACCTGCTCGGACGCAAAGCGCGCATCGCTGCGCCCCGCGTCGACCAAGATGATGTCGGCGTAGTACCTCGCCTTCGTGTCCTTGAGCCTGCCGAGCAGAGCGGAAGCGGTGAGGTCGAAGCTGTGTCCGTTGTTGATGAACCCGGTCCCGTCCTCGGCGTCAAGGTTGCAGGACCACCCCAGCGCGTCAGCAGTAAGGCAGCTCTCCGCCTGGCGCGCGCCTGAGGCACCTGTCCCCAACGTGTAGGAGTCGCCCACGAACAGTGCGGCCGGTTGCGGCGGGGCAGGCGCGACCGACAGGGTGGCAGGCGAGACCAACCGCGCCACAGGAATTGGCGGCCTGTGCTGCAACACGTATCCAGCGAAACCGAGCACGACCACGGCGAACGCCGCCAGCGCCGCCTTGCCGGTCGCACCGGACGTCTTCACGGTCACACCGTCTCATGAGCCGAATCACCCGCTTGCGCACTTGTACTTCACTGCCTGGTGCGGTCTACTTCTGCAGCCGCCTAATCTGGAGACTCTGATGCGCGTTCTGTCCTTGCCTGCGTTCCTGCTGGCCACGGTCCTGTCCGGTGCCGTCGTCGCGGGGACGGCGCATGCAGATGCCAGCTACCCGCCGAAGGCACCTCCGACCACCACCTTCCCAGGAGGGTCGGGGACCGGCAGCGTCACCGGAGGCTCAGGCGCGGCTACCGGCGGCGGTTCGTCCGCAGTTGGCCAGAGTTCGGGAGCCGCTTCCTCCACCGGCGGCTCTGGCACGGCCTCTGCCGGATCGCTGCCTTTCACGGGCGCCGAGATCCTGCCCGCAGCGGGTGCAGGCGCTGCCCTGCTGCTGACCGGAGGCGGCCTGCTGATCGCGGCTCGTCGCCGCAGCACGCACGCTGCTTGAACAAGCTCGCTCTCTTCTCGGGGAACGCTGAGGTAGCCAAGGACGCGGGCTTGCAGTGATGGGTTGGCTGCATAGCCGGTGGACCGCCATCAGGAGCAGGCCGGGCCGATGTCTAGGGCTGGTGTGCCTGGCCCTGGCTGCCATCCTGGGGCTCGTGCTCGGGGGCGTCGCCGTCCAAGGGCTGCGCCTCGCCCTAGATGTGCGGCACCTGCGAGCGGATGCCACTGGTCTAGTGGATCCCGCGCTCGCCGGCAAAGCAAGCGAACCCGATCGAGGGACGCTCATCTCCACTCGGCTGGCCCGCGTCCAGTCGGACACGCACCGGATGAGGTCCTTGACCTCCTCGGTCGCCTGGCGGGCCGGCTCCTATCTGCCGGGCTTATCGGGGAGCATTGACAGCGTCACCAGCCTCGTCGAAGCCGTGGACAAGGTTGCACTGCATGTCGCACCAGCGCTGACCGATGTTGCAGGCTCCTACAGCTCGACCAAGCGATCAGGCGTCCTGGACCTGAGAGCGGTCACCCACAACCGTGTACCGCTGCGCGGCGCCGAGACCGAGCTGGAACGCGTGCTCGCAGCGCTCCGGGGGGACGATCTCTCCAATCCGACGGTCCGACGCGCGCAGACCGAGATCGTGAACCGGTTGACGGTGCTCCAAGCGCTGCTGCACCCCCTGGTCCTCGTGGCCGAGATCGGCGGTCCTATGTCCGGTGAGCAGGGCCCCCGTCACTACCTGCTGGCTTTGCAGACCCCTGCGGAGGGCCGTGCGACCGGCGGGCTGGTCGGATCCTTCCTGGAGGTCGTCGTCGACCACGGAGCGGTCAGGGTCGTGCGCTCCGGCACCAATCGGGATCTGGACGAGCAGGCGGCCGACGATGTCACAACCGTTGCCGGGGGCTTCAGCACAACCTGGGGTCCCTTTGGTGCTCAGCGCCGCTGGTACTCCTCGAACCTATCGCTCGACTTCCCCTCCGTAACCTCTGTCTGGGCAGCGCTCTACCAGCGGCAGTACGGCGTACGGCTTGACGGTCTGGTCGGGATCACGCCGGAGTTGCTGACCAACCTCCTGCAGTCCACCGGGGGAATCCCGCTGCCGGATGGAGGGACCCTTGAGGCGTCGGGCGCGGCCCGCTTCCTGGAGTCCGGCCTCTACGCGAAGTTCCCCCTGGTAGCCGACGAGGCGCGCCGCAACGCCTACCAGCTGCAGATACTGCAGCGGCTCGTCAGGCGCGTGTTCGAGCCACAAACCGATCTCACCGGCCTCGTGCGGGCCGTTCGCGAGGATGTCGCGAACGGCTCAGTGAAGCTTGCGTCGACACACCCGCAGGAGCAGCGGGTTCTGGCCGCTACGGCCATCGCCGGCGCCCTACCTACTGCCTCTGCGCCGTTCGTGGCTTGGAGCTCGCAGAACATTGCGGGGGACAAACTCGATGTCTACCTGCATCGAGCGATGACCAGTAGGCGGATGGTCGTGGGAAGCCACGAACAGGTGGCTGCATCGATCACACTGCGCAACGACGCGCCATCAAGCGGCCTGCCGGAGTACGTGACGGTGCGATCTGACCTTTCGCCCGCCCAGCAGCGCCGAGCAGTTGTCGGCACGAACAGGCTGCTGGTCACGACCTACCTCAGCGCAGGCGCGATGGTCAGATCGGTGACGCTGAACGGAGCACCAGTGTCCGTGCGTGTGGGCATCGAGAAAGGCCATCCCCTCGTCATCGTCGACCTGGTGCTGCCGCCACACGGAGGTACGGCGACGGTCGTCGTGACCGCCGACGAGCCGACTCGCACCGGAGCGGTCCAGACTCTGCGACAACCCACCTCGACCGCCGACACGATCGACCTCCAGGGGTAGATCGGCTGAGCGATCACCTCGCCTGCACGCCTGCCGCGCTCACCGCACGTGACCAGGGGGACTCCATCCGGCGTAGCAGCTCCTCGGGCACGACTGGCTTTGCGCCGGCGCGCATGAGTACCGCCAGCGCAGCAGCCTCCAGCGCATCGGCGAAGCTCTTGCGATCGCGCCGAGGAACGAGCTCATGACTCAGGCGCTTGGCAGCACGAGAAGCCCGTCGCGCAAGGACGGCGCGGCTCGCCGGCCAACTACCATTAGCTACAGCTAGGAGGAAGTCAGGGTGCACGTTCAGTTCCCGCAGCGTCAGTGGACGGCGACGCTCGCTCTTGAGCGCCTCGACGACCGCGCTGACAGCCAATCCGTCCACCGAGGCGAGGAAGGCGCGAAGAGCATGCTCCGCTTGATCGTCTTCTTTCACCTGGTCGCCTCCTCAGCCGCGTACCTGTCCGTAGTAGACCGTCCTACCATTGTCCGCACCCGATCGCTACTGAGGGTGACCGCCTTGTATCTCATGCTGTCTTCTGGGCTACCACCGCGCGAGCCAGTCGGGCTGTAGCCTCCGCTCACGGCCGCATGCTGCAGCGGGTCGTAAATCTCGAAGCGGCGGTGTGAAGTTCTTCGGGGTGGCGGTCGAGACGTACGAGGTGGACGACTGGTGGTCGCGGTGCCGACGGACAACGCCTTGACGTCCCGCGCAGCCGGGATGAAGGGCAGGCACGGCCCCCTGTCGGAACGACGTGCTCGTTCCGGGTCGGAAGGAACTTTCCCTGCGACGACTCTGCTCGGGCCGCGAGGGACAGCCGAGCCGGCCGTCACCAGCGTCGTGGACGTCGCCGAGCTCGCGCTGCGCAGCGCACCGATCTGGCAGGCAAAGCTTGTCCGCACCATCGTCGTGACCGACTTCCTGGCAGCCCTGGTGGCCGCAGTGGTGGCGGTCCTGTTGCGCTTCGGGACACACCCGCAGATGTGGTATCTGGTGAGCGCCGCCGTCTTCCCCCTGGCCTGGGTCCTGGCGAACTCACTCACCCGCTCGTACGAGCCGCGCTTTCTGGGGACGGGCAGCGAGGAGTTCAGACGGGTGTCTGACGCCGCGGTACGGCTGTTCGCCGCCACCGCCGTGGCCAGCCTCGCGTTCAAGCTAGAGCTGGCTCGGCTGTACGTACTGTTCGCCTTTCCCTTGGCCGTACTGCTGTGCCTGACGGGGCGATATGCGCTGCGCCAGCGACTGCATCGGCAACGGGCGAGGGGCCAGAGCCTGCACCGCGTGCTGGTGGTCGGGCGGGAACGCAGCGTTGCGGAGTTGGTCCGTCAGCTGGGACGCGAAGCTTTCGCCGGGTTCTCGGTTGTGGGCGCCTGTGTGGACAGGTCGCAGGGACCGCTCATCGAGGGGGTACCTGTCGTGGGTTCCTCAACGACGATCGTTGCCGCGCTGCGTCAGATGGAGGCCGACACGGTCGCCGTCGGCGCCTGGTCGGACCTTACCCAGGCCGACCTGCGCCGGCTGAGCTGGGAACTCGAGGGCAGCGGCGTCTCGCTCGTGGTGGCGCCGTCGCTGACCGACATCGCCGGGCCGCGCATCCACATCCGGCCGGTCTCCGGACTGCCGCTGCTGCACATCGAGGAACCGGAGTTCACTGGTGGCCGGCGGCTGCTGAAGTCGGTGGTGGACCGCGGCATCGCCGTCGTCGCGCTGATCCTGCTGTCCCCGCTGCTGGCGCTGTTGGCCCTGCTCGTGCGCCTGGACAGTCACGGCAGCGCGGTGTTCCGGCAGATCCGGGTCGGGGTGGACGGGCAGGACTTCACCATCTACAAGTTCCGCAGCATGTACCAGGACGCCGAGCAGAGGCTCCACAGCTTGACCCAGGCCAACGAGTACACCGACGGCCCGCTGTTCAAGGTGCGGGCCGACCCCCGGATCACCCGGATGGGCGGCTGGCTGCGCCGCTTCAGCGTCGACGAGCTGCCCCAGCTCCTCAACGTGGTCAAGGGCGAGATGAGCCTGGTGGGTCCCCGTCCGCCCCTGCCGCAAGAAGTCAGCCAGTACGGCAAGGACGTACGGCGACGGTTGTTGGTGAAGCCCGGACTCACCGGCCTGTGGCAGATCAGCGGCCGCTCGGAGCTGTCCTGGGACGAGTCCGTCCGCCTAGACCTGCACTATGTGGAGAGCTGGTCGCTCGCGCTCGATCTCATGATCTTGTGGAAGACCTTCGCGGCGGTCGTACGCCGGCAAGGCGCCTACTGAGACCTCGTCCCGCCGGCGGTCGTCCTGCTAGTCAGTCCCAGATGTCGGCGTTGTCCTTGCAGATGCGCTCCCAGATTGGCTGGAACTGAAACCACCCGGCCAGCTCGAACCCGACCTGGCCGCGGGTGGCGAGTGCCTCCTCGTGCCAGATCGGGCGCGGCGTCCCGGCGGCCTTGGCCATCAGCTGCGCCTGTGCGGTGCGCTCCAGGGTGAGGAACCACCACGCCGCCGAGTCGACGGTCTCCCCGACGGTGAGCATCCCGTGGTTGCGCAGGATCACCGCCTTGCGCTCCCCGAGGGCGGCGGCGATGCGGTTGCCCTCCTCGTCGTCGAGCACGACGCCCCGGTAGTCGTCGTACACGCCGTGGTCCTCATAGAACGCGCAGGCGTCCTGGGTGAGCGGCTCGATCCGCTGCTCCAGGCTCGACAGGCTCTTGCCGTACGGCCCGTGCGCGTGGGCCGCGGCGATCACGTCCGGCCGGTGGGAGTGCACGGCGCAGTGGATCGCCACGGCGGCGCCGTTCACCGCGCGGTCACCCTCGACAACCGCGCCGGTGTGGTCGACGCGGAGCAGGTCACTCTGCTTGATCATGCTGAAGTGCATACCGAACGGGTTCACCCAGTACGAGTCGGTGTGCTCCGGGTCGCGAACGGTGATGTGCCCGGCCACGCCCTCGTCCAGCCCGGCCTTGCTGAACATCCGGAACGCCGCGGCCAGCTTGACCTTGCGGTGCATCCGCTCCTGCTCGAGCGAATCGAACGTCTCCGGCAACGGCATCCGCAACTGCTTCCCGGTGCCGTCGCCCGGCTGGCCGGTCGGCGGGCTGTCGGTCTCGGTGACGGCTGCCGTCACAAGTTGGTCGGCATGCGCAATCGCGATGTCGCTGTCCTGGACCGTGGTCACGGGGTGCTCCTGTTCGTCGCGGACGACTCCGCCAGCAGGCGGCTGTCCGTCATTGTCTCACCGCTCACCGCTCACCGGTGCCCCCGTTCACCCGGTGCCCCCGCTCATCCGCTGCCGCCGCTCACCCGGGCGGCATGCGCGGCGTGGTGCGGGATCAAGGCGCCGGGGTCGGGCAGGACCGCGGGCCATGGCAAGGCCTCGCCCCCGAACGCCGGGCACAGTGCCTGGTGGTCGCACCACTCACACAGCCTGCTGGGGTGTGGCAGGAACTCCCGGGCCTGGGTCGCGCGCTCGATGGCCTGCCACAGCGCCAAGAGCTTGCGCTCGGTCGCCAACAAGTCGTCCTCGTCGGGGGAGTAGCGCAGGACCTCGCGGTCACCGAGATACATCAGCTGCAGTAGGGCCGGGATTTCACCGCGGGTCCGCCACAGCACCAGCGCGTAGAACTTCATCTGGAACAGCGCTTTGCCCTCGAACGCCGGCCCGGGTGAGCGGCCGGTCTTGTAGTCCACGACCCGGACCGCACCGGTCGGGGCGACATCGACGCGGTCCACGATGCCGCGCAGCCGCAGGCCGCCGGGTAGGACCACCTCGACGAAGCACTCCCGCTCGGCCGGGTCCAGTCTCTGGGGGTCCTCCAGAGCGAAGTAGCCGTCGAGCAGGCCGCGGGCGGACGTCAGCCAACTGGTCAGCTCGCCCTGGTCGGCGAACAGTCCGGCGACCTCGGGCTCGGTCTCGCGCAGTCGCTCCCACTCAGGTGCGAGCAGGTCGGCGGCCGCCTGCGGGGTGCGTTCGCCGCGAGGCAGGTCGAACAGCCGCTCCAGCACTGCGTGCACCAAGGTCCCTCGGGTCGCCGCCGGCGACGGGGTCTGCGGCAGGCGGTCGATGGTGCGGTAGCGGTAGAGCAGTGGGCAGGTCATGAAGTCGCCCGCCCGCGAGGGCGACAGCGACCCGAGCACGGGCAGCGGCAGGTCCGCGACGGCCTGCACCGGCAGCGCGGGCAGCGCCGCCGGAGCCGGTGCAGGGCCATCAGGTGCAGGGTCCGCCGGTGCGAGGGTGTGCGCGGAGGTGCTCATGTCGACGACCGTATGCGGGCCCTCCGACAATTCTGCGCTCCCACGCCGCCCTTGTGGAGGAGCTCCGGGCAGATCCGCCCCTGTCGAGAAGCTCAGGGCCCATCAACCGGCGGGCGGCGCATGGCTGGCGGTCCGGTCGTGGCACTGTGACACGGAAGCGAGGAGCACTGCGTGCGTAACACCAGCTCGGCCGAGCTGACCGCCGTCGTTGCCGCACTGGCCGGCGTACGACTCGGTCATTCCTTCACGCTGCTCGGCAGCTCACCCCTGCTCGCGGCGGCTCTGTCCGCCGCTGCCGGTACCGACGCCAGCGATAGTGGCCCCGTCGACGTCGTGGTGGCCCTGGCGGCCTACGACGTGCCGGCGGCGGTCACGCGGCTGGTTCCCGGGGGCCGCCTGGTCGCGCTGTCGGCAGACGGGGCGGCTGCGGCGCGGACGGCCGAGCTGCACGGCCTGGCGCTCGCGCACGTCGCTCCGGCACCCGGCCGGGTGGCCTGGTCCGCCGTCCGACCCCGGGGGCGCCCGTCGTACGGGCCCTAGTCTGGACGACGTGAGCTCCCCGGCGGCACCTCGGCGCCGCGGACTGCAGATCGGCCGGGTCGCCGGCGTCCCGATCCTGCTGGCGCCCTCGTGGTTGTTATTTGCCGCCTTCCTCGTGGTGGTCATCGCGCCGCGGCTGCAGCAGGACCTGGGCCCGACTTCGGCGTACATCTTGGCCGGGTGCCTTGCGCTGCTCCTGCTGCTGAGCGTGCTGCTGCACGAGATCGCCCACTGCCTGGTGGCGCGGGCCTTCGGCTTGCCGGTGTCCAGCATCACGGTCACCGTCATGGCCGGTCTCACCGAGATCACCGAGCCGCCGCGCACTCCGGCCCAGGAGTACGCGGTCGCGGTGAGCGGCCCGATGGTGTCGCTGCTGCTCGCCGCGGTGGGGATCGCGGCCACGCCGCTGTTCGACGGCGCACCGGTGCCGCAACAGCTCTGCGAGTACGTGGCCATCACCAACGGCTTCGTCGCGGCCTTCAACCTGCTTCCCGGTCTCCCGCTGGACGGTGGCCGGGTGCTCAAGAGCGTGGTCTGGCAGCTCGGGGGCGACCCGGAGCGGGCAACCCGCGCGAGTGCCCGGTCGGGTCGGGTCCTCGCGCTCGTCCTGGTCCCTGTGATCCTGTTCGCGGTGCGGCCTGCCCTGGGCGCTGGGGACACGGCGCTGACGACCAGTGTGTTCGCGGCCCTGCTCGCTGCCTTCATCTACGCCGGTGCCACCGTGGCCCTGCGGACCTCGCAGCGCGTGAGCCGCCTGCCGTCGGTCTCGGTGGCCCGGCTGGCCCGGCCGGCTTTGGTCGTGCCGGCCGGCCTGCCCCTGTCCGAGGCCGTTCGGCAGGCCCATCAGCTGCGCGCCAGCGCGCTGGTGGTCGCCGACAGCTCGGGCGTGCTGCAGGGTGTCGTCAGCGAGGTCAAGGTGCGCGCGGTACCGCTCGAGCGGCGCCCCTGGGTGAGCGTCGCCGACGGCTCGCGCCGGATCGAACCCGGCCTGCTGCTCGACCCGGCCCTGGCCGGCGAGGATCTGCTGCTCGCGATGCGGACGACCCCAGCCTCGGAGTACGTCGTACCCGGGGAGCCGCCGCGCGTACTGGTCAGTGCCGATGTCGCCGCAGCCGTCGGCCGGTGACGCGGACCGCTCCCCTCGTACGCCCTACGCTCTGGCCACGTGACCACCGGAGCAGGACGCCGCCGAGGTGCCCTTGCACCCGGTGACCAGGTGCAGCTGACCGACCCGAAGGGCCGGATGCACACGATCACCCTCGAGACCGGCAAGCAGTTCCACACCCACAAGGGGATCCTGGACCACGACGGCCTCATCGGGGGCCCGGACGGCACGGTCGTCACGATCGGTACGACGCAATACCTCGCCCTCAAGCCGTTGCTCAGCGATTACGTCCTGTCGATGCCCCGTGGAGCGCAGGTCGTCTACCCCAAGGACGCCGGCAACATCGTCGCGATGGCCGACGTGTTCCCCGGCGCGCACGTCGTCGAGGCCGGCGTGGGGTCGGGGGCGCTGTCGATGTCGCTGCTGCGGGCGGTAGGAGAGAGCGGACGGCTGTCGTCGTACGAGCGCCGCGCCGACTTCGCCGAGATCGCCCAGCGCAACGTCGAGCGCTTCTTCGGCGGCCCGCATCCGGCCTGGTCGATCACGGTCGGGGACCTGCAGGAGCGGCTCGACCAGACGGGCGTCGACCGGGTCGTGCTGGACATGCTGGCCCCCTGGGAGTGCCTCGACCCGGTGTCTGTGGCGCTGCGCCCCGGCGGCGTCCTGTGCTGCTACGTCGCCACGACCACCCAGCTCTCCCGCACCGTCGAGGCGATGCGCGGGCACGGCAGCTTCACCGAGCCGGCCTCCTGGGAGACGCTCGTGCGCGGCTGGCACGTCGAGGGTCTCGCGGTCCGGCCCGAGCACCGGATGGTCGGCCACACTGGTTTCCTGTGTACGACCCGGCGGCTCGCCGACGGTGTCGAGCCGCCGCTGCGCCGCCGCCGCCCGTCCAAGGGCGCGTACGGCGAGCCGGTCGCCGAGACCCCGCAACGTGACCCGGACGAGCCGTTCCGCCCGGCACTCCCCTAACCCCCGCAACTCCCGCCGCCGCCCCGCTCCCCGCCCCCATCCGCTCGCCGCCGCCCCCGCCGCCCTCATCCTCTCGCCGATCAAGGCGAGAGGCCCATGATCACCGCGACGATCATGGGCCTTCCGCCTTGATCGGCGAGGGAGGGGGCGGGGGAGGGGGCGGGGGCGCGGCGGGGGAGGGGTACGGCGCGGAGGACGACGGGCCGGGTCGCGAACCAACGGGAACCGGCCGACGTACATAGGATGCGGCGGGACGACCCGGCGCTGGGCTGCAGACCGAGATGGCGAGGTGGATTACGTGGCAGGCACTCGCGGAGCAGGCTCGCAGGACAGCCCTGCGCAGGTTGCCGAGCTGACGGCGCAGGTCGGCTTCCTCGAGGACGAGGTCGGCATGCTGCGGCGCAAGCTGGCCGACAGCCCGCGCCAGGTGCGGTACCTGGAGGAGAAGCTGGCCTCCGCGCAAGCCTCCGTGGCCACCACCGGCGGGCAGAACGACCGGCTCGTGGGGACGCTGCGCGACGCCCGGGACCAGATCGTGGCGCTCAAGGAGGAGGTCGACCGCCTCGCGCAGCCGCCCAGCGGCTATGGCGTCTTCCTGGCCGGTCACGACGACGGCACGATCGACATCTTCACCGGCGGCCGCAAGCTTCGGGTGGCGGTCTCGCCCAGCATCGCGGTCGCCGAGTTGCGCCGTGGCCAGGAGGTCATGCTCAACGAGGCGCTCAACGTGGTGCTCGCGCTGGCCTTCGAGCGCCAGGGCGACGTCGTCATGCTCAAGGAGCTGCTCGAGGACGGCGAGCGCGCGCTCGTGCTCAACCACACCGACGAGGAGCGGGTGGTCATGCTGGCCGACTCGCTGCGCGACCTGCCGATCAAGGCCGGCGACTCGTTGCTGCTGGAGAGCCGCAGCGGCTATGTGTACGAGCGGATCCCGAAGTCCGAGGTCGAGGAGCTCGTGCTCGAGGAGGTCCCGGACATCGACTACAGCGCGATCGGTGGCCTGATGGCCCAGATCGAGCAGATCCGGGACGCGGTCGAGCTGCCGTTCCTGCACAAGGACCTGTTCAAGGAGCACCAGCTGCGGCCGCCGAAGGGCGTACTGCTGTACGGCCCCCCCGGCTGCGGCAAGACGCTCATCGCCAAGGCGGTTGCGAACTCCCTGGCCAAGAAGGTCGCCGAGGTGACGGGCAAGCCCGAGGGCCGGTCGTTCTTCCTCAACATCAAGGGCCCCGAGCTGCTCAACAAATACGTCGGGGAGACCGAGCGGCACATCCGGCTGATCTTCCAGCGGGCGCGCGAGAAGGCCTCCGAGGGCACGCCGGTCATCGTGTTCTTCGACGAGATGGACTCGATCTTCCGCACCCGCGGCAGCGGGGTGTCCAGCGACGTCGAGACGACGATCGTCCCGCAGCTGCTCGCCGAGATCGACGGCGTGGAGGGCCTGGAGAACGTCATCGTCATCGGCGCCTCCAACCGCGAGGACATGATCGACCCGGCCATCCTGCGTCCGGGACGGCTGGACGTAAAGATCAAGATCCAGCGGCCGGACGCCGAGGCCGCGCGCGACATCTTCGGCAAGTACATCCGCACCGATCTGCCGCTGCACCCCGACGACCTCGCCGAGCACGACCAGTCCCGCGAGGCCACGGTCGCAGCGATGATCCAGCGGGTCGTCGAGCGGATCTACACCGAGGCGGAGGAGAACCGCTTCCTGGAGGTCACCTACGCCAATGGCGACAAGGAGGTCCTGTACTTCAAGGACTTCAACTCGGGCGCCATGATCGAGAACATCGTCGGCCGGGCCAAGAAGATGGCCATCAAGGACTTCCTCGAGACCGACGTGAAGGGCCTGCGGCTCCAGCACCTCATGACCGCCTGCGTGGATGAGTTCAAGGAGAACGAGGACCTGCCCAACACCACCAATCCCGACGACTGGGCCCGGATCTCGGGCAAGAAGGGGGAACGGATCGTGTTCATCCGCACCCTGGTCACCAGCGCGAAGGGCACCGAGAGCGGCAAGTCCATCGACACCATCGCCAACACGGGCCAGTACCTCTGAGCCGGCCCGCGGCCGTGACCGGGACCGGCCCGTGACGGTCCGGCGGATCATGGGGGCCGAGACCGAGTACGGCGTGTCCACCCCCGGGCAGGCCGGCACCAACGCCATGGTCGCCTCCAGCCAGGTGGTGAACGGCTACGCCGCGGGCACCCCTGAGGGCCAGGCCCGCGACCGCCGTACCCGCTGGGACTTCGAACAGGAGAACCCGCTGCGCGATGCGCGGGGCTTCGAGGTCGCGCTCGCAGGTTCCGACCACGGGACCGAGCCCGAGGACGACCTCGGGCTCGCCAACGTCATCCTCACCAACGGTGCCCGGCTCTACGTCGACCACGCCCACCCCGAGTACTCCACGCCGGAGGTCACCAACCCGCTCGACCTGGTGCTGTGGGACAAGGCGGGCGAGCGGGTGATGGAGCTCGCGGCGCAGCGGGCCCGAGCCCTGCCCGGCAGCGCACCGATCCAGCTGTACAAGAACAACACCGACAACAAGGGCGCGAGCTACGGCACCCACGAGAACTACCTGATGGCCCGGCAGACACCGTTCGCCGAGATCGTGCGGCACCTCACGCCGTTCTTCGTCTCGCGGCAGGTCGTCTGCGGCGCCGGTCGGGTCGGGATGGGACAGGACGGGCGCGGGGACGGCTTCCAGATCAGCCAACGGGCGGACTTCTTCGAGGTCGAGGTCGGTCTGGAGACCACGCTCAAGCGCCCGATCATCAACACCCGGGACGAGCCGCACGCCGACCCGGAGAAGTACCGCCGGCTGCACGTGATCATCGGCGACGCCAACCTGTCCGAGGTCTCGACCTACCTCAAGGTCGGTACGACCGCGCTCGTGCTTGCGATGATCGAGGACGCCTGGCTCACGCGCAACGAAGTGGACCTGTCGGTAGACGGGCCGGTCAGCGCGCTGCGGGCGGTGTCGCACGACCCGTCCCTGCAGCACCGGGTGGTCCTGCGCGACGGCCGGCGCATGACGGCCGTCCAGCTCCAGCTGGCCTACCTCGAGCAGGCCAGGAAGTACGTCGAGGACAAGCTCGGAGCAGATGCGGACCCGCAGACGCTGGACGTCCTCGACCGGTGGGAGTCCGTGCTGGACCGCCTGGCGAGCGACCCGATGTCACTTGCGGGCGAGCTGGACTGGGTGGCCAAGCTCTCGCTGCTCGAGGGCTACCGCACGCGCGAGGGCCTGTCCTGGGACGCCCCGAAGTTGCAGCTGGTGGACCTGCAGTGGTCCGACGTGCGCCAGGACAAGGGCCTCTACAACCGGTTTGTCGCCCGTGGGTCGATGCGCACGCTGGTCACCGAGCAGCAGGTGCAGGACGCCATCACACGCCCTCCGGTGGACACCCGCGCCTACTTCCGCGGCCGGTGCCTGCAGAAGTTCCCCACTGAGGTGGCCGCCGCCTCGTGGGACTCCCTCATCTTCGACGTCGGGCGGGACTCGCTGCAGCGGGTACCCACGCTCGAGCCGCTGCGAGGTACCGAGGCGCACGTCGGCGCCCTGCTCGATGAGTGCGACAGCGCGCTGGACCTGGTCGAGGCACTCGGCGGTCGGCGCTAGCCGTTGGCTGTCGCGGGCTGTTGCGCGCATCGGCGGTCCGTCGCTCCGAGTGGGCGCGATCAGGTTCCCCGACGCCGTTCGTGCAACGTCTTGCGGGCCACGGCGGCGCCGGACTGCGCCCGGGTGACGGCCGTGACCGCCCGAGCCGCGGCCCGCTCGGCCGCCGCCGGGTCCGTCCGGGCCTGCTGCTGCTCGTCCCGGCGGCCGGTCAGCGTCTCCGCCGCAGCGACCAGGGCCTGTCTGGCTGTCTGCACGGCCACCTCCCGGTCGGCCACGCGACTGGCGGCGGTCGCCTCCTGCTGCGCCGCCTGCTCCGCCGTACGCCGGGCCCGGTCGGCTGCCTGCCGAGCCTGCTCGGCGGTCCGCACGGCGTCGTCCAGGGTTCCGGCGGCCTCCTGCGCAGCCCGCTCGGCAGCGGCGACCACCGCCCGACCAGACGCGGTAGCCACGGCCTGGCGGGTGGGAGGCCGCCTGCGGGTCGGTGTTCCGGCTGTGGGCGAGCCGGCAGTCCCGCTTCCTGCTGGGGCGACCGCACCCGCCAGGTCGACCTCGCCGAAGCCGGCGTAGGACAGGGGCCGCACGAGCCGCCCGGAGCGGACCGCCGCCGCTGAATCCGCATCGGCTAGGGCGGCCTCCAGCGTGCCGACCACCTCCGCCCGAGTTGCTGTCGTGGCCCTGCGGGCGCCGAGCTCGAGAGATCGCCCGGCGACCGCTTCGACGAGCGCTCGGCGCTGCGCCCCCAAATCGCGCAGCGCGCCCGCCGCACCCGAGCGCTGGGCCTGCGCCAGCTGCACGCCCAGTGAGAGCAGCTGCTCGACCAGAGCCGGCTCACGGCGTACGAGCAGGTTGACCAGCCAGGCCGAGACGGTCGGGCGGCGCAGCGCCTTCAGGGTTGGGTCAAGCTGCACGGCGGCGTCGCGGGCGGCGGTGAACTCCTCCGGTGGCAAGGCATAGAGGTCGACCACAAGACCAGTGTGGGTCTTCCGGCACGCCGACGGCCATCTCGTCGGATGGACTGCTGCCCGCGTCGGGCTTTCTGTCGTACTCCGGGCATAGGGTCGTGACAGGTCTTCACCAAGGGCGGGAGCAGTCATGGCGACCAGGGACAGGGGCGGTCAGGAGCGCGCGTCGCGCAGTGGGCAGGAGGTCGATGAGGCCGCGGCCGAAGCGCCCAGCGATGTCCATGAGCGGGTCGGCAAGTTGGGCGACGATGTCGACTCGTTGCTGGATGAGATCGACGACGTGCTCGAGGAAAACGCGGAGGACTTCGTACGGTCATACGTGCAAAAAGGAGGTGAATAGTGCCTATAGACAGGACCAAATCACCAGCGTTGAAGATGCACGGGCACTACGGTTGCGACAAACCACGTGAGCAGTTTTCTGTCATTTCTCTCCCGCTACAGGCCCGAACGGCCAAGCACTGTGCGCGCTGCAAGAACGTGAAACCGCTGACGGACTTCGCGAAAAGCCGTAGTACGGCAGATGGCCTCACGGCCTACTGCAAGCCGTGCCACAACGAGGCGGGCAAAGCGACCTACATCAGGAAGTACGGATCCACGCGCCACTATCACTTGGTCCGGCGGTACGGCATCGGTGCGGCTGAGGTCGAGGCGCGGATCCTGGCGCAGGGTGGGTTGTGCTCGGTGTGCCGCGAGGCCACGGCGGCCCAGGTCGACCATGACCACGTCACCAAGGTCGTTCGTGGTGTGCTCTGCTTCAACTGCAACGGCGGTCTGGGCCAGTTCAAGGACCGGACGGCGGTCCTGCGCAACGCGATCGACTACCTGGAGACCACCACATGGCAACGGACGCAGGTCTGCACGGGCGTCTACCGGCTGCGTTCACCGCGCCCGGCAGTAGCAGCTTCACCGATTTCCTCGGAGCTGCAGCACCTGATCTGCTCCCGGCGCGGCTGACGCTGCCGGGCGGCGCCGTGGTGGACGCTCCGCACGGCACCACGATCGTGGCCGTCACGCACGCCAGCGGCGTGCTGATGGCCGGCGACCGCCGGGCGACGATGGGAAACGTCATCGCTCAGCGCGACATCGAGAAGGTCTTTCCCGCAGACGATTACTCCTGCGTGGGTATCGCCGGCACCGCAGGGCTGGCGGTCGAGCTGGTGCGGCTGTTCCAGGTCGAGCTAGAGCACTACGAGAAGCTCGAGGGCAGCACCATGTCCTTCGACGGCAAGGCCAACCGGCTGACCGCGATGGTCCGCGGGAACCTGGCGATGGCGATGCAGGGCCTGGCGATCGTGCCGCTGTTCGCCGGCTATGACCTCGAGCGCGACGAGGGCCGGATCTTCTCCTACGACGTCACCGGCGGCCGTTACGAGGAGCACAGTTTCCACAGCGTCGGCAGCGGCAGCAGCTTCGCCCGCAGCGCGCTGAAGAAGACCTACCGTGACGACTTGGCGGAGGCCGAAGCAGTGCGGCTGTGCGTCGAGGCGCTCTACGACGCGGCCGACGACGACTCGGCCACGGGCGGCCCCGACCTCACCCGGAAGATCTACCCCGTGGTCCTGACCGTCACCGATGACGGCCTGCGCCGGCTGCCCGACGACGAGGTCGGCGCCGTCGTCCAGTCCGTGGTGGACGGCCGGATGTCCAACCCAGGTGGCTGACTCCCACGCTGCTACCCCGCCTTGCCCACGGCGCGCCTGACCTGAGCACCGCGCACGAGCTCCGCGCACCGACCCGCCGCACGAGATCCCCAAGGAGAGCCGACCGCCGTGTCGATGCCGTACTACGTCTCACCTGAGCAGATCATGAAGGACAAGAGCGACTACGCCCGTAAGGGCATTGCCCGCGGCCGTTCGGTGCTCGTCATGGCCTACGCGGACGGCGTGTTGTTTGTCGGCGAGAACCCCTCCAAGGCTCTGCACAAGATCAGCGAGATCTACGACCGGATCGCCTTTGCGGCCGTCGGCAAGTACAACGAGTTCGAGAACCTGCGGCTCGCCGGCGTCCGGTACGCCGACCTGCGCGGCTACCAGTACGACCGCAGTGACGTCACCAGCCGCGGCCTGGCCAACGCCTACGCGCAGACCCTTGGATCGATCTTCACCGAGTCCGGCAAGCCCTACGAGGTCGAGCTCGTCGTTGCCGAGGTCGGCCGTACTCCCGGTGAGGACCAGGTCTACCGACTGACCTACGACGGGTCGGTGGCCGAGGAGCACGCCTACGTCGTGATGGGCGGCTCGGGCGAGCCCATCGTCGCCCTGCTCAAGGAGCGGCACCGGGTGGACCTGCCCCTGTCCGAGGCCGTCGAGCTTGCCGTGGCCGCGCTGTCCACGGCAGGCCCAGACGGTGAGCCGCGTACGATCGAGACCGCCAACCTGGAGGCAGCTGTGCTTGACCGAACCAGGCCGCGACGGGCGTTCAAGCGGCTGAGCTCTGCCAGGTTGGCCACCCTGGTCGGGAGTGCCGGGTGAGGGGCCTGGTCACCGGTGTTCTGGTCGCGGTCGCCCTCGCCGGCTGCGGCACCAGCTCCGGTACGACAGGTACGCAGGGAGCGCCGAGCGCCGCTCCCTCGGCCGTGCAGCAGTCGTCGGCGCCCGGGTCGGGATCGGCGCTGACGGGCTGCATCAACGCGCCGGCCACCGCGCCGGCGCCGGCGGGCGCCACGAGGGACCTGAAGGTGGCACCGAAGGTCGCCAAGCCCACGGGACCGGCGCCCTGTGCGCTGCAGACCCGCGACATCGTCGTGGGCAAGGGGACGCTGGCCAAGCCGGGCTCGATGGTCGCGGTGAAGTACGTGGGGGTCCTCTACCAGGACGGCACGGTCTTTGACGCCTCGTGGAAGACCAGCGCGAACACCACGCTGCCCTTCACCCTTGGAGCCATGGGTGTCATCACCGGCTTCGACCAGGGCACCCAGGGCATGCGCGTGGGCGGTCGGCGGGAGATCCTGATCCCGAGCAAGGACGCCTACGGCCCCGACGGCATGCCGCCGGTGATCCCGCCAGCCGCTGACCTGATCTTCGTCGTCGACCTGGTGAAGGTGACCTGAGACCGGGTATCGCCCGTTCATGGCGTTGAACAACAAGCAGCAGGATGAACTCCCGTCGACGTTGACACGCTCGGACGGGCACGCTCAGGCCATCTGGGCCGAGACGCACGACAGTGCGGTCCAGACCTACGGCGAGGGCGAGCGGGCGCACCGCACCGCTTTCTCCGCGCTCAAGCACAGCTACGAGAAGGTCGGCGACCACTGGGAACCCAAGCAGGACAAGGGCCCGAGCGATGATGCGGCCGCGCGCCGCGGCGAGCCCGATCCCGGCCCGACAGCAGGCGGGGTGGATGCGCGGGCAAGCAAGGCCCACCTGCTCGAGCTGGCCAAGCGGTTGGACGTGACAGGTCGCAGCCGGATGACAAAGGACCAGCTGGTGGAGGCCCTGCAGAAAGCCAACGACCGCCAGACGGCGAAGGCCCGCAGCTGAGCACTACCAGACTCGCGGGGGGGGGCCGCGTCAAGGGGTTCCGCTCTGGCACGACGGTCGGCCAGCAGGAACAGGCCCTGCGCGTAGCCGGGTAGGGCGGACACGATCAGCTCGGACGTCCCGGCGGGTGAGCACGACCGCGGCGGTGACCAGGGCTGCGAGCGCCAGCCTCGATCACTGTCACTGCCTGCATCTCGTTCGAGCCCTTCGGGCGCGATCTGCTGGCATTCTCGGCCCAGACTCTGAGCCGGGGCCGTGAAGATCGTCGTGTTCGAGGGCCGGGCCGGGTCGTAGGACGCATGCCCGTCATCGGCTGCGGGTCGAGGTGCCCGCGACGCCGCTGAAGTGCGAGGCTGTGCCGGTGGAGCGCCGGATCTTCGGGATCGAGAACGAGTACGGCGTGACGTGCACCTTCCGCGGGCAGCGCCGGCTCAGTCCGGACGAGGTGGCGAGATATCTGTTCAGGCGGGTCGTGTCCTGGGGCCGCAGTTCCAACGTGTTCCTCAAAAACGGCGCCCGGCTCTACCTCGACGTCGGCAGCCACCCGGAGTACGCCACGCCGGAGTGCGACTCGATCGTCGACCTCGTCACGCACGACAAGTCCGGGGAGCGGATCCTGGAGGGTCTGCTCGTCGACGCCGAGCGGCGCCTGCGCGAGGAGGGCATCGCCGGTGACATCTACCTGTTCAAGAACAACACCGACTCGGCCGGGAACTCCTACGGTTGCCACGAGAACTACCTCGTCGGCAGGCACGGCGAATTCAGCCGGCTCGCCGACGTACTCATTCCGTTCCTGGTGACCCGTCAGATCATCTGCGGCGCGGGCAAGGTCCTGCAGACGCCGCGCGGTGCGGTGTACTGCGTGAGCCAGCGGGCCGAGCACATCTGGGAAGGCGTCAGCTCGGCGACCACGCGCAGCCGGCCGATCATCAACACCCGCGACGAGCCGCACGCCGACGCCGAACGTTTCCGCCGCCTCCACGTGATCGTGGGAGACAGCAACATGAGTGAGGTGACCACCCTGCTCAAGGTCGGCGCCACCGACCTGGTGCTGCGCATGATCGAGGCCGGTGTGGTCCTGCGCGATGAGACCCTGGAGAACCCGATCCGGGCGATCCGCGAGGTCAGTCACGACATCACCGGGCGACGCAAGGTCAAGCTCGCCAACGGCCGCGAGGCGAGCGCGCTGGAGATCCAGCGCGAGTACCACGGCAAAGCCGTCGACTTCATCGCCCGCAGGGGCGGCGACGCTGTGGTGCAGCGCGTCCTGGAACTCTGGGGGCGAACGCTGACGGCGGTCGAGACCGGGGACCTCACGCTGGTCGAGCGTGAGATCGACTGGGTGACCAAGCTGCAGGTCATCGAGCGGTACCGCGCAAAGCACGACCTTGCCCTGTCCAGCCCGCGCGTCGCCCAACTGGACCTGGCCTACCACGACGTGAACCGCGGCCGGGGCCTGTACTACCTGCTCGAGCGCAAGGGGCTGGTCGATCGGGTGACCACCGACCTCGCTGTCTTCGAGGGCAAGTCGGTGCCGCCGCAGACCACCCGGGCGAAGCTGCGCGGGGAGTTCATCGCCCGCGCGCAGGACAAGCGCCGGGACTTCACGGTGGACTGGGTACACCTCAAGCTCAACGACCAGGCGCAGCGGACCGTGCTGTGCAAGGACCCCTTCCGCTCGGTGGATGACCGGGTGGACAAGCTGATCGCCTCGATGTGAACGGAGTAACCGTGCCTGACCAACCCCCCAGCAAACCCGATGTGACGATCCCCGAGGGCGCACCGCCCCCGGAGCTGCAGATCGAGGACCTCACCGTCGGAGCGGGTCCAGAGGCCGTCGCCGGTACCAGCTGCACCATGCAGTACGTCGGCCACAGCTGGTCGACGCAACAGCAGTTCGACGCGTCGTGGGACCGCGGCCAGCCGTTCAGCTTCCAGCTCGGCGCCGGCAAGGTGATCGGCGGTTGGGACCAGGGGGTAGCTGGCATGAGGGTCGGCGGTCGGCGCCGGCTCACGATCCCGCCGCACCTCGGGTACGGCGCACGCGGCGCCGGCGCAGCGATCGGCCCGAACGAGACGCTGGTGTTCGTCGTCGACCTCCTGGGCGTCGGCTGACCCACCTTGGACCTGCCGCCGGTCACCTGGGAGCCGGGGCGTCCAGTAGCGAGGCGGCGTGTCGGCCGGCGGCGGCGGCGGCCAGGAATGCGACCGGGTCGTCATCGAGGCTGCGGCCCATGGTGGACAGCTCGACCGGCCCGGACCGCAGGGCCTCAAGCAGGCCGCGGTCGTCCACGTGCACGATCCGGTGTCGCGGGAAGGCTGCGGCCTGCACCAGGTCCAGGTAGGTCGAGGGCACCGCGATGTCGCACGGTGCCAGGGCGACCCGGCCCAGGGCCGTGAGCGAGTGGTGGCTCACGCCCCAGTGCCGCGGCCGCGGGTCGACCAGTGACATCCGCAGAGCTGCGACCGGGCGCCCGCCCACTGCGGCAGCCGCATTGACGCCCTCACCGACCGCCACGCCCGAGAAACCCCACGGCGTTCCGGTGCCGAGGTTGCCCGGGCCTTGTGCGACGACCACGACCTCGGCGCCCAGCACCCGTACGGCAGCGAGCAGGCCCGAGTGCAGGGTGACGCACTCCAGATCGCCACCGAAGGCCTGGCCCACGGTGACGGTGCCCACGAGTGCGCCGGCGAGCCCGGCCACGCTGCGGGAGAACCACAGCGGCAGGGCGCCGCCGTCGGTCATGACGTACGCCACCCGGCGCCCCGGCAGTCCGGCGAGGACGGCCGGGAGCGAGGAGTGCAGGTCGGCCAGCACGACCGGGGTGCCGGGCAGGGGCGCCTCGCCAGAGAGCAGGTCGTGGGTCGCGGCCTCCTGCTCGTCGGCGCCCCCGACGACGACCTGCAACGGGGTGTACCGGGCCTTGACAAGGTGACCTGGGCCGGGCCGGTCCGGCGGCAGGCGTTCCGGGAGGGCGACCACGAGCGCCCACCCCCCGGTCCCCAGCTCCAGCTCGAGCGCGCCGACGTTGAGCAGGACGACGTCACCCACCACCGGGTCCCCGACCAGCGCTGGGTAGGCCAGAGCAGGCAACTGCTCGCCGTCCACATCGACGGCGAGCTCGACCGATCCGGCCCAACCCCCCCGGATGGCAGCGACGGTGCCGCGACGCCAACGGATCACCTGGGCACGCAAGGCCACACCGGCGCGCAGATCACGACGGGTGGACGGCGGTCAAGGGCACGCGCGCAGGCTAACGTCGCCCGCGTGGCGGCAAACAAGACCGAGCGGCTGCTCAACCTGGTCATCTGCCTGCTGTCCACCCGTCGCTACCTGACCGTGCAGCAGGTCCGGGACGCCGTCCCGGGCTACGCCGCCGACAACGAGGAGTCGTTCCGCCGGATGTTCGAGCGGGACAAGGAGGAACTGCGCGAGCTCGGCGTACCGCTCGAGACCGGTTCGCTCAGTCCCGAGGACGAGCCCGGCTACCGGATCGCCCGCCGCGACTACGAGCTGCCCGAGATCCACCTCGAGGGTGATGAGGCTGCCGCGCTCGGGCTCGCGGCCCGGCTGTGGCAGTCGGCGCCATTGGCCGAGGCCACCGGCAGCGCTCTGCTCAAGCTGCGGGCGGCAGGCGTGGAGCCGCCTGCCCAGACCGGCGCCCTCGAGCCGCGCGTGGGCGCCAGCGAGCCGGCTTTCGAGGCCTGCTGGGCTGCGGTCCGGGACGGCCGTTGCGTGGCGTTCGGCTACCGCACCGTCGGGCGTCCTACGCCGGAGGACCGCGCGGTGGAGCCCTGGGGGGTCCTGTCCTGGCGCGGCCGCTGGTATCTCGTCGGGCACGACACGGTGCGCGGGGCGCCCCGGGTCTTCCGGCTCTCCCGCATCGTCGGCACCGTCCGCACGACCGGGCCGGCCGGCGCGGTCGTCGTACCCGAGGGGCAGGACCTGCGCTCGATGGTGGCTCGGATGGCGGGGGAGACCGTCCGCAGCACCGCACAGGTACGGCTGCGCGCCGGCGCCGCCTGGGAGCTGCGCCGCGAGGCGACCGCGACCGCGCCGGACGGACCCGGCTGGGACGTGGTCGACCTCGGCTACTCCGATCCCGAGCGCTTCGCCGACCGGGTGACCGGCTTCGGCGCCGACGCCGTGGTGCTCGCGCCGGACCAGGCCCGCGACGCCGTCGTACGACGGCTCCGTGCTCTGGCCGCGCCGTGAGTGGGGCGCTCGCCCGGCTGCCCCGGCTGCTGGCCCTGGTGCCGTACCTGCTCGCCCGGCCCGGGGTGCCGTTCTCGACCGCCGCCGCAGACTTCGGGGTGAGCGAGGCCCAGCTGCGCAAGGACCTGAACCTGCTGTGGGTCTGCGGCCTGCCGGGGCACAGCCCGGGCGACCTGATCGACATCGAGTTCGAGGGCGACACGATCACGCTGTTCGAGCCGCAGGGCGTGGTACGGCCCCTTCGGCTGACCGCGGACGAGGCGCTGGCGCTCGTGGTCGCCCTGCGCACCCTCGCCGAGAACCCGGGGCTGGTGGAGCCCGAACCGGTACTGCGCGCCCTGGCCAAGGTCGAGCAGGCCGCCGGCGCCGCAGCCCTGCCCGCCGGCCGGGTCGAGATCGCGCTGGAAGGGGAGTCAGCGGTGCTGCCGGCCGTGCAGGACGCGCTCGCCCGCAGCCGCCGGCTGCACCTGCGCTACCTCGTCCCCGCCCGGGATGAGGTGACCGAGCGGGACGTCGACCCGCTGCGCCTGATCGTGACCGAGGGGCGCAGCTATCTCGAAGCGTGGTGCCGCCGCTCGGAGGGAGTCCGGCTGTTCCGCCTGGACCGGGTCGTGGAGGTCGCCGTCCTGGACCTGCCGTCCGAGCCGCCCCCCGACCTGCCGTCGCGGGATCTGTCCTCGGGGTTGTTCCAGCCCGGCGCGGACGACCAGCTCGTCACCCTGGCGCTCGAGCCGGGCGCGCACTGGGTCGCTGACTACCACCCCTGCGAGAGCGTGGAGGACGACGGACACGGCCGCCTGCTCGTCGGGCTCCGCACCCCGGACACCGCCTGGGTACGACGCCTGGCCCTGCGACTGGGAGGCAGCGGCCGGGTGCTCGGCCCGGCGACCCTGGCCCAGCAGGTGCGGCAGGACGCGCAGGCCGCGCTCTCGGCGTACGACGTATGAGGTGGCCCGACGGATGAGCTGGCCGGGCGGGACCGGGCCGGCGAGGGCGTGCGGTCAAGCATTTGGCCACACCTGCCGAAGGGGAGGTGTCGCCCCAGGCAGGGGCGGGCGGAGAAGGGCCCCGACGTGACCACCATCAAGGCGACCTGCCCAACGTGCGGCGAGGTCGAGCTGACCACCCGTGACGTGGCCCTGCGGGTCTGCAGCCACGCCCCGCTGTCGTACTACGCCTTCGACTGCGCCACCTGCGGCTGCGAGGTCCGCAAGCCGGCGGACGGCCGCGTCGTCTCGCTGCTGCTGGCCGGCGGGGTCCCGGCCCAGGTGTGGGTACTGCCCGGGGAGGCGCTCGAGGCCAAGGACGGCCCCCGCCTGACCTACGACGACCTGCTGGACTTCGCGCTGCACCTGGGCGCCACCGACCTGCTCGCGGCGCTCGCCGGTGCCGCCCCGGTCAGCTGAGCTCGTTGTCCGAGCAGCTGAGCTCGTTCTCGGAGCCGGCCGGCACTAACCCCGTCGTTGCAGTAGCGGTCTGAACTTGTGGTCCGACACGGGCCGGGAAGCGCGAAAGTGCCTGTCATTGCTGGGATTCTTGTCTTGCTGATGGACAAGTCTTCCGACACGGAGAGGCACTTCGC
>JAABUT010000941.1_pt1 | contig 38440 bp, 40 predicted proteins | sample 5559281 | NCBI WGS metagenome assembly JAABUT01 (sample SAMN10711880, study PRJNA513359) | rock metagenome | isolation source: Antarctica rocks | place: Antarctica: Victoria Land, Ricker Hills nord | collected 2016-01-04 | reverse complement strand
ATCTGCAAGCGCTGCCTCAATTGAAGCCATATTGAATTTGTAATTGATTTTTGAAGAAAGATGAAAGTAGTAAAGTGGGGTGTGCACGGGACCGGAACGTGCATCGGGCCGGGAATACTCCTAACCCATCGATTTTGTCAGCGCTGCCGGCAGTTTCAGGGCAAGTGCAGTCTCAACGCATTGTTGGAATGACAGGGGGTACTTAGCCTTTTTCCGTACGACATACGACACACGGATAGTGTTATCACGATACGCCGAATCCGTTGAAGTCCGAGATCCCATCTTCACTTGGGGCGTGGGTAAGTAAAAATTCACAAAGCATCCAACACTTCTGGTCAAACCAACTGACGTATTTACGAACTTGCTCATATGCCCTCTGACAGCTCCGTTTAATCATCAGATTGGCCCTCGGTTTGGAATAAATCTGTGGTATGAATTCCATGTCTCTCACACCATTGACAGCTCTGCGTCGGGCCCCAAATCAGTTACGAATCTTCTTTCACGGAGCTTGTAGCTAACACATCGCTTGGGAGACCAGGTTGCTGTCACCATACTTCTCATTTCGTCCCCTCCGTTAACCAGTATGTACGGTGTGGGTAATGGTCCCCAAACGGGCGTATCCACCCCCCGATCATCGTCCTCACTTCGACCGCTCTTTCTCTCACATGGCTCGCTCGAGCACACCCTCCTCATACCAACAGCACAGCATTTCCACGCCTCTCAATTAAAAGAAAGGTTTAACGCAACACTACCATCACCGACAGATGAGCTTGCACAAGACGATGAGCCTTCATCAGTACCAGAGCTAGTCGCGCGCTACCTTGGCTACGTTGCATACGAAGTCGAAGGTGAAGATGATGCCCAAGGCAGCTACGGTGAGGTTCTCAAGCTTGTGTTGAACGAGTTTGAGCGGGCATTTCTCCAAGGTAACGATGTACATGCTTTGGCAGCATCTTTACCTGGTATCCCACCGAAGAAGCTTGCTGTGGTGCAATCGTACTTTGCGGCACGAGCTTCCGCAAATCGGGTGATAAAGCCTCACTCATCAGCACTTTTCCGAGCCGTGGAAGATGAATCAGCTAGCTTATATGCGATCTTTGGTGGTCAGGGAAACATCGAGGAATACTTCGAAGAGCTGCGGGAGATATATAAAACCTACCCTTCATTTGTTGAGCAGCTCGTCTCAAGTTCTTCAGAACTTCTCCAATCGCTGGCAAGAGATCCACGAGCGGACAAGCTATACTCTAAAGGGTTGGATGTAATGCGGTGGCTTCATAATAAGGACGCCCAACCAGATACTGACTACCTGGTTTCTGCGCCAGTTAGCTTCCCCTTGATTGGGCTTGTTCAGCTAGCTCATTACACCGTAATGTGCAAAACATTAGGTCAAACGCCGGGAGACGCAAGGGAACATTTCAGCGGCACCACTGGCCACTCTCAAGGCATCATAATGGCTACAGCAATAGCAGCTGCTGATTCGTGGGAGTCATTCAACAAGCTTGCGAAAGATGCTCTCAAGATGCTTTTCTGGATAGGATCGCGAAGTCAACAAGCGTATCCCCGGACTTCCCTAGCTCCGTCAATATTGCAAGATTCTCTGGAGAACGGCGAGGGGACTCCGACTCCCATGCTATCTGTCCGAGATCTGCCAAGAGCAGCACTGCAAGAGCACATTGACACCACCAATCATCATTTACCTAAAGATCGCCACATCGCTATCTCGCTGATAAATAGTGCCCGCAATTGCGTCGTGACAGGTCCTCCAATTTCACTCTATGGTCTCAATTTACGGCTACGCAAGGTCAAAGCACCCACTGGCCTTGATCAAACTCGTATACCGTTCACAGACCGAAAAGTCCGATTCGTCAATAGGTTTCTGCCAATCACTGCTCCATTTCATAGCAAATATCTCAGTGAAGCCTATCAGATCATTGAAGAAGATCTCAGAGACGTCAAACTTTCTGCATCGAGCCTCGCCATACCGGTCTTCCATACCGACACCGGGTTGGACATCAGCAAGGAAGGCAGCAGCAACGTTGTACCAATGCTAGTGCGAATGATAACGCAAGAACACGTGAATTGGGAACAAGCGACCGTCTTCCCACAAGCTACCCACATCGTCGATTTCGGTCCAGGCGGAATTTCTGGCTTAGGTGTTCTAACAAACAGAAGTAAGGAAGGTACTGGTGTTCGAGTTATTCTTGGAGGTACGATGGATGGCACAAACGCAGAAGTTGGCTACAAGACTGAGCTCTTTGACCGAGACGAGGAGCATGCCGTCAAGTACGCAGTAGATTGGGTCAAGGAACATGGCCCAAAACTCGTAAAGACCTCGGTTGGCCAAACCTTCGTGGATACCAAGATGAGTCGACTCCTGGGACTTCCGCCGGTCATGGTGGCCGGGATGACGCCTTGCACGGTACCCTGGGATTTTGTTGCCGCCACCATGAACGCTGGCTACCAAATCGAGCTTGCTGGTGGCGGCTACTACAATGCCAAGACCATGACCGAGGCTTTGGTCAAGATCCAGAATAATACTCCCTCAGGCCGTGGTATTACGGTCAATCTCATTTATGTGAACCCTCGAGCGATGGCATGGCAAATCCCTCTTATCGGTCAGCTTCGCGCGGATGGTGTTCCCATTGAAGGCCTTACTATTGGCGCAGGTGTTCCATCAATCGAAATTGCCAATGAGTATATCGAGACTCTGGGAATTAAGCATATCGCATTCAAGCCCGGCTCAGTAGAAGCTATACAGCAGGTCATTAATATTGCGCAGGCGAACCCTCAATTTCCGGTCGTACTCCAGTGGACTGGAGGCCGCGGTGGTGGTCATCATTCGTTTGAAGATTTCCACCAACCGATCCTACAGATGTACGGCAGGCTCCGAAGGTGCGACAACCTTATCTTGATTGCAGGAAGTGGTTTCGGCGGTTCTCAAGATACGTACCCGTACATGACCGGGGCATGGTCTCGAAGATTCGGCTATCCACCGATGCCTTTTGATGGATGTCTCTTCGGAAGTCGAATGATGACGGCCAAGGAAGCCAAGACATCCAAGAATGCAAAGATAGCCATCGCTGAGGCAGAAGGTCTAGATGACAGCGAATGGGAGAAGACTTACAAAGGTCCAGCCGGCGGGGTCATAACCGTGCGGTCTGAGATGGGCGAACCAATTCACAAGCTTGCAACGCGCGGAGTAAAATTCTGGTCTGAGATGGATCAGAAGATTTTCACCTTAGATAAGGCCAAGCGCGTGCCAGAGCTGAAGAAGCAGCGAGACTACATTATCAAGAAGCTCAACGATGACTTTCAGAAGGTATGGTTCGGTCGCAACGCAGCTGGCGCGGTTGTAGATCTCGAGGATATGACCTACGGCGAGATCGTACGTCGTATGGTGGATCTCATGTTTGTTAAGCATGAGTCTCGCTGGATTGACCAGTCATTGGAGCGTCTGACTGGAGATTTTATTCGCCGACTTGAGGAGAGGTTCACCCTAACTCCAGGAAAACCCTCCTTAATTCAGAGCTATTCCGAGCTTGACGAGCCATATGCGGTCGTTGACAAGGTCCTCAACACATACCCTCGAGCTAACGAGCAGCTTATTAGTGCTCAAGATGTACAGCACTTTTTACTTTTGTGTCAACGCCGTGGACAGAAGCCCGTACCGTTTGTTCCTTCGCTGGACGAGAACTTCGAACTTTACTTCAAGAAAGACTCTCTCTGGCAATCCGAGGATCTCGAGGCTGTAGTGGACCAAGACGTAGGTAGAATTTGCATCCTTCAAGGCCCAGCAGCTGTCAAGTACTCCAATACGATCGACGAACCAATCAAGGAAATTCTCGACGGGATCCATAATGACCATATTAAGGGTCTGACCCACGACGTTTATCAAGACCGAGAATCCGCGATTCCCGTAACCGAATACTTTGGGGGACAACTGCTTCTTGACACCAAGGACACTTCTGATACGGACGGCGTGACCACTGCCGAAGAAGGGGGACGAGTGACCTACCGCGTATCTTCCGGCCCAAATGCCCCACTGCCCGAATTGGAGGCTTGGCTGCATCTGCTCGCTGGCAAGTCATATTGCTGGAGATATGCGCTTTTTTCTGCAGAGGTGTTCATTCAAGGACAGAAATTCCAGACGAATCCACTAAAGAGAATATTCTCTCCTCACAAGGGCATGTTAGTGAAGATACTACACCCAAGGCAGCCTTCCAAGACTGCGATTTCCATCGAGGAGCCTTCGTCGTCTGGCAAGATGATAAAGACAGTTGATGTAAGCATGACTGCCAAGAACGAAATTATCGTCAACCTTTGGGAAGAAAGAACTGCCGAAGGCAAGGCTGTTTCATTACCATTGAAATTTACGTATCATCCCGAAGCGGGCTATGCACCAATTAGGGAAGTCATGCAGGGCCGCAATGATCGCATTAAAGAGTTTTACTACCGCGTATGGTTTGGAGATGAGCAAGTACCTTTCGATACACCAGCGACCAGTAAGTTCGAGGGTGGACAGGCAACCGTCACCAGTCAAGCCATTGCAGACTTTGTACATGCCGTAGGAAACACAGGCGAAGCCTTCGTCGAACGACCTGGTAAGGAAGTCTTTGCACCTATGGATTTTGCCATTGTTGTAGGCTGGAAAGCCATCACCAAGCCAATATTCCCACGGTCGATCGATGGCGATCTTTTGAAGCTAGTACATTTGTCGAACGGTTTCCGCATGCTTCCTGGTGCCGAGCCTCTGAAGAAGGGGGATGTTGTTGACACGACCGCCCAGATTAATGCAGTCCTGAATCAAGATTCGGGAAAGATGGTCGAAGTCTGTGGGGTTATTACGCGGCAGGGTAAGCCCGTTATGGAGGTAACATCTCAATTCTTGTACCGAGGTGCATACTTGGACTTTGAGAGCACCTTCCAGCGTAAAGCCGAAACACCCATGCAACTACATCTCGGTTCATCAAAGGACGTTGCTGTCCTCCGTTCCAAAGAGTGGTTCAACATGGACGAACAAGATATTGAGCTCCTTAACAAGACCTTGATTTTCCGCCTACAAAGTTTGGTGCATTTCAAGGACAAGACAACGTTCAGCCATGTCCAAACCATTGGCCAAGTCCTGATGGAGCTACCAACGAAAGAGGTTGTCCAAGTCGCGTCAGTCGACTACGATGCTGGTGTGTCCCGCGGTAATCCAGTCATAGACTATTTGCAGAGATACGGATCCTCAATTGAGCAACCAGTTAATTTTGAGAATCCAATCCCACTAAGTGGCAAGACTCCCTTGGTACTGAGAAGCCCCTCTTCCAATGAGACGTATGCTCGTGTCTCTGGGGACTTCAACCCTATTCATGTGTCACGCGTCTTCTCCAGTTATGCAAATCTGCCAGGTACGATAACCCATGGCATGTATTCTAGCGCCGCCGTAAGGAGTCTAGTAGAGACCTGGGCTGCAGAAAACAATGTCGGTCGCGTTCGAAGCTTTCATTGCAATCTGGTCGGTATGGTCTTACCCAACGACGATATCGAGGTCAAGCTCCAACATATTGGTATGGTATCTGGCCGCAAAATTATCAAAGTCGAAGCGAGCAACAAGGACACGGAAGAGAAGGTGTTGCTCGGCGAAGCAGAGGTTGAGCAGCCCGTCTCTGCTTACGTCTTCACCGGACAAGGATCACAAGAGCAGGGTATGGGTATGGAGCTATACGCAAGCAGTCCAGTGGCTAGGGAGGTTTGGGAGCGTGCTGATGCGCATTTCATGGAGAACTATGGCTTCTCCATCACAAATATTGTCAAAAACAACCCTCAGGAATTGACAATTCACTTTGGTGGGCCTCGAGGAAAAGCTATCCGAGAAAACTACATGTCAATGACATTCGAGTCTGTGAACGCCGATGGCTCTATCAAGTCTGAGAAGATATTCAAGGAGGTCGACGAAAATACTACGTCATACACCTACCGCTCACCAACGGGTCTGCTTTCCGCGACCCAATTTACTCAACCTGCATTGACCCTCATGGAAAAGGCCAGTTTCGAGGACATGAGGTCCAAAGGTCTAGTGCAGAGAGATAGTAGTTTCGCTGGTCACTCATTGGGAGAATACTCTGCCTTGGCAGCACTTGCTGAGGTGATGCCAATCGAGAGCTTGGTATCTGTTGTCTTCTACCGCGGTCTTACAATGCAAGTCGCAGTAGATCGTGATGAGACGGGTCGCTCCAACTACTCCATGTGTGCCGTCAACCCAAGCCGAATATCGAAGACCTTCAACGAGCAGGCTCTGCAATATGTGGTCGAGAACGTTGCGGAGGAGACCAATTGGTTGCTGGAGATTGTGAACTATAATGTTGCTAACATGCAATACGTTTGTGCCGGTGATGTATATAATTCCTTGCTCACGTCCTTTGAGTAACGACTGATGTTACTTTAGCTCCGCGCGCTAGATTGTCTTACAGGTGTCACCAACTACCTCAAGGCCCAGAAAGTTGACATACAATCACTCATGCAGAAACTCTCATTGGAAGACGTCAAAGCTCACCTCGTCGAAATCATTCGCGGATGCGCCAAGCAAACAGAAGCCAAGCCTAAGCCCATCGACTTGCAGCGTGGTTTCGCCACCATACCTCTTAAAGGTATCGACGTGCCTTTCCACAGCACTTTCCTACGCTCCGGTGTCAAGCCCTTCCGTAGCTTCTTGCTCAAGAAGATCAACAAGACGACAATCGATCCCAGCAAGTTGGTCGGGAAGTACATACCCAATGTCACCGCAAAGCCGTTTGAGATTACAAAGGAGTACTTTGAGGAGGTGTACAAATTAACGAATAGCCCGAGGATCGGGAATGTGCTTGCGAACTGGGACAAGTATAACGACGAGGGAAGGGGTGATACGCCTATTGCGCAGGCTGTTTAGAGCATGCTGTTGATTGTGATAGATGTTCTAATTGCAAGGCGTTCCAAGATGGCTTTTGACTCCAAGATTACCTTAGATTCGATAGATGGGCTGCTCCTTGTACATATGACGTAGCAGCTTTGCACTTCATTGAGTGCTTTGACTGAAGAGTAGATAGTAATCAGAATAGATTCTTTAATCGTTAAGCATCCTATGCCTTATCGTACGAAGCAAAGCAAAGCACTACGCAAGACGGGGTTGAAGGGGTGGAGGACGGGGTGGAATACGGGGATCTCTCAAAGCCATTGGGTTTCTGGTGTGCTACTGTAGTTGTAGTTGTCCCAGAGTTTCGGCAACTGGACATGTGATAGAGGTATTCAATGCGATGGGGTTCGCATGTACAGTAGCCTATATACAATAGCGTCCCCCAAGCCATCCCGCAGAGCTACTCATCACTACCCCTTTCATCTCCTATCCACGTCCAATCCTCAACCCCCCATCCCAGAAACCCTCGATCATGTATTTATTCTTCCATTCCATTCCATTCCATCCCCCACAGATCCGCTCACCACGCACCTTTCTAATTACTTCCGTTGTTAGAATTGGAGCTTGCTATAGATAGATTTTGGAATTTTGAAGCTTGGTATACAGTACAAACTTTTCTTCTTTGAGGGGGGAGTTGTAGATATAGATAAGACTTGAGGGGTTGGAAGCCGGTGGTTTTGGGTTTTGTGAGTTTAGGGGTTTGAGATGTTGTTTTTGGGGGGGTGTTTAAGTTAGATGGGTGGGGAAGGTGGAGGTATTTGTGACTTTTCCTTGGGGATTGGGGGTTTGGAGGTGGTGGTAGTGGGCTTGTTGTTGGTTTTGGGGGGGTGGATTTGATGAATGGGGGTGGAAAGGTGGAGGAGGGTGTTGGATGGTGTGGGAAGGTAGGGGTGGTATGATAATATAGGTATATAATTTCTCGGGTTTTTCAGCGTTTTTCATTTCATACTCCGTATCCAACGTCTTATTATTCTTGAACGATGGAAAAGCCGCACTCCGGTTCCGTCACACCCCGATCAGATTTCGATCACCTGCAACCTAGTCTCACTCCCCTACCCCCATTTCCCCCAATACCTAGTCAACCTCCTCGATGACAGTCCCTCGCCCTGACCCCGCATCCAGAACATATTCCTCCTCACACCACACACACCTCAGCACCCCCTCAACTCCCGCTCATGCGGCACCCGCTCAAAGTCGAACTCGCTCCGACGACACCCAACGCAATTTCTGATGGCTTTGGCACTGATAATCAACGCCTTCGCGTTCTGAACCCAAATGTCAAGACGGTCGTTTTGCTGTTGCAGTAGGTTGGTGATTTGGGTGTCGTTTTGGGATAGTTGTTGGGCTTGGGTTTCGGCGCTGGTGGTTTTGATATGCTGCATTAGGGCGAAGGTGAGGGGGGGTGTGGTTTGTAGGATTGTGGTGTATTGATCTTCGTTCAGCATATCGGTGATGTGTTTGATACACACCTTTGTGACAATTGCTCGGAGCCCGTCATCGCTGCTTGGCGTCGACTCAAATACTTCGTGGATCACGGTCGAGAAATCCTTGTGCGGCCATACTCCCAGGGCCAGAGCCTTGAATTTGTCCTCTGCGAGGTCCTTCAGTGCGGGGATGTCGTACTTGTCCGCTGTGGCATAGACGGAGATGTTGGCGAGAAGTTTGGGGTGTGATTCGTTTGCCAAACGTTTGGTTTTGACCTCTTTGTCCTCGAGATCCTCCTCTTTCATTTCGCCGTCGTCGCCTAGGAGTAGCAGGATCTCGGCGTCTTCGTCGCCCGTTTCTGGGGATGGTGGCCACGAAGAAGATGATTGGGGGTCTGTGTCGTCGTAGTCCTGTAGATAGAGATACAGCAGCATACGTTTCACTGTTGCTGTGTCGTCATCGCTTAGATTAATCCTGGACGTCGTTGCCTCCTGTTCTTTCGTTAATCAAGGACTTTCAGTATTGTGTAACAGTGGGAATGATTTACCTGGAAACCACCATCGCACGCAGCAGCAAAAAACTTGGACCTTGGGCATACAATTGCCCGATGCACCTTGAATACCTCTAGGCCACAGCAAACCGTTAAATCCGAATATTTGCCCGTACTCAGCATCTGATGCATTGCGGCCGTCGTAGCTCTCTGATGCATGTTTGGCCTGCTTAGATAGCCGGGTCCGAGAGTCATCACAAACTTTCCGTAGTCGTGATAGAAAGCTTGAATCTGCTCCTCCGATTCTCTAATGCTGTCTGACAATGAAGACAATGGTCTAATGTTATCTGAATCTGAAGACATTGCTGCAGAGAGAGACGCTTGAGTAGAAGTATCTTTGGTTCAAGTACTGAAGAATGATTCTTGTTGGTTCATACATGTGAGCGGATGAATTACATAACATGATGAGCCACACAAGGTAGACTGAAGGTTCTTGCGATGCGTGAATTATAACACTTATATATTGTTGAACACAAGAAGTAATAAAGTGAATCATGTGCACAAAGGATCTTACACCGCTTAAATTCTGTCAGACGTATATCGTAGAGGCTAAATGATTCGTTAACAGGGTAAATACAACAGAAAACATAAGACTGGCAGAAATGAAGAACGAGCGAAGAATGCAGAATTCTGTCGATATTTACAAGTTATAGCTAGAAGTTTGCTCTTATGTGACTATGCCAAACAGACAGATCTCGGATAACAAACAGAGACTTGCATGTGCAGCTTGACAAAATAGTGTAACGTTTCATGAAAGATAAATGTGTTGAATGAAGGATAGAGAGTTTTTGTAGTCAAGAAAGATATAACGAAACCTTGAATATGTTACTTTATGAGGTATCGGACGATCTGGAAGGTATATGTATAATGGTAGAAATTTTGATAAGCCGATCCAGACATGTCATGCATATGAATCTCGAATAAGGGGCTGCGCATGGCCGCGTATCCATATACACCGCTAACCTTTTCTCCTTTCGGTCTAAAAACATTGAGCAATCAGAGGTTAAAAAGATCTCATGAACTGACCGACGATCTCCACCGCCAGGTCTATCCCTATGGCGCGTCATGTAAACAGACACCCATATATCAGACTGCCATCCGCCTGAGTAGCAGTAAAAGAGGAACAGCCTAACGCTTGGTTGGGCTCCCCGAGGCTCCAATTTGCGATAACCAAGCCAGCCTGATCAATAATCTGCCCAGACCATGACCAAAATCTTGGATTTAGGTTCTGAGCTGTCGCAAGCACATCAGCGTCCACTAGGCGATAGATCGTGTTAAGGATAGCCAGCATCTCATGATGTCGTAATCGGACAATATTTTCGGTTCTGAGGCTGAAGTTGGTTCTGATGTTGGTACTGGCTACGAAGGTCTGGACCATATACGCAAAACTCTCAGTGACCAAAGCCGAGTAGGTGCGTCGACGAGGGTTCATGGCTACCATGTTTATGGCAGAAGCCATTAGTGTTCGGAGGAACACGCCCGGGGCCGTTCCCAACGTTAAAGTGAAAGTTATTGTGTAAATAGTGCCACTGATTCAAGTCTGAGCAGTAGGTATGACTCGCTTCGGCAAGTGTGACGGGGTTGTATTGGCTGTGGCAGCAGAAGACAAAGAAGGGTCCATATTGAGAAGACTAAGCTTTCCATCGTTACCAACAATGACATATTCCGGAAGGTTCGCCACTTGAACGACTGGGTTTCCACTTGGATCCTTCACAATTCCGACGAGGGTTCTATTTAAATTAGGGTGCTGTGTAACTGCACGTAGTAGGATTGATGCAACACTGGAGAAATCCTGCCAATTAAACGAGTTTTCATCAACTGTTTTGTTTATCCAATTCATGATGACACTTAGGTTGCTAGCGGAAGAGATGAAGTTGCTTTGTAGCTCGCTCGCGGAGTGCTTGCCAGCGTGGTTGATTGCGGTTTCCAAAGTACCACGTAGGTCGCTGGCAGGTACAGGCAGTGCAAAGACGGTCAAGTTTGAAGTGAAGTTAATAGCTCGACGAGAATAAGTCAAAGAATACAAGCTTGATTGCCTGGCGAAAACCGAGCGGCGTGAAGACGCATCCGATAAGGCATGAGTAAATTGGACATTTACGACTTGGCTTTGGTTGACAACATTCGACATGTCTATAGATCCAAGTAGAGCATCTTCTGCGATCGTTGTTAGGTTTACCGGAGAGGTATTTGCGTCTACTCGTAAAGCGATGAGAAGGATCGCGAAAAGAGTCTGCAAGCACATGACGAATCCCATATTGCGGTCTTTTGCAGCAGCAACCAGAGGGTTTTAGAAGGGCACATCCGACTATAGAGAATATTTATAGTGCAACTTCACCGACCTTGAGCGTGCAGCATTTTGTAGTTGCTCATCGCGTAGACATCCCCCATGACAGCGGTCCGTGTACCGGCGGAGAACCGTAAACTCGCATTGCGCCCAAAATACGGTGAATCCGAGACTTGGCTGTTTCAGTTAAGGAGATCGAAACCATTCGACGAATAGGATGATTGTTGCGCTCGAAGCACTATCTATACATTCATCCTTTCCTGAGATTAGCGCCCTCTTATAGAAGATACAGCACGCTGGGTATTAAAAAAAATGCCAGATTTGCCTTCTTGCCTTCTCTAGCCAAGATTCTTAGCTGACAAAGTTCCACATGTGTATTTAGATCAGATTAAGGACGCTTCTCAGAAGTTGAAGAGATGTAGACCTATTTTAAAGACATTAACGCACAACAATAGACTAATGCAACGGATCTCGCTGGACTAAGGAGGACCATTGTTTTGGTCTGAAAAGCAGCTTGGAGATTTTTCTCTAAAAAATAACACATTGGATGACAATCAATTGGTCAGAAAATCGCGTATCATAGACTTGGGAAAGGTGCTGCGTATAGGAGCCAACTCAAGGGTTCTTAGTGGAAGAAAGCAGCAGTGTTATCGAGTGTGAGGGTTATGCAAATCCCATTGCATACTCGTGCGCAGCCTACGTTCATGTTCGATTCTGTGGATCTTTCGCCAATGCAATCTCGTAGAGGTTCAGCAGTTGGGAGTATATGAAGTTGTAGATGGAGCGATGAGGTTGATATAACAAAAGGTCTGGTTGCAAGTTGCGCTATTTCAACCGGCACCACCACGCTTATATCGACACACTGCACTAACGAGGTGGGATCGCTATTCGACGACAACGCATTCACTTTCAAGTTCACAGCTATATGGTTTGAGAGGGCACAGTGGCTGTCTCATCAGCTATGCGAAACTTGTCTAAATCAGCGACAACTCGCCTGACATGATCGTGGGCGCATAACAGCGTGAACCTACCCAGGCTGTCTGATTGGGTACTCAACATACAGCCACATGCAATCTCGAGGCTGGGTTTGTATAAATCATTGACTGTCTCCAGAGATGTAGAATATAACTATCAACTTGGGATTACATCGAAAGGTAGTGAACGGACTGACATTATTGGGAAATGGTACCACTACCAGGTTTAGGTGTTGGTAATATTGTCACGCTGTGCCAGTGGGTCTGGAAGCAGTACAACAACTATCAAGATGCGCCGAAAGAGTTTGACCAGATATCTTCGCAAGCCAACACCTGTCTTACTGCCTTGAGGAAAGTCAAAATCGAGCTGGAGAAGCCGGATTCTCTCGTACAACATGCTGAACCTGAGACGTGTGCTTCTATCTTTATCTTCATTGACAGGATTCCCGAACTAAATTTTTTCTAGAAAGGAACATCTTGATGAGTTTCTGCGCGCCATGGGTGTTATATTGAATGAATTAAAGGGTATGATGCTAGATTATCAGGGCATACATACGTCACGTCGACGAAGATTTGCTTTTGGGTTCAATGGTTTAGATAGGTTACCCGAATTGAGACGCAAACTGGCCGACCAAGAGCAGCATTTGCAGACATGGTTAGCTGGATTGATGATTGGTGGCATTGGTCGATTGGAAATAACTACACAGAAAATTCTTGATCTCTTGAAAAAACATCATGATATGCCTGGAAATAAGGAATCCAAGAGCCCACAAATGATAGAGAACTCAGTAAAAACCGAGGTCGAGCAGAGTGTTATGTCAGGTGAAAAGAAGCAAGTAGTGTTAGCATTGGCCAAGAGGTATCTCAGGGCAGACCGCGCGGAGCAGGAGAGTCTTGAGTCCCAACTGCGCGAAAGCATCCCGCAACTGCCTGCAGGCATGAAAATTACAATTACGTTCGAGTCTAATAACCCCACGCATTCTGTTAGTCGAGATGGAAAAGTTGAAATAGATACGACTGGTCAACCCACGCAAGCGTGGGCGGCCCGAGAGACATCGCCAAACTCAGCCAGATTGCCTCTCGATAGTCCTAAAGAAATTCCAGAACCAGGGACGAGTCTTGGGGATCCTAGTTCAAAAGCAAAAAGGCTCGAACGAGGAGAGTACCGCATCCTCTGTGTTGACGGCGCCAATACTGGTGAGTACTGAACTTCAGTTGCCTCTGAAACAAGTTGACACGAAGGTAGTTCGATCGGTAATTGCTCATACATATCTTCAGCTTGCCAGGATCCTGACTGTCAATAACTCCAATCGATGGATGTTTCAGGAGGCAGACTCGGCTGGATGCTTCGTAGAATCGGAATTCACCAGGGAACACCGACGAGAAATCGGTGAATATTTGGCTCCGCCCAGACTACCCGCATATAAAGCTTTAGCAGCCATGGCAAAAAGAAAACGGTTTGCATCACGCGAGAAAGACGACATTATCAAAAGGATGCAAAGTCGCGTGACTCAAGGTCTCAAGGAAAGTCATTTCTACGATTGGGATTTTATATTATACTTTGATGAATCGATCGGTAAGGTTCTACGGGCCTTGAAGACAGCAGCGCAGCAAAGCGCACCTTCAGGAGTTATCTCGACCGCGAAGCTCGTATACTTAAAAGGAACCGAGTGGAATTCGTGTCTGCTTATGCGAGATACCATAGACGCAGTACAGATCTCGTTGAGGACATGGCTGAAGAAAGAATTAGGATGGGCTTGGCCACCAATTGAAGAACGTGTTCGATCAGGTCCTTGGCGTACCAAAGAATTGGTAATTCCCGAGGATGCTTTTCAGACCATGTTCGGGATCGATGGATCAGAAAGTGACAAGGTTGAAGCCAGAACTGGATGCACGATCAAGTTCGCTGATCCGCACCCTCTACGGCCGGGAAGGCTTGTCTCGATCACAGGACCGCGAGAATCGTTGTCAAGTTTACCAGATGAGTACCGAGGAGCGGCCAGCTTCCCAATTGGATTTAGGAAATAATACTTGGACAGCTGGTTCGAGTAAAATTACGTTTTTGTAGAGTACGAGCTCGAGACCTTCTTCCTAGCGAGTTCTTCATTGAACAGCCTATAGAGACCAATCCACCAAGAGCCAGGATACAGACCGCGCTCAGCACGACTTTGAGCCGTATCGTTGAGAATTTCCGATCACGGAAGGACACCTATGTAGTCTGGTCTTATCTGTCCAGCGATGCGGTTCAAAACTGGCAAGGAGGACAAGGACTGAGTTTACGGTTCTTATTCAAGTGGCTGACACTTACGGCCTTGAACACGCAGTAATGTTCGACAACCACATGTGTGTCCCCTTACATTTACTGTTGAGATATGGGTAGGCTTTTGTATTGTAAGGGTCTACGTTCACGTACTACGTTGGTTTCACCATTCTCCAAAGTACATCTCTCAGTAGTATCCCATCGCTATTGCCTGCAACTCAGTTCTGCTTGTAGCCAAGTGTTATTGATTTGTTTAAAAAAACGCAATCTTTCGGATCATGTAGACCTGCTAGATGATTCTTCGCAGAATATCCCTAATAGGCCAAGACCGTTCGTCCAACTGATAGACTAGATACGAGGAGTGCGAGGATCCTCGTGTGCAATTTCAGTGGACAAATGGTTAGAAGCGAAAGAAGCACAGCTCTCGGCGTGCTCGGCGTCCTATTACTCTTTCACCAGGCCCCCGAGATGCCTGAAAGGCCTTCGCTGCCGTGGCAACTTGTCTTCTTCTTCTTCTTCTTCTTCTTCAGCTGCAAGCCTTATCGAAAGATCTCATCGCCGCACCCCAATCAACCAAAATGTATATCATCACAAGCGACCACATTTCAACAGCCTTTTACCCACTCCCACCCTCCCTTCCCCCAAGCCTCCCCACCCCCAAGCCTCCCCAAATCAAGCCCAACAAACAACGGCACATGATCACTAGGCCCCCTCTCCAATTCCTCATTTAGAATATCCGCCTCCATCGCCGCCTCCCTCAACCCCCCACTCACCAGCACCAGATCCACCCTATCCCCCCCCACTCCCCCGCGCCCTCCCCCTTGGCCTCCACGTAAACTTCCTCTCCCCACCCCTAACCGCCCAAAAACTATCCACCATACCCAACCCGCCCTCCTCCCTCTCCCTCATAAAACACTCCTCAAGACCCCTCCTACTCTCCACATGCTCCTTCTGCATCCTCAAAACCGGCCAAGCATCCACCTCTGCCCTTGCAACATTCATATCCCCCGCAACCACCACCCCCCACCCCCTCCCCTCACACCCCTCCACCTTCCCCCTCAGCAACCGCTGAAACGCCCGTTTGCGCTCATGCCGCGTCCCCACCACAACCCCACTGCCCGGATCCCGGTACGCGTTCGCAGTGCCGTTGACCGCATACACCCCCATCACACACACCTTGCTCCTCGCCAGCTCAACCACCAGCACCCGCCCTTCTAGATCCCACTCCACCTCCCTCACGCTCACCGCTTCCGCGCGCACCACATCCCGGCGCACCAGCACCGCGACCCCGTACACCCGCCCCGGAGCGTTGTGCCGATCCCGCGGGCACGCAGAACCAGGCGTCGTACTGCGCGCGCCTGGGCTGATCGTCGTCGCCGTCGAGGGGCGCGTTGATGGCGCGGGCGCAGGCGGGAGGGCGATGTGGTTTCTGTGGGCGAGAGTTGTGTTTCTTGCAGGCAGAGGATGGGGAGGTAGGACCAGCGGCGGAGGGAGGCGCGGAGGGAGGGGGGGGTGGGGTGGGGGGAGTTTGGAGGAGGAGGTGGGGGGGAAGAAGGTGGTGATTTGGTGGGAAGGGGAGGGGAGGAAGGGGGCGAGACCGTTGATGTTCCAGATGTAGATTTTTAGGTAGGAGGGGGGTGGGGTTGTGGGGTTGTGGGGTTGTGGGGGATGAGGAGGGTTGGAGGGAGGGGGGGTTTTGTGGGGGTGAAGGAGCGGGGGGAGGGCGGCGGGTGGGTTGGGGAAGTGTGTGGGAAATGGTGTGGTCTTTAAGGCAGATGTTGCTGGACTTAACGCGTCCTTGATTATCTAAAATCTCACCCGCTGTCACGTTTTTCAAATACTTTAGATACGAAGGATATCAATCATCCTCTAAATTCCGGGGGGTATTGCGTCACAGTGCGTCTATCAAATCAACCTCCATCTCCAGGACGCCAACTGAGAGATGCGCATCCTGCTTCAAAGGCAGCTCTCATGTATCCCCTGCGGTCCCAATTCATTATATTCCGTCCTCGACATAAACCCTTTACTCAACCCCTGGTCCACAACAAACACCACTTTGGCCGCGACCTGCGCGCCAAGAAAAGCCGCCTCCTCCGTCCCCGAATCTTTCCACTCTGGAAAGTACTCTGGCATCTTCGCTACCTTGATACTCGTCGGCGTCTGTCCATGACTGGAGTGAAGAGATTGCTGCTGCTGCTGTTGATGGTAATGCTGAAGTTGGAGTTGCGAATGGAGATGCTGTTGCGTTTGACCCGGAGGTGCGAGCCCGGTGGGGTTGGAGGCGGTAGTAGCGGCGAGGAGCAGAGGATTGACACCAGGCCCGTGGTGAGAAGCCTGAGGATGAGCTTGCGGTTGGGGGGTATTGGCACCAGTCGCGACAGGGGTCGTGAAATTTGAGGGAAGTTCAGAGGTAAAGATAGTAGCGCTAGAAGGGGATATGATATATTTCATGTTTAGCGTCGCTAGGAGAGCGTCCTTGAATCCTATAATTTATCAGTATTGAAATATGGAGTGACCGGGAGGCTAACAGACCTTTGACTTTGCTGCCATTGCCGACGATCACAAGAGAATCCCAGAGCTCGCTACGTTTGCTAACTTCGGGAACAGATAGAATGCACCGATGGATAGAGTCTGCAATCTGGTCTATTATGCCGCCACTCCCGGCTTGGAATCTCTCGACACCAACTTCGATGTCTTTTCTCACATATGCAGTAGTATCCCTATTTCGCCTCCTTTCCCCCTTTCGTCCGGGCGCAGCGTCTACTCCATCAGGACCGCTAATCTCAACGGGTTCCGGCGTTTTTTGTTTCTTTGCACTTCCATCGTCGCTGTTCTCAACGTCCGCTGTCCGCTTTCCGTTGCCATTGAAATCTTCCAATGGTCTTCTTGCGCTATAGTGAAAAGTAGCCTTGACCCGCTTCGAATTCGGCAACCTGGCCTTCGGGGCCGCAGCAGCATCGGCTGCAGCTTTCTTTGCAGCTGCCTTTTCAACCTTCTCTTTCTCTTTCTTAGCCAAAAATTCACTGGTCTTGCCACTAGCTACAATGCTAGCAACATCTAATATGCCCTCATTGTCCTCAGCTTCCAAGGCCGTACCATCTTCGCCAACATTTGCATCTATACCAGGTCTTGGTATACCACTCTGACCGGAAATGCTTCCTCTCTGTCCACTTACCGAGGAAAGCGCGCCTGTAGATGCTGCAGCTGCGGGATTGACAATCGATTGTTCCACCTCTTCCTCACCTGGAAGGGCTGTGCCAGGCAACATTATCTCACAGATGCTGCTCTTTTTCAGCTGCTCGCAAATTTCCCAAGTAAAGCCCTTCTCTCCGAGCAAATCGAGTAGCCGTTGCGTCATTCCCTCTCCACCACATCTTGCTATAGCTACACCTCGTCCAAGGTCATTGACCAAAAAATCCGTAACAGCTGTAACATCGCACTTTCCATGTCCAACATCTACCACGGTAGCCGTTGGAACAGCAAATGCGTAACATAACGCTAATGCCGAGTCCATTAAGCAAAATGCCGGTGTTTTGAATTTCTCAAAGAAGAATTGCGTGAGCGTTTCATGGTCTTGTGCAGTCCATGCTGGCTGAGATATGACAAGTATAGGAGTATGAAAGGGAGGGCTGAGAGTATTGTATACATGAGTCAAAAGGGCGAAGAAACATGACCAATTGACGACTCGGGCGTCCCGTAATGGAAACACCGCTCCCTCTTCTGAGGTGGGGTCTTCTTCAAATAGGGTCTCGTCCTCGGCCTCCTCTGATTGTTGGTGATCAGTTGCAGAACCGTGCCCATTTTCCACAATGACGCCCCCGTTGCTCTGGGCCTTCACGTAGTCCTCATTCAGGTGCTTTGGCATCTTCTTTTCGCGAACCTTAAGTGGCTCCCATTCACCCTTCTTCTCGGCCGGAAACATACGCGTCGAAACTCGGAGACGAGCTGGTGTAAAGGACTCGGGTAGGCCGAGCTGAGCGAGTGTGGTTTGCGACCCGGGCGCTATGATCTGGAAGTCCCATTGGTTTACATGTCAGCCAAGAGTTCTTAATCAGATGAATGCTGATGCTGCCGTGTTGCGCCTTGTCAACTCGGCTTCGTAAACGCACCAGAACATGCTCATCCTTGAAAGGAGGCATCGTAGACGGGAACACAGCTCTTCCGCCGCTCCTATAAGTTCAGAACCACGACTACGACTGTTCTTGAGAGTTATCTTCAGCGCGCAGCAGACACTAGCGTGACTATCTTAGTAAAGCTTGATGACTGATGTCAGCCCTACGGCCTTACCCGTCCTTCGGAAGATCCAACAGACTCTACGGATGTACAACGACATTTTCCTCGTACACCCCTACGACCCCCTCGACCAGCATTCCCCTTAGCCTTCGGTGGTGGTGGGTGGTGACTGGTAGATGCCTTACGCTGCCTCAACGCTGTCCATGCCGGTAATAGACTGTCTTCCAGGACGCTTCAGGTTCTTAGATGCTTGCTGTGCCATGGCCCATGGCAGACCTACAAAGAGTTCGTTCTACCCACCACACCCTGGAATCAGGCAAGCGAAACCTGCCCCTTCGATATCCTGAGTCCTGAGTCGCCAGCCAGCTCTTCTGCAAAGTAAATCTGCCCCCGAACCTAGATTCTGAGCTTGGTCAGGCCTTCTAGCTCTTCAGGTGCTGCTCTTGACTCTTGAGTTTGTATTTCCCGTGCGCGGCTCAAGCGCATGTACGGCTACTGTGCCGTCTTCTGCTATTGATGCGATGCTGCTCCTCGTGCTTCTCTATTGGTTTTACGCAGTTTTGAAATGATCTATTGCAACGAAATGCACATGCGACGGCTCCGGCTGTTCTAGAGAGTTTCAATTTTGCCTTGTATATCTACCTACTCTCGACTCCCTCTCATATCTAAGATTTCCGGCACAATCAATACTCCTGGATTCTCTCTCCCGTCCCCCCTCGCATACTTATTTCAATTCATTACCTTGACCGTCCGGGTAGTTTTCAGCGCCCTTAAAAGCTGGTATTTCTTGCTCTGCCTTCCGGAGCGCAATCTCCAGTCAGCACGTTGCCTCTTCGCGGCGTTCCACGCTAATCTGTATGCACACCTGAACAATAATGAAACTATTCGCTACGTTTTCTACGTTTTCTCTTTCTGTTGTTCAAATAGCAAATTGTTTCCCGGCGGCTTTTAGTCTGTACTCCTTATCTGTGAATGACATTCGACGCTCATAGTAGCCAGGTGGACCCCAGAACGAAACGTCAGCCAATGGTCAATACACGATTGAAGGATGCGGTGGCTATAGGCCCGCCGTGGAACACTTGATCGATGAAGCACGTGCAGCTATACCACCTGCCATTCGAGATGCGGAAAAATATGGTACACGCAGTCTCTATGGCTTCAAGTCAATGTTCAAAACCGATAAGGCTGTACCACTAGTCACGACAATGTTGCGGAATGTTGCTGCCCTTAAGGCACTACCAAATCTTCAACCATTCCCTCAGTACCTTCAAAAGCCTCATTTTGCCTGCGCAACGGCCGAAAGCGTTCACCGATACCCTTTCATACCATATGATCCCCTAATATCCTGCGAAATCGGTCAAGTATCATCTTTCTATATTGGAAACACCGTCTACATCTTCCTATGTCCAACATTTTGGGCCCTGCCGTCGCACCCGGAAGAGCCTCCACTCACTGGATGTTGCCCCGAGGTTAAAAACAACGCGTTCAAAGTATACCCCGGCTACGAGGTGTATAATTACCAATCCTACGTTATACTTCATGAGCTTGTGCATTTCTATCTGCAGTTGATGTCACTTTCGGGGTTGACCATTCCTCCTGAACAATACAGTATGAACGGATGTGTCGGTCTTGATTACGCGACGTCTCTCCTCAATCCGTTAAATATTCAGACCTATGTAGCCAGTAAGTATACACACTCTTGACGAACCCTGATCTGTGTAACCTCAGAGCACTGACATAAGGGTTAGTGGTGCAGCAAGGATGCGTCCAGTCTCCAGACCCCTCTCTCCCGCCATGGGCGCCAAGAGCTTTAACAGGCAGGGCCAGTCTTCCACATCTTAATGCATCTTCCCCATCCGGGTTCAGTCTACCACCCGGGTTCAGTCTCTCACAGGCAAACCTCTCTTCTTCCTCCACATTTACTCTGCCACCACTCAACCTACCCCCTGCTCCGGGAGCCAACATAGGCACCACGAGTGCACAAGGGTTGGCAAATTCCGTAGCCACTTCCTAGAAATTCCAAAGGTCGGATTTACCACCTGTCGCCGTGGCATATCCGTGTCAGACTTGTCAATGACCAAGTATTCTCCAAATACCTTCTTATTCTTGACAAGGAAATGAACTCATCAGTGCACACTCCAATCTTTCCAAAGCTTTCTAGAACCCTTGAACCCCTACTAGCCAATTTCTCCCTGCTGAATATACGCCTCAATTTACGCACCATTTCCTCACCTCCTACTTACTCCTCCACAACCCCCCGGCCCCGAACAGATACTTCGGCCCCGTTATTCTCCACATAATCCCCAAACAGCCCCCTTCCCCCACTGTTTCCCCCTCTCCCACCACCCACCATATCCCCACCAGGTCCGCCCCCATAACATCCCATTTCCAACCATCCCCACACTGTTTGCATTAACCCCCCATCCCCCCACTTCACCCAAAAAACCCCAAATCTCCACACCTCAGCTCTGGGACCTCTGACACAATAAAACTTTTAGCCGTCAAATCCTTTCAATCCCATCATTACTAAAAATCTTATCACGAAACTCACATCCATTTAGCCAATCAATATAGTCAAGGTGATATTCATCGTGCGGCGCGATATCGTAGGCTGTGATATGTTGGATAGATATGCTTGAGGGGGGGATGGGTGTGATGTATTGTGCTCTGGTTGATATATATGGTAGTACTGGTGTTTAGCTGTGGGAGGTGACGACGGCGGCCGCATTATGTACCATTATGTGGAAGGGGGAGGGGAAAGGAAGTTCTAGACGTAGAGAATAGTATATACGAGATTCAGTTCGGGAGGCTAGATAGAGGAATTAGAATTATGAAATATACCAGTTCATTAATCAAAAAGAGTGGGAGATTTCGTCAGTGGTTTATAACTGTGAGTAGCTTGACGAGAATGCTATTTAGGAAAGCTAGGACGATGGGAGGGGGAGTGCGTGCGGGAGAAGGTGAGGGTGTATGGGGGTTTGTATTGACAAAGAGGTCACGATTTTGTGTGGTAAATATTTGAGGTAGAAGCCTTTGATCCTAGCAAAGTGTGCTCGATACTGTGAAATACCTTCAAATTCTTTGAGGATTGGCGCGATGCTCTGGAATGTATTCCATGTGTCACCACTCACGTGTTCTTCGTTCAGATGCTAGCATGTACGAAGGTGTACTGATGGCCAATTTTTTCGGATTCGATCTTCCAACTGAAAGGGTTGTCGTAGGATACAGTTTTTCATCGACAACAGAAAGCAAATCTCGTATTGTTGAAATATGGAGTACTCTCAGATCCGTGATACAGCAACTAGCGTCCATGGCCAGAGCGAATCTTCTAGAGAGCCGGTATTTTGGTCGATCGCGCAGCAGTTTATCAACTCGAAATCCATCGTACATCGCCTGTCAGATAACCATAAGTCTGACGTCCTTATTTGAGCAAGGGGGTAGGTAGTGTTATCCTACCAGCAGAAATACATTACCTACGAAAGATAATAGAAGACGGTCACGCAGTGGCAGTAGAAGTGGCGAAGCTGGTCTAGCTGAGAGTCGTGTATCTTGTAGTAGACAGCCGGATCCAAAAGATCTAGGCTGTGTGCAGGTTTAACGAGGCCGGTTTGCACCCATGGTTGACTGAAACCCAGTTTGTTGATTCTGCGATTCATCTGAAAATGACAAATCCAATCTCATCTTCTCAACTAAGTGCCCAATTTGATATGTAGGAAGGTCAAATTTCAACCTGTATTAAGGGTGAAGTGAGGCAACTATCCCACAAACATAGTTCGCGTAGCGAACGTCTCATGTTGCTGTTGGGGATAGGGTCGTTATGAGGATTAGACAATCATTCGCGCCTCTCGGTCGGGTACGGTATGTGAGCCTTCAACTCCTGTAACTGCCTTTTGACTACTGATAATTCCAGTTCTAGCACGGACTTCTCGTTCTTGATTTTTACAACCTGGCGCTGACACGTCTCTAAGTCCTTTGCCACGGCCGACCTCTTGAAGGTTGTTTCTACTAGAGGTTCCGGAGCTTCAACTCCGCCAGTTGCCTCGGCACTTGGTCCCATGCTCTCATCAAGTTGCTTTTTGAGTGATGCATTTTCGATTTGCAACTGTTGTGACAGCTGGTAGCTGTCTTGGAGCTTCGTCAAGGCGTCTGTCTTTTGCCGCTGCAACGAGTCCACCAGCTGCTGCGAGGCGACATTTTGGGCTTCGAATTTTTCAAGCTGCGCCTTCAGTGCCGACTTGTCACCGTCCATCGGATGCCTGCTCTCTTGCAATTCACGCTCAATCTTGTCATTATGCCGCTTGCTGGCTTCAAGTTCTGTTACCAAGAGAGATTTCGATGCGGAGATCTGTCTTACTACCTCGTCATGCTTCGTCATGATGTCGCGCAGTATATCAAAAGACGCTTCGTACGTTCGGGTAACGTAGGCCTGAGCAAGGTCATCTATGGGAGAACTCGTTACCCGATTCGAGGACTGAGGAGTACTTGAGACATGAGATTAGCTGGGATCCTTGAAGTGATAAAGAATATATCTTACCTGGTACTAGGGTTGCGCATGTTATCGGCCCTAATGTGTGGGAAATGACGGAAGTCCATGCTTGTTATCGGACTGCTGGCAGAGCTTTGAGGACCAGAGATGCTGGCCCTTGGAGTAGGTAACGAGGCGCTTGCTATTTCGACTTTGTTATTGTAAGGAACGTTGCTGCTGGTAGTAGTGCTGGCAGACTCGCTGCTGTCAGGACCAACCCGATACTGAGCCCATCGGTAAGGCGAGTAGTAAGGGCGCGTGTTTCCGGTAACGCCATTTTGAATTAAAATGTTGCCCTTGGGTACATTTCCTTCGGGCACAGTGCCACTAGAAGCATTGTCATGGGGTGTTCCGCTTTTGAGAGCTCTGCGAATAAGATCATAGCTGTTAAGAGAATTGCCAGCTGTAGAAGGATCGGGAGCTTTGCCGTTGATAAAGATACCACCGCATGCATCGCTATCCCAAGAATTGCCACCGGTAGTGTTGCCGGCTGAGGCTTCAACACCGGGATTGTTATTAACTGGTACATCGTTTTGAGAAGGATGACTACCGGAGACTTCATCTTTGTGAACATGGCTGACTAAATTATCCACAGTCTGAGATCTTGCAGCCGCAATATCATATTCGGAGTTTCTGACTTTTCCGAGCACAGACCGGAACCGCCGTACATTTGGATCATCACTAATTCTGTGCGGGCTTACGCCAGAAATCCCTTTTGGTTCACCCGCCCAGGCCCGAGAAGTATCCTCTGCAGGGTTCGCCTTCGATTGCCTCCTGCTATTGTATTCTTGTCGCACCTCTTTCCACCGGGCACAGAAATCCTTGACCGCGAGACGGAAATCTTGCTGATCATGCGTGGTTTGGCGTTCTAATATTTGGTCGATCTCCCAGTTGCACCACCGTTCGACCATTGACCGAGGCTGAGCCAAATCCTTGCCTGTCTCGGCCAGCATTGACTTCTTAACTAGATCCCAGAACCCAGTCTTGTCGCCTTGCTTGTAATCCGCCTTGTGCCTTGTGCAGATCGTGATCAATGCCAACTTGTCCGTCTTAGAAAGACCACTGCACCGCTTTCTTTTGGCTGGTCGGTCTGCTGGCAAGGCGGGTCGTCCATTCCATGCACGTGTTGGCTCTTCATGGAAGATAAAGCGGTGGTTGGGTTGCGCTTCCACCGGAGTAGCTACACTGGGCGTTTTCACAATCGCATCATTGCTAGATGTTATCGACGGTGGGAAGAAAGGTGGGAGGACCCTTTGAGGGTCCCCTCCTGTGTGAGGTCCGTCATACCGTTTAGGTAATACGTCTTCGCGGATGATCTCGCAGTCCATCTCGCTTGTTTTGACGCTACCAGCTCCAATAGGCGGGGCAATGTCAGAATCCGGAGGACTCTTAACTCGGGGAGGAGAAGTGTCGGCTGAGGCCATGGCTTCTGTTCGTCCGAGGCAGTGGTGAAGACCAGGTGCACTGCGAAATATCCTCTTCTATATCAACTGAGGTCAACCTCTTATAAAGTCTGTCAAATTATCAAGGCGTCGCACTACTTTATCGGAATCGCCATGATCGAGCGGACCAAGGAGATCGATGATTCGATATGAAGCTCTACAGTAATTTCGCCGCGTAGTTTGTATGACACTGACCTGGATCAATAATACGAGAGTACTGTAATAAACGCGTATTAAATACTATTACATACCTCGTCGCGGTCGTCGTTGGAGCCACCAGTGGGAATTTAGGGATCGGTAATGACCGTCATTTCGATGGTATGACAAGTCGTGTGACGTCAAGTCCTGACATGGATCTGACCTGACAAATGACATGACAGCAGTCTAGCCCGATCGGGTTTTACGTTAACCCTTTCAAGCTATAGAGTAGGCTAGCCCGTTTCGGTAGAACATACAATTTCCGAACAACTGAAACCTCCCTTTCCCCAACCTATTGACTGTTATTTCTACTCGATATAAGCACTATGCTATCTGATTCAACTGTACACGTCGCGTTTACCGAGTCAATCGTTCCCGGAAGAAGAGAAAGAGTAGTAAAATGCCGCGAGCGTACACTACGAAAGCTCATAGGGGTAGAAGATCAGTGGTTGGAGGTCTGCGGCTCCGGAATTTTTAGAACGCTCAGCCCTATAGTCAATTTCTGGGCTCTGATTGGTCAAAAGCCTTAGTAATATATATATAAGCTGTCTTATTGGCTGTCAGGTAGAAACATGTGACGTCCGCATGACCGAAAACATCTGACCTGACCTGACGGTCATATGACCATCCGTGATCCCACTGTGGGATCGGTAGATCATCTCTCAAGCAGTTTGCAAAATACTCCCGTCAACCACGCATTTACCTCGTAGGCCATTCTCAGGATGCTGGAGACCGCATTGTCGTCGAGTACGGAAGTACAGGGCGCTCAATTCCAAGGGCGAGTATATATTCGTCAAGGCGAACGTGAGCTTGATACGCGTGGTAGACGAGGTGTGCGAGGAGATCAAGGCAAAGGAGAAGGCTATCAATATACTATTTCTCAGCGCAGGACTTCCCAATCCCAGCACGGATCGTAATGGTATATTTCTCTAAGGCGCATCCGCAGCAAGTGCGGAGCAAAGAAGACCATGCTAAGTACAGGCTACAGAAACATCCGAACACTTCTACTTGCTGACTGCCTTCGCCTTCTACTCCCGCTTCCGCTTCATCGCCAACCTCCTCCCTCTACTCCAACGCGGTGTCGCTCTTCGCCGCGTCGTCACTGTCGCAGGAGGCGGGCTCGAAGGCCCGCTGGATTCCAGCGATTTCCCAGCCCGCCGTGTCCCACTTACCGCTATCCGTGGCCATCTCTGCACGCTCATAAGTCTCGGGCTCGAATCCGTCGCGAAGATAGCTCCGGAGGTTAGCTTCGTGCATGACTTCCCTGGCGCTGTGATCACACCGTTTTTTGACCGCATGGAAGGCATAGTGGGCGTGGTTATGAGAGCATACATATATTTGCTGGGCCGCTGGATATGTGTGCTGATTAAGGAGTGTGGGGAGAGGCATTTGTATTTTGCGACGAGCGCTAGGTTTCTGCCGGTGCGTGCCGGTAGTGCCGGTGTCCCGCTGGGAGATGGAGCCGATGTGGCATGTGGGACAACTGGTAGAGTTGGAAGTGGGGTCTATTCGGTTGAGTGGGATGGTGCGAGTGCGTCTTCTACGGTGCAGAAGCTGTTGGCTGGTTACCGTGATAAGGGAATGGTGGAAGAGATTTGGCAGCATACGGAGAGTGATTTTGAACGAATTACTGAATGAGACGAGGGTTTATGAGGGTATGTCCATGTTGCGTGCAGTTTGAAAATTAGTATTATCTAAAAGATCCAAAATTATAAAACGTCGAATATCAGATTCATGTTTAACGTCTTTATGATGGAAAGATGAGAACAAGAACGAGTGTGTAGTGAAGTATGGATCGCATCATTACATCGTTACATCGTTATTAAGATGCTACAAGTCATCTGATGGGTCGATTGTGCACTGCAAGACATAAGATATTCCAGTTGTATCTAACGTCTTTATGATATAAACATGGGGTAAAGGGCGAGTACATAATGAATTACGACCCACATCACTTTATCTCTATTAAGATGTTATGATTCATTCGATGGATCAATGATGAAGGAGTAGAGTCAATGTTCTAGTACCATTTCGCTAATGTGGAAAAAGAGGGAAACGTATGCCTCGTCTTGCTCGAGCGCTAGGCCATTCGCTGCACAGACCACCATAATCTTGTCACGAAGCCCGCGGTCGTTGCTGGGGGTGGATTGATACACCTGTCATGTGTCAGTACTGTATAGGTAGATGACATCACTTTTATTTTTATAGTACCTCTCGTAGAGTCACCACAAAATCTTCGCTGTGGACGGAGGGAGAGAACTTAGATGCAGCCAATTGCTTCAGGCCAGGAAGGTTGTATTTGTCCGCAACGGAGTAGACAAGCGCATTGTTTAGCGCTTGGGAGCGCTCGTCTTGGGTGTGATTTGAGGGCAAGGCAGGCGAGTCAACCAACTCTTCCTGGCTGTTTGTGGGGGATCGAGTCAGCGTATCGGCGTCCCGACCATTACCACGGTCATCATAATCGTTGGTGTAGAAATATATCAGCATCCGCTCGATTGAGTTGGGATCGTCGTCGTCCAGATAGATCTTGCTGGTGCTGGCCTCCTGCTACTATTAAAACCCTCCTTGTAGTAACTCAAGTAGCGTGAGAAACTCACAAGAAACGCTCCATTGCCAGCTACATCGAAGAATCTGGATTGAGAACAGACGACACTACGATGGACGTGGAATTCCTGCCCTCGACAGTAAATGATGAAATCAGGGTATTGGCCAGATTTAAGGAGGTAGGGATTGCTCGTAAAGATAGCAGAGTTATGAGAGTCAGACATTGTGGTAGAATGGTGGTTGGGCTGCTATTCTAAGGGGAGTCTCTCGATGTCGTATCGTAGGGGGAGAAGGAAAGATAGAAATTGCCATGAAAATATCTAGTATAAGTACAACCTGTCGGCGCGGCGACGGCATAGTGTCATTGACAACGCGTCAAACGCTGGGAGAACAGACACCAAAGCTACCTGGCGACTGTTGTCTCTAGGCAGCTTTTACTGAACAGAAGTATAGCTGTCATAGCAGAAACATGAACAGCTCAAGATGGATCAACTAATCTGGCTGGAGCGACTGGTCCCGATGGTGCATACGCCAACCCTACAGTGGTGGGCTCCATACTCACAGACATGGACGTGCCATATCATGACTGACTTTCCACAAGCATTGATCACATTGATGCTTTGGAAAGGGTAGAATTCTAGTAAGCTATTATGGATTGAAGTTGAGCTGCTCTAATGGCGGTCGCCTATAACCGCTAGAGCCGATAGACGCGCCTCTTTGAGCCTATCAACATTACTCTAATATTTGCGTGTACCTCTGATAGATTGTCAACCTGTGTGCTTCACCATGACCCTTAACCCCCTTTGTCCAACTGTTTATAGTGGGACTTTTGTCCATTGCACGGCGTGCGATGAGCTAGAAGTGCTCGAGCATGGTCTCGTTGGCGTTGATGAGGATGGTGTCATACGTTTTCTAGAAAAGGATGTTCCAGCAACCGGGAAAAGTGTAGATGATATCGTCAATGGATGGGACTTGGGTAAAGCAAATGGAGATTGGAGGCTGGTGGCCTGTAAGATAGCCGGCCGAAGCTGGTTCTTTCCTGGTTTTATCGGTATGTGAAGGTTAATCTTTAATCTCAACATCCTGATACTTTATTTATGTTTGGAAGACACTCGGTCGAGAAATAAAGGACTTGCATGATAGTAATCCGTCAAAATTTGAATCAGGCATGTGTTTCTTGAGAGCCTTTACTATGTTCCGTCAGGGGTTATCAAAGGTCACAGTTGCTGAATGAAACCTGCTGCTTCTGACTAAAACGCAAATTTTCTTTTGAGATGCTTCACCGCCATCATACTTCATCTTGGATTCTTCCCAGTTTCCATGAAATTACAACCAGTTCATCGTCCACAGCTGTCTTTTTACTTTATGGCAGCAATTTCTGGCTTTCCGGTGAAACTACTCTCCAGATGCTGTTTATTTGCTAGGAATTTCCGTGTAAGCCACTTGTGCTGATAGTGTTTCAATCATGCTACGTTCTAAATCGATATCTAGATACACATATACATGCCTCTCAATATCCTAACTGCGGCATCTTCGGCAAAACGACCCTGCTCGAATGGCTAGAGAAATATACTTTCCCCCTCGAAAGTTCCCTTTCAGATACCACCAAAGCTCGAAAGGCCTACTCTCGTTGCATTTCTCGCACCCTGTCGCACGGCACCACTACCGCAGCATATTTCGCCACCACCCATGTTCCTTCCACTAACATCCTTGCTGACGTTTGTTTGGAAAAGGGGCAGAGAGCCTTTATAGGACGCTGCAATATGGATTCCGATCTACACCCATCATATTATAAAGATGCCTCTTTCTCGGCTGCTGTAGCAGATACGCGCGCTACTATCGACCATATTGCCTCCATTGATCCCTCAAAATCACTCATCACTCCAATCATCACTCCACGCTTCGCGCCTTCGTGTACCTCAACTATGCTCTCTGAGCTTGGCGCCCTGCATAAAGAAACCAACCACCCCATCCAAACCCATGTTTCCGAAAACCATTCAGAGATCGCCCTCGTTGCGAAGCTTTTTCCCAATAGTAGTTCCTATGCTCACGTCTATGACACTCACGGCCTTCTTACTCGGCACACGGTGCTTGCTCATGCTGTACATCTGACACCTGATGAGCGCATACTTATCAAGCATCGCGGAAGCAAAGTCAGTCATTGTCCCGTTAGTAATACAAGTATCTCTTCAGGGTTGTGCCCTGTCCGTACCCTGCTAGACGAAGGTATTGATGTTGGGCTTGGCACCGATGTCAGTGGTGGGTATAGCGCCAGCATTCTTGTTGCTGCGAGGGAGGCAGCGATGGTGAGTCGTACTATAGCTGCGTTGGCAACCGAAGACGAGGATAGAGATAGGCAGAAGCTGAGCGTAGAGGAGTGCTTGTACCTTGCCACGAGGGGAGGAGCAAAGTGTCTGGGTTTAGAGAATAAGGTTGGGGCCTTTGAAGTGGGGATGAGATGGGATGCTCAAATGGTGCAGTTGGCTCACGCCGAAGAGAGCCTCGGGGAAGGCATGTCCATGAAAGATGAAGGGCTCGTGGAGCTCTGGGGAGATGAGACGTGGGATGAGAAGGTGGCGAAGTGGGTATTTTGCGGGGATGATAGGAACACGAAGAAGGTCTGGGTCAATGGAAAGCTCGTGCATGAGCGCTAGCTTTGGCGTTGATATGCACGGCTTGGATGTCTATGGTATGAGCATCGAAGTTAGGGTAGCTGGTAGGAGAATCTTCCACCAATTCTTAGTATCTTGTATCCAAACCTTTTGATTGTTTCTTTTTCGATATGAACTACTTCTGGGTACAGTAAGTCTGAACCCCCGCTAGTGCAGATACGTCAACACACTTCAACTCTACCTTAGTGGCCCATCGAGAGACATCGCAAGCGTTGTGAGACTGCTGTGTGTTAATTGTGATAATACACTAGTTGTTTTCAAAAACTTACATACGAGCATTTTTCAATATCATGAAATCACAATATCTTAAACTCATAACTTGTTACGAGACTGCTACTGGCTACTGGTAGGGCTACCGGCTCCGTCATCACTATCGAAAGATGTCTTCCAATTTTGCCTTCGCTTGAATAGAATAAATAGCTCTATATATCAATATATTTAGATATCTGTTTTTTCACCCTTTTTTTCATCTTCTTTATTTTAACGTGCTTATGCAGCCAAAGGCTATGAAGCACAGCATACTATCTATGTATATAGATACACATAGAGTCGTACTGACGATGTATGTAGTATGGAAAAGCTCTCTGCGTGAAACAGGCCCTTAGAGCTAAAAAACCACACTGTTGTTTATGATAGTAGTCGCTGTAACTTGAATCCACTTTCCATACCCAGTCAGATGAGCTCAAGGAAATCCTGCTGCAAGCAGCCGACTCAAAATCCTAGACAGTATATCTTGTGAACCAGTTGTACATTGTGCAATCACACCGATAAAATGGGCGACAAAGAGCTATGCCCGAGGTTGCGAGCTGGCCGTGCGAGTAACAGATCACGAGCTCCGCGTTATTGTGAATGCTGATCACTTCGACGTGAACTTTCGAAATTGACTGTATGACCACCAAGCTGAGCGAGCTAGGTGAGCTTTGATCTATGTATGTGAAAGCTGGCCACTTCGACGTGGGCTTTCGAATTCGCTGCGTGGCCATCTAGCTGAGCGGGCTAGGTGGGCTTTGGTCTGTATGTATGTGGAAGCTGGCCACTTCGATGTGAGCTTCCGTTCGCTGTTTGATCACATGGTCATCTAGCCACATGGACTTTTCGATTGGGTATGAGCTCAACGCGTGGGTAAAGCGCTGTTACTGCTCTGTTGATGAGATTGTTCAGCTCTTCTGACAAGCATAGCTTGCAGAAGGTTCGTAGCCAGCATCTCGTACAGGTAAATTTCGTTGCCGGCCGACATTTTCATGATATAATTGTGCGATAATTTTGATTTTGCAAAAGAATTGTTAGTTATACGGTACATGATCAGCCTATTACGATGTCACAACAATTGCAAGTGCTAGAGAAAGGCCTCTAAGGTAAATCATTCACCCAACAAAGCCACGCTATCTGCTTTCTCGCTTTAGTCAAAACCAAACATCAACAATCAGGTCTTCATCTCGGCTCCCTCAGTGGTTCAAGCCATAGTCTCTTCATGTCTCTTGAGGTACACCAGTTCCGGTCGAGCATAGCAACCAAGAATCAATAGAGAGATCCGCCAGAGATCGAAAAGACTATCGTCATATGCGAAACCTGTGTCGTTTTTTATTTTTTGCCGAGAGCCTCACCAAATTTAATGGCAAATCTGCAAAATAAGAACCAGAGCTGTATGATCGACTCCACTGCCTCCCCAGTGCTTCATATGTAGTATATTCAATGCTTCATTTGTAGTATCGTTGATTGCGAAACCTGTGCCGTTTTACTAGGATTTGTCGAGAGCTCGACCAAATTTAGTGACGAATTTTCAAAAAGTGCAAAAGAAGAAACCAAAAATACAACCCCACTACCCCCCCTTATTTTGCACTTTTTGACTAAATTTGGCGGGGCTCTCGACAAGTCCTAAAAAGCAATACTGGTTTCGCACCCAACGGTACTACATATGACGCATTGAATATACTACATATGGAGCACTGGGTATACTACATATGAAGTATTGAACATACTACATATGAAGCACTGGAGGGGCAGTGGGGTCGATCATACAGCTCTGGTTCTTATTTTGCAGATTTGCCATTAAAGTTGGTGAGGCTCTCGGCAAAAAATAAAAACGACACAGGTTTCGCATATGACGATATTATCAGACCACAGAATGCCTGATATTCACAAGGAGAATATGGCCGCGGGCATAAGGAGTGTTTTTGAGAGCTCGAAGTACTCAGATCTTACTATTCGGTGTAGAGGAAAAGAGTTTAAGGTGCACCGTATCATCCTTTGCCCAAGATCTACATTCTTCGCCGCGGCGTGCGATGGAGAGTTTCAAGTATGGCATTATGATATTCTGGCTACCGCAGATGACTAACAACAATAGGAAGCCAAAACCGCGCAGATAGCCTTGAATGATGATGATCCGGATACCGTTAAGCGGATGTTATCGTATTTCTACACACTCGACTATGAAGACAGGAACAACTTGACGATGGAAGAACTTGGTATCGATAGGTTCGGTATACCTAGTGGCACAGTCTCTGCCACTGGCCAGCCTGAGGCTTTTTCCGAAGCCCAGCCTCTCCTCACCCACAACATATTGGACGTCGACAATGTAGACGTCTCGGAATCATACAAAGTAAAAGCAAGGCATCTCGATATGCTGAATGACATTTCGGTGTATGCCATTGCGGATAAATATGATATTCCCACCCTAAAGAAGCTAGCAGAAATCAAATTCAGAAGCCTAGCCTATTCTATCTGGCCTCACCACGATTTCCCTGCAATTGTCAAATCAGCATACGAATCAACACCGGACAATGACGAGGGACTTCGTGGTATTGTCACGAGTATCTGCGCAGATCATATTGAGGATGTGCTCCTGCTCGAAGGTCCCAATGCTTCAGAGATGAGGGACATTGGACAACTCGGCTTTGACATATTGAACATTGTCAAGGAGAATAGCAACAAATCTCACGAGCAAATCTCATCGGCTCTTGCGATAAGTAAACTTCAGTTGCAACAAAAGACCGCGGATGTTAAAATGCTCGTGTATGATAGAGAACGTTTAACGGAGAAATTACAGTCCTGGTCCGAGAGCATCGAGGACATTTTCGATAATGCTAAGAACGTTCATCGGTGCAGGCACTGCTCAGCCCAAAACACGGGTTCCGGAGTTTTGCGTTTCGAGCGAGTGGATCATCCAACAGAACTTCGCGTGATTCTTAGATGTGGGGTATGTCGTACTAAACACTCTCTCGACTAAATGTGAAGGGCTTGGTATCTCATGGTTTTGCTAGCTCCACTCGAAGGGCTCGATTATATGGCGTGAAAATCATCTCTTCGTGTAAGAATCACTTGCCAGCCGAATTCGATCATCTTGGCTCTAGCAGGAATTGTGCTTCGGCCTACTTTGATAATACATAGACAAACTAACACGTCTATTAATCAGCTCGGCCATATTTTCATTATAGATAGGCGCTAATCTGCAACATTGGCAATATTCCTGACGTTTCCCCTCATGCTAACGATCAAACTCACATGGTTCACCTCCGGTTTCTCTTATTGATCTCCCTGCCTGAAGAATCTTGAAAGCCAGCTCAACTGAACAGTCTATTCCACGGTGACCTTGGCTTGGTCTACTCTTGCGGATGAAAGAATGCAGATTTGCGTCTTTCTTGTTAACAGATAATCTAGATCGTCAAGACACTGGCTTCTTCCTACTCTTGCAGTAAGAAGTTCTTGATTTTCAAACCGTGAAGAATTCTCCTAATCAACATATAGACCTAGCACACCCCTTCCAACCACTACAACACCTCCCGCAAATGCCACCAAAACCACTACCCCAAGTCATCATATCGACAGACATCAGGTGCAAAAAGTCGATAGACATCAATCGGTACCCATAGGCAAGATGTTCGTTCTCTTGAAACAGGACAATCATTCGCTTGAACTCGAATACCAAATTTGTGCGATAAGAAGAGTAGGGCTTGTTTATACTCGAAATGTTACTTAATTTGGGGAAACAATTGGGTATTGTTTGTTGTCCACTCACTCTCTCAAACCCTCTTCGAAACCACTCTATAACTTTTAAAACTCACACTCCTTCTCGAGTTAGCCAGGTCATCTCTACTATATGTTCCTCTGTTCTACTTCACTTCCCGCCGCCGACTCAAACTATAACTGATTGCTGTTGAAATATGCTATACATACCTGAATAGGATTGTTCCAAAGTGTGTTCACATTTTGGCCGATTCGTAAACCAACAATTGCCCTTATGCAATTCTACGCTTCGCCAACGAAGCATAATTCCCGCCTTATTTATTATACTACAGCAATACCTGACTTCTCCACCCTCACCACCACCCACGACGACAATCCGCATAATTAGGAGTCAAAGTTAATTCTAGGAAATCCCCTTTCTTCACAATCTTAGAAATACACAAGACCAGGGGTGCGAAAATCGACATGATAGCTTCTCTTCAGAGCTCTCAGTAACGACAAAAGCCATGACCTTTTGTTATTTATATCAATAAATGAGTTCTCACACAAAAATCGCAAGTATCATGATTAGCAACGCAGTTGCTTCTACTGACTGATTTTGACGCCACATCACTAGCTTGCGTTAACCTTAATTATTTGATCTGTAAAACGGTTGGCTCTTTTACCGAAGTCACGGAAGCTAAACCTATTACAGTTAATCATTCAAAGCCAAACCTATTACAGTTAACCGTTCGATTTTCAATGAAGTTCGGCTCATCTACTCGCCCACCTACTCGCCCACCTACTCGCCCACCTACTCGCTCACCTACTCGTTCATCTACTCGTTCACCTACTCGCTCATCTACTCGCTCACCTACTCGCTCATCTACTCGTTCACCTACTCGCCCATCTACTCGCCCTACCAATCTCTCTACCAAACGCCCTACCAAATTCCCTACCAAACGCCCTACCGAATTCCCTGCCAAATTCCCTATCAAACGCTCTACCAAACTCCCTACCAAACTCTCTACCAAACGCTCTACCAAACTCCCTACCAAACGCTCTATCAAACGCGTCGGTCGAACGCATAAAACACGTCAAACAGTGCTTCAAACAATGCTTTCTACATGGCTTGAGAACAGTACTGTTACCCCTGTGGTTAGTAATCTTCGCTTTCAGTCGAAGGTCGACGCTAGGAAATTCAGGAGATTCAGAGTATTTACTTCTTCCCACTTCTTTCTTCCTTCGTAGAACAGTTTCTACTTTCTATTTCGTACGAAATAATGCTAACTGACTCAATAGAATGCACTCTTCATGACTCGATATCAAACTTCCTACTGATCTTTCTGCTGAGCTTTTTACTGACCTTTCTACTGACCTTTCTACTGACCTTCCTACTGACCTTTCGACCGAGCTTTCTACTGACCTTCCGACCGACCTTTCGACTGACCATCCTACTAACCACCCTACTCGCCACCCTACTCGCCATTCTACTCGCCATTCTACTGGCCATTCTACTCGCCATTCTACTCGTCATTCTACTCGCCATCCTACTCACCATCCTACTCGCCACCCTACATGCTCACCATTCTACATGCTCATCACCCTACTCATTACCCTACTCACCATTCTACATGCTCACCATCTACTCGCTCACCTACTCGCTACCTACTCGCCCACTCAAATTCCCTACCAAACGCCCTACCAAACTCCCTACCAAACGCCCTACCAAACGCCCTACCAAACGCCCTACCAAACGCCCTACCAAATTCCCTACCAAACGCTCTACCAAACTCCCTACCAAATTCCCTATCAGACTCTCAACCAAACGCTCTATCGAACTTTCTATCAATTTCCTACCGAACTCTCTACCAAACGCTCTATCAAACTCTCTATCAAACTGAGCTTTCTACTTGAGCTATCGACTGAGCTTTCTACTGATCTTTCTACTGACCTTTCTGCTGATCTTTCTACTGATCTTTCTGCTGACCTTTCTACTGACCTTCCGACCGAGCTTTCTACTGAGCTATCTACTGACCTTTCTACCGACCTTTCGACTGACCATCCTACTGACCACCCTACTGACCACCCTACTCATCACTCTACTCACCACTCTACTCATCACCCTATTCACCACTCTACTCACCATTCTACTCACCATTCAAGAATCAAATTTGTTCCCTATCGAGCACCAAATATGACTCTATTGAACAGCCTTTATGATTTCTACATGACTCTCTACATGGCTCTCTACATGACTCTCTACATGACTTTCTACATGACTTTCTATCAAGCTTCGAATTGCTTCGCAATCAAGGATCAAATTTGATCCCTACCAAGCATCAAATATGAGCTCTACCGTACATTCTACGTGACTCTCTATCGAACATTCTACATGGCTCCCTACCGAACATTCTACATGACTCTCTATCGAACATTCTACATGGCTTCCTATCGAACAGCCTTCATGGTTCCTTTCATGACTTTCTTCATGACTCTCTACCTCATTAGTTTACCCATTAACTTCCCCATTAACTTCCCCGTTGACTTCCTCATTGACTTTCCCAGCGCATATATTAAATTGTGTAAATAGCTATTATTTAGTTAGTCAAATTAATTAGTAATTAACCTATTATACGATCGCAATAACCAATAAGTTCTGAGTCAGCAATAGCTGAAAACTGCGTTGCTTTCCATTGGTAACAGACTTGCTCGGGCAGCCAACGAACCTAGTTAGCAACGCAGTTGCTTATAGTGACTGATTTTGACCCCTTTTCACTAGCCTGCGAAAACCTTATTTTAATTCTTTGTAAAATGGTTGACTCTTTTATCGAAGTCACGGAAGCTAAACCTATTACAGTTAATCATTCGATTTTCAATGAAGTATCGGTTTTTCTATTCGGCTTCGTGTTTACTTTCGTACACTGCTTCACTTCGTTCTTCATCGTTAGCAGCGTGCTTTTACCTTCTGCAACATGCCTTCTATATCTTCTAACAGCTATGTGTTCGAACACTCGTCATTCGCTTCATGACCTACTTCATGGCCTACTTCATGACCTACTTCATGATCTACTTCATAGTATCTTCATAAATACTTCATAGCACATGCTAACTAGCTCAATAGAAAGCACCCTCCATGGCTCGATACCGAACGCCCTACCAAACTCCTGACCAAATTCCCTACCGAATTCCCTACCGAATTCCCTACCAAACGCTCTACCAAATGCCCTATCAAACTTCCTACATGCTTCAAATCATGCGTCGGTCGGGCGCATAACACACGTCAAACAGTGCTTCAAACAATGCTTCCTACATGGCTCCCACCATGATTCCCTACCGAACAGCCTCCATGGGTCCATTCATGATTCCCTACCGAACAGCCTCCATGGCTCCATCCACGATTCCCTACCGAACAGCCTCCATGGTTCCCTTCATGACTCCCTACTAAGCACCCTACATAGTCAACAAATCGTTTAGATAGATGGTTAAATAGCTAGTTAGATAATCAATTAATTGATTTATTTAATGATTTATTCAATATTTAATTCATTGATTTAATAATTTATTGAACCATGATGCTTGAAGTTGAAAATGTTGATAATGTAGCTATTTGAGCTCGCATGGCTAAAAGATTTTTAGTGGCGCGGGGAAAATAGTTCTAGAGTGGGCCGGGCTGAGCTTCCCGAAATACCGACGTCTTTAAACGAGTCTTTCATCCGTGTTTTCTACGTGCATAACCTCTGTCATACATGTATTGAGCAAAGGTAGATTCTGAAATAGGCAGATTAAGCTCGATAATGTGTTCTTTTGCTGATTTGTTTCTGTTTTCTCGTGCTTCTACTACATAATTTCATAGAGAATTGACCTTTTCAACTAAGAGAGCATAAGATCTATCTGATCGCGAGACGTCTTCGAAATTGCGTTGATCAAGAAGCTTTCGATTGTTATTTTCGGCTTTTTTCTTTGCATCTTTGACTATACGATGCACTGTATTCGGCTTGAGATCTAAAGATTTTCCTATAGAAAGTAAAGAATTTCCCGAGATCTCGCTCAGGACCGTTGCTGCAGATCTAATTGTCGGAGGAATTTGCTGACGATCTGACTTGCTGACTCGCGAGGCTTCCGTTTTAGCTGTTCCCTTTGTAAATCTCTTCTTATGAGACATGATAGAGGGTGTGTAATGAGGTAGAATTAATAGTAGTTCTGTTGATTAGAAACGTGGTTTGTTTATTTACTTTCCGGACTCGGCCTAAAATTAGGCCGCTTATGCTCGGTTGACACACTAAAAACTAACCCAAGAGTAGAATAACTGTAAATACCTTACCTACGAAGCATGACGAGCTATGTTCTCGGAATGCCAAGACCCAGCCACACTGTAATTTACATGTAATTTAGTCTTAGCGTCCGGGGATGATTTCCTGATTTTTAGCTCAGAGGTAGATAGAATAGTAGCGATG
>JAABUT010000940.1_pt1 | contig 38442 bp, 38 predicted proteins | sample 5559281 | NCBI WGS metagenome assembly JAABUT01 (sample SAMN10711880, study PRJNA513359) | rock metagenome | isolation source: Antarctica rocks | place: Antarctica: Victoria Land, Ricker Hills nord | collected 2016-01-04 | reverse complement strand
AACCGGCAGACCACCCCGACTGACCACCGGGGCACACCAGCACACCCAACAACAGAACGGAGAACGAAAAACGACCCTCACGACCGGCCACAAGCCAACACAACAGACGCGCGAAAGATCGAGGCTAGCGGCACCAGGCACGGTTGCGGGTCTGTGCGACAGGCCGTGAATTGCGTCGGCTGCGGTCAACACCCGGGCCAGCTCGGCTAGGCGTTGATGCCTTCCACGCCGGCAGCGGCGTGGAGGACTTCGACGAACGAATCCGGGCCAGCAAACCCCGGCGACCCGTCCGGGGTCGCGGGGAATTCTCGATCACCCATCACCCGTCCCAGATCAACGGCTGTGGTGTGATGGGTTTCCTCGTGGGTATTGGACACCAGCGGGCACTTGTCGCTCAGGGGTTGGTTGCGTCAGGGTTGGCATAGCCGTCCTCATGCCCCAATGTGTAGCGGCCCGGTCCGCTCGGGCGTGCCGGACAAGCCCCGTCCACCATAGAAATCTCAGGGCGAGGTGCACGGTGCGGGTGCGTACTTCGTCGCGCTCACCAAAGCGGTCGACGCCGAGTTGTTGATCGGTCGGGTCTGGGTCACGGAACTCAGGGACAGCCGCGACGTAGGCGAGCACTTGAATGCGGAGACGTCAATTATGGCTGGCGTAGGCATGCGCAAGTTCTTGGCTATCTTCGTGCAGTGTATACCGGCTGATCAGACCATCGCGGACAACGAAAGCACACACAAACTCACCATGATACCGCCCGCCACTGTGGGGGAAGGCATAAGTCACGTGTCCTGCCGCGAATACGTGGGCGCTGCCGGCGGCCATGGTGTCGATGCCAAAGTCCTCACGCTCCGCTGCATTGAGTAAGACCGAGTAAAAGTCTCTGACAGCCTCCCGGCCGCGGCGATCGCCCACCCAAGGGACCAAGCTAGGGTCACCGGGGACCTCCCATCTGACATCGGGATGTACGAGTTCGAGCATACTCGTAATGTCGCCAATCTCGAGCGAGCCGAGGAATGCGGACGCCACCGCCCGTGCCGATGCCGCCAGCGGTGTCACGATCCGCCGATCTTTAAATATTTCACCAGCGACACGTACGGCATTGAGCGCACGAGGATATCCGGCGAGCGTGCTGACCTGCATGAGCACCTCGACCACTTCAGACGCCTCCAACCCGGCATCCAGCGCCGCACGGAGATGTACCGCAAGTTGGTCCTCACAGCCGCCGAGCGCCGCGAGCATAGCGACTGAAGCCACCTGGCGGGTACGTAAATCCAGCCCCGACCGGGCGACGATGTCTCCGAGCGAATGTTCGACAAGAATACGGCTTAGATCAGGAGCAATCCTGGCAAGCTCCTCGATCGCGGGGAGGATATTAAACTGGCGCGCTACGTCCAGACCTCGGTCATAGCGGTCAAATGGTGCAGGAGGGGACGACACTCATAACCTCTCATCCAAGCATGCCTCAACGCTCAGCGGGGCGCCAATTACGAGACGCCAGCGTCAGAGAATATTACTCATAGATTCATTTCTGGGATCAACTCGCACATCGCGACAGGCTTACCCGGCGTTGGCAGGCTCGCGGACCGCATCACCAGCAAGATGCAGGGCAAGCGGTTGGGTCGGTGGCGTGCCATAAGTGAAGTAAGTTTCCCACGGCAGCTTCGCGCCTCCAATGGCCATGCCGGTATCGATGTCAGCCATGGACCACGTTCTGGTTTCGAAATCCGGTTCGAGCTCAAGAACCGCCGCATCGCCGAATAGCTCAATACGGTTGCCCCCAGGCTCGAAGACGTAGAGAAACGCCCCTTGGGTGATGCCGTGTCGGTCTGGCCCGGCTTCGATTGTGACGTCGTATTCTCGGAACATCTCCGCCGCATCGAAGTTGTGTTGCTGTATGCCGTAGTAGAAGGCTACGTGATGGAATCGGCCGCGTGCGCCGAGGTTATCCCGCATAATGGCAACCTCGTGTCCAAGGATGTTACTGCTCATCCAGGCCCCGATTTCGACGTCGCCGTCGACGACCCTCTCTCGCGTTTGCATCCCGAGGCAGCGCTCAAGGGACTCCTTGACTGGCGTGACATCACTTGCCATCAGGTTTAAGTGGTCGATTCGTCTGACAGGGATCCCCTGCAGGGGCTTTCTCGACGCCCTGGTCAATATTTTGCTCTGCAACTCGGGAGGCGCCTTGTATTTCTCGACCTCCCACAGCAGCTGGAGGTCGTGGCCGTCTGGCGCCTCGAACTGGTAGGCCGCGCCATAGCCGAACTCACCATCGACCCACCTTCCTTCCAAATTTCCGTCCGTGATCGCCTTAGTGCGCCGCTTCAACGCATCCGGCGATGAAGTCCGCAGCGCGGCATGGACCATGCGGGGCACCGGGCCCTCAGTGATTTTCAGGCTCCACTGGTAGGGATCCTCGTAGCCCCGCAAATAGACCGACTGCCCCTGACGCATCGTCTCATACATGCCAAGGAGTTCCTTGAAAAACCAGAGGGTGCCGTCAGGGTTTGGTGTCTGTAGCTCTACACGCGCGAGGTGCGCGATCTCATGGCGACTATCCCCATCATCCATCATTGCGCTCCGTTCACCGCTGTGCACACGACCACCCAACCTGGGCGTTGAGGACCATCGTCGCGAAACAGCGCTCGATGCGCAGGACCAGTTCCGCAATACTGACGGGATGGCGCACATGACGGCGGCGTATTCCAGTTGACGGGATGAGGCGTCTTGAGGAGGCAGGAAGCAGTCGCGGCCCAACCGAGCCGATCGCACCCTACCTCTGTGTCCGTGGGTGATGATGCATTGCGGTCGGCCCCCGCACGTGCTACCAAGGGGTCGGCATTGACGAACCTACTGTTCTGCTGGGCGAGCGCAGTTCAAGCATCCCGAACGGCGCTTGATTCGTGGGTCGTTGACGCAGAATATTCACAGGCAGTGGCCGTGCAGCGGTAGCTGATCGGTGTTACTTGGCGGTTGAGGCCCGTCCGAGGAGTGAGTTGATTGCCCAGGCGCAGCGCCAGCAATGGCTTTTTAACGGTCTGGTTGGCCAAGGTGGTGATGCGCTCAATGTCGCCGCTCATGCACAAGGTATCTGGTACGCAGGTGGCTTAACGGTTTTGGAGGAGAGCGATGACGACTACAAGGTCACCGGCGGGGCACCAGCCACGAAGTCGCAATGACGTGCGGCCGATGACTGGGGAGGAATACCTAGATTCTTTGCGCGACGGCCGTGAGGTCTATATCTACGGTGAACGCGTGGCGGACGTTACGACGCATCCGGCGTTCCGGAATAGTGCGCGTTCGATCGCGCGGCTCTATGACGCATTGCATGAACCCGAGGCGGACGGCGTCCTGCGTGTCCCGACCGACACGGGCAACGGAGGATTTACCCACCCGTTCTTCAAGACGGCTCGCAGTGCCGATGACTTGGTGACCTCGCGCGACGCGATTGTCGCGTGGCAGCGAATGGTCTACGGTTGGATGGGTCGAACACCCGACTACAAGGCCGCGTTTCTAGGCACGTTGGGCGCGAACGCTGACTTTTATGGGCCTTTCAAGGATAATGCGCTCAGTTGGTACAAGAAAACTCAGGAACGAGTTCTGTACCTAAACCACGCGATCGTGCATCCGCCGATTGACCGGGATAAGCCGGCTGACGAGACGGCGGACGTCTGCATCCACGTGGAGGAGGAAACCGACAAGGGACTCATAGTGTCTGGAGCGAAGGTGGTCGCCACAAACTCAGCCCTGACTAACGCAAATTTCATTGCGCATTATGGACTTCCTGTTCGGGACAAGAAATTCGGTGTGGTGTTTACGGTCCCGATGGACACTAAAGGCCTCAAGCTCTTCTGTCGCGCGTCCTACGAGATGAGCGCGGCAGTATTGGGTAGCCCGTTCGACTACCCCCTCTCGAGTCGATTCGACGAAAACGATGCGATCATGGTTCTCGATCGGGTACTTGTCCCATGGGAGAACGTATTCATGTACGACGCAGAGGCGGCGAACTCGTTTGCGATGGGGTCAGGCTTTATGGACCGATTCACCTTCCATGGTTGCACGCGGCTTGCGGTCAAGCTTGACTTCATTGCCGGGTGCGCGATGAAGGGTGTGGAGATGACCGGTACAGCTGGGTTCCGGGGTGTGCAGGCCCAGATCGGAGAGATTCTCAACTGGCGCGATTTGTTCTGGGGCCTCTCGGACGCAATGGCAAAGTCGCCTATTCCCTGGGTCGGCGACGCGGTGCAACCGAACATCAACTATGGGATGGCATATCGCACCTTCATGGGCATCGGCTATCCGCGCGTCAAAGAGATCATCCAGCAAACGCTGGGTAGCGGGTTGATCTACCTCAATTCACACGCGAGCGACTGGAAAAACCCGCATGTCCGTCCTTACCTCGACAAGTATGTGCGCGGGTCGGGGAGCATCCCGGCCATCGACAGAGTCAAGCTGCTCAAGCTGCTCTGGGATGCAGTCGGTACCGAGTTCGGTGGAAGGCACGAACTCTACGAGCGCAACTACGGCGGAGATCACGAGTCCGTCCGCTTCCAAACCTTGATGGCGTACCAGGCTTCCGGGCAAGCCGATGGCCTAAAGGGGTTCGCTGAGCAGTGCATGTCCGAGTATGACCTCGATGGGTGGACTCGCCCGGACCTTATCAACCCAGACGATCTTAAAGTCGTGCGACGGTAGCCGCAGGAGCATTACGTGGTATGCGACCGGAGGGGTGCATACTAGGCTGCGAAAAATAGGGCGGACGAATCTTGGTAAGGGCAGTGGCAAGGTGGGATGTTAACGGGTCCAGCGTTGACGTCTTACAGATGCGTAAAGCGTTAGGCCGGTTCGCCTCGGGGATTACAATCGTGACTACAGGACCGGCCGAAGGTGACGATTGTGAAATTCATGGCATGACCGCAAATGCCTTTACATCCGTTTCCTTACGACCGCCGCTCGTCCTGGTCGCGATAGCTACGCATGCCAAAATGCATAAGCGCATCGTGGAGACGGGGCGCTACGGGGTGTCGATCTTGGCCCAAGACCAGGAGGCGCTGTCGCGGCATTTCGCGGGAGCCGCGAATATTCCGGCGTCTGTCAACTTCATCTGGCGCGATGGGTTGCCGCTGCTAGAAGGTGCGCTTGTGCATCTGTCTTGTTCTGTGCACGATTCGCATCCGGCAGGAGACCACACCCTGCACGTCGGCAAGGTAGACGGGGTGTGGTATCGCAACGGCGATCCCCTGCTGTACTACACGGGAAGTTTTCGCGCGCTCGAGCTAATCGGCCAGGAGGGCCTATGGGGGTTTTGAACTACCGTTCACCTGCGGCGCAGGGGGGTACCACGGCAGAAGAGTGCGTGGTGGCCGTTCAGCTCCTCGGAGTTCCCAGTCCCGGATTTTAACTTGTGGGGTGGTGTGTCGGTTACCTCCGCAGAGCGAAGCACATCGAGCCGTGCATCGACCGCAGCCAATTCGCCGCTAACGGACCGGAGATACCCAGCGTCCACAGCGATGAGTATTCGCTGGCTGGCTCCGACGTGTCCTCGCGTAGAGCTCTATCGCGAATTACGAAAACAACAGTCGTACTTGCTCGCTCGTGAGGAGGGCGGACAGAGGAAGACCATGATTCGATCCGGCGGACCACGCTGAGTTCTGGGTATACCCCTAGGTGGGGTGGCGCTCCGACCACGCTAGGACTGTGCGGTATTCGGGAACGTGCCTGTTTCGTCGGAAGAAGACCCTTGACACCGCGCCCGCCGGGTGTCAACGTAAGCTCCATCACATGAGAGAACGTCTCAGCGTATGAGACGGCGTCGGCGTAGGTTCGCCGCGTTTTGTTACTCGACATCGCGGCGTCCGAACGCCCCGAGACGTAAGGAGTCAACAGTGCATGCGTTGCTTCTCTCCGTCGGATTCGGTCTCGTCACCGCCTCTGTCCTGGCGATCGCGTCCGTGGGGCTCAGCCTCCAATTCGGTATCACGAATTACATCAACTTCGCCTACGGCGACTTCCTGGCTCTCGGCGCCTATACGGCGTGGGAGTTGAACGCCGGCTTCGCGCACTGGAACATTTGGCTTGCCTTGGTGGTCGGCTCGTTGGTCATGGGCGTCGTTGCTGTGCTGTTGAACCAATTCGTTCTAGGCCCCTTCGCGCGCCGTTTCGACAAACCGTTTTACATCCTGATCGTGACGTTCGGGTTGTCATTGATCATCCTGAATCTGATCAACGCGGGGTGGGGTTCGGCGGTGCGGCGTTACCAGTTGCCCGACCAGACCCCCCTGCACATCGGCCCGTTCCTGCTCACCGTCGACCAGCTGGTCGTCGTGGCGTTGGGAATCGCACTGGTGCTCACGATCCACTTGATGCTGACCCGGACCCGTCTCGGCAAATCGATGCGCGCCATGTCGGACAACACCGCCCTGGCGATGACGAGCGGGATCGACACGCGCCGCATCACGACGATCACCTGGTTCCTCACCGGCGCGATGTCGGGTCTGGCCGGAGTGGTGCTGGGCATCACGGCCGCGAGCCTCACACCCAGTTCGGGCGAGACGTTTCTGTTCGTCATCTTCGCCGCAGTCATCGTCGGTGGGGTGGGCAGCGTGTACGGCGCCATCATCGGAGCCTTGATCATCGGGTTGGCCACCGAGGTGTCGGCGGTCTACATCAACCCGGCCTACAAGCTCGACACGGCATTCGTCATCTTGATCGCGGCGCTGCTGCTGAGACCGAGCGGCTTGTTCGCTCGCGCAGGAAAGGCATAACTGATGGCCCCCATTGTCTATTACGGCTTCACCCTGTTGTTCTTCTTCGCGGTCTACTGCGTACTGGGCTGGGGGCTGAACATCCAGTTCGGTGCGGGCGGCATCCTCAACTTCGCCTACATCGCGTTTGTGGCCATCGGCGCCTACGTCACCGGGGTCACGTCGCTGGGCTCACCGACCCCGGACTCCGGGCAGTCCTACATGTTCGGGGCGCATGTGCCGTTCCCGATCAATCTGCTGCTCGGTGGCCTCGCCGCCTGTGTGCTCGCCCTGGTGGTGGCGGTCGTCGCTTTCCGACGCCTGCGCAGCGACTACCTGGCCATGGTGCTGATCTCACTGTCCCTGGTCCTCTATGACGTCATCAACAACTACGTGCCGCTGTTCGACGGTGCCGACGGGCTGAGCAACGTCCCCCAACCCCTGGCCGATGTGCTCGGCCTGGACGCCAACAGCTTCGTCGTCGTCTTCGCGCTGATCACGGTCGGTATCGCCGGGATCATGTGGTTCGTCATGAGCCGGATCACCCGGTCCCCGCTCGGACGCACGCTGCGCGCGATCCGCGACGACCCGGACGTCGTGCGGGCAATGGGCAAGAACGTCTTCCGCTACCAGTTGACCGCGATGCTCATCGGCTCGTTCTTCGCCGGCGTCGGTGGCGGCCTGATCATCGAATTTTCGGGTTCGTTCAACCCGAGCGCCTGGTTGCCGGGGGAGACGTTCCTCATCTTCGCCGCCCTCATCGTCGGCGGGATCGGCAACAACACCGGTGTGGTGGTGGGAGCGCTGATCGTGACGGTCATCTTCATCCAGCTGCCGAAGTTCCTGCCCGACATTCCCGGGCATCCCGGACTCATTCTGAACCTCGACGCGGTGATCATCGGCGTGCTGCTGATCGCGACGCTCTGGTTCCGCCCCCAGGGGGTGGTACCCGAACGGCGACGCCGGTTCCGAGGCTTCGAACGGGACGCCGCGGCGCGATCAGCTGCGATGGCTGGCGGAACGCAGGACCAGCCTGATCTCGCGGGCACCGCCCGATGACCGCCGCCGTGGGGTCGGATTTGAGCGACCTGGACAGCGACCAGCCGGCGCTGCAGTGTGAAGGCATCCGCAAGGCCTTCGGCGGCCACACGGCTGTGGATGGTGCCACGTTCAGCGTGCCGCGGGGCAAGATCAGTGCGCTGATCGGCCCGAACGGTGCCGGCAAGACCACGGTCGTCAGCATCATGTCCGGGGCGCTGCCCAGCGACGCCGGCACGGTGATGATCGGGGGAGTGGACGCGACCGGATGGCCCAGCCACAAGGTCGCCCGGCTGGGCCTGATCCGGACCTTCCAGCTCTCCCGCGAACTCGGTGGCCTCACCGTGCTGGAGAACCTGCTGGTCACCCCGGCATCCCAGGCCGGGGAGTCCCTGTTCAACATCTACTTCCGGCCCCGGCTGGTCCGGCGCGAGGAACGCGCGAACGTCGCTCGTGCGTTGGACATCCTGAACACCTACGGCCTCTACGAGCTGCGGGACAATTGGGCCCGCGAGCTGTCGGGGGGCCAGAAGCGGTTGCTGGAACTCGCCCGGGCGGTCATGGCCCGCCCGCGGCTGCTGCTGCTCGACGAGCCGATGGCCGGGATCAACCCCGCGCTGATCGACCAGATCGGGGAGCACATCCTCGGCTTGAAGACCAGCGGCGTCAGCGTCCTCATGGTCGAACACAATCTTGCCGTCGTCGAACGGATCTGCGATCACGTCCTGGTCCTCGCCGAGGGCCGCACCCTGGCCGCCGGACGCATGAGCGAGCTCCGGGACAACGCCGACGTCGTCCGCGCCTACCTCGGAGGAGTTCTCGATGCCCGCCTTGACCGCTGAAGGGATCACCGCCGGCTACAGCCGGGTGCCGGTCATCCGCGACGTGTCGATCCGCGCCGAAGCCGGCGCCATCACCACGATCGTCGGACCCAACGGCGCCGGCAAGTCGACGTTCGCCAAATCGCTGTGCGGCGTGGTCAAACCCACCCAGGGACGCGTCTGGGTCGGTGACACCGAGATCACGAAACTGCCCGGGCACCTGGTTCCCCGCAAGGGTCTGGCCTACGTACCGCAGAACGACAACGTGTTTCCCTCCCTCTCGGTGCGGGAAAACCTCGAAATCGGCGGATACGCCCTGGCGGGGCACCCGGAGACCAAGATCGAGGAGATCCTCGAAATCTTTCCCGACCTGGGAAAGGCCCACACCAAAAAGGCCGGCCAGCTCTCCGGCGGCCAGCAGAACATGCTCGCGATGGCGCGGGCCCTGATGGCCGAGCCCAAGGCGATCATCCTGGATGAACCGACGGCCGGGCTGTCCCCGGCCTACACCGACGTCGTCTGGCAGCAGGTCGAATCCATCGCGGCCACCGGCACCGCCGTGCTCGTCGTCGAGCAGAACGTTGACCGAGCCATCGCGCACGCCCAGTCGGTCTACGTCCTGGTCGCCGGCACCAACCACGTGGCCGGTACCCCCACCGACATCGCTGCTCTCGACCTCGGCGCCATCTTCCTCGGCCACGATCAGCGACCCGACACACCCGTTCGCCAACCATCCGGCAGCACCCGCGAGAAGTAAGGAATCACCGCATGTTCCTCAACACACAGCGCACCCTCTTGCGGGGTCGCACACTCCTGGCGCTCGTCGCCGTCGGCACCGCGGCGGTGACCCTCGCGGCCTGCAGCAGCACCGGCTCGTCCGGCTCGTCCGGCTCCGCCTCGGGGCCGGTGACGGTCGGCGAGCTCTTCCCCTTCACCGGGGCGAAGGCCCAACTGTCGGACTGGGGCACCCATGGTGTGGACACCGGCATGTACGAGGTCAACCACAACGGCGGCGTGCTGGGCCAACAGATGAAATCCGTCAGCGCTGACGATGCCGCCGACTCGGTCGACGCGCTCCCGGCGCTACGGAAACTGCTGCTGTCGGACCCCAAGGTCGTCATCGGCCCGTTCTCACCGACCATCGAAGCGGTCATCAACCAGTTCACCCCCAACCATGTTGCTGACTTCATGATGGGAGGGACCGCGCAACTGGACAACATGAACGTCCCGTACGTGTTCCGAACCTTCTCCTCCGACTCCACCGAAGCCGTCGCCATGGCCTACTACGCCATCCAGAAGGGTTACAAGACGGCGTCGCTGATCTTCGACAACTCAGCCAACTCCCAGGGCTTCGTCGCCCCGTTAACCGCGGCCTACAAGAAGCTCGGCGGCACGGTGCTGGCCACCAACACCATCGTTCCCGCCCAGAGCTCCTACCGCTCGGAACTGGTCAACTCCTTCGCCAATCACCCGCAGGTGGTGTTCTCCTCCTTCGACACCCAAACGGCATCGACCCTGTGGTCCAACGCCGGCCAACTGGGCTACCTCAACACCCCGTGGGTCGCCGACGACCTGGCCGCCGGCGCGGAGTACGCCAAGGCCTTCGGCCCGACCGCACCGACGAACCTGGTGGCTGCGTTGCCCGCCTCCCCGACCGGACCGGCCTACCAGCACTTCCTCGACGACTACAACGCGCTCTTCCACACCAACACACCCCTGTCGACCACGCCCAACTCCTACGATGCGGTGGTCATTTCCGCACTGGCGATGACCGAGGCGAAATCCACCGACCCGAAGGTCTGGGCCAGTCACGTCACCACGGTCGCCAGCCCCCCGGGCGAAATCTGCAGCGACTACGCCACCTGCGTCGGGCTCCTGAAGGCCGGGAAGAAAATCAACTACGAAGGAGCCGGCGGCTCCAACGACTTCAACGCACACCACAATGTGTTCGGTGACTTCTCCATCGTCGGATTTCAGCCCGACCTGACCACCACCAAACAGGTCGGCCAGGTCACCGCCGACCAGGTCGCGAAGAACGCCGGCTGAGAGTGGCTGCTTGCGGGGTCTCCCTCGCCGCGACGAGAAGGACCACGGCCCGTTTCGTCAACGATGAGGAAGATCTACGCGTACGACGGGCATACGGGAGGAGGGCCGACTCAGATGAGTACGCACACCCTCTCGATCCTCGCCCACGACGAGCCTCGGGTACTGGCGAGGATCTGTACCCTCTTCGCGCACAAGAACATCAACATCGTTTCCATCGGCGCCACCACCGCCACGGGCGCCCGCTTCGGCTGGATGTCCATCGTGATCGACGTCCCCACCATCGGCTCCTTCGAGCATGCGCTCAAGCAGTTGAACCGTCAGATCGGCATCGTCAAGGCCGTCGAGCTGAATGCGGACAGTGCACATCAGCGCAAGCTGGTCTTGGTGAAGGTCACCGCGGATCCCGCGCCCCGACCTGTCCCCATCGAAGGCGACCGGAGACGGCCCAGGGGTACCCGAACCCAGGTGCTCGAGCTGGCCGCCGTCTTCAACGCCGACGTGATCGAGGTCTCGACGTCGACGATCACCGTACAAATCGCCGCTACCAGCGAACGGGTCGCCGAGTTCCTTGCCGTGCTGGAACCGCTCGGGATCCGCGAGGTCCGCGATTCAGGGCAGGTGGCAATCCTGCGTGGATCCCGCAGCATAGCGACGCCCGCGGTGGACTAGACCGAGCAAAAGAGCCCACCAGGTGCTGAGAGTGCGCCGTCTCTCCCGCGTAGGAAGACGAGGCTAAACGAAAACGTGACCATGGCCAATACGGTGATCCAGTGGGATGGTGCCGCACCCGCTCGGGTCATCGCTGCCCTGGCCGCCCCGGGTGGACTGATCGTCAGCGCGACCAAGGTCGGATACATCCTCATGGCGACCGACAGTGCAGGACTCGAGCGCAAGTTCGCCGCCAAACAGCGCAAGCGGAACAAGCCCGGCGTTGTCCTGTGCGCCAGCCTCGAGCAGCTGCAGGAGCTTGCGGTGCTCAACGATGAAGTCGCCGCCTTCTACCTGGCGCACTGGGAGCAGGACGTCCTTCTCGGGTGCATACTTCCGTGGCGTGAACAGGCCAAGTCCCTCATCCCTGACGTGACGACGCGTGAACTGATAATGGACGGGCGGGGTACGAGCTGCTTTGTCATCAAGTTTGGGCGCCCGGCGGAGCAGCTTGCTGAAAAGATGTGGGAGTCCCGTACACCGACCTTCGCCAGCTCCGCCAACCCCTCGGGCGTAGGTAACAAGGGGCGAGCCGAGGGAATCGGGGAACGGATCGAGCGGGCGGCCGACTGCATCCTGGCCGCCGACGGCTACGTGGCCGCCATCCAGCCCGGCAAGGACGAACGGAGCAGACACGAGCAGGGCGTCATGGTTTCGATGGTCGACGAATCCGGACGACTCGTTCCCGAACAACGTGGTCAGCGATCGGTACTCCCGTGCCCCACGATGATTCGACGCGGCCTTGACTGCGGCCGAATCATGGAGAATCTGACGGCGACGTACCCATCCTGGAACTACCGACATGGCCAATACTACTGACTGCACACGTGACCACCAGGGAACCACCAGGTGGCTACGACGGGGTGGGAGAGCGAGATACATCAAGGCGGCACGCGGCCGCGGACATGTCACCCTGTTTAGGCACCGGGTCGCGGCTGTCCCTGAGCTGTCGAGCTCGGATTTCGCACCGGCGTTGGAGCAGTTCCTCGGCAGTGGTGCTGGTCTGTCGGCGGCGATCCCTGCAGCGCCGGGCAGCGGTGACAGATCCTCGCCCAGCACCGGGCTGAGGTTCTCGCCCGCATCGCCGGGCTCACCGACAGCCTCATTTTGATCAACCACAAGATCGACAGCTACGCCCGCATCGAGGCCGACCTGGCCCCGACACCCAGCGAGAGGTATCCGCATGAGTATCACCACCCGCACGCTCGGAACACTCCAGGTCAGCGCGCAGGGCTTGGGTTGCATGGGCATGAGCCAGTCCTACGGTCCGGCGGACTGGGACCAGTCCATCGCCACCATCCACCGCGCCCTGGAACTCGGGGTGACGCTCCTGGACACCGCGAATGTCTACGGCGACGGCCACAATGAGGTCCTCGTGGGGCGCGCGATCCACGACCGCCGCGCGCAGGTACAACTCGCCACGAAGTTCGGGATCGACCGCACCGGTGGCGACGACCACCGCGTCATCCGCGGGGAACGGAACTACGTCAAGCAAGCCTGTGAGTCCTCCCTGCTCCGCCTGGGCGTGGACACCATCGACCTGTACTACCTGCACCGCCCCGCACAGACCGCCGAGATCGAGGAGACGGTCGGGGCGATGGCCGAGCTCGTCGCCGAGGGCAAGGTGCGCCACCTCGGGCTGAGCGAGGTCGACGAGGCCCTGCTGCGCCGGGCCCACGCGGTACATCCCATCAGCGCGGTGCAAAGCGAGTACTCGCTGTGGACGCGTGACCCCGAGGCGCTGGCACCGGTCATGGCGGAACTCGGTGCCGGCCTCGTGCCCTACTCCCCGCTGGGCCGGGGCTTCCTGACCGGCACACTCGACCGCGCGTCCTTCGGCAAGAAGGACTTCCGTGGCAACAACCCCCGTTTCACTGGCGACGCCGGCCAAGCCAACGAGGCCATCGCCGACACCGTGCGCCTGGTCGCCGACCGCCTCGGCGTCCCACCAGCGCAGGTGGCCCTAGCCTGGGTGAGCGCGCAAAGCCCGCGGCTCGGGATCCCTGTCGTCCCCATCCCGGGGACCAAAAGGGTCCGCTGGTTGGAGCAGAACGTCGCCGCCCTGGACCTCACCCTCGACACCGACGCGCTGGCCGACCTGGACCCCCTCGGCGACCAGGTCGTTGGCGCCCGCTACTGAGCCCCCCGCGATCGCGACCTTCATCCCTCGTCACGGGAGTGACCGGCAACCGGTCCTCCGAGTTGAGCGGTAGGTGGTTCAGCGGCCTTAGCCAGCACCGCCGCGTGCAAGTCGCGGTGGCGGTAGAGGAAGCTGCGATCCAACCTGTCTTGGCGGGCGACCGCGAAGACGCTGATCTCCGCGCCCAAGTCGGCAGCCTGCCTGAGCGCGGTGAGGACCCGTTGCCGGCATCTGCTGCTGTGGGCCTGGCGGCCGGCGGGGATGGCGTTGTTGTCACGGTCGCTCCAGAGGCAGACTGGGATCGCGGTGGTGGCTGATGCTGGGGCATCCCCAGGGTCGTCACCTGGCGGTGCGTCGAACAGCTGAGACGGCCTTAGCGATGTCGGCTTGCTCGGCTGGGGTGAGTTGTTCGAGATGTTCCGCTACCCGGTGAACAAGGGCTTTCACCCGGCGGATCTCCTCTTCTGAGGGCAAGGCTTCTGTCCTGGCCCAATCATCGAGATCACTCGCGGCGAGCACACGTTCGCTGCTGGCTCCACAAAACCGCGCACGTGCTCAACGCCCTGCCCCGCTCCGCGCACCCGGGGGCGAAGGCGGCGCTGGCCGGGATCTCTAACGCCGAAGACGCCGAGCATGCACGTACGGCGGTCACCGCGTTCGAGGCCGACTTCGGTGCGAAGTGGCCCAAGGCGGTCGCCAAGGTCACCGAGGACCTCGACGTGCTGCTCACCTTCTATGACTACCCGGCCGAGCATTGGGTGCATCTGCGCACGACGAATCCGATCGAGTCCACTTTCGCCACCGTTCGGCTGCGGCAACGCATCACCAAAGGGCCCGGTTCCCGCGCCGCCGGCGTGGTGATGGCGTTCAAGTTCATCGAGTCAGCACAGCCGCGCTGGCGTGCGGTCAACGCACCTCATCTGGTGCCGCTCGTCCGAGCCGGCGCTCGGTCGAGAAAGGCAAACTTGTCGAACGACCCGACGACCAGGGAGGCGAATAGCAAGGCGCATGACACGCCGATCCACAGGTCTGACTATTCCTCGGGTGACTGCGGCCTGATGGGGTATGCCGCAGACATCGCGAGTCAGACGGGCGAAAAGTGCTCATAGAACGAAGGGAAGTCTCAGATAATGAGACTTAAGCTTGTGGAAGCGGTAGAGCAAACCTAGTGTGTTCCACATAACAAGAATTGCATCTCACATTCTGAGAACGGATGCGTGGGCCGAGCAGGAAGCGGTAGACGATGACTGACGTTCAGACACCCCCTCGGGGAAGCGCGACGGTTGCGGCGCGAATGGACCGGTTGCCGATCACCCGGCAGCACCGGTTGGCGACGGTGGCGATCGGGTTCGGCTTGTTCTTCGACATCTACGAGATCTTTTTGGCGGGTGTGCTGGGCAGCGTGCTCAGCAAGGACTTCCATCTGAGTGCGTCGATGCTGCCGTTGGTGTTGGCGTCGGCGTTTTTGGGCATGTTCATCGGCGCGTTGACGTTGGGCCGGTTGGCCGACCGGGTGGGGCGTCGGCGGTCGTTTTTGCTCAGCCTCGGGATCTATTCGGCGTTCTCGTTGCTGTCGGCGTTCAGTGTTGGTCCGGTGATGTTGGTGATCACCCGGTTCCTCGCGGGGGTGGGGATCGGCGCGGAGCCGCCCATCTCGGACACCTACCTCGGTGACCTGCTGCCACCACGGCATCGTGGCCGGTTCACCGCCTGGGCCTACACCTTGTCGTTCCTGGGGGTGCCCGCGGCGGGGTTCCTCGCCCGCTGGTTGGTGCCCACGGCACCGCTGGGGTTTGCGGGGTGGCGGTGGATGTTCGTGATCGGCGCGCTGGGTGCGGTCATCGTGTTCGCCCTGCGGACCGGGCTTCCGGAGTCGCCGCGCTGGCTGGAAGCGATTGGACGCCATGACGAGGCCGAAGCGGTCGTGGCGCGTTTCGAGGCGGAGGCCCGGGCGGAGGGCAATGTCTTGGCGGAGCCGTCCACGAAGCAGGTTGTGGCCGCACCGGAGGCCGGCGCGGTGCGCAACTTGTTCGTCCCGCCCTACCGGCGGCGCACCCTGATGATGGCGGTGTTCCATGTGCTGCAGACGTGGGGTTACTACGGGTTCGGCACCCTGGTGCCGTTGGTGTTGGTGGCCAAGGGATTCCCGGTGGTGCAGTCCCTGCTGTTCAGCGCGGTGACCTTCATCGGCTACCCGGTGGGATCCGCACTCTCGATTCCCATTGTCGAGCGGGTTGAGCGCAAATTCCTCGTGATGGGCTCGGTCCTGGCGATGGCGGTGTTCGGGTTGGCCTTCGGCTACTCCAGCACGACGTGGGTGATCCTGGTCTGCGGTTTCCTCTACACGGCCATCAGCAACCTTTTCTCCAACTCGTATCACATCTATCAGGCCGAGATCTTCCCCACCCAGCTGCGGGGGACCGCCACCAGCGGCACCTACTCGTTGTCCCGGCTCTCCAGTGCGGCGATGCCCTTCATCCTGCTGCCGCTGCTGCACCACGCCGGTGCGGGCGCACTGTTCGCGGTGGTCGCCGCGGCCCTGGTCATCGTGGCCCTGGATATCGGGTTGTTGGGTCCGCGCACCACCGGTCGTGCCCTGGAGACGGTGAACACCGCACCAGCTGGACTGGCCATGAAGACCGATTCATCGCCTGCAGCTGCCACCAGGATGGGGCGCTGACGATGGTGACTGATCAAGAAGCAGGATCGGCCCCGTTGGCCGGTATTCGGGTCCTCGAGCTCGGGAACTTCATCGCCGCACCGTTTGCGGGCATGGTGTTCGCCGACTTCGGTGCGGACGTCATCAAAATTGAGCGCCCCGGCTCGGGGGACGAGTTACGGGGGTGGCGCGCACTGCGGGGCAGCACCTCGATGCTGTTTCGGACCGTCGCCCGCAACAAACGCTCCCTCACCCTGAATTTGAGCACCGAGCAGGGCCGGGCAGTGGTGCTGGAGTTGGTGGCGCGCTGCGACGTGGTGGTGGAGAACTTCCGGCCCGGCACCTTGGAGCGGTGGGACCTTTCCCCGGATCAGCTCACCGCGGTCAACCCCGATCTCGTGGTGGTGCGGATATCCGGGTACGGCCAGACCGGGCCGTACCGGGACCGTCCCGGCTTCGGGGGTGTGGCCGAGGCGTTCGGTGGCCTGCGGTCGATCACCGGCGTTCCGCACCTTCCTCCGGCTCGGTCGGCGGCCAGCATCGGTGACACCGTCGCTGGGCTCTACGGGGTGATCGGCGCCTTGATGTTGTTGTTGCGCCGGGCCCGGGGTGTCACGGTGGAGGGTCCGCAGGTCGTCGACGTCGCTCTGTACGAGGCGGTGTTTTCCCTGTTGGAGTCCCTCGTCCCGGACTACGACGCCTACGGGGTAGTGCGTGAGCGCACCGGTGGCAGCCTGCCCGGAGTGGCACCCAGCGGCGTCTACCCGTGCCGGGGCGAGGAGTTCGTGGTCATCGGCGGCAACGCCAACGCGGTGTTCGCCCGGCTGATGGCCGCGATCGGCCGCGACGACTTGGCCACCGACCCCGCGCTCGCCGACGGGCCCGGCCGGGCGGCCCGCGCCGAGGAGCTGGACGCGGCGATAACAACGTGGACGTGCGAGCACACCGTGGAGGAGGTGCTGCGCATCTTGGAGACCGCCGGGGTGCCCGTCGGTCCGGTCTACGACGCGGCCACCATCGTCAAGGATCCGCACTACCAGGCGCGGGGCATGCTCCAGGCCCACCAGGTTGCCGTCGACGGGGCCCCGGAGACGGTGCGCTTCCCCGGGGTGGTGCCCAAGTTGCCTGGGACGGCCGGGACCGTGCAAGGGGTCGGTCCCGAACTCGGTGCCCACACCGAGGAGGTCCTCGGTGGCCTCCTCGGGTTCTCCGCCACCCGCATCGATCAGCTCCGTGCCCAGGGGGTGGTGTAAGTGGATGTTCGGCTCACCGACGTGGTCCTGCGCGATGGTTTGCAGGACGAGGACGTCATCGTGTCCACCCAAGACAAGCGGATGATCGCCGACGCGTTGGTGGCCGCCGGGGTGCGGGAGCTCGAGGTGGCCTCGTTCGTCTCGGCCACAAGGGTTCCGCAGATGGCCGACGCGGAGGCGCTGCTCGCCACCCTGTCTTATCACCCCGACGTGCGGATCTGTGCGATCGCGCTGAACCCCCGCGGCGCCCAACGGGCGGTGGGCACCCCGGTGGATGAGCTGCGTCTGGTCGTCTCGGCCGGGGCCGGGCACAGCCGGGCCAACGCCGGGCGCGACACCGAACAAGCGCTCGACGAGTTCGACGCCGTAATCCCGCAGCTGAGCGGGGTGACCGTGACGGCCGCGGTGTCCACCGCCTTCAACTGCCCCTACGACGGACCCGTCTCACCGCACAGGTTGTTGTCGGTGGTGCAACGCTTCCACGACGCCGGGGTGCGCCAGATCAGTCTCGCCGACACCCTCGGCACCGCCGCCACCGAGCAAGTCCTGCGCTCGCTGGACACGGTCCGGAACGCACTGCCCGACCTGCAGCTGGGGCTGCACCTGCACGACGGGCACGGCCAGGCGCTGGCCACCGTGGACGCGGCCCTGCGGGTGGGGGTGCGCCAGTTCGACAGCGCACTCGGTGGCCTGGGGGGTTGCCCCTTCGCCCCAGGTGCGCACGGCAACCTGGCCACCGAAGCCCTCGTCGCGCACCTGCACCGGCGTGACGTTCCCACCGGCATCACCGAAACTGCCCTCACCGACGCCCACCACCAGTTGCGGGAGGCCCTGCAGCGCGGACAACCGGCGTCGCGAAGCGCCTGAGTAACTCTTCCCCTGCGCAGCACCCACGGTGTCGTTGAGGAACACCGGTCAGCGATTAGACGAGCAGTGAGCGGGCGCCCACCACCCCCGGGCCCTGCGCATTTCCGCACTCGCCGCATACCCCGCGGTTGGGTGAGTAGACACCCACACGGTGGAGGCAGTTCAGATGGACCCTGTACAACTGGTCACTCCGGCCGGTGAGTTGCGTGAGCATCCCGACGTCAAGAGCACGATCGAGCCGGAGCTGTGCCGGGTGTTGTTCCGGGCGATGGTCCTGGGCCGCCGCTTGGACACCGAGGCTTTCGCACTGCAGCGCCAAGGTGAGCTGGGTCTGTGGCTGCAGTGCCACGGCCAGGAGGCCGCCCAGGTCGGCTCCATCATGGCCTTGCGGTCCACCGACTACGTGTTCCCCAGCTACCGGGAGCATGCCGCCGCGTTGGTCCGGGGCATCACCCCGGCGCAGTTGCTGGTGCAGTGGCGCGGCAACGCACACAGCGGCTGGGAGCCGGACACTTACCGCTTCCACGTTTACACCCTGGTGCTGGCCGCGCAGCTGCTGCACGCCACCGGCTACGCGCGGGGCATCCAACTCGACGGTGCCGAGGAGGTGGTCCTCGCCTACCTCGGGGACGGAGCCAGCAGCGAGGGTGACACCAGTGAGGCGTTCAACTTCGCCGCCGTCGCCGCCGCACCGGTGGTGTTCTTCTGCCAGAACAACCAGTGGGCGATCTCGACACCCACCTCGGCCCAGAGCCGCACACCGTTGCATGAGCGGGCCCGCGGCTTCGGACTGCGCACCATGGTGGTGGACGGCAACGACGTGCTGGCTGTGCACGCGGTCACCACGCAGCTCGCCGAGCACGCCCGCAGCGGATCCGGGCCCGCGTTCATCGAGGCCCTGACCTACCGCATCGGTGGCCACAGCACCTCCGATGACCCCACCCGCTACCGCAGCGCCAGTGAGCTCGACGCGTGGGTCGCGAAAGACCCGCTGGACCGGATCCAGACATTGCTGTCCGCCCAGGACTGGGCGGACGGGACCTTTTTCGACGCCTTGACCGTGGAGGCGGACGATCTGGCCGCCGACGCCCGGCGGGCGTGTACGACGCTTCCGGTACCGGATCTGCTGACCCACTTCGACCACGTCCTGGTCGAGCAGTCTGTGGCGCTCCGCCGCGAGCGGGACCGCTTCGCCGCCTACACCAGCAGTTTCGCCGACTGAGGGGACTCAGTCCCCACCTCTCTCGAGGGGCGCCTGGCCCCTCAACCCTGGCCTGTGGAGGCACAGCATGGTCAATCTGTCCCAAGCTCTGAACAGTGGTTTACGCACGGCGATGGAGGAGGACCCGACAGTTCTCGTCATGGGCGAGGACGTCGGCACCCTGGGAGGCGTCTTCCGGGTCACCGACGGCTTGCAGAAGGACTTCGGTGACGCGCGGGTCATGGACACCCCGCTGGCCGAGTCCGGCATCGTCGGGACCGCGATCGGCTTGGCCCTGCGCGGCTACCGGCCGGTCTGCGAAATTCAGTTCGACGGGTTCGTGTACCCGGCGTTCAACCAGATCGTGTCGCAACTGGCCAAGTTGCATGCCCGCACCAACGGACGATCACGGGTGCCGGTCGTCATCCGTATCCCTGTCGGGGGCGGCATCGGGGCTGTGGAGCACCACAGCGAGTCCAACGAGGCCTATTTCGCGCACACCGCGGGGTTGCGGGTGGTGTGTTGCGCCACCCCGAACGATGCGCACTGGATGATCCGTCAAGCCGTGGCCTGCGATGACCCGGTCATCTTCTACGAACCCAAACGACGCTACTGGACCAAAGGTGAGGTCACGACCGACGCCGAGGCGGTCCTCCCGCTGGACCGGGCGAGCATCCTGCGGGCCGGCACCGATCTGACCGTGTTGACCTACGGCGGGACGGTGCAGACCTGCCTCGCCGCCGCGGACGCCGCCAAAGCCGAGGGTCGGGACCTCGAGGTCATCGATCTGCGGTCGTTGGCGCCCTTGGATCTGGACACGATCACCGCGTCGGTGACCCGCACACGCCGGGCGGTCATCGTCCACGAAGCCCCGGTGTTCGCCGGTCTGGGCGCGGAGGTCGCCGCCGCGGTCACCGAGGCCTGCTTCTACGACTTGGAGGCGCCGATCGTGCGGGTCGGGGGCCTGAACATGCCCTACCCCCCGGCCAAACTCGAAGCCCAGTACCTGCCCGACCTTGACCGAGTCCTCGACGGTGTGGACCGGGCGTTCCAATGGTGAGCGGTGCGGTGACGGCGGTGCACGAGTTCCGCCTGCCCGACGTCGGTGAGGGTCTCACCGAGGCCGACATCCTGTGCTGGCATGTCGCCCCGGGTGATGAGGTCGCGTTGAATGCGATCGTCGTCGAGATCGAAACCGCCAAGTCCGCGGTCGAGCTGCCCAGCCCGGTCGCCGGCACCGTCATCGACGTTCTGGCCGGGCAGGGGGAGACCGTCGCGGTCGGCAGTGTCCTGTTCACCGTGGCACCGCCCGGACAGGTGCCCCCACCCTCCAGTGGGGCCGCCACCGTCGATACGAGCACCGGAGAGGAAACCGCACCACCGGAGACCGCCGACGACGGAAGCACGTCGGTCCTGGTCGGCTACGGGCCCGCCGTCGCGGCGAGTGCCCGCAGGCCACGGCGCACCCCCACGGCACCCGACTCGGTGGCGGCCGAGGCGAGCACGCCGCCGACGGGGGTGAACACCGGGCACACGACCGCGAAGGCAACCCGGGCCAAACCCCCGGTGCGCAAACTCGCCCGCGACCTCGGTGTGGACCTGGGTGCGGTGTCCGGCTCCGGCCCGCAGGGCACCGTCACCCGAGAGGACCTGATCACCCACCACGCCGAGTCCACGGCGCCCGCGGACATTGCCAAGCCCACTAAAACGTCCGGTGACGAGGCGACCGAGCAGGCAGGTGAAGTGCGGACACCGATCCGCGGAGTGCGCAAGGCCACCGCGCAGGCCATGGTGACCAGCGCGTTCACCGCACCGCACGTCACCGAGTTCCTCACCGTCGACGCCACCGCCACCATGGACCTGGTGGCCCGCATGAAGCAGGACACCACCTTCGACGGGGTGAAGCTCAGCCCACTGTTGGTCGTGGCGCGGGCCGTGCTCGCGGCGGTCCGCGCACACCCGGACATCAACGCGTCCTGGGATGAGAAGAATCAAGAGATCGTGCGGAAGGCCACCGTCAACCTCGGTATCGCCGCCGCCACCCCACGCGGGTTGATGGTGCCGAACATCAAAGGGGCCGACAGGCTCTCGACCCTGGCCCTGGCCATGGCCCTGGCCGATCTCACCACCGTGGCCCGCGAGGGCAAGACCCCACCGGAGGCCATGGCCGGGGGAACCATCACCATCACCAACATCGGCGTGTTCGGAATCGACGCGGCCACCCCGATCCTCAACCCCGGCGAGGCCGCCATCCTCTGCTTCGGTGCGATCCGTCAGACACCGTGGGTGCACGAAGGTGCCGTGGTGCCGCGATGGACCACGCAATTGTCTCTGTCCTTCGATCACCGCCTCGTCGACGGCGAGCTGGGCAGCAAGGTGCTGGCCACAATCGGCGCCATCCTCGAGAACCCACTGTGGAAGCTGGCGACCGCATGAACTGCCCACACGGCGCCGCCCGTGAGTATCGCTTCCTGCGCCGGATACCCCATCGTCGGCTCTCTGCCGGTGGCACAACGTAGTGGTGCGGCCGCCCCCCGATGCCGGCACCAACCCGCCGACTGATGATCCGGCGGTGGAGTCCGGGCCGCTCGTCACCGCCGCCATGGTGGAAGCGGCGGCGGCTCGGTTGGACGGGTGCATCCCGGCGACGCCGGTGGAGATCAGCCCCCGGCTGTCGGCCCGGGTGGGCGCCACCGTGTGGCTGAAGCGGGAGGACCTGCAGGTGGTCCGCTCCTACAAGGTGCGTGGCGCCTACAACTTCGTCGTCCAGCTCAACGAAGCCGAACGCACCGCCGGGGTGGTCAGCGCCAGCGCAGGCAACCACGCCCAGGGTTTGGCGTACGCGTGCGCCGCGGTCGGGGTGCACGGGCGGATCTACGTGCCGCGTACCACGCCCCGGCAGAAGCGCGACCGCATTGCCGCGCTCGGCGGGGACAAGGTCGAGCTGGTGGTGCTGGGCGACAGCTACGACGACGCGGCGGAGGCAGCGGCCTCCGATGAGGTAGCGACCGGCGCCACCCGGGTGCCCGCGTTCGACCACCCCCGCACCATCGCCGGGCAGGGCACCGTGCTGGCGGAGGCGGTGCAGCAGTTGGGCGCTGCGCCCGACGTGGTGGTGGTGCCCGTCGGCGGCGGCGGCCTGCTGGCCGGGACCGTCGCCTGGCTGGACGAGCGGCACCCGGAGGTCCGCGTGGTGGGGGTGGAGCCTGCCGGCGCTGCCTGTATGGCTGCCGCCTTGACCGCGGGAGCGCCGGTCACGCTGGCCGAGATCGATGGTTTCGTCGACGGCGCCGCGGTCCGCCGGGCGGGGGACATCACCTACCCGTTGGTGCGCGACGGCGGCGCCGAGCTGGTCAGCGTCCCCGAGGGGCAGGTGTGCTGCGAGATGCTGGCGATGTACCAGAGTGACGGCATCATCGCCGAACCAGCGGGCGCGCTGACCGCGGCCGCGCTCGGCACCGCGATCAGCGTCGAGCCCGGAGCCGGCGTGCTCTGCGTGGTGTCCGGCGGCAACAACGACGTCAGCCGCTACGGGGAGGTGGTGGAACGCGCACTGGTGCACGAGGGGCGCAAGCACTACTTCCTGGTCGACTTCCCGCAGGAACCCGGCGCGTTGCGCGGCTTTCTCGACGAGGTGCTCGGCCCCGACGACGACATCACCCTGTTCGAGTACGTCAAGCGCAACAACCGCGAAAAGGGGCCGGCGCTGGTCGCCATCGAACTCGGCCGCCCCGAAGACCTCGGCGCGCTGCTGGAACGGATGCAACGCTGTCCGCCCGACGTACAGCTCATCCCACCGGACAGCCCTCTGTTCCGCTACCTGCTCTGAGAATCCACGCTCGTGCAGCGTTGGCCGCGTCGTCCACCAGCTTTTTCACCGAGCGTGCCAGGCTCGTCCCTTGGGCACCATAGTCGGGTAAGTCGACCTTCCCATACTATGAGAAGACATCGTCACATGGTGAGAATATAGCTAGTGTCAGAGAGATGAATAGCGGTACGGTTCACTACAGCCAGGGACACGCGGAAAGCGTGGTGCGGTCGCAGGCAGGGCGGACGGTAGACAATTCTGCTGCTTACCTCGCTGCGGAGTTACGGCCAGGCCTTCGAGTGCTCGATGTAGGGTGCGGGCCCGGAACAATCACCATCGACTTGGCTCGCCGCGTGGCTCCGGCGCGAGTGGTTGGTGTCGACCTGGAGGCATCGGTGCTCGAACAAGCCCGCGCCACGGCGGTGAGCACCGGAGTGGGCAACGTCGAATTCGTCGTCGGCAGCGCCTATGACCTGCGCGGCGTACTTGAAGCGAACGGCCCATTCGATATCGTGCACGCCCACCAGGTGTTGCTGCACCTAGCTAATCCCGTCGCAGGCCTGCGCGAGATGCTCCGGGCGACGCGACCCGCCGGGGTGCTCGCCGCCCGCGACGCCGACTACGCCGCCGCCGCATTCTGGCCAGCAGACCCACGCCTCGACCGGTGGCTGGAAATCTACCGCGCCGTGGCCCACGACAACGGCACCGAACCGGACGCAGGCCGGCGACTCATGGCGTGGGCGCACTCCGCCGGTGCCGACGACGTCACACCCAGTGCGTCCATCTGGTGCCACGCCACACCTGAACAACGAGCCTGGTGGGGCGGCCAGTGGGCGGAACGAATCATCTCCTCCACCATCGCTGAGCGTGCCATCACGAGCGGCCGTGCCACCACCGCCGAACTCGCCGACATCTCCACCGCCTGGACAGAGTGGGCCAAACACCCCGACGGGTGGTTCGCTATTCCCCACGGCGAAATTCTTTGTCGTGTTCCGCCCCCGTCTAGCCGCTCAACCGCGCGCAAATCGGACTCCGGCGACGAGGCGTTCGGCCATGCCTGACCGTGAGCTTGGAAAACCCCGACGGACACAACGACTCATGCCCGAACGGCTAGCAATACAACTGAGACTCAGAGAAGAGCGGAGAAACGGGAACAGAAGTTGATGGTTCAGATTCCGGGTAACGCTCCACCGTCCACCGGGATCATCGCGCCTGTGATGTAAGACGCCGCCGGCGACAGAATGAACGCGGCCACCCGAGCGAACTCCGCCGGATCACCAGGACGACCGAGTGGTATAGACGCGACATCCTCCTGTAGTGACGCGGGGCTCGATTGGGACTTGAGGTATTGCAGACGGCCGGTCGCCGTCCACCCGGGCATTAGCCCGTTGACCCGCACGCCCGCAGGACCCAGCTCGTTCGCTAGTGATTTCGCCACCATCGCCAACCCGGGTCGCAACCCGTTAGATATGCCCAGCTCAGCAATTGGGACCCGAACCGACGTCGACAGCACGAACGCGATGGAGCCACCTTCTCCGAGGCGCGGCGCGACCGACCTCACCAGCCGCACTGCGCCGAGGAACACCGACTCAAATGACCAACGCCACTGTTCGTCGGACACCGTGGTCACGGCGCCCGACGGTGGACCACCAACGCTGACTAGTAACCCGTCCAGCCGCTCAAAACGCGTCAACGCGGTGTGAATGAGCCGGTCAGGAGTCTCTGTATCCGCGTTGTCGCAGCTCACACCTGTGGCGCGCTCGGAACCAAGCCGGTCGACCGCTGCGTCGAGCGCGCTCTCACTGCGGCCACTCACTACGACACAGGCGCCTTCTCCTACCAACACTTCTGCGGTAGCAAGCCCAAGGCCAGCGCTCCCGCCAGTTATCAGATAAACACGATCACGCAAACCGAGGTCCATCTGTCAATCCGCCTTTCGGCCCGGTCGACCACTCATACCGTTGGCTGATCAGACAGCGCAACGTGTCGCAGCATCCGTCACTTGTCCCCACATGAAGTCAACAACTTGCTTGCACGATACTCGTCGGACCGACGAGTCGCCTCATGTGCTGACAACGGGCTCGTGCGCGGTCGATACCGACAGATCGCGCCAACGGTTAAGCTCCGTCGTCAACTTCTGTATTTTAGCCTCGAATCGGGTGACACAGTCCGCGCCCAGTTGCAGCCGCAGAGGCGGCGTTTCCGTGTTCACGATAGTGATTACCGCCGCAGCGGCTTTGGACGCATCGCCCACCTGCAAGTGGTTGTTCCCCTGCACCCACGCGCGGGTGGACCCTGCAGTCCCAGCGTAGTCGTCGATAACGTTCGCGACCTTGTGTAGCGAAGTGCTGTCAAGAAAATCGGTCCGAAACACACCGGGTTCTACGATGATCACATCGATACCCAGCGGCGCGAGCTCGCCCCACATGGCTTCGCTGAACCCCTCGATAGCGGACTTCGTCGCCCCGTACACACCCCAACCAGGCCCTTGGGTGAATCCGCCGACCGAACTGATGTTAATCACCTTGCCTTCGCGCTGCTGACGCAGCACCGGTATCACCGCGCGTGTTACCGCGAGCGTGCCAAATACGTTCGTGTCGAACACCGCACGCGCCTCGGCGTCTGTGACTTCTTCCACCGCCCCGAGTAGGCCGCGACCTGCGTTGTTGACCAGTACATCGATCCGACCGAAACGCTCCAGCGCAGCGGCCACAGCCGTCTCTATCTGCTCCTCGTCATTGACGTCCACCGCAACCGTAAGCAGCCTGTCCCCGGCATCCGGCAGCGCCGCATCGACCTGCTCCGGACGGCGAGCGGTTGCCACCACAGCATCGCCATACTCCAGCGCCGCACGTGTAATCTCCAGACCGAGACCCCGCGAGGTTCCGGTAATGAACCATGTCCGCACAATATCCTCCTCGAGCAGCAGTTCCAGCTTACACATAACGTCGGTCTAATCCAAGGTCTTGGTCCACTCGACCACCAATTACATGTGCACGAAGTCTGCGAGCAGATCGGTCACTGACATACCCGCAGCGATCTTTTCGCGAATTGAGTCCTCCTTACTGATGATCAGGTTCGTGGCCACTAGTACATCCTCAGCCTGCGCGGAAGGCACTACGGCGACCCCATTCTCATCCGCAACGATGATGTCACCTGGCTCGATGACCAGGCCCAAGACGACCACCGGCACATTTATCTGGACCGGCTCGGTGCGACCATGTAGAAAGGTAGGAGACGGTCGCGGCACGGTACCCCTATACCATATGGGGTAATCTAGGTCGCGAATCTCATCGACGTCACGGATGGCACCATCGACAATGGTTGCAGCGATTCCCACCTTCTGAGCCAGAGTGGACATCAAGCCGCCCCACATCGAGGTGTCCGTTTGGCCGTGTCCTGCAAGTAACACGATGTCGCCCACCTGTGCCCTAGTCAATACCGTCGGGCAATCGACCAGGTCGTCGGTGAACAGGTTGACGGTTAGCGCTGGACCAGCGACCTTGTGCTCTGGTTTCACAACGGACAGCCCACCGATCGCACCCGTGCGGCGCTGCGCGTCGGCAATCAGGCAACTCGGGCTGTACTGCTTGAGGACCTCGCGAAACCCGGCGACGATCTCTGGCGATGGACGTTTGAGCTCGTTGTAGACGCTTTCCTCGTGCATCGTGCGCTTCCCTTAGCTAACGTAGTCGAGTGGTTTGCGCGATTGTTGTGGCCTCGTCGCGCGTCCGCCGCGGAAAGGGCGGGTACTGTAGAACCTATGTCAATGTACAGCGCCCGCAGGCCCGGGCCGCTTAACTTGACGTCGATATCATGAGGGTGGGCGAGGCAAGAAGACCGCTACTAAGCGCGTGCGGGTGCTGTTGGAGTACCTCAATCCAATTGCAAAGTATGAACCTTTCCGCCGGAATGCTCGTCACACACACATAGACCGCTGCGACCAGCATTAGCACGCCACTGCGCCGCGCCTTTGCCAGCCAACCCCCAATTCTCCACCGGACTCTCGTCAATCACGACAAAAGTCACATTGGGGTCCTTGCCGAGAATGTAGTGAATAAGGTCGGTCGCCCCTTGAATCAGGCGATCCCTCTGCTCGGATGAGGTGATGACGTCGTCGGCGATCTTGATATTGACGATTGGCATTTGCACTACAACCTTTCTTTCAGTCCGTTTCTCACGGGGGAGCGTCCATGTTTGTTGTCTGAACCTGCCGTGGACCGGTCCCCGGGGCAAGCGACGTTCGGAATGCCCGAACTATGCAGGCCTTATGGGGCACCCTGTTCACCAACGTCGACGTAGAGATGGCGGTGGCGACAGGCGCTTGGAGAGGAGGACCCAGAGCGCGGACGTTAGGGCGCGGGGGACCGGTGTTTGCCTGGGACCCGCAGGCTGCCCTTGCGGGCCGAGAGGAACACGTCAGTGACGTCGAGGCCGCCGACCTCCCCGATGCGAAGGCCGGCGTAGAAGGGCAGGAGCGCAACCACGGTGTTCCGGGTGGAGCCGCCAGTGCTCCACCGCCCGCAGATACCGGGTGATGTCCCGGGACGCGACCGCCTTGGTGCCCGCCCCGGCAACGCCTCCCGGCGGGCGGTGGCTGACCCGAGACCGCGGCGGGTGTAGAAGTCGTCGATCGCCGCGAGGGTGTTGTTGATCGTCGCCGGCTGCAGCCGGGCGGTGGTCTTGGCCCAGGCCCGCCAGTCCCGCACCGCCCCATCCCGCGCCACCGGATCGGTCAGGGGATCCCGGCTCTCCACGCGCTCGGGCAACTGGTGTTGCTTGCCGTCGCCCTTATGGTGTTTGCCGCCCTGGTGATAGAGGCGTGGCTCCCGAGCAGGCATGCGCGGCGACGTAAGTCGCGCAAGCACGATGGCGTGATGAAGCTCCGCCAGATGGGTCACGACGGTGTGGTCGGCTTCGGCGGCGGATACGCCGCCCGCCCGCAACGCACCGGGTCAGGCAGGCATCTGCTGCGCCACTGGCTGGAGCACATCGATGCACGCCGCATCGCGCTCGTCATCGACGCCCGCGACAAAGGATTAGCCAGCCACTACGCCCACACGCACGCCTTCCGATTGGTCGATGACGACCCGCTGCTGATGTACCGCCTCCCTCAATGCCCCAGGCGCGCAGCGACAGGCGCGCCCCCAGCGTTAACCTGCACAACGCCTTAGATGTTGACGGCCTTGTACCCGTCGAGGTGTTGCTTGCCCTTGGATTCGAACCACTCGACGGCGGTCGGTGTCATGATCCGCTCGTCGCCCTGGCTCTTGAGCCAGTTCGTTTGTCCGTTGTAGAGCGCTGCGACGCCACGAGGGTCTCCATAGCCGCTCACCTTGGCCGCGTGGCTAACCTGCGCCCGGGACAGGCTGTTGTCTTTCGCCGCTACGAAGTGGGCGAGTAGCCGTGCCCGCCGCTGTGGGGCGGTGAGCTTCTTCTCAGTCCCCTCGTGGGGCTCCTCGGTGTTCTCGTCCGTAAAGACAGCCTGCGCCTGGCGCAGCGCTTCCTCGGCTATCTGGAGAAGCTTCCGGATCTTCTGTTCGTCCATCGGACGCACCTACCCTCGACTGTGCCGTTCGCTCACCATAAGCATTTGAATCGTACCATTTCGTTGGCTAAAATATAACGATTCATCGACGATCAACGCCTATCGCTCCTGGATCAAAGTTGACGCCGACCTGGTTATGTATTGCACAACCGCATGTTGTGTAGTACACTACTAGGTATGGCGATCACGTGGGCGAACAGTGCCGATAAGCACGGGATCGAACACGAGGACGCGCTGCACGCGATCGCCAACGCCTACTACGTTGAGCGGGAGTTCGACGAGCCTCGGGTGCCGGGACGTGTGCGGCCGACGCTGTTCCTTGGGCCGCCGCGCCAGCTGGATGGACCCTTGCTGGAGGTGATGGTCGAGATGACCCCGCCGCGCGATATTCACGTGTTCCACGTCATGCAAGCCCGGCAGAAGCATCTTGATCGAATGGAGGATCCGCAATGAGCACCGAGAAGGACTACACGGCCGCCGCCGAGTGGGCCGAGCACGAAATGACGCTGCCCCACAACTCTGCCACCGCGGTACGCGGGGAGGACGCGGCCGAGTACGGGCGATCCGTGCTCGAGCGCGCCCTGGGTGGGCGGCCCTCGATCGACCCGGACGCAACACCCGGGCAGCACTCCCGCGTTCGCCAGGTGCGCCTACCCGGCTCGATGGATGAGGGTCTAGCCACTCTCGCGCAACAGCAGCACCGCACCACCAGTGATGTCCTACGGGACGCGGTGGCCGAATACCTGAGCACCCACGTCACCACCAGGCCGTAACCATCCTGCTCGACGGCGCGCTTTACGGTGTGCGGGTGCTGTGGCAGGCCAGGCCGGTCAGTTGATGAGCGGCGTGCGGCTCGGGTCGAGCGGTGCGACCGCGGTGACGGGCCAGCGGGGTGCTGGTCGAGCAAGCACTGAGCAGTGCCACACCGAAAGTGCTGCGGATGCTGCGGCCGTACAGGACGAATTGTGTCTCATCGCATTTCCCCTCGCTGCGTCCTCACTCCTGACGCTACTGGCACTGTCCAACGGCTCACGTTGGCTTCGCAACGTGTCCGCTTGGGGTACCCCCCTTTGACGTTCTTTGCGGCGGATCAGGCGCTCGGGCTGTTGGGTGCCTTCGCGGACGTGCATCGGGGTTCGCACACCCATCTTGGTTGGCTGGGGCCACTCGTTGCGCGGCCTGCGTTAGATCAAATTTGTTGTTGCTTTGCCTGATTATTGCTCTTGCAAACTAACGCTGCGTGTGTGACAGTTCACTCTGTTCGGGTCTTGACGTGACTCAGGAGGTTGCGGGCCAGGGCGGGGAAGGCTTGGCCCACATGTTCATAACGTCTGTTCGGTTGCGAGTGTCCGCGGTTGGTGTTGCTGGCGGCGAGCGCGGTAGTGGCGGGTCTGCTTGCCGCCCCGGCCACGGCGATCGCTGCGCCTCATCCACCGTCGCCTCCGGCGGCGACCGGTCACCACAAACCTCTCCCGAAGCCGCACATTGTGCCGGCGCCCCCTCGGGCGCAGGTCAATCACAGCAAGCGGGGAGGGGCACCGCAGGGGGTATGGACTCCGACGGCTCGGCAGTCCTCGGGTGCCAAGTCGTCCTCGGCGAACCGGGCCACGACCCAGGCGGCGTCGTCGTTGCCGGGAGCGTCGGGTGCCGGGTCCGCTGCGACTCCGAACCTCGCCGCGGCCAGCCTTGCCAGTCCCGCGGGAGGTAGTTCCGCGGCCGGTCCGGGACTGGGTGCGCAGTCGTTCTACGGGTTGGAAACGTTCCCGTTGACCGATCATTTGACCGCGCAGGTGAACCTGTCCAACGGCAACCTGGCGGTGCACGCCGTGCACTCGGCGCTCAGCGCGCCGGGGGTGTCGGTGAACGTGGACAGTTTCTACAACAGCCAGTCGACGGGGTCGGGGGCATTCGGCCCGAAGACGGTGATGACCACCGGCCGCGACGTGGGCCTGCAGGTGGGGGCCTCTTCCGCTACGTTCACCGGGCCTTCGGGGTTCACCGCGGTGTTCACCCAGAACCCTGACGGTAGTTACACCGAACCCGCCGGCATCAACGCCGACCTGGTGGCCACCGGCGGGACCGGCTACACCCTGACCTACCGTTCCACCGGCGAGCAACTGAGTTTCAGCCCCGGCGGGTTCCTGACCTCCGACCTCACCCGGGACGGGGTGGGCAACACCTTCTCCTACAACAGTGACAACACGGTGGCGTCCATCGCGGACTCCACCGGCAACACCATGAACTTCGTCTACACCAACGGGGTCATCACCGAACTCGATCGCGCCGCCACCGTGACCGATTACTATTCCTACGACTCCGCGGGCCGGCTCACCGGTGACGGCAACGACTACCAGCGGGTCTTTGGCGACTCGTCCACCAACGTGCCGGTGTTCGCCTATGACGCGGCGGGGAACCTGACGACGATCACCACCCCGGCCGGGCGTACGATCGGCTTCGGCTATGACCCCAGTGGGCGGGTCACCTCGGTGTCCCGCTACACCACCTTGGGCCAGAACAGTGGGGACGCCGCGGTCACCGGTTTCGGCTACGCCCCCAACCCTGATGGCAGCGGGCAGGCCACGGAAACCAACCCGCTGGGCAAGAACACGACCTACACCCTGGACACCTTGGGCCGGGTCGCCACGGTCACCGACCCGTTAGGGCACATGCGGGCGCAGACTTACACCTCCAACTCCGACGTGGCCACCGCGGTGGATGCGATGGGTCAGGGACAAACCAAGGCCAACACCACCCGCTTTGCCTACGACCCGACGACAAACAACCTCACCTCGGTGACGTTGCCGACCGGGGCGTCGACCACCCTGCAGTACAGCGGCGGGGCCGGGTGCGCCAGCACCGACACCACCCACCCCTACCTGCCCAAATGCGTCACCGACCCGCAGGGCAACCAGTCCACGGCGACCTACACCGCCTCCGGGGACCCGCTCACCTCCACCGACACCACCAGCGGGGTCGCCCAGACCCAGACGCGTCAAGGCGCGGGTGCTGACTGTGGGGGCAAGCCCGGTGCGGTGTGCACCTCCACCGACGGCAAAGGTGCGGTCACCTCCTACGCCTACAACTCCCTCGGCCTGCTGACTCAGGTGAGCCCCCCGAGCCCAGGGGTGCCCACCAGCTACACCTATGACTCCCTGAACCGCCTCGACACCCGCACCGACCCCAACGGGCTGGTCACCACCTATCAGTACGACTCCAACGACTACAGCCACCGGGTCTCCCAGATCGCCAACCCCGACGCCACCTACTCCGACACCAACAACAACCGGGCCAGCTATTTCTATGACGGGGACGGCAACCTGACTGGGGACAACAGCAGCAACTCCGCACCCGGAAAGGCCAACACCTTATACAGCACCACCAACATCTACGACGCCTTGGGTCGGCAGACCAGCAGCGACATCGGCAGCCCTTTCGATTCGTCCGCGCCGGTATCTCACCACATGAGACGAGTATCCGATCGGTGTCTTGACGTGAAGCGTTTCCACCTCACCACCGAATTTAATGGAGTAACCCGATGATCATTCCGGGGACGCTTGGGCAGGTTCTCGCGGTCCTCCTCTTGATCCTGCCTGGCTTTGTGTTCACTGCTGTGCGGGCCCGGCGCCGAGGACCCTCGCCCGCAGACGGCGAGTTCGGACAGCGGGTCTTGACCGCCATCGGCATTGGCGCTGTGCTCGACTCTCTCTACGTCGTGATCGGCGGGCGGCATGTCACCGATCTTCTCAGTTCTCAGAGGCCCGCGGAGTGGATACAGCAGCCTCGGCTACTCACGGTGGTGGCATTCGGTCTGCTGGTTTTTGTACCTGCGGTGTTGGCTGTTCTGGATGATCTTCGTCTGACCGGTCGCTTCGATGTCCCGCTCGGCAAAAACCGCAAGCCCTTACGACTTTGGTACCAGGGCCGCTACGACCCGACCCCCAGCGCGTGGGACTACGCTGCGCCACCTCGTGGCAGCACCTTCATCCGCGTGCGCCAAACGGACGGGAGTTGGGTCGGAGGCTGGTTCGGCAGCGACTCGTTCCTGTCGACCTGGCCCGAGCCGCACGACCTGTTCATCGAATCCCAGTGGGAAATGAGCAGCGAAGGCGAGTTCGTGCGACGCTTAGCGGGTACCCGTGGCGCGTACGTATCCTGTGCCCAGGACGTGGTTGTCGAGTGGGTAGCCCCGCCCGACAGCACCGATAACCAGTCGGAAGGTGGTGGCTCAGCTGATGGCCAGAGCTCAGGAGCCAGCGAAGGGGGCCATCAAGAAGGAGAGTGGGCGTAACCCCACCACCGGGGCGCCCCCCATCCGTCGAGAGACACCCTGGCGTGCCCCGAAAAGTGGTGGGTACCAGGTGAAAGATGCACGACCCGAGCCGCAAGAGGCGCCGACTGGGCGAGCGGGCACGTCGCAGCGGTCCGCCTGATGTCCACCTCAAACGGTGAGTCCGCGGAACGTCAACGTGATGGCTGGGAGGAGAAGGGCGCCAAACCCTCCTCCTCCACTCCCGTGGCAGAACCGGACACAGGCCCAAGCGGGCCAGCAGGGACGAGTAAGCCAGCTGCCACCGAACGCGACACAGAGTGAGCTACGCCCGAGGCCAAGCACGGAGAACCTGGACAAGCCGCACAATCAATCTCGGATAGCCGAGCAAACCTCAAATTGCGAACGGCAGCTAACCGGGCCCATTAGGTCGGCGACTTCGGCGGATTCGACGATGAGGCGGATTCCAGCAGGCCTTCGCGCTCAAGGATTGCGCGCACGTCTTCAAAAGCTGCAGAAATGTTTCCTCTAGTAAATCTAAGTTGGCCGAGGCCGATTATGTTGGAGAATTCCTCGCAACCATCTTCCAGCATTACTATTGCGCGTCGTAATCCCAACTTTCCCTGAAATAGTCCTACTTCGTGGACGACGTTCTGTCGCGCTGCAACCTGGCCGTCCATCTGCTCGTCCTCCGCCGTAAGAATCAGGAATGCGAACGCTGCGCCGTCCAGCATTTCCTGCAGCCGGTCTGACGTTGATACTCCGGCCGTGGCGATCCGGTTGTACTCATCGACTGTCAAGTGAAGTCGCTTGTCGAGAAACTGACTGAGCGCCATCCACTGCAGCGACCTGCCGTGGCCAACGAACACCGCGCCGGAACCCACCGGGTCTCCCAGTAAAACCGCGGCGCTGCCCGGATTGGGGGACGATCGACGCAGGTGGGCGGCCACCTGACTTGCCAGTCTACCCAGCTGATCCAGCCCGCTGTATACCGAATTGATGGTCGTAGCCCGGGCGATCGCTTCTTGATGTGGGGCAAGCTGCAACGTGCCGTCAAAGCGCACATCGCGTGTCATCATTTGGCCGCTTGGCATCAGATCATTACGCGCTTTTTTGAGCGACGTTATAGATACTGCCTGCACCGCACTTAGCTGCCGTTCTAAGTATTCATTATGGCCCGCAGTCAAAGCTGTAGATATGATCGAGTCAAGGTCGCCCTTAACTTGTATTAGAATCTGTTCGTGGACGCTTGCTTGGTCGAGCAGCTGTTCAAGGTCAGGTGACCCAGCAAGAGATAGCACATGGTCGTATACGTCTGAAAAACTTAGCTCGGCCCACCCGGGAGGTCCTGGGTCTATCATTCCGAAACCGCTCAGACCCCATTCCCGGTTGAATTGATGGCCTGCGCGTGGTGTCGCAAAATCCCGGTAGTAGACCAAGGCGTGGTAACCCAAGTTCGATCCTGACCACGACCCCGCTATGGCGCCAGCAGTGGCGATCACTCGATCGAGTTGTTGGGTGACTTCCGGCGCATCGGCGGCCTCGCGTGCTTGAGCGACGAGTGATTCGACCTCCTCGACCAGTGTGCTCATGCGATACCTCCGACTCGCGCCGGCACCGACAAGTGCGCCCACAGGGTGAACCTGGAGACAGCGACGGCTCTAGCGGTGATCAACTTGGGTCGGCACTCGACGACCTGCACCCACTCCGATGTCATCGCCTCAGGCTATGCGGCATCCGGCGAGACGTCCGACCTGACCGCCCGTCTTGGCTCCGACCCTGAAGTCTAGTCCTAGTAGGGCAAACCACAAGGGAACAATCATTGCTCACGGTGCAGCCGTGTTGCTCGGCTACCGGGGATCGGATTCTGTCGGTGTCGGGGCGCACACTCACCTTTATGCGTGGATATATTGCGAGTAACCAGACGGATGCCGAGCTGCTCACGCCGTCGAAGCCGCGGGGAGCAGCTGTCCCCTTTATACTGCGCGTCCAGTGTTCGCGCGGGGACCGGCGGCGACTTCGGGCAAGCCCGAATCGGCACGCTGATGAGCATTAAGAGGCGCCGTGGGTGACGTACGTTTGTCGGCGTTAGCCACCCTCGGCGCGGCGGTGATTGTGATCACGGGGTCGATCTTCGCGGTATGGCTTAGTGGTCGACAACAGCGCAGCGCCCAGACCAGGGAGTTCACTGAGCGGCGGGCGACTCAGCGGGTGCAGTGGGACGAAGAGAGGACTCGGGCCGACCGAGCAGCAGAGGTGGACGCTTGCGCCCGTTTCGACGCCGCTGTGGTCCTCGCAATCGGCCAGGTGGAGAGGGTGGCCAGACTGGCTGGTCACCCGCGACTGCGGCGCCGACTGCTAGGTCGAGACTGGGCTCGGCAATGGGAGCGCAGCGTGCAGGCCGCGATCGCTGACATCGCGCTGCCATACTGCGCGGTCAGGTTGGGGGCACGCCCGGCAGTCCGAGGCGCTGTGGAGACGGTCATGGCGGAGTTTGTGACCGTGGGAGGCGCGGTTAGTTCCATTTCTAAGTGCACGCTGCCGCCGCTCCTATCTCACTGGGTACGGTGCAGCTGGCGAAAGCGGATGGCAGACGCAATAGAACAACTCCAAGCTGCTCGCGTTGGCCTCATGAGTGCGCTGGAGTCGGCCGAACCTGGCGTCGGCGAAGGGATGCGGAGGTCACCAGCGCGGCCACCTACCCCGACCGCTACCAGTACGTAGACCTGTGGATAACTGCGGGTGCTGGCGGTACGTGGCCGATTCAGGCTGCTTACTACCTACGAGCGAGTTGAGTTTTCCGTCGTCAAGGGCAAGAGCGACGGTGACCATACGGCGTTGTGGTGTGGTCGTGGCGGTACCAGTGGGTGCTCCAGCGCACCTGCGCCAGAACCCGTGACGGCGACCCTCAACGTGACCTCATTATGTTGAGCTCTGCAACCATGTCATTTAGTGATTGGTATCAATGCCGTCCGCGAGTGCCGCTCGACGGCCGTGTCCTGGGCGGTCTTGGCTGCGGTGACGGCGTCACCAGCCTGGCGGCGGTTGTCGATGGCGTCGCCGAGGGTGGTGACGAGCGCGATGCGCCCCTCGAGCATCCTCCGCGCTACTGCGGCGGTCACGGCTTTGATGGTAACTGGCTGCTCGGTCTGCGTCACGTGCGTTCCCCCCCGGGACCGGGAAGGTAGCGGCTCGCGTAAGAACCATCGAGCAGAGGCAGCGGACGTCGGCTCGAGCTGGATGATCCGGACTGCTTCACAATCGATCGTTAAAGCAACACCTTGGCAGCCGAGACTGACGCGCACGTCGCTGCGCCAGGCGGGTGTTGCAGAAGCACTGTACGAAACCGGTGTGTCACCGGAAGGCTTGTCGGCGGGTTGTGCAACAGTACGTGGTCATGAGCGAGTTTCTGGGCTACGCGAGGGTGTCCACCGCCGAGCAAACCGCCGCGTTGCAGCAGGACGCACTGAGGGCCGCGGGATGTTCCCGGATCTGGTCGGACACCGCCAGCGGTACCAGGACCGACCGCCCGGAGCTGGCGGCGGTGTTCGATCAGCTGAGGGAGGGGACACGTTGGTGGTGTGGCGGTTGGACCGGCTGGGTCGGTCGTTGCCGCACCTGATCGAAACCATCGGTGAACTGGAGGCCAGAGGAGTGGGGTTCAAATCGGTGCAGGAAAACATCGACACCACCACCCCCGGCGGCCGGTTGGTGTTTCATGTCTTCGGGGCCCTTGCCAGTTTCGAACGTGAACTCATCCAGGAGCGCACCCTCGCTGGGCTGGCCGCCGCTCGGGAACGTGGTCGCCTCGGCGGGCGGCCCACTGCGTTGAGCCCAGCGAAGCTGAAGCAGGCCCGGAAGATGATCGGGGAGAAGACCCCGGTCACCGAGGTCGCCCAGGTCCTCGGGGTCAGCCGCGCCACCCTGTACCGCAGGGTGCCCGAGCTCGGCGAGGCACGACGCCCCGTGTCTTCATCCAGTGCCACCGGCGCAGAGCCCACCTTCTCGGAGCAAGCGTGAACGGCAACCATGGCCGCTACCAGGTGCTGCACATCAGCGACCGGGTCGTGCAGCACAGTGGGGAACCGACGCCGGCTTGGGCTCGCCGCCCGTGGACAACCATGTCTTCGTCGACGAGACCAAACACCGCGGGTAGCTGCTCGTGGCCAGCGTCGTTATCCCGGGTGAGGTTGACGCTGGCCGCCGGACGCTGCGCGGGCTCGTATTGCCCGGTCAGCGCCGGCTGCACAGGAAAGACGAGAACGACCGCGGCCGCCGCTGCATTGCCACCGCCATCTACGTTCCAGCGCCGTTGCGGCCACCATCTACGACGCTGGAAGGTAGATGCGGGCGACCCCCGGGTCCGCTTGGGCGCGGCCTGCACTGATGTCCATGACGGCGGCGGAGTCCGCGACGGACAGTCCGGCGTGGCGTAGCTCGCGGGCGACGCGGCGGGATTCGGTGGCCGCCTGGTGTTTGGGGTATCCGGTCCAGGCGCCGAGGAACCACCGGATATGACCGTGGGGTACTGGTCACCGATCGTGCGTGACAGTTTCGGTCTTGATCACCTCCACTTGATGGTGCCCGTGGCAGTAGCTGCGTGGAAGTGAGCCCGAGACCCGGCCGGACGACCGTGGCGTTCGGGCTTTGCGCTTGCGTGGGGTGGTTTAGACCTCGCGGACGGTCGTGACGACGGCGTTCCTGCCCGCGATCAGCAAGCAGGCCCTGAAGAAGATCAGCCGGGAAGTCCGCCGCTGGCGGCTGCACCGGCGGATCTATCACACCTTCGGCGAACTGGCCCGCACGATCAACCCGATCGTCGCGGGGTGGATGCAGTACTACGGGCGTTTCTACCCGTCGCTGCTGTATCCCCTCCTGGCGCGCCATCAACGCCTACCTGGTGCGCTGGATCCGCAACAAGTACCGCCGGTAAGACTCCACCCGCCAAGCCCACCGGAAACTGGGGGAGATCACCCTCGGGTATCCCCGCATGTTCCGGCACTGGCGATGGGTCAGCACCGCCTGGTGAGCAGGGTGATAGGAGCCCGGTGACGGGAGACTGTGACGCCGGGATCTGTGGGAGCCGGAGGGTGAAACTCCCTCCGGCCACCCGACCCTGTTCCCCACACGCTTGTCCCACCTACCTGAGGCGGCCCCGCAAACACGCAGGCCGCTGACTCAACTGCAACGGGATCGGACAGGTCCCCCAGCTGCCGTAGCCTCGCGCTTTCGTGCGTCCAGCAGAACAGGAGGTTGCCTGATGTAGGTGGTTGCTGTTCGTAAGCTCGTCGTTGCTTGCCGGTGTGAGTCCGGTCCGGGTAGCTGCCAGGTGGCCCGGTAGCA
>JAABUT010000938.1_pt1 | contig 38470 bp, 40 predicted proteins | sample 5559281 | NCBI WGS metagenome assembly JAABUT01 (sample SAMN10711880, study PRJNA513359) | rock metagenome | isolation source: Antarctica rocks | place: Antarctica: Victoria Land, Ricker Hills nord | collected 2016-01-04 | reverse complement strand
ACAAATCCAAATCAATGTTTGACAATAAAGAAAAAACAGAAGTGGCAGCTTTAGGCGAATTTGGCCTGATCAGTCATCTGACAAAAAATATAAAATTACTCGATAATACTTCCGTAAAAGGTATTGGCGATGATGCTGCCGTAATGGATTTTGGCGAAAAAAAAACCCTGGTTTCAACAGATTTATTGTTGGAAGGCGTACATTTTGATTTAGCTTATGTTCCGCTTAAACATTTGGGTTACAAGGCAGTACAAGTTAATTTGAGCGATATTTATGCGATGAATGGCACAGCAAGCCAGATTACTTTTTCTTTGGGAATTTCCAGCAAATTTCCGCTGGAAGCTGTGGAAGAATTATATCAGGGCGTTTTATTGGCTTGCGATCAGTACAAAATTGATTTAGTTGGCGGCGATACTTCTTCTTCCAAACAAGGTTTGGTGATTAGCGTAACGAGTATTGGTTATGCGGATGAAGCTGACATCGTTTATCGGAACACGGCTGAAGAAGGCGATTTAATTTGTGTTTCCGGCGATTTAGGCGGTGCTTACGTGGGCTTGCAACTATTAGAACGCGAAAAACAGGTTTATCTTGCCAATCCGAATATTCAGCCGGATTTGGAAGGGAAAGATTACATTGTAGAACGCCAGCTAAAACCGGAAGCGCGCGGTGATATTATTTCCATTTTGAAGGAATTGAAAATTAAGCCAACTTCAATGATCGATGTTTCGGATGGTTTGGCTTCAGAAATACTGCATATCTGCACGCAAAGCAACAAAGGATGCTCTCTTTATGAAGATAAAATCCCGATCGATCCGATGACTTACGAAACTGCGCGTGAGTTTGGCCTCGACCCAACCGTTTGTGCTTTAAGTGGCGGCGAAGATTATGAACTGCTTTTTACCATCAAACAAAGTGATTTTGAGAAGATTAAGTTTAATGCTGATATTAGTATTATCGGACATATTACAGAGCCTTCTGCGGGCTGTAATTTGGTTTCCAAATCTGGAAATGTGCATGAATTGAAAGCGCAGGGCTGGAATGCTTTTAAAGGATAAATATTTGTAGCGTTTTGATTAGAGTGTACGTATTATTTAATAAAAAATGGATTATGAAAAAACTATTGATTGTCTGTGTCTTATTTATTCTTATAAGTATAAGCTGTAAAAAATCAGACCAGAGTACGCAAAAAAGTATTAGTGCAACAATAGTTGATTCAGGAAATATTGCATTTGATGGTTGCGGCTGGCTTATTAAAATTGATGCTTCCGGCACCAATTATCACGCTGATAATTTGCCTGTTAATTACCAAAAAGATAAATTGCCAGTTACAATCAGTTATCATTTATTAAATACAAAATTTAGTTGCGGTTTGCTCTCCAACAATATTGATGTAATTAATATTGATGCAATCCGAAATAAATGATGATAAAAGAAGCATTATTCTTCTTCGCTCAACAATTTTTGATCCAGTTGCTTACTGTTTTTAGCACCTAATTTTCGCAAAGTTTCTGCGCGGCTGACCAGGTTTCCGCTTCCGGAAGAAAGCTTGCTAAAAGCTTCATTGTAAGCATCTTTACTACGATCAATATTTTGGCCGATCTTCTTCATATCTTCCGTAAAACCAACAAATTTATCGTACAGCAAGCCTGCTTTTGTGGCAATATCCAGCGCATTTCGGGTTTGCTGTTCCTGTTTCCAAACGGAAGCAATGGTTTTTAAAGTGGCCAGCAAGGTAGAAGGCGTAACCAAAACCACGCGTTTTTTCCAGGCAAAATCAAACAGTTCCAGATCATGCTGAATGGCGATGGCAAATGAAGATTCTATCGGCACAAAAAGCAGCACAAATTCCGGAGAAGTTAAGCCTGATAAGTTCTGATAACTTTTGGCACTCAAACCGGAAATATGGTTTTTAACGGATAAAATATGCTGCCGCAAATGATGTTCTTTTTCTTCTTCGGAAATCGAATTAACCAGCCGTTCATAAGCGATTAAAGAGACTTTAGAATCGATAATCAGATGTTTATTTTCCGGCAGATGAACAATCACATCAGGCATAAAACGATTGCCGGCTTCATCAATTAAATTCATATTTTTGCCTTGTTTGGTATAACTTTCGCCTTCTTTTAAGCCCGAAGCTTCCAGTACGCGATCTAAAATAACTTCGCCCCAATTCCCTTGCATTTTGGTATCGCCTTTTAATGCTTTAGTGAGATTTGTGGCATCGTCCTGAATGATTTTGGTTTGTTTGATCAGCTCGTCAATCGTGCCTTTCAGCGTAAAACGTTCGTTGGATTCATCTTTGTAAACCTTATCAACCTTCGCTTCAAAAGCTTTGATGTTTTCTTTCAGCGGATGCAACAGCATATCCATATTGCTGCGGTTAGATTCGGTAAATTTCTGTGTTTTTTCGTCGAGAATTTTATTGGCCACATTTTCAAATTCCCGCTGAAAATGCTGGCGCGTTTGCTCTACTTCTATTTTCTGCTGATCCAACTGCTCTTTTTGTGCCGTAAAAAAAGCATTGCTGCGTTCTAAATGTTGTTTGGTTTCGTTGTGGCTTTCGCGTTCTTCGGCCAGATCAGCCATAATTCGGTCTTGTTCGTCGCGCAACATCAAACTGATATTTTCTTTTTCCTGATGCAGGTTTACAGCACGTTCTTCAGCTTTTCCTAAACTTATTTTAAGCTGTACATTTTCCTCCTGCAAACGCTTCAAATCCTCCGCAGAAAAACTTGTTGCAGGCGATGCTTTTTTTAGCAGGATAAAAACAGCAAGCAGTAAAATAACTAGAACGGCAACGAGAAGAATGGTATTCATTTACTAAAAATTTTATCAAAAGTAGTAAAATGAAAGGTTAAGAAGAATTGTTGAAATAAACGAGTGTAATATTTACCTTCCAAAAGATAACGAGAGTAAAAAAAAGTTATTTTTACTCTCGAAATTTAAACGAAGGCGATTTTTACCTTCGTTTGTAAATACTTAAAATGGCTTATCATCCCGAAAAACCTTACAACGACTTGCCTCTTCTGCCTCCAAAAGCAGAAATAGAAACAGTTGCAATCCTCAAAAAAACGATTACTGCAAGCAGGGCATTATCAGAGCTTAAAGGTGCCATTACAAATTTGCCAAACCCAACGTTGTTTATTGATACAATTAACTTGCAGGAAGCGCAGGCAAGTTCTGCCATCGAAAATATTATTACTACGCAGGATGAACTTTTTAAAGCAACTATAACGGATAGAAATATCGAAAATAATGCGACAAAAGAAGTAATTCATTATAAAGATGCTTTGTGGTTTGGCTTTGAGCAATTGGAAAAGCGACCAATATTAACGACCAATCTTTTTATCTCGATCATGCAGATTATCAAAGAGAATCAATCGGGCATTCGAAATACTCCCGGAACAAAATTGACCAATCCTGCAACCGGACAAATCGTTTATACACCACCGGAAGGAGAAGAAGTTATCCGCCAAAAATTGAAAGATTTAGAAGATTTTATTCATGTAGATGATCACATTGATCCGCTAATAAAACTGGCATTAATCCATTATCAATTCGAAGCCATACATCCGTTTTCTGATGGAAATGGCAGAACAGGCAGGATTATTTTATTGCTGTTTTTAAAACTTGTTGGTTTGCTGGAGCTGCCTGCGCTTTATTTAAGCAATTATATTATTGATCATAAAAACAATTATTATCTGAAGCTAAGAATGGTTACCGAAAAAGGAGACTGGCAAAACTGGATTATGTATATGCTAGATATGGTAGAACAAACAGCGATAAAAGGACGGCAGCAAATTGCAACAATAGAGCTGCTAATGGCTAAAATGGGTACCGAAATACAAAAAAAATTACCCAAAGTCTATTCAAAAGATTTGGTAGAACTTCTTTTTAAATTGCCTTACACCAAACGTTCTTTTTTAGAAAAAGCAGGTTTAGGAAACTTAAAAACGGTTGGAAATTACTTAAATGATTTAGAAAAAGCTGGTTTTTTAAGAAGTGAATTAGTTGGAAAAGAGAAGCTGTATTTGAATTTTGAATTGATGAAAGTATTGAAAGGATAGGAAAAGACCAGTTAATTATTAGAGTATATAATATAACACTAAGTGTTTTAATATAAAGATTTTATTTTCAAATAATTGATATAATGTCCAACAAATAACTGCCAGATATATAATGAAATAACGATAAAAACTAAATGATTTCCAAGAAAATAAGGAATAAATGTTACTCCACCAACTATTAAAACTATTATAAAATCTATATAAGAAACACGGATATTTTTACTAGAAGTTTTTACAATAAATAGAAATATAATTGCTCCAAGTGCAGGAAGTATTATTTCGTGGAATGGAAATTCTTTACTAATAAAATTCACTTGTAAAAACCAATATACCGTGATTGAAACGGCTATATATAATTTTTTATTTTTTACAAAATACTGCTCAATGCGAATGTAAAAACAACACCGACTGTGGGCAGGTATCCAAACAGTATAACAAAAATTTCCCTGTACTGAAATATTATAAACTTTTTAAAATCTGGCTGAATAGCAATCCAAAGTGCTATTAAAAATAGTAATGTAGAATAAATTATAAGTTTTGCATTTAATAGCCTTTTATCTTTCATTTATTTAACTATTCCTAAATAATCAGTGTAATATCCTACTTCACCCTTTCCACTCTTAATCCCGCATCAGAAACCTCTTTCAAAGGATTATCACGCATATTTTGCTCAATCGTAAACATATAGGTTCCTTTGATAGGAAAGCGATAATTCGTTTTTAATGCCAAGCGATAATTGTACAAATTGCCGGAACCATTGCCCAGCCATTCGCCATCAGGATTGGCTAATTTGAATTCGTAGCGAATGATTTTAGTTTGATGATCGGGACTGGTTTCATGAACCAAAACGAAAATGTTGGAATACTTGTAATCAGCAGAATGGCGCAAGTTAAAATACAAATTGTACGGAACGGAAGTATCTGTAATTTTCACTTCCGTTTTTATTTTGTTGCTGTAAAACCAGTTGTGATTACTGATTTCGGTACTCTGATCAAGCAAAGATCCCGGCTCGTTGCAAGCTGTCAGCACAAAAAAAAGACCGATAAAAACAGTACCGAGAAACAGTTTTACCCTGATCATTCTGCTTTGGGATTGTTGGGTTGATCGGGATTATTTTGATTGTTCGGGTTGCGGTTTGGCCGGTTTCTGCGGTGATGCCTGCGGTTTGGATTTATTTCCCGTGCGGTTTCATCTGTCGAATTCTCTAGATTATTGGGCTGTACTGTTTTTATCGGCACATTTTGCGTAACCACTTTTGTAACTTGTGCAATCGGTTTTTGTCCGTTTTCGGCAACTGGTCTTGGTTTGTTGCGGTTGTTATTGTTCTTTTTGTTGCGATTGGTAGAACGTTCATCCAATCGGGTCAAACTATCCTGGCCAACAACGTTCTCATAATCAAAAGCTTTAACGGCATTTACATCTATCGCTTTGCTTTCGCCCAGATCCGGAACCAGTTCGCCGCTTTTATTGATTTGCTGGATTTCCCGAACGTGTTTTATCGGCACCGGAACCCAATTTTCTTCTTTTGGGTAACTAAACCACATCAGCTTTTTAAAAATATCTGTTTTTTGCAAACGAGCATCACCTTTTTCTGTACGCAAAATATGCACATCATCCGGGATATCTTTCAAAGCATCCATATAACTGTCCAGCTCGTAGTTCAAACAGCATTTTAATTTGCCGCATTGTCCGGCCAGCTTCAAAGTATTCAATGAAAGATTTTGATAACGCGCCGCCGACGTAGAAACCGTTTTAAAATCAGTCAGCCAGGTAGAACAACAAAGTTCTCTCCCGCAGGAACCAATTCCGCCTAAACGGCCCGCTTCCTGACGCATACCAATCTGGCGCATCTCAATCCGGATCCGAAAAGCTTCAGCCATTCTTTTAATCAATTCCCGGAAATCAACCCTGCCTTCTGCTGTATAATAAAAAGTAGCTTTGGTTTTATCGCCTTGGTAATCAACATCGCTGATCTTCATGGAAAGGTTCAGATCCAAAGCCAGTTTCCTTGCGCTGTGCATCGTTTCCCACTCCTGCTCTTTGGCGGCTTTCCATTTATCTACATCCGATGGCGTTGCTTTCCGGAAGATTTTTTTGGTTACATCTGCTTCTTTTACATGCTTTTTTACAAGCTGCATCCGAACCAATTCGCCGGTAATAGAAACGTGGCCGACATCATAACCGCCAGTTGTGGTTTCGGTAACCACCAACTCGCCGTTTTCTAAATAAATATTATCTGTATTGAGGTAAAAATCTTTGCGTGAGCCTTTAAATTTTACTTCTACTATTTGAAAAGGTTTATAACTGGAAGGCATATCCATGTTGGAAAGCCAATCGTAAACATCTAATTTGCTGCAACCGTTTGTAAGGCAAGCGCCGTTACTTTTGCAGCCAGCAGGCGCACATCCGCCTGTTGAACAACTTCCACATCCCATGTTAATATAATATATGTTGAGCCCCTTGCGGGAACGTTTTAAATTTTAAAATTTTGACCAATTGCAAAGATACATCTAAAAATAAGATTCTTGGATTGGCATTCCGCTCCACATGGTAATGCGCTTTGTCCAGTTCATCTGCAATTACTTCCACCATCGCCATGGTTAAAACTTTTGCAGCCATATTTTGCGCTACAACTAATTCTTTTTCGGGCAGATGAACCAAGCTTCCGGCACCGGAAATCAGCATTCCGCATTCGCGGATAAAGCACATGCCGTATTGCAAAAAATTCTTCTGGTTTTCGCGGCCTAATTTTACCAATTGTTCTGTAAAATCAATCAGCTTTAAACCATCATTGGTGAAACAAAGCCGAAGCCAGCGCGCAAAAAGTTCGTGATAACTGCTGTCATTTCGGGCGATCATGTGCAGCGCAGCTGTTAAATTTCCATTGCTGAGGTAGGCAATTTGTGCAGCTACATCTGCTGATTGATGCTGATGTTGCTCCAGATATTCCTGCACGTCTGCATCTTTTAAGGTAGGAATTTTTACGAGTTGCGTTCTGGAAAGTATCGTATTTAAAATATCATCCTGCGATTCTGCAACCAGCAAAAAAAGCGTTTTCTGTGCCGGTTCTTCAATGATTTTTAAAAGTGTGTTGCCTTCCTTGTCCAGATATTCCGGCAGCCACATAATCAGGATTTTGTATTCAGATTCAAATGGTTTGAAGCTTAGTTTCCGGATAATTTGGTGGCATTCGGCAATGTTGATGTTGGCCTGTTTGTTTTCTGCTTCCAGATAAGTTCGCCATTCATCCAAATTCAAATATGGGTTTTTGAGGAAAGCTTTTCGCCACTGATCTACAAAAGTGAGCGCGGTATTGTCTTTATGTTTGGCAAAAAACGGATAAGAAAAATGCAAATCCGGATGCACCAATTTTTGATATTTTCGGCAGGAACTGCATTCTCCGCAAGAATCATTTTCCTGTTTGTTCTCACACGAAATATACTGTGCATAAGCCACAGCCACAGCCAAACTGCCTGAACCTTCTGGCCCTAAAAAAAGTTGGGCATGGCTTACCCGATTTTCTTTTACGGTTGCAATTAAGCGTTGTTTAATGGTTTCCTGTCCTACTATTTCTTTAAACTGCATCGTTGCAAATTAAGAATTAGTATTGAAAAGCTTGGTATTAAAAGAAGTAATGATGATGGATAAGTATCTTTGAAAATATAAATAAAGTGCTATAATATGAGCTATGAAGGTAAAATGCTTGAGGATTTAAAAATGCCTTCACGAAAGGAAGTAGAACAAGCATTACTAATATCACTATTTAAGCACAACGGAGTAATCAAAGAATTTGGAACTGGTGAAGAAATTGTCAATGAAATTGCTGATGATTTTACTCTTACTGAAGAACAACGAGATGCATACTTAGAAACAATTTATAGGAAAGAAAATAGAGTCAAGAGATCATCACTTTGGAATCGTTTACTTTTTCGTGCCGCTGATAATTTAGCTAAAGAAAAGATAGTTTGCCGTCCTTCTCAAACATTCATTTTAACAAACAAAAAAGAATGGATGCTTACCGAAACCGGGTTTGATGAAGCTTTAAAACTGCTACATATTCCTCAAGAACAAAAAGATAATTTACCAGTAAAATCTTATGAAGTACAAAAAGTAATAAATAAACTTACTGAAGCACCAAGACCAATAGATTACTTTCCTATTGATGAAAGGAAAACAACTTCAACAGTAACAAAGGAAATTTCAATAAGAAAACGAGGATTTCGTCAGGCAGTTATAGAAGCATATGATTTTAAATGTGCCGTTTGTGGACTAAAACTTTATTCACCAAATAAAATAATTTGGGAAGTTGAGGCTGCTCACATTGTTCCTCATAGTTCAAAGGGGAAAGACGATCTTTTAAATGGAATATCACTTTGTCATTTACATCACTGGGCTTTTGATGTGGGTTGGTTTAGCTTTTTGGATGATTATACAATTACTGTTTCTGTTGCCGCCAATAATTTGCAGAGTGATTATGGTCGTATAGGTAATTACAATTTTATTGAAGCTCTTAATCAGCCAAATTTAAAATTATCTTTACCAATTAATGAAAAAATTTATCATCATATAAATTCGATCAAATGGCATCGGAAAAACATTTTTAATAAATAATAAACATGGAAAAGATAGATTTATACGAGATAATATATTCAGTTTGTCTTGAAGACATACAAACAGTTGCGGAAGAAGAAATAGAGCGCGAATTGACTTTTGAAGAAATTAAAAATATAAAGGAATTAGTTGTTGAAAAAATAGCTGAAAGAAGTGATTGGTATGGTGCAATAGCAGAAGCAATCAGTGAGAAAATTACGGGTGAAGAAGATTCTGATTCAGAAAAAGGTTAAATAATGTCCAGAATAATGGCTTTTGATTATGGCACCAAACGCATCGGAATTGCCGTTACCGATCCGCTGCAAATTATTGCAACCGGATTGGAAACTGTCCATCCAAAAGACATCGTAGAATATCTTAAAAAATACCTGGTAAAAGAAGTAGTGGAACGTTTTGTGGTGGGAGAACCAAAGCAAATGGACGGATCGCCATCGCAATCTGCACCAATGATTAAAGGTTTTGTAACGATTTTGAAGAAGCATTTCCCGTTGGTTCCGGTGGAAATGACGGACGAACGTTTTACTTCCAAAATGGCTTCGGCGGTAATTGCACAAAGCGGAATGAAAAAAACGGACCGTCAGGATAAAACCAGGATTGATACCATTTCTGCAATCATAATTTTACAATCTTACCTCGAAAAAAATAGCCGGTAAAAGAAGCATCTGCCCCAAAAAAACGACAAGCTGACTACTATTTTTGAAATGAATATCTTTGCCGGATGGAACTGCCAGACGGCTTACTTCAAACTTACCTGGAAAACCACTGCGAACCGGAACCAGCAGTTTTACAAAAAATTGCACACGAAACGCATTTGAAAGTGCTGCGGCCACACATGATTTCCGGTCATTATCAAGGCAGGCTGCTAAGTTTTTTCAGCAAATTACTTCAACCTAAATTAATTTTAGAGATCGGCACTTTTACCGGTTATTCAACTATTTGCCTGGCTGAGGGCTTAACAGAAAACGGCGAAATTGATACGATAGAAGTCAATCCTGAACTGGAAGAAATGTTAAAAAGTAACTTTTTAGCCTCTGGTTACGTAAATAAAATCAGCTTATTTATAGGTGAAGCTTTTGATATTTTCCCTTTATTATTGAATAAAATATACGATATTGCATTTATTGATGCTGATAAACGCAATAATTATAAATATTATGAGTTTATAGTCGACAATATTAGGCCCGGAGGCTTAATTATAGTAGATAATATTTTACGAAAAGGAAAAATATCAGATCCTGAATTTCAGGAAAAAGATGTGGTTTTGCTTCGGGAATTTAATGACAAAATAACTGCTGACCAACGGGTAGAAAACCTGATCCTTCCAATTCGGGACGGACTGATGATCATCCGAAAAAAACACTTATGAAGAAATTAATACTGCTTTTATCCCTAATATTTACTTGCTTTTTTGCAAAAGCGCAAAACACCCCAAAGTCTTACATTGAAAAGTACAAAGATGCTGCCATAAGTATCATGCACGATTACGGAATCCCGGCCAGCATAACTTTAGCCATCGCCATGCATGAATCTGCCAGCGGAAACAGCAAACTGGCCCGTAAATCAAACAATCAGTTTGGCATGAAAGGAAGAAATGCTTACAAAACATACGATTCTGTTTTGGAATCTTTTGAAGATTTTGCCCGGATGATGTCTGAACGGAAACAGTTTAGCCATCTGGCCGATAAATTTGATTCTTTTGATTACAAAGGCTGGGCAAAAGGCATCCAGCGCGGTGGTTATGCCAGCAGCGGAAAATGGTCTTCCCAGGTACTTTCGCTCATCAAAAAATTTAGGTTAAATAATCTGGATGAAAAACCTGACCCGGATGATCAATAAATTTCTTAATTAAAACTTTCACTCCTCTCCTGTTTCCAAAACAAATTATATTTGCCCCCGTAATACTTTTTTTATGTATAGAAAATGGGCATTCTTTTGTGCGCTGCTAATTCTGGCTTCCTGTAGTTCCCGCAAAAACGGAATCACCAATCATCAGGCTGAGAAAAATAACAAATCCATCCAAAAAATTAATAAAGATGCTATCACCCAATACACAACTTTTGGCGGCGTTTCGCAATATATAGATCGTTTCCGCAGTATTGCCGTACAGGAAATGAACATTTATGGCATCCCGGCAAGCATTACTTTAGCACAGGGTTTGCTCGAATCCGGCAATGGTAACGGCGAACTGGCGGTGGTTGCCAACAATCATTTCGGTATAAAATGCACTTCGGATTGGAAAGGCAAGTCCTACTTTAAAAATGATGATAAAATCAACGATTGTTTCCGGGTTTATGATAATCCGGAAAGCTCTTTCCGCGATCATTCTGAATTTTTAAAAAGAAAACGATATGCAGCTTTGTTTGAGCTGGACAAAAACGATTATGAAGGCTGGGCTTATGGCTTAAAATCTGCCGGTTATGCCACCAATCCGCAATATCCGCAGCTGATTATCGGTTTGATCAAAAAATATAACCTGGACCAATATGACATGAGCGAAACTGATTACCAGAAAATTAAACGTGAAGACCGCGTGCTCACGCAAATCAATAAAAACATTGGTAAACCAAGCAAAGATTCTTTACAGCACGCACAACCGCCGGCAAAATTAGTGGTAGTTCCGGCTTTACCGATCAATAAAAGCAAAATTTATCAGGTAAAACAAGGCGATACGCTGTACAACGTTTCTAAGCGTTTTGGCCTGAGTGTGGATGAACTGAAAGCACTGAACATGATGGGTGAAGACAATATCAAAATCGGCCAGCAACTCATCATCGCACATTAAAGTTAATTATTGTTAAGGTGCTGCAAAGTCTCGTAATTGTAAAGTTCTTTTGTAGTAGAATGCTGAAATATTTGCTGTGCGGGTTTTGTTTTTTACTCCTTTTTGAGCGTTTGCGTGCACAGGAAAAGCAGGTTCAGGGAATCGTTTTTGATCAAGCCACCAAAGAGCGGATTGCCAGCGTGCTGGTAAGCAACTCTCGTACAAAAGCAAATATTTTTAATAATTTGAAAGGCGAGTTTACTATTTCTGTTCGTTTAAATGATTTGCTGATCTTTTCCAAAACCGGTTATTTTAATGATACGGTCAAAATTACTGCCTTGCAAACGCTTCCGGTTTATTTAAAACGATCCAGCATTGTTTTGCGTGAGGTAACTATCAGAGACAGTGCTTTGAGCGCACAAAAAAAACTGGAAGAAAATAAACATGAGTTCAACAAAGTTTACGGTGCTTTGGCTAATAAAGATTTGCTGACTGTGGGCAGCAACGGTGCCGGAATTGGCATTGATGCGATTTACAACCTGCTAAGCCGCCGCGGCCGCAATGCCAGCAAACTGCGCGAAATTATTGACCGGGATTACAAAGCGCAGATTGTGGATGCCCGTTTTAACCGCATTACAGTAGGTTCCGTTACGGGTTTAAAAGGGAATCCCCTCAGCAGTTTTATGTATCGCTACCGGCCTGATTATAACATGGTTGTGCTGCTGAATGATTATGATTTTATCAGCTACATCAAATCCTGCTACAATCGTTTCCGGCGCAATCCGTCCGCTTACTATCTGCCACTCTTACAGCCCGAAAAATGAAGTGGCGGTATCCAATTATTGTGGTTCCTTCACTGCGTGCAAATGGCATGGCGTTGTTTCCTTTTATTTTGGTGAAATTGGAAAAATCCAGGTCTGATAAATTAATGATACGGCACGAGATCATCCATCTGCGCCAGCAACTGGAAATGTTGGTGATTCCGTTTTACTTCTTTTACCTGCTTAATTATTTGTACAACAGAACGATTTACAGTGATCATTACGAAGCTTACATGAACATTGTTTTTGAGCGCGAAGCGTATGCCAATGATGCTTTTCCGGATTATTTAAAGCACAGAAAGCTTTTTTCCTGGCGGAAATATCTAAAAAATCACCATTAGTTATAGGTTGAAAAAAATGAAAATCTCTTCTGAAAAAAATGATTTTTGCTTTTCTTTGCTCAATATGCGCAAGCTTTCAGGTTTTTGGCTGTTACTTTTTTTATCAATGTATTTTCATCGTGCCGAAGCACAGGTAACAGATACGATCAGGCGGGATTCATTAAAGATGGATTCGCTCAGAAAAGATTCCATCAGGGTACGGCTGGATTCTGTAAAAATCGACACCAACTTGCTAAACCGTTTTCGGATAGAACCTGGCCGTAATATTTTACCTGTTCGCTTGCAACCCTTAAGTTTACAGCCTGAGTATATCCCCATTCCGGGACTGGATTACAAAGTAAGTTACTGGCGCAATAATGTGCTTTTCGGGTTCAACCTCAATCAATCTGCTTTTAGCAATAACTGGAGTGCCGGCGGTGTGAGTTCCATCGCCATCGGAACAAATTTTGATTATAAAACCGAGTACAACCACGATGGGAAAGATTTTACTTCGGAGCTGATTTTATTATATGGAAAAGTAAAAAACCAGGGCCAGGTAGAACGCAAAACCAACGACCGTATTTTTTGGGACAATAAAGTTTCCATCAATGTTTCCAAACACTGGGATTTTTACGGCTCGCTAAGTTTTGAATCGCAGTTTGATCAGGGTTTCACTTATTCCAGTAATGTTACTGTAAAACCGGTGCTTATTTCACAATTTCTGGCACCGGGCTATCTCACCGAATCCATCGGTTTTGAGTATAAACCGGTAACTTATTTCAGTATTCGTTTTGGTACGGGCACGGCGCGGCAAACTTTTGTGCTTAGTAATTCCGTTTATCCAAGCGATACGGCAACAGTTTACGGCGTGCGCTACGGCAAGCATGTGTTAAATCAGCTGGCTTTCCAGATCGTGTCTAACTTCGATAAAGACATCGCCCAAAACATCAATTTAAAAGCTCGATACCTCATTTTTGTTCCGTATGATACACCGCTGAATATGACGCACCGCATCGACGGCACGCTTACAGCAAAAGTAAACCGCCTGGTAAACGTAAGTATAATCGGTACACTGCTTTACGATCCCAATACCTCGCACCGTATCCAGGCTTATCAGAGTTTGGCGTTGGGCATCACCTATAAGTTTCCTTATTACCGGTAGAAGTACGTTTTTTCTTTTTTGCGGATTATTGAGGCTAATTTTAAGGTGCTAAAAGAAGTATGCTTTTTGGTTACAAAATTAACGGACTTACTTGGGTGCTTCTAGAATATTACTCTCTTTCAATTTTTAGGCAATTGCGCAATTCACGGGAAATATAAGAAAAATTAAAAACCATGGTAGCTCCGGAAGCTTGGATTAACAAAATTATTCAGGATACTGCCAAACCTAAAATTTAGTCCGAAAGAAGTATTATAGTTGTAATTAGAGGCCAATTGTCGCTGTCTGGTTAATACCTCTTGTTCTGTTGCCCCACTTTTTACCAGATTTAACTGATCATGTATGATGTTGGCATCTATATTTACAAAAAAAGAGAGGCTGCCTGTTACTTTCACATCGGCCCGCACATTTATACCTTTTGAGTTCAGCTTGCGGTTTTGTAAATAATTACGGTAATAAATGCCGCTATTAAAAGTCCCCCATTTTTTATTTAAAATAATTGCTGCCGAAAACCGCTGGCCATAAAGTGTTTCTTTTTGTTTATTATAAATAGTAGTGTCGTAATAATGGTTATTGGTAACATCAGGGCCATAACGGAGAACAAAAAACCGGTCGTTTACATCTTCATATTTAAAAAAATTAAATTCAATGGCCGGGCCAAAATATAGCGCACGTTTAATGTTATTAAAAGTATTGTTAGAAAGACTTGTTTGGTAACCAAAACTCCAATGCGGGCTAAAAGACATTGAAAGGTAATGGTAAAAGTTGTAATCTGTATTTTTTACGCTATATTTAACAGTGTCATAGTTGAAAATAGAATTTCGTAAGTTGCCGTTTAGGTTAAAATGTACCTTTAATTTGTTAGTGACACGATCGGCAGAAAAATTTGAACTCAAAACATTGTTTTTATAAATTCGTTCGGCATTTACATTACCGCTTGCCGAAACGTTATAAACCCACAAATTCCATTTATCCTTTATAGAAGTTTCAGTAACTACGGATATAGCACTTGCCTCATCTTTCATGCTTATTTTAATTATTTTGGAATAAAGCGTTTTTGCTACCATGGGAGACAAGCCAAGCATCAAATACTGCAATAATTTTTGTCGGGTTTCCGAAGCCGTAGCATTAGCGGTTGTAGTAAACGTGAGTGTATCAGTTGTATTTTTATACTGATGTTGCCCATAAATATTTAGTTGATATTGTTTGCCTCCGCTCCCGACAGGCTGAGTGGTAACAAGAACATCTACATCGGCAGCAACCCTATCCAACACAAAATCAATAATTGGAATTTCAGACTTAATAAAATTAATATCACATCCTGTTCTGCAATCTATAAATACTTTTAATTTTGAACTGTCAGCATTTTGCGCATCAGCTTTTATGCCTAAAACCATCAACAGAACTATTGTAATTATTTTATTCATATTGATTTATCCTGATAGAAAGTATTTGATAACAAAGTAAATTCCTTAAAATTGTTTTTTGTGGGCCTGTTTAAATTTATACCAGAAAAATTTACAATGCTTCTTTTATGCCTGTAAATTTTGTTTTGCATTTTGTACCAATAAAAGAAGCATCAGTTTTCCTGTTTTTAGGTGATAAAAGAAGCATAGAAAACAGATTGAACAAATTTTAAACAGGCTCTTAGTTTAATTAATTCTGCTGGCATAGATAGCTTCAAAACCTTAACTTTGTGTTCCATTTAAATTGATTTTTAAAGATGTTTGATAATCTTTCGGATAAACTCGACCGCGCATTCAAGGTTTTAAAAGGACAAGGTTCCATCACGGAAATCAACGTGGCCGAAACCATGAAAGAAATCCGCAAAGCGATGCTGGATGCCGACGTTAACTATAAAACAGCCAAAGCTTTTACAGATGAAGTGCGGCAAAAAGCTTTGGGCGAAAACGTATTAACGTCGATTTCCCCAGGCCAGTTGCTCACCAAAATCATGGGCGATGAGCTAACGAAACTGATGGGCGGAACCACTGCCGAACTCACTTTTCAGGGAAACCCAACCATTATTTTAATTGCCGGGTTAAACGGTGCAGGTAAAACAACTTTTTCTGGTAAACTGGCTCTTTTCCTCAAAACACAAAAAAATAAAAAGCCATTGCTGGTTGCCGGCGACGTTTATCGACCGGCTGCGATAGAGCAATTAAAGGTTTTGGGCGAGCAGATAGGTGTTCCGGTTTATGCCAATTTAGAATCCAAAGATCCGATTGCTATTGCTTTGGAAGGCTTGGCGCAGGCCAAACAAAACGGAAACAACGTTTTAATTATTGATACTGCCGGCCGTTTAGCCATAGACGAAGCCATGATGGTGGAAATTGAGCAGGTAAAAAAAGCATTAAACCCGCACGAAATTTTGTTTGTGGTTGATGCGATGACGGGTCAGGATGCGGTAAATACAGCCAAAGTTTTTAACGATCGTTTGGATTTTACCGGAGCAGTTTTGACCAAACTGGATGGTGATACGCGTGGTGGTGCAGCTTTGTCCATCAAATCCGTTGTCAACAAACCGATTAAATTTATCGGGACCGGCGAAAAAATGGAAGCGATTGACGTTTTCCACCCGGATCGGATGTCGTCCCGGATTTTAGGAATGGGCGACGTGATTTCTTTGGTAGAACGCGCGCAGCAGCAGTTTGATGAAAAGGAATCAGCGGAACTGCAAAAGAAAATCCGCAAAAATAAATTCGACTTTAACGACTTTTTCGGCCAGATCCAGCAGATTAAAAAAATGGGCAACATGAAAGATCTGATGGGCATGATCCCTGGCGTTGGCAAAGCGATAAAAGATATTGATATTCAGGATGATGCCTTTAAATCGATTGAAGCGATCATCCAATCCATGACACCAAAAGAAAAAGAAAACCCGGAAATTATCAACCAAAGCCGGCGCGCCCGAATTGCAAAAGGTTCAGGTAATGAGTTGGCAGAAGTGAACCGGTTAATCAAGCAGTTTGATGATATGAAGAAGATGATGAAACAATTTTCGAATCCGGCACAGATGGCCAAAATGATGCGGAACATGCCAAAACAATAATTGATAAAATTTGAAAACCGAAGCCTACAACTTCGGTTTTTTTATGTGCTAAAAGAAGCATTAAATACAACCTGTTTTTACAACTACAGTCTGGTTTGTGTGTATGATGTAATCATAAGTGTAGATTATGAATTTTTAATTATTTAAACAAACCGAAAGATTGCTGGTTGTAAAATATAAAAACTAATAGTCAACACTAAACAAAAAACCACTATGAAAACATTAACAAAGATTTTCGGAATTGCTATCTTAAGCAGTACATTGCTGTTCACTATGCCAGTTATGGCTCAAAATGCTGACAATGCCGCTACAACTACTGGTACAACCCATGACAATGAGCATGATGATTCAGGAAAATGGGGCTTACTCGGACTTCTTGGCCTGGCAGGTTTATTGGGCTTACGTAGAAAAGATGATGACCGGAACCGTACAACAATTAACCGCTAAATAAAAGTTAGTTATTTTTATACTTTAAACACCAAAAGCTTCATTTACAATGAGGCTTTTGGTGTTTAATACTGTTTAAATAAAGAGGATTTTTTTGTTGATAAGAATAAAAAAGTGATTATTCACCAAGAAAAATTACAGGAACGGGCTTGGTTTAAACTGTTCTGTATGATACACATATTTTCTAATTATTGCTATTGTTTAATTTTTAGTTAATTTTAGGAAAATTATAATCATTTTTCCTGTGCTTGTAAAAACTTTTGGCAGTGCTGTTTACGGCATCGAAGCAACCACCATCACCGTTGAAGTAAACATAACCGGCGGTACAAAATATTATGTGGTCGGCCTGCCCGACAACGCCATTAAAGAAAGCTATTTCCGTGTAAAATCGGCTTTAAAGAATTGTAACTACCACATGCCCAAACAGCAGGTTGTGGTTAATATGGCTCCGGCAGATGTTCGTAAAGAAGGCTCCTCCTACGATTTAACCATTGCTATTGGCGTTTTAGCTGCTTCAGGGCAAATTATCCATGATGAATTAGACAAGTACCTCATTATGGGAGAATTATCCTTAGACGGCGGATTGCAGCCCATCCGTGGTGCATTGCCAATTGCTATCCAGGCCCGAAAAGAAGGCTACAAAGGTTTTATCCTGCCAAAACAAAACGCACGCGAAGCAGCAATTGTAGATAACCTGACCGTTTTTGGTGTGAGTTCGATTACCGAAGTCGTAGATTTTTTGAACGGAGAAAAGCCGCTCGAAGAAGAAGTGGTAAATACGCGGGATGAGTTTTATAGAAGTATCAGTTTGTACGAAGCTGATTTTTCGGATGTAAAAGGACAGGAAAACATCAAACGTTCGCTGGAAATTGCGGCCGCCGGTGGTCATAATGCGATATTGATCGGGCCGCCCGGAGCCGGTAAAACAATGTTGGCCAAGCGTTTGCCTTCTATCCTGCCGCCGCTAAGTTTGTCTGAAGCTTTGGAAACGACAAAAATCCATTCTGTTGCCGGCAAACTGGCTGCTGCCGATGCACTGGTTTCTGTTCGTCCGTTTCGTTCGCCGCATCATACCGTTTCTGATGTGGCTTTGGTTGGCGGTGGTGGCAACCCGCAGCCCGGCGAAATTTCTTTGGCACATAATGGCGTTTTGTTTCTGGATGAATTGCCGGAGTTTAAACGAACGGTTTTAGAAGTAATGCGCCAGCCGCTGGAAGAGCGAAAAGTAACGATTTCCCGTGCCAAAATGAGTGTAGATTATCCATCCAGTTTTATGCTGGTGGCTTCCATGAACCCTTGCCCTTGCGGTTATTACAATCATCCCGACCGCCAATGTGTTTGCGGGCCGGGCATCGTACAAAAATATTTAAGTAAGATTTCAGGCCCGTTGCTGGACAGGATTGATTTGCATGTGGAAGTAACGCCGGTAAATTTCACAGAGTTATCTTCAGAACGGATCTCAGAAAAAAGCGAAGTTATCCGCGAACGCGTAATCAAAGCCAGGGAAATCCAACAGAAACGGTTTACCGAAAAACCTGATCTGCATTGCAATGCACAAATGGAATCTAAAATGGTGCGCCAGGTTTGCAAAATCAGCGAAACCGGACAAATCCTCCTCAAAAAAGCGATGGAAAAATTGGGTTTAAGCGCGCGTGCTTATGACCGTATCTTGAAAGTTGCCCGAACGATAGCAGATCTGGCCGGAACAGAAGATATCCAGATTGAACATCTGGCAGAAGCAATCCAGTTTAGAAGTTTAGACCGGGAAGGCTGGGCGGGATGAAGAATATTAAAATTTTTGAATGATAAAAGAAGCTTGGATTAAACAGCTATTTGCCAACAAAATCAACCTTTAAAATTGTTAACGCAGTTGTATTTCTTTTAATTACGTATAAAACAATTAATAGAAATATGGCTAAATACATAAAAGAATTTAAGGTAAAATTATTTGCAGAAATTACGGCTGTACCAGAATTTCTGCAAGGTTCGTATTATCGGTCTTTAGATGGTTTAAGAGGATTATCTATACTAATCGTAATTTTTGCCCATTTTGGCATTAATCGTTTTCTCAAGCCCTATTCTCTGTTTATCGATAGCAGTATTGGTGTTCACATCTTTTTTGTACTTAGCGGCTTTCTAATTACAACGTTACTAATTAAGGAAAAAATAAAAAACGGTAGAATTTCGTTAAAGCAATTTTATATCCGTCGAATTTTAAGAATCATACCTGTTTCTTATTTATTCCTATCCACTTTAATAATTTTGAATTTCTGTTATCAATTAAAGATAGAACCTTTAGATTTTATTGCTTCTTTTTTGTTTTTAAAAAATTTACCAATAGGAAATAGTGTGTTTACAGCTCACCTTTGGTCTCTAGCGGTTGAAGAACAATTCTACTTAACTTTTCCATTTCTATTGGCATTCAGTATCAACAGGTTTGTTACAGCAGCTCTTTTTTTGATTGTTTTGATACCCGTTATATTAATTTTAGGATTTTATCTGCCTGAAGTTTTATTTAATAACCTTACAGTTCGGGTATTTACAAAAATTTTGATGTATTCCTTTTGGAAAGGACCATTAATTATCCTGATTGGTTCTCTATTTTCTATCCTTGCTTTTAAAGGGATAATTAACGTGGACAAAATCAATTCCAACTACTTTTTAGGTTTTGTTTTACTCCTGATTGCAATTCTCATTCATACTAAAACCTTCTTTTTTTACAGCAAATACTACTCTGAGTATTTGTCTGCTTGCATTATTGGATATGTTATTATTTTAAGTATTAACGAAAAAAATAGTCTTTTATCAGTAATTCTAAATAGCGTTAGTTTAGTTAAAGCAAGAATTCTTTCCTATAGCTTATATATTTGGCAGGAACTCTTTATTGGTGGTTTGCCTTGGCAACCTTGGCTAAAAAGTTGGAATGGTTATCCTTTGCAATTGATAATCGTCTTAAAGCTAATCTACATTTTCTTAATTGCAAGTATATCTTACTACTTTTTTGAATCGAAATTTTTGAGATTTAAAAAAAGGTTTAAAGGCGTCAAATTGTAATCTGTTTTTTTATAAGATAAAAGAAGCACGCGCGCAAAAAACATCCAGTATTTTTAAATAGGAAAACGCTTCTTTTACCACACTAAAAATTACATCAGCCCTCTATCGTGCAGTTCTTTTTGTTTTTCCTTTTCACGTCGCTATAGTTCGCGTTTTTCTATGCGGATTTCTTTCGATGATTTTCTGGTTGTATCAATCTTTTTTTCAATTCCTTCTTCCGTAGAATCTGGCAGAAGCCATACAATTTAGGAGTGTGGACCGGGAAGGCGGGCGGGATGATTTGAAGATAAAATAGTGATAAAAGAAGCATCATTACAAAACGTCAAACTTAAACCCTATGCGTTTACGTGAGTTTCCCACTTCTTTTTTTGATGTTAATTCATCTAAATATTTAAAAACTTCATCTATATTTTGACTGTGATTACTCAGTTGTTTTTTTATTTCTGCTATTTTAATGTTTAGTTTAACCTGATCTGTTAACACTTGCCTAATCTTTGTAAAAACGCGCACAATCTGGATATTTACCTGTATTGCTTTTGTGCTATTTAATACACTTGATAACATCAATATTCCATGTTCTGTAAAACCATAAGGCAAAGTTCTCCTTCCGCCATAACTTGAAATCACATTTTGTGATTTCAAGTTATCCCATTCCGGCTTGTTTAATTGAAACATAAAATCGTTAGGAAACCGTTCTTTATTTCTATTTACAGCCTGATTTAATGCTCTCGTTTCTACCTTATAAAGTCCTGCAAGATCACTGTCTAACATGACTTTCCGCCCCCTTAAAAAATAAATTTTGTTTCTAAAATCTGCTCCGAGATAGATGAAATATCCTTTTTGTTTGGCATGTTATTGATAATTAATAGGCTTTAAAAATAGTAAAAGACATCAATCCAAATAAACATCCAGCAAACCTTCAGGTAAATCCACCAACACTACTCCTTTTACCACATCAATATTTTTGATAATGCTTTCATTGAGCGGAAAAAGCACTTCCCGGTTTTTATAAGGAACGGTAGCAATCAGTTGCTGAGGGAACTCATGGATTTCGATGATCTCGCCCAGTTCGCCTTCGTTCTCATCTACCGCAATAAAATGCAGCAAATCTTTCAAACCAAAATCACTTTTCTTCTTTTTTGGCTTGAGTTTGTTTGGCAGAAAAACCTCTTTCTTTACCAATACGGCTGCTTTTTCAATCGTGTCCACATCTTCCAGTTGCAGGTAAGCCACGTTTTTCATTGGAAGTTTAAAAAACGTGATGAAATACGGAACCAATTTCCCCGAAATCTCTAAAAATAAACTGTTGAATTTTAGTTTCTCGGGTTCTTCAAAAGCAATAAAAACCTGCAGTTCGCCTTTCAAACCTCTGGTTTTGGTTACCGTGCCTAAGCGAAAACAATCTTCTGTGGTCATTAATAAAAGGCTTAAAACAAGTATAGCGAAGCTTTATGATAAAAGCTTCGCTATACTTTAAATGTGATTGTTTTGATTATTCAGCCGGAGTTTCAGTTGCTTCGTCGGCAGCTACAGGTTCCGGAGCTGGCGGCGTGTTTTTAGCAACGATTGCTGCAACACGGTCAGCATTTTTCTTGGTTTCGGCAGCCAAAGCAGCTTTGCGGATTTCGTCTTTAGAAGAACCCAAAGTTGTTTTTTTACCGCTGATTTTGTTTTCTTTTTGTTCTGTCCAGGCGGCAAATTTTTCGTCTGCCTGTTCCGCCGTTAAAGCACCTTTTTGTACACCGCCTTGTAAGTGTTTTTTGTACATTACACCTTTATAAGCCAAAATTGCGCGGCAGGTATCGGTTGGTTCCGCACCTGTGTTTACCCAATCCAACGTTTTATCAAAATTGATTTCGATAGTTGCCGGGTTGGTATTTGGGTTGTAAGAACCTAAACGCTCGATGAAGCGGCCGTCTCTCGGTGCACGTACATCGGCTACCACAATGTGATAAAAGGGTTTGCCTTTTTTACCGTGTCTTTGTAATCTGATTTTAGTTGCCATTTTTTGTTTTTATGTATTCAACATATCCCCCGGAACTTTTTTGTTGCGGGGCTGCAAAAGTAAAAAAATTAATTCAATGATCGTTATAATCATCAATAAATCAACATAAAACCTATTTTTAGTTCAAAATCAATGTTCTGATAAAATTATTTATTTTCTTTTGCAGGATAACCAGATTAAAGTATGGAAAAACAACGTATTGCCATAGATATGGATGAGGTGCTGGCCGATGTGATTGCCAAATTTGAAGCACTGTACAAGCAAAACCATCCGGAAGAAATATTGAAACAGCAGGAAGACGGCGAGGAGTTTTATGCCATTTTGCCAGAACACATTTCCGGGGATTTTAGAAAGCATATTTATGAAAAAGGTTTTTTCCGGGATCTGGAAGTGATAAAAGATAGCCAGCGCGTGGTCAAAGAACTGGATAAGAAATATGATGTTTTTATTGTTTCCGCAGCGATGGAATTCCGCAACTCTTTAGAAGATAAAGTGGATTGGCTGGCAGATCATTTTCCGTTTATCTCCTGGCAGCGTACTATTTTCTGCGGATTAAAAATTGTAAATACAGATATTATGATTGATGACCGGAGCCGTAATTTTGTAGGTTTTGATGGCCGGCCGCTGCTGTTCAGTTCCCCGCATAATAAATTGATTACCGAGTTTGAACGGGTGGACAACTGGGAAGAAGTAGCTGCCAAACTACTTTGATTTTAGGGTGATAAAAGAAGTATATACTTCTTTTATCACCCTAAAATCATAAAGAAAGGATCTCTACAATTTTTAAAAAGTTGGGGTTGATTTCGGTATTGTGCTTAACTGCTTTACTAAAATCAGTGTAGCTGATGTTGTTGTGAATGACGCCGATCATTTCGTTGCGATGGCCATCCAGCAAAGCTTCTACAGCTGCAACACCTACACGGCTGGCCAAAACGCGGTCCATACAAGTAGGCATACCGCCGCGCTGGATATGGCCCAAAATAGAAACGCGGGTATCATAATTCGGGTATTTTTCTTTGATCTGATCGCCAATTTCAAAAGCACCGCCGGAAGCTTCTTCTGCTTCGGCCACAATAATAATTTTGGAAGATTTATGCCGGCGGCCACGCTCCAATCTGCCAAAAACAGAATCAATATCACTGATCGAATCCGGGATCAAAATCGCTTCCGCACCGGTTGCAATGCCGGTTCGCAAGGCAATCTGGCCGCCATCTTTTCCCATTACTTCCACAATAAATAACCGGTCATGCGATTCGGCCGTATCCCGGATTTTATCTACCGCATTCACCACCGTATTAATCGCTGTATCGTAACCGATGGTAAAATCCGTTCCGAACAGATCGTTGTCTATTGTACCTGGCAGGCCCACAATCGGCATATTAAATTCTTGACCAAAAATCTGGGTACCTTTAAATGTTCCGTCGCCACCGATGGCTACCAAAGCATCAACTTTATTTTTTTGCAACTGTTCGTAGGCCAGTTTTCTGCCTTCAGGGGTCATAAACTGCTCGCTTCGGGCAGTTTTTAAAATTGTGCCGCCGCGTTGCACAATGTTGGCTACTGATCGGCGGTCCATCAAAGCCATATCACCATTAACCATGCCTTCAAAACCGCGCCGGATACCCGTCACCTGGATATTATAATACAATGCCGTACGCACAACGGCACGAATGGCAGCATTCATTCCGGGCGCATCTCCGCCAGAAGTCAGCAAGCCAATGTTTTCTATAGATGTACTCATTTTAAATGTATAATCTTCAGCACTTATTTTACCGGGATGCTGAACTCGATATCGTCTGGCGGCAAGCATTGTTTATCGTTGCAAACCATAAATTCTACTTTGCCTTTGATGTTGGTTTGATCTTTTTTTAGTTTTATTTTTTGCTGAAAAATGACGCTTTTTTCAAAGTAAAGCACATTCATTTTAAAAGCATTTTCAAACTTTGTTATCGGTTTGGGTTCTGCCAATGCTCCGTTTATCGCATAGTCTTTGGAAGGTGTAAACGTAAACTCGGTTTTTACCGGGCCGCCATCTTTTTGCCGGGTTGAATAAATGTGCCAGCCATTGTCAATCGTAGCTTTCAACAACAAAACGGCTTCCGTTTTGCTGATTTTTTTGGCCGCGTATGACCATTTTACCGGTTTCAGGATTTGTGCAAATAAACCGGCACTTAAAAAAGATACCGCTAAAAACAGTGTTAGTTTTTTCATGGTTGATTAAATATAAATTTGATCTCTTTCAGATCAAAAAATTGGGTTTTGTTTTCTTGTTGGATACCCAATTTACCCAAATGGTTTACTGTAAATATTTTTCCGGTGAACATTTTTTCTTTAGTTTGAAACGGAAGCTCTTGCCCTAAACCCTACAGATTTTGCAAGTAGTCCTGTTTAATTTCGTCAAATTTTCCGGCTTTCAGCTTCAAATATTCCATTTCTATTCCGGCGCAAATTTGAGATAATACTTCTTTTATCACACTATTTTTGTTCAAAATCTGCTGCATCGAAATTGGATTGGGCAAATGATCGGGAAAAATCTCCTGGTTTATATTGATTCCAATACCAACAACAGAATGCCTGATGCTTCTTTTAGCAAGTAAATTTTCGATCAAAATACCACCGAGTTTTTTTTGCCTGTAATAAATATCGTTCGGCCATTTAATCCGGACCTGATCGCCTAAAAGTGTTTGCAATGGTTTGATCACTCCAAGACTTATGGCACACAAAAGAAAAAAAGAATTTTCCGGTGATAAAAAATCTGGGAGTAAAAGCAAACTGAAAATTAGGTTTTTGCCTCGTTCGCTATGCCAGCCATTTTGCTGCTGCCCTTTGCCTGCCGTTTGATATTCTGCCATAATGACTGTTCCTTCGGGCAATGGCGTGGATTTTGCCAATAACTGTTTCAACAGGTCGTTGGTGGACGTTATCTCCTTATACGTCAGAATATTTTGTCCAACAAATGCACCCGAAATTACGTTATTTTGCAAAATAGAATTAATCGTGTCTGAGTTCGTTTTCAAAACTAAGTGTTTTTAATGATAATAAATAAGAATAAATTAGAATCGGCCTTAATATCGGAGATCGTGATTAATGGGATACAGGAGAAAAAAGGCAACGATATTGTTAGATTAGACCTCAGAAATATCCGCAGTTCAGTGTCAGATTATTTTGTGATCTGCCATGCAGAATCCACTACTCAGGTAAAGGCAATTGCCGGAAGTGTAGAAGAAGAAGTTTATAAATCCTTAAAGCAGGATCCTTGGAGAAAAGAAGGCTTTGAATATGGTGAGTGGATTTTATTAGATTATATTGACGTTGTAGTACACATATTTAAGACAGATAAACGCGAGTTTTACGGGATAGAAGAATTGTGGGGCGATGCCGAGTTTAAATCTTATAAAAGTGCTTAAAATATTTTTCAGATCCGGTTGCGTACTTGTATAATATGTGTTTGTAAAAATGAAAGAAAAAGAATCTGAAAATCAGAAAACTATCCGTCGGATACCCAATAAAAAATCAACGCCAAAACCACCTAAATTTAATTTTATGTGGATCTATGCAATTGCCGTAATCGGATTGCTGGTTGTTCCTTATTTTTTTGGTGGTTCAGGCGGTTCACTGGTCAACTTTCAAACTTTTGAAAGTACCATGTTGAAAAAAGGTGATGTTGACAAAATTGTTGCCTACAAAAACGGTGATTTGGTAGTTGCTGAAGTTTACATTAAAAAAGATAGCCTGAGCAAATCCCAGTATGCCGGTGTTCGTGATAAACGCTCCTTCAATATGGCTAATGATAATGCACAGTATTATTTTACTGATGCCTCTTATGAGAGTTTGAAACAGTCTGTTTTGAATGCCCAGAAAGACATCCCGGATGCCCAAAAAGTACAGCCAACGTATGAGCAGCACGAAAGTATTTTTTCGAGCTGGTTAGTTCAAACGATCATTATGGTGGCTTTATTTGCCGGTATGTGGATGCTGATAATGCGCAGAATGGGCGGTGGTGCAGGTGGCGGCCCCGGCGGACAAATCTTTAACATCGGAAAATCCAAAGCAACTTTATTTGATAAAGAGTCTCAGGTAAATGTTACTTTTAATGATGTAGCAGGTTTGGAAGAAGCTAAACAGGAAGTGATGGAAATTGTAGATTTCCTTAAAAACCCCAAAAAATACACCAACCTCGGCGGTAAAATACCAAAAGGTGCTTTGCTGATTGGCTCTCCCGGAACAGGTAAAACTTTGCTGGCAAAAGCAGTAGCCGGTGAAGCGCAAGTGCCTTTCTTCTCACTTTCGGGTTCTGATTTTGTGGAGATGTTTGTAGGTGTTGGTGCTTCCCGGGTTCGGGATTTGTTTAAGCAAGCAAAAGACAAAGCACCATGTATCATTTTTATTGATGAGATTGATGCGATTGGTCGTGCGCGCGGCAAAAATAATATGGTTGGTGGTAATGACGAGCGTGAAAATACATTGAACCAGTTGCTGGTAGAAATGGATGGTTTTGGAACAGACTCCGGAATTATCATTCTTGCAGCAACCAATCGTCCGGATGTATTGGATTCTGCTTTGATGCGGCCAGGACGTTTTGACAGGCAGGTTTCTATTGACAAACCGGATTTGAACGGCCGTGAGCAGATTTTCAAAGTCCATTTACAGCCGGTAAAAACAGCAGCTGATGTAGATGCCAAGAAACTATCTGCCCAAACACCTGGTTTTGCCGGTGCTGAAATTGCCAATGTTTGTAACGAAGCGGCTTTAATAGCTGCCCGTAAAAATAAAGAAGCGGTAGATATGCAGGATTTTCAGGACGCTGTTGACCGTGTGATTGGTGGTTTGGAAAAGAAAAATAAGATCATTTCCCCGGAAGAAAAGCGTATTGTTGCTTTTCATGAAGCTGGTCATGCCATTGCTGGTTGGTTTCTGGAACACGCTGATCCATTGGTCAAAGTTTCTATCGTTCCGCGTGGTGTTGCCGCTTTGGGTTATGCGCAGTATCTGCCTAAAGAACAATTTTTGTACACTACCGAGCAGTTGATGGACGGCTTGTGTATGACAATGGGTGGCCGTGTAGCCGAAGACATTGTGTTTGGTAAAATATCAACCGGGGCACAAAACGATTTGGAACGTATTACAAAACTGGCTTATGCAATGGTGAGTATTTATGGTATGAATGACAAGGTGGGAAACGTTTCTTTTAACGATCCTCAGAACGAGTATCAATTTAATAAACCTTACTCTGATAAAACTTCTGAGTTGATTGATGATGAAGTTCGTAATCTGGTCAAAAATGTTTACGATCAAACCAAAAAACTACTAAATGATAAACGAGAGGGTTTAGATAAATTAGCAACCAAATTGCTTGAAAAAGAAATCCTGTTTCAATCAGATCTGGAAGAAATTTTGGGTAAACGTCCTTTTGAAACACGTACTACTTATGATGAATTTGTAAACGGTGAACCATCAAATTTAGAACCTGTAGAACAAAACCTGATCCATGAAGGCGTGAACGATCACTCAGGAACTTTTGCAAGAAATCCTGATGAAAAGGATATCGTAACTACTAAAAAAGATTAATTCCTTTTAATACAATTTAAAGCCACTATGTATAAGCACATAGTGGCTTTTATTTTGCTTATGAAAGATAATACTACACCCAAAGAACAGCTGCTGAAAAAAATCCGTAAGGCTCTGCTGGAAAAACGTGACAATCCGTATCCGCAGCTGGAAGATTTGCCTTTGTACCCGCCACAGGAAGATTTGCTGGAGGTGATTTTTGCTGAGCAATTTACCGCTGTTGCCGGGCAGTTTATTTTTTGTGAAGATGAAATCCAGTTTATAGAAAACCTGCTCACTTTGGCCGAACAGCGCAACTGGCATAAAATATATTGCTGGGAAAGCGATCTGCAAAATATCCTCAAAACGTACGAATATCCTTATTTTGAAACAGATAAAGATTTTGAGCAGGCAGAAGTAGGTTTAACTTTATGTGATGCACTGATTGCCAGAAACGGCAGTATTTTGATAACTAATGGCAATGCTGCAGGCAGAAGATTAAGCATTTATCCGCATCAGCATATTGTTTTGGCCTACACTTCGCAACTGGTTTTGGATTTGAAAGATGGTTTTAAACTCCTCAAAAACAAATACAAAAACAATCTGCCGTCCCTGATTTCCACCATCACCGGCCCAAGCAGAACGGCTGATATTGAAAAAACATTGGTTCTGGGCGCACACGGTCCGAAAGAACTTTTTGTTTTTTTGCTGGACGATTTACAGGCATAAAAGAAGCATCAACAATTTAAATCAATACTGTTTTTATCACCTGTTTTTTGGAGTTGATCTGAAATGATCCTGGCCGACTAGTTCTTAATTTTAAAGGTATAAAAGAAGCATTTACATTTAAACCAATACTGTTTTTGTCACGTGTTTTTTGGTAAGATAAACATTGCATTTTGCTATTTATTTTAGCAAATTTGTATCATGGATCAGCAGGAACAGGAATATTTTAAAGGCCGCGGTGCTCAGTTAAATACGCACAACAAATTTCTTCAAAATAAATATGTAACCGAATTTGAAGAAGGTTTGGATGAGCCTTTCCTGGAAAATACCAAAACCCAGTTTTTCAACGAAACACCAAAAAAGATCGTTACAGAATCTCATAGTCCTGATTCAAACTTCAATCATTCCATCAATCCATACCAGGGCTGCGAGCATGGCTGCATTTACTGCTACGCCCGCAATGCACACGAATATTATGGTTTTAGTGCTGGTTTGGATTTTGAGCGAAAGATCATTATCAAGCATAATGCAGCACAATTATTGGAAACATACTTCAACAAAAAGAATTATGAACCGGCTACAATTGTGCTTTCCGGCAATACGGATTGTTATCAGCCCATCGAAAAAAAACTGAAAATCACCAGATCGCTCCTGGAAGTTTTTTTGAAATACCGGCATCCGGTCAGCATCATTACCAAAAATAATTTGATTTTGCGGGATCTGGATTTGGTTGCAGAACTGGCCAAACTGGATTTGATCCATGTAAATATTTCTATTACTTCTTTGTCAGAAGATTTACGCCAAAAATTAGAACCCAGAACGGTAACAGCGGCTGGTCGATTACACGTTATCAGCAAACTTTCTGCTGCAAATGTGCCAGTTAGGGTAATGGTTGCGCCGATCATTCCGGGTTTAAACAGTCATGAAATTACAAACATTATCAAAGCTGCTGCCGATTGCGGTGCAAGAGATGCCGCCTACACTATCGTGCGGCTTAATGGCTCGCTGGCATTGCTGTTTACGGATTGGATTTACAAAGCTTTTCCGGGAGAAGCTGCAAAAGTTTTACATCAGATAGAAAGCTGCCATGAAGGGAAACTGAATGATTCGCGCTGGGGAACACGCAAAACCGGTGATGGTAACGTTGCTTCTTTTATCAAACAAATTTTCAACCTGGCTTGCAAAAAATATTTTAAAGGCCGCGGAATGCCGCCATACAACCTTGGCCATTTTGTAAATCAGCACGGCCGTCAAACAAAACTATTTTAGTTTTCTATTTTAAACTTCGGTTATTTAGCCTATGTTTATACTATATACCGTTTTGGTATTCAGTATAAATATGAAACACCTTATTCGTTCCGTCATCGTAGCCACCGGAAGTTATGTTCCGGAGCAAGTTATTACGAGCAGTTATTTTAGTGATCATCAGTTTTTTGAAAAAAACGGAAAACCGGTAGCCAAAAGCAATGCTGTAATTTTGGATCAGTTTAAAAATATTACCGAAATTGAAGAACGCCGTTATGCAAAAACCGAACAGAAAACCTCTGATTTAGGTTATTTGGCAGCAAAAGATGCACTGGAAAGTTCCGGCATTGATGGCGAAACCCTCGATTATATTATTGTGGCACACAACTTTGGCGATATCACAGCCGGTAGTAACCGCGTGGATATGGTACCAACTTTAGCGGCCAGGATCAAGCAACTGTTACCGATTAAAAATCCGGATTGTGTAGCATATGATCTGCCTTTCGGTTGTCCGGGTTGGGTAGAGGGAATGATCCAGGCCAATTATTATCTCAAATCCGGTGATGCCAAAAGGTGTATGGTGATTGGTGCTGAAGTTTTATCCCGGATTACCGATCCGCATGATCGTGATGCAATGATTTATGCAGATGGTGCCGGAGCGGTTATTTTGGAGGCTGTTGCTGATTCAGGAACGGGGATCTTATCGCACAAAACCCAATCTCATGCTGTAGATTATGCTGATTTGCTAACAATGGGAAGTTCTTATCACCCGGAAAAAGCCAGCGACGATAATTTATATATCAAAATGAATGGCCGGAAATTGTATGAATATGCACTGATCCATGTGCCACAAGTGATTAAAATAGCTTTGGATAAAGCAAATACCAGTTTATACGACATTAAAAAAGTATTGATTCATCAAGCCAACGGAAAAATGGATACAGCTATTATGCAGCGGGTTTTTAAGCTTTATGGGGAAGAAGGGTTTCCGGCAGAATTGATGCCGATGAATATTTCACATTATGGAAATAGCTCCGTAGCAACTATTCCAACTTTGCTAGACGAGATTTTGAAAGGAAAAATGGATGGTCAAACCATCAATCCGGGCGATAAAATTCTGTTTGCGTCGGTTGGTGCCGGGATGAATATCAACGCCATCGTTTATCAAAACTAAGCCTGATGCTTCTTTTAGGGCATAAAAAAAGGCATCGTCTCGGATGCCTTTTTTTATTAAGTAGGATAGTTTTAAACTGCCGGTACAGCTTCACCGTTCTCTAAAACCATTTGTTCGTCAACCAAAATCCGTCCGCAATGCTCACAAACAATAATTTTTTTACGCTGACGGATATCTGCCTGGCGTTGTGGCGGAATTTCATTAAAACAACCGGAACAAGCATCACGGGAAATAGTAACTACAGCCAAACCGTTTTTAGCATTTCCTCTCAAACGGCCATAAGCAAAAAGTAAACGCTCTTCAATATCGTTTTTTGCCTGTTCTGCTTGGCCGGTCAATTCGTTTTCTTCTTTTTCAGTTTCAGAAGTTATGGTGCCTAATTCTGCTTTTTTCAGTTCAAAATCTTTGCGGCGTTCTTCCAAATCAATTAAAGCTTTATCATAAACCTGGGTTTTGGTGGCAATTTCGTAACCAATTTCTTTAATTTTTTTCTCGCTTACCTGCACATCCAAACCCTGGATTTCAATTTCTTTGGAAATGGCATCATACTCGCGGTTATTTTTCACGTCTGCCAGTTGTGCTTCGTATTTTTTCGTGTTTGCTTGTGCTTCTTTTATCAGGTTTTTTCTGGTAACTACGCTGTCTTCCAAATCATCCAGATCATTTTTAATCTTTTGGATTCGGGTTTCTAAACCGGCAACTTCGTCTTCCAGGTCGTTCACTTCCATCGGAAGTTCTCCTCTTACCTGTCTGATCCGATCGATTTTGGTGTGGATAGTTTGTAGTTCGTACAAAGCTTTCAGCTTCTGTTCTACTGTTTGTTCCATTAAATTATATATTTGACGGGGTTTGTATTAATTTTTGTTAAACGGATTGCAAAAGTAGGAAATTTTTTGCTGATAATCTCTGCTAATAATTCCTGTGTAAACTGCTCAGTTTCAAAATGTCCGATGTCCGCAATGACCAGTTTTCCTTCTGCATCAAAAAATTCATGATATTTAAAATCAGCCGTTACAAAAATATCTGCACCGGCACGGATCGCATCTTTCAGCAAAAAACTTCCCGAACCCCCGCAAACCGCTACCTTCTTCACTTTTTTGCCGGTAAAAACAGTATGCCGGATCACTGCTGCCTGCATTTGTGCTTTTATATGATGCAGGAAATCAAGTTCTTCCTGTGGAGAAGAAAGTTCGCCGATTAATCCGGCACCAACTTCAGCATAAGTATTGGTTATCGGATACAAATCGTATGCAACTTCTTCATATGGATGCGCCATGATTAGGTTTGCAATCAGCTTATTTTCAATGTTATGCGGATAGATAACCTCAACTTTAACTTCCTGTTCCTGATGGATCTGTCCAATTTCTCCGCTAAATGGAGTAGCTTTTTCATTAGCTTTAAACGTGCCGGTCCCGTTGCTGTTGAAACTAACTTCACTGTAATTGCCAATATTTCCGGCTCCGGCAGCAAACAAGGCTTCGCGCACCTGATCTGCTTGGGCAATTGGCACAAACGTGGATAATTTTTTGAGAAAGTTGTTTTGAGGCGATAAAATCCGGCAGTTTTTTAAACCTAATTTTTCCGCAATTTTCTGATTCACACCAATTTTTACACGATCCAAATTAGTGTGGATGGCATAAAGCGCGATGCTGTTTTTAATCGCCTTTTCTACAACGCGCTCCACATAAGTTTTGCCGTTTAACCTTTTTAAACCTTTAAATACAATCGGATGATGCGAAATAATCAGTTTACAACCAGTTGCAATTGCCTCATCTACAACTGCTTCCGTGCAATCCAATGAAATTAAAGCTTGAGAGATTTCCTGATCTGCATGGCCAACAATCAACCCGGAATTATCATAATCTTCCTGGTAAACAAGCGGTGCCAGGCTTTCCAGATAAGCAGTAATTTCATCTAATTTCATAGGCTGAAATTAAATTAAATTTTTACCCTATAAAAGAAGTATCGTTTTTTCTACTCGTTGTCTACCCTTTTGGAATCCTTCATCAACAGTAAAGAAACGGCCAGCGCAGTAATTACGCCAACCAGTAATGCACCAAAAATTTTACCCGAAAAATCTGTAATTGAACCTTTGTCCACATAAGTTACAAACAAAATGGCGATCACTATAGCCACAAAACCTCCAAAAAACAAGATTTTGAATCCTTCCTGCAAACCTTCAAAAAAAGTGATGCGGCCGCTTTTATCTACATCGCGATATCTTTTCACCCCAAAAAACAGCCCAATTATCGGGATCAATACGGAAGTTAGTTCGTAAGGAGAATCTGTGCTTAATGAAGAAAAACCGAGCAAATACATCACCCAGATCCAGATTCCGCTTAAAATTCCGATAATGAACCCAAAAATAACTGCATTTTTCATGAGATGAATAATTTAAGTAATAGCTGCTTTCAGTTGTTTTGCTGATAAAATAGCGGCTAAAAGAAGCATCTGCAAAATCAGCCTGATGTATGAAAACAAACATAATTTTTTTTGTTTGAAAGATTTAACTTTTACTAAATACTTTTTGCCCGATTTTCTATTTGGTATATTCGCAACGATTTGAATATCCGCGATATATTAGAACGTTACAAGGCCGATGGCCGTGTAGAAAGTTTGGCCCGAATGCTGAATTCGGGAAAAAACCCGCGCATACATTTGCGCGGTTTAGTTGGTTCGAGCGATGCTTTTCTGGCCATTGCGCTGTACTTTTTACAGCATAAACACATGATCTTCGTTTTGCCTGATCAAGAAGAAGCCGGTTATTTTCAGGCCGATCTGGAAAATTTGCTGGACAAGGAAATCCTGCATTTCCCGTCTTCTTACCGCAAAGGTTTTGATTTTACGCAGCCGGACAGCAGTCATGTTTTAGCCCGTGCTGAGGTTTTGAACGAACTCAACCATACCTCAGAGTTTGGCAACCTAATCGTAACTTACCCGGAAGCTTTGGCTGAAAAAGTAATTAATAGAGCATCTTTAGAAAAAAACACACTCGAAATTGCGGTGCAAAACAAGCTCAGCATTGATTTTATCAATGAGTTTTTAATTGAATATGATTTTGACCGCGTTGACTTCGTGTACAGTCCGGGCCAGTTTTCTATCCGCGGCGGCATTGTTGATATTTTTTCGTTTTCACATGACTTGCCTTACCGCGTAGAGTTTTTTGGTGATTTTATCGAATCGATCCGGACTTTTGAAATTGAAAGCCAGCTTTCGGTAGAGCACGTAAAAAGCATTACGATTGTGCCAAATGTGCAATCTAAATTTCTGACGGAAAACAATATTTCGCTGTTGGAATATGTGGATGCTGATACCGTAGTTTGGATTAAAGATGTGCAGTTTACGCTGGATATTATCCGGGAAGGCCACAAAAAAGCAACACAACTTTGGAAAGCTTTGCCTATAACCGAGAAAAACCAAAATCAGGATTGGATTGATCCGATTTACAGTTTTTGCAACGAAAAAATGATCGCTGATCAGCTACAGGATTTTAGCGTGGTAGAGTTTGGCAAGCAGTTTTTTTATCAGGCAGATCAAACCATCAGCTTTGATATCCGGCCGCAGCCTTCTTTTAATAAAGATTTTAACCTGCTTATCCATAACATCAAAAATAATGATGCGGAAAAAATTGAAAACCTGATTTTAACCGATTCTACCAAGCAGATTGAGCGTTTATATGCCATTTTTGAGGACCTGGACAAAACGGCAAAGTTCACACCAATTCCGGTTTCAATCCGCGAAGGTTTTGTAGATCGGGAACAGAAATTGGCTTGTTATACCGATCACCAGATTTTCGACCGTTACTATAAATACAAGCTTAAAAAAGGCTACCAAAAATCGCAGGCTATCACTTTAAAAGAACTGCGCGAACTGAAACCGGGCGATTATGTAACGCATATTGACCATGGGATCGGAAAATATGCTGGCCTGGAAAAAGTGGAAGTGAACGGCAAATCGCAGGAAATGATCCGGTTGATTTATGCGGATAACGATTTACTTTACGTGAATATCAATTCATTGAACCGCATTTCCAAGTTCAGCGGAAAAGAAGGAACGATGCCCAAAATGAATAAACTGGGCACAGATACCTGGGACCGGCTCAAAAAAACCACAAAAAAAAAAGTTAAAGATATTGCCCGCGACCTGATCAAGCTGTACGCAGTTCGTAAAACCCAACACGGAAATTCCTTTTCGCCGGATAGTTATTTGCAAAACGAACTCGAAGCTTCTTTTATCTACGAAGATACGCCGGATCAGGAAAAAGCAACTGCCGACCTGAAACGTGATATGGAATCACCGCATCCGATGGACCGTTTAATTTGCGGAGATGTTGGTTTTGGCAAAACAGAAGTGGCGATTCGTGCCGCTTTTAAAGCTGTTGCCGATAGTAAGCAAGTGGCCGTTTTGGTGCCGACAACTATTTTGGCAGCACAGCATTTTAAAACGTTTTCTGAACGCTTAAAAGATTTTCCCTGTAATATTGACTACGTAAACCGCTTTAAATCATCCAAACAAATTAAAGATACTTTGCAGAACGTGGCCGATGGAAAAGTTGATATTCTGATCGGCACACATCGTTTGGTAAGCAAAGATGTAAAGTTTAAAGATCTGGGTTTGATGATTATCGACGAAGAACAAAAGTTCGGTGTATCAACCAAAGAAAAACTGAAAGCGATGCGTATTAATGTGGATACGCTGACCTTAACGGCTACGCCGATCCCGCGTACTTTACATTTTTCTTTAATGGGCGCGCGCGATTTGTCTATCATTTCTACGCCGCCGCCAAACCGGCAACCTGTGGTAACCGAACTGCATGTTTTTAACGATAAGCTGATAAAAGAAGCTGTTGAGTTTGAAGTGAACCGTGGTGGTCAGGTTTTTTTCATTCATAACCGTGTGCAGGATTTGGCGCAATTGGGCGGCATGATTCATAAACTGGTGCCGAAAGCAAGCGTTGGTATCGCTCACGGACAGTTAGAAGGCGACGCGCTGGAAGATGTAATGCTAAAATTTGTGAACGGCGAATATGATGTTTTGGTGGCCACAACGATTATCGAAGCAGGTTTGGATATTCCTAACGCCAACACGATCATTATCAACCACGCACACATGTTTGGTTTGAGCGATCTGCACCAGATGCGCGGCCGTGTTGGGCGGAGTAATAAAAAAGCATTTTGTTATCTGCTAAGTCCGCCGCTATCAACCTTAACTTCCGAAGCAAGAAAAAGACTGAGTGCGATCGAAGAGTTTTCTGATCTCGGCAGCGGTTTTAACGTGGCCATGCGCGATCTGGATATCCGTGGGAGCGGAAATTTGCTGGGCGCAGAGCAAAGCGGTTTTATTGCCGAAATTGGTTTCGAAATGTATCATAAAATCCTGGACGAAGCGATCCAGGAACTGAAAGACGAAGAATTTAAAGGTGTTTTTCAGGATGAAAAACCTCGTCCGTATGTTTCTTTTACCCAAATTGATACCGATCTGGAAATCCTGATCCCGGATGAATATGTAACCAGTATTGCCGAACGTTATAATTTATACACGGAACTATCCAAGTTAGAAAACGAAACCGAATTGCAGGCTTTTGCCAAGCAATTAGAAGACCGTTTCGGCCCAATTCCGCGTCAAGTAAAAGATATGCTGAACACGGTACGTTTGCAGTGGCTGGGCAAGGCCATTGGATTTGAAAAAGTATCCCTTAAAAAGAGTATCCTGCGCGGTTATTTTATCGCTAACCAGCAGTCGCCTTACTTTGAGAGCGGTTCTTTCCACCGGATTTTACAATTTGTGCAGGATAACCCAAGAAGATGCAATCTGAAAGAAGTAAAAAACAGTTTGCGCATTAGTTTTGAAGGTATCAAAACGATTAATGAAGCTGTTGAGATTTTGGAGGAAATGGCAGAACAGCCAGCTATTGCCTAAAAAAGTATCGATAAAAGAAGCATGTAAAATAGTGATTTTGGTTGAGTAACTGATATTTAAAACAAGAAACTCAACCTAATCACAATCAAACCGCACAGTTATCTCCAGCCGCCGCCCAACGATCTGTATAAATCAGAAACTGCACTCAGTTCATCTCTTTTAATAGAAGCCAGCTCCAGTTCGCCCTGTAAAACATTACTTTGCGCGGTAATCACTTCCAGATAATTAGCCAGCCCGTTTTTGAACAACAAACTGGCGTTTGTAGTAGCCTGCTGCAAAGTTTTTACGCGGTTTGCGGCAATGTCCTGCTGTTGTTTCAGTTTTTCAATTCTGACCAATGCGTCTGATACTTCGCCAACGGCATTTAAAACCGATTGTCTGAACTGTAGCACCGTTTTTCCCCGTTCAACTTTGGCCACTTCGTATTGTGTCCTAAGTAGTTTTTGTTGTAAAAGCGGTTGGGCAACGCTTCCGGCAACTATACCAAACAACGAAGCAGGCACACTAAACCAGTTGCTGGCTTTAAAAGAGTTGATCCCGCCGCTTGCGGTAATGCGTAAAGCCGGATACATATCTGCTTTGGTGATACCAACGTTGGCGTTGGCTACTGTTAAAGCAAGTTCCTGGATCCTGATATCCGGCCGGCGACTGATGATTGCCGAAGGAACGCCGGAAGCCAAATCCTGCGGAAAGACAACTTCATTTAACGTGTTATTGCGTTCGATACTATTCGGCAAAGTTCCGGCTAAAACACTTAGCGCGTTTTCCTGTAAGGTAATATCCCGTTCAAATTGTGGTACCAGTTGGGCGGCAGTTAAGCGTTGTGCATCAGCTTGTTGCACAGCTAACAGAGTAACCTGTCCGGCATCGTATTGTAATTTGATGATGCGTAAAGTGCTATCGTTCAGCTTTACATTTTTTTGGGCGATTGCCAGCTGTGCATCCAGCATCAACAAATTATAATAACCCTGCGAAACGCTGGCCACGATATTGGTTTGTATCGCCTTTTTAGCTTCGGCCGTTTGCAGATATTGCGCCAAAGCTGAGCGGCTCTGGTTACGGATTTTACCCCAGATATCAGCTTCCCAGGAAAGTGCCAGGTTGGCCGAATAATCTTCAATATGTTTTGTGCCGATGTTATATTGCGCAATACTCAAACCAGTCAGACTGTTATTTGAAGGGCGGTTGGAACTTGCTGTAACATTTAGAGCAACCGTTGGCACATAATTCCATTTTACCTGTTTAAATAATAGTTGCGCTTCATCGATGTTTTTAATCGCGATCTGCATATCATAATTTTTGATGATCGCGCTGTCAATTAGCTTTTGCAGTTTGGTATCGGTAAAAAAGTTTTTCCACCCAATATCAGCAATACTATTGGTATCGGCAGTAGACATAGCGGCCGTATTCCTGAAATTTGCAGGCAAAGCCGCTTGTGGTGTTGCTACATCTTTCGAGACTTTGCAGGCATTCAAAAAGGCCGCAAGCAACAAGAAAGTATAGAAATTTGTATATCGTTTCATTTATGTAGAATATGGGGAAACTGGTCTGATTTATTTTAT